>TARA_R110002012_G_scaffold108855_2_pt1 | contig 362950 bp, 325 predicted proteins | sample TARA_R110002012 | Tara Oceans TARA_R110002012 (sample SAMEA4396515) | marine metagenome | biome: Westerlies Biome; feature: [DCM] deep chlorophyll maximum layer (ENVO:01000326); material: water (ENVO:00002006), including particulate matter (ENVO:01000060) such as... | depth 40 m | reverse complement strand
TTTTGAAAATAAATTAATCAACCACTAATAATTTATGAATCATCCTCTTGTTATCACCAATAATTTGAAAAAAATAGAGTCCTTCCTTGAGATTACGGATGTCGATTTGCTTATGACCATTTGTTAGTTTTCCCTCTAATTTGATGCTTCCTTTTCCATCCATAATTTGATATTTTGAAGCTGAAAATCCAGGGTTTTCAATTTCAACATTGATATTCCTCTGAGCTGGATTTGGATAAATTCTAAGAGATTGAGCTGGTTTTATTTTCTCCTCATTGGAAGTAACGGTGCTTCCTAGTTGATTATATTGATTCAATACTTGATTTGTTCCTTCCTTTAATCTGAAAAGTCTATATTGATCACTGTCGTGAAATTCTTCCCTTCCATTTTCAGGATTATTTATACCAAATTTGAATTCAATAGCTGAACCAATAGTGATATCTGATAATTTAACAGCATAAATTCCAGATTCGCCAGTTTCGTTTAACTCTATACTTTCAGACCCGAAACCATTTTCACTTGAAATTAAAATAACAGATTCAGTGTTAGGGTCAAATGCTTCTTCAGTAATTAATTGACTCATATCCACCATAAATTCAACATCAGTACTTGAGTTTTCGGAAGTTAAAAATTTATAAATATGGCTAGTTCGAGGAGTCATGCCCTCCAAATTGAAATCAATTCCACCATTTCCGCTGACCGTAACTTCTTTTTGGTTTCCACTAAGCAAATCAGTCAATTGATAATTCCCAGCTAATAAATTAGAACTGTTTAATTGAAGGTTAATATTGTTTGTTTCATTATTAGTCAAATTTGAAACCACCAAAATCTGTTCCTCATCTTTTTGCCTGATAAAGCTGAAAACATCTGAGGAATTGCTTTGGACTGTTCGGTAATTGCCTGCTTGCAACGCAATTTGTGAATTTCGTGTAGCTATTAGCTCTTGATATTTTACCCAAAGTGATTCAGGGTCAATTTGTTGATTTTGAATATTTTTATCTGGATAATCCGATTCAGGTGCTCTCCAAGGGCTTCCTGTTGTGAACCCGGCATTCGGAGCATCGCTCCATTGCATTGGCAATCGGATATCTTCATCTGGTTTTTGACCCAACATCCCGATTTCTTCTCCATAATAGAGATAAGGAATACCAGGCAAAGTCAACAATAATTCAGCTCCCAATTTGGCTTTTGAAACGTCCTGATTGAGAACATTCATCACTCTGTCCATATCATGATTGGTTAAAAATGTTCCGAATTGTAGATAGGGATAACTACCCATAACTTCTTCGGTTTTTGAAATTAAGCCATCTGAATCCCCGTTATTAACAGCATTTAAGATACTCCCAGCTAAGTCAAATTCAAAGACGTAATCGAGACCGTCATTCCCAACATATTCTCTTGCTTTATAGGTAGAACTCCATGCTTCCCCAACTGAGAATGCGTTCGGGTTTATGGACTTATAATGAGTTCTAAAGTCTTTCCAAAACTGAAATGTTTCTTCCACGTCCTCTAAACCTTCTTCAGTTTCATATATATATTTCACGGCATCTAGACGGAAACCATCTACATTCATTTCTTCCAACCAGTAGGTAGAAATGTCAAACATCTCTTCCTTAACGCCCGGGCTATCATAATTTAAATCTGGCATTCCGCCCCAAAAAAGTCCGTAATAATAATCTCCGCTGCTTTGGTGCCAGACATTTTGTCCCCAAGGCCCACTTCCTCCTGGATTGTTTTCTTCCCAGACATACCAATCTCTTTTTTCATTTGAAGGGTTTTTGGAATCTCTAAACCATGGATGCTCGCTTGAGCTGTGGTTCATTACGTAGTCAATAATTACCTTGATACCTCTATCGTGGGCTTCCGCTATAAATTCCTTGAAGTCGGCATTGGTGCCGTAATCGCTTTCAATTTCTCTGTAGTCAGTTACGTCATATCCATGATAACTTGGAGATTGATGAATAGGCATTAGCCATATTCCGTTAATGCCTAAGTCATTGTGCGTAGTCGGATTTCCATCATTTAAATAATCCAGTTTTTGAATTAATCCTTGAAAATCGCCTATTCCGTCTCCATCAGCATCATAAAAACTGCGGACAAAAATTTCATAAAAGACCATCTCATTCCACCAATGGGTATCTGTATTTCCAATGGTGATAAAATTTTCAAATGTCTTTGTTACTGATTCCCCTTCTTCATTTTCAATAGTCAAGCTAACATCATAACTACCTTCACTAGCATAGCTAATAATAGGATTTTGTTCTGAGCTAGAGCTTGGATTCCCTCCAGCAAAACTCCATTCCCATGCCACAGGGCTTCCGTTCGATAAGTCAATAAATTGAATGACCTCTCCAGGAATAGCAAAATTTGAAGAGGCAGAAATATCGACTTGGAGGACATCATTAGGGACTTCATCATTATACCAAAATGCTATCACGGCATTTTCTTCAATTGTGAAAATACGATTAGCTCCGCCTCCAGGGAACTCTTCAGTTCCATCCCAGCTGCCATTGATTCTGGCTTTTAGTTCAATTTGTTGTCCAATACTAAATGTTTCTTCAGCTACATAAATCCCATCAGAATCATCATCACTTAAAACTAATCCTGGATCTCCCCATGAATTAAATGAACCCGCTATATCAACAAAGTCTGCATTAGGATCGAAATTTCCTTGCGTGATTTGCTCATTCATATTCACATGAAATTCCACATTTGTGCTTTGGGCGAGTAGAAATTCAGGTGTTAATAAGCATAGAATTAAAAGAGAGGTTTTCAATATAGTCATAATTCAAATTTAAGGAAATATGATTTATCCGAAGTTGAATAGACTCAAAATAATGGATAAGCACCGCCCCTTCTAAAAGCGGAGGTGTTTAATTCAATCTTTTCTCCACCCTTCATGTACTTTTTCTTCGCCATATTGAATAGCTGTTTAATCATATCGGCTTCAGCACCATTTCCTCTCATTCTTTGACCCCAATTTGAATCGTTGACTCTACCTTGGTGTAAATTTTCTATTTGATGCCAGACTTTTTCAAATCGATCAGGAAAATAGGTTTTTAGCCATTTTTTAAAAATTTCTGCTATTCTGCCGTTTAATCGAACTACGGTATATCCTGCATCAGTAGCGCCATTCTCAGCAGCTTTTTTTATAATTTCTGGAATCTCACTATGGTTTAAACCGGGAATGACTGGGGCGTTCATAATGGAAACGGGAATTCCTTTTTCACTCAAAATTTTAATGGCTTGAAGTTTTTTTATTGAAGAGGCGGTTCTTGGTTCCAAAACAGATCTTAGCTTTTCATCCAAGCTAGTAATGGATAAAATAACCCTAACTAAGTTATCTTTTGCCAAATCTTCCAGCACATCCAAGTCCTCCAAAAAGCCTGTGTTTTTGGTGATGATTCCCACAGGATGCCGATATTTTGCCATTATTTTTAAAAGATTTCTAGTAATCCTGAGCTTTCTTTCCAGTGGTTGATAACAATCTGTATTCCCGGAAAGCACAATAGGTTTAACTTTCCAATTAGGATTTAAAAGCTCTTGTTCAAGTAATTCAGCAGCATTCTTTTTGACTATAATTTTGGATTCAAAATCCAAGCCTGAATCAAAACCCCAGTATTCATGTGAATTGCGGGCGTAGCAATAAACGCAGCCATGTTCGCATCCCTGATAGGGGTTTATAGAGTAATCCATACCAACATCCGGACTGCTCACTTTATTAATGATTTTTTTAGGGTGTTCGTAGAATATTTGAGTGCTTGGCTTATCTAAATGCGTATATTCATCAATCCCCTCGTCCCACTCTGTGCTAAATTCTTGTTTAGAAAATGAGTTGGAAAGTCGTTGTTGTGCGCCTCGGCCTTTTATGTTATGGGGTGAATTCACGATATTAAAAATACTAAAAAAAATAGCGAATTACTAAAAATACAATCATTAAAATTTATAAAAATATTCTAGGAAACAATCTTTCAATTGTAACTTAGCGGCTTAAAATACAGTTCAAGAAAGTCATGAAAAACATTTACTTTTCCATCCTAGCAATATTTTTTGTAACTACCGTTTTTGCTCAAAATGAAATCCCACCGAGACCGAATCCTCCGAAGTTGGTGAATGACTTAACGCAAACATTAAATAGCGGAGAACAACAGCAATTAGAAAGGAAATTAAGGGCTTATAATGACAGCACTTCAACTCAAGTAGTGATCTTGATTGTACCTACCTATGGTCAGTATGATCCTAATCAATTTGGAGTGGAGGTATTTGACAATTGGAAAATTGGGCAGGCCGAAAAAGATAATGGTTTATTGATTACAGTGGCAATAGAAGATAAGCGAATGTTTATTAATACTGGCTATGGTATGGAAGATGTAGTTCCTGATGGTGCGGCAAGTACAATTGTGAACGAATACATGAAACCAGCTTTCCGAAATAGCAATTACTACCAAGGCTTGGACGAGGCTACTTCTGTAATATTTGATTTGGCCTCTGGTAAATATACTGCAGATCAATTGGCTGATAATGATGCAGGTAAAGGAATAGGTCTTGGTGCATTCTTAATTTTCTTTTTTATCATCATCACTATTATTTCACGATTAAGAAGAGTAAGAAATCATCATATGGGAGGTGGTAGTTTAGATATGATTACTCTGATGATGCTTTTAGGCAGCAGTGGCCGAAGTCATGGAGGTACTTTCGGAGACTTCAATTCTGGAGGTGGTGGCTTCGGAGGAGGCGGTGGTTTTGGTGGTTTCGGAGGGGGAATGACAGGTGGTGGTGGAGCAGGTGGAAGTTGGTAAATTCCTTAACTTTTAGCAGCTCGCCTTGTTAATTGGCATCAAGCTTAACCCACATAATATTATGCGCATCCATTTATTGCTGATAGTCGTTTTTTTGTCTAGTTCAATTTCAGTTTCGTCTCAGGATATTCAAAATGACTCTATCCTGGAGGTAGTTACAGTCACCGGCTTTAGCAAAGGAGAAAAAATCAATAGGCAGTCAGCTCCAATCGCCTATTTAAGTCCCAAAGAATTAGACCGTTTTTCTCCTCATGATCCTGTGATGGCTTGGAATACCTTACCAGGTGTTAATTTAGAGCAAAGAGCAGTCTCAAGCTACAGGGTGAGTATAAGAGGTAGTTCCATTCGATCGCCTTTTGGTGTTCGAGATGTGAAAGTGTATTGGAATGGCTTGCCTTTTACTGAAGCGAATGGTTCAACTGCTTTGAATCTATTGGGCAATACCCAGATGCAAGAATTGGAAGTAGTGAAAGGTCCAGCAGGAAGTCTTTTTGGTGCTGGATTGGGAGGGGTAATGCAGATCAGTAATTTCCCATCTGAGCAAGGAAGCCCACTGCAAGTTCAATTATCAGCGGGAAGTTTTGGCCAGCTAAATGCAGGTACAAAAGGGCAAATAGAAAGTGGAAAATGGACTACTTTTTATGCGGTCGATCAACAGCAAAATGAAGGCTATAGAGATCATAATGCTTTGAGTAGACAAAATTACCAGCTTTCTTCTCGCTTCCAAATCAATGAGAACCATCAACTAGATTTCCATGTGTTGTATAATGATTTATTTTATGAAATCCCGGGAGGCTTAACAGCGGAACAATTTGAAGAAGACCCTACTCAAGCTAGAGCCGGAAGTGAACCACAGAATTCCTCTATAGATCAAAAGACTGTTTTTTATGGAGTAGGCTACACCAGTTTTTTTGGAGAAAATTTAAGTCAGACTTCTCATGTTGCTGGCACTTACACCTGGTTTCAAAATCCTTTTATCTTGGATTATAAAGAAGACCATAACAGGGAAGTGGCTTTGCGTCATCAATGGACGTACGATATGAATCTCCAAAATGTGGATTGGCAATGGGATGCCGGCCTGGAATGGCAATATGCTGATAATTCCGCCAATAACTATGGAAATGTAAATGGACAAAAAGATACGATCCGTTTTGCAGATGACTTGAATATTGATCGTAAATTATTTTTTGTGCAAACTCAAATTGGTTATGAAAACTGGCAATTGACTTTAGGCTTGAGTAGTAATTTATTGGAATATAAAGTTAACAGAAAGGTAAATGCTTTTGCCGAACCATTCGAATTCAATAGAAATTTTGATAATGAAGTCATCCCAAGGGTCGCTTTAAAATATCAATGGTCTCCAGCAAACATGACTTTTGCTTCTTTAAGTGAGGGCTTTTCGAGTCCGACTTTGGATGAAATCCGCACCAATGAAGGCAGTATTAACAGAAATCTGCAAGCTGAAAAAGGTAGAACCTACGAATTAGGGCACAAATATTATGGAAGAAGAGTACAATTGGATGCTACTTTTTTCTATTCTGCGCTAAGGGAAACCATCACCACTTATACAAATGAAGATGGAGTGGTATTATTTCAAAATGCAGGAGCTACCAACCAATTTGGAACTGAATGGGGATTGAATGTGAAATGGTACGAAAAGGAGCAAGGGTTCATAGGTCAGATCAATAGCCGCTCTAGCTATAATTTTTATGAATTCACTTTTGACGATTACCAAAAAAGGGAGGAAGATTATTCAGGTAATTTACTGACTGGAGTTCCTCAACACACTTTCAATCAAACCCTCAATTTTGTAATGTCAGAAAGACTGAACTTAAACCTACATTACCGATATGTAAGCGCAACACCCCTTACTGATGATAATGAAATATTGGCTGATCCGTACCACCTTTTAAATGCAAATATTGATTACCAATTGCCGATTAAGCAGAAAATTAATTTTTTTGCTGGAACGGAAAATATTTTTGATACAACCTACAGCTTGGGGAATGATCTCAATGCTTTTGGCGAAAGATTTTATCAGCCGGCCCCTGGAAGGAATTTTTATGTAGGGGTGAAGTGGAAACTGTGAATAACAATTTAATTATTTACTTAAGTCCCAAAGTTTCAAAACCGTTTTCCAATTTCTTGTGGTAGCCTTTACTTTCAGCTTTCTTTCAAATAAGTCATTGGTCAATTTAGATTTGTGGTAACTGGCTTCGCAATAAATAAAAACATTTTTATTAATAATTTTAAATTGGTCTGGCGTACAATCTACAATTTCTATCAATGCTAATTTCCCTTTGTCAGGTTCTTCGCTGAGAAAAGTAAGGTGCAAATTATTAATGTCTGCATCTGGTGTATAAAATGGATTATTGGCTACAGCGCTTTCAATTTCATTTTTTGACAAAACTATGACAGGAACTTCAAAATCAAATTTGTTGAGAATTGCAGTTTCAATTCCTGCTGCTATCTCTTTATTTTGAAGCTTTTCATCTGCCTTGAAAATTATATTACCACTTTGAATGTAAGTTTGAATGTTTTGGTAGCCCAGATTCTGCATTAATATTTTCAAATCTGCCATTAGGATTTTTTTTTTCCCACCAACATTGATACCTCGTAAAATAGCAATTTTTGTTTCCATAGTTGTGAATTTATGGATTCATTTTTAATTAAACTAACCTCTCTAAGCCTACTCTGGCCTATTTGCAGCCACAAAATGAAGCTAGAAAGATTTTTTTATAAAAATTAATGAAAGCAGGGGTAACAAATTAAGATTTGCTTGATCTACTAGTGAATCAAGCAACGAAGCTTGGTTTTTTTCGAACTAAAATTTTTAATACCATGAAAAACTTAACACTTGCAGTTGTTGCATTACTTGCCCTAGGCTTCTTAATTAGTTGCCAAGAAGAGGAGATGAAATTATCGAAAGATGATGTTAAAGACCCCGATGCTGGAAACCAAAAGGCTATGTTTCCTAATTACGGATGGATTGATATAGATATAGATCTTCCGTCCATAAGAGGTTGGGTAAGAATCTACCCGGTGGGTCCATGTGAAGACGAATTTGGAAACCCTATCCCTTGTGATCCTGTGGCAGAAACTATTATTCCGTGTCAATACCCAAATGGATTCTGTTACCAAGAGATTGTCACTGGCACCACACCAGGAGGTGGAAGCGGAGACCCTGTTGAGATTGAGAAAGGCGACATTGGAACCCTGTATATCGCACTAAACGAAAGGGAAATGCCAAACTATGAAGAGGTATTAAGACAGCTAAAAGGAGATGATGAGGTTGAAAAGGAAGATTTGGAAAGCTTGGCGAAAAACATAGTAAATACTTTTAGCTTTGCAGAAGACAGTCCCTTGTCAGAAGAATTAGTAAAGGAATTCCGAGGTAAATCAAAAAACCCTGAAATAGAGAAAATGATGATTTTAGCGGGAGACTATGAAATCGAGTATTCAAGAGAGTATCCGTATGGATTTATTGAAGCTTACGTAAAGGCTTTATGATAGTAAATGTCCTTACAAATTGAATATGACTGAAGTCTTTGGTTGGGTTTTATCCTAGGCCAAAGACTTTTTTGATTTAAGTGCTGTAATGTTTAATGGTCTTTCCGTTAAGATAGTATTACGAAAAGTTATCTTGCTCCTATATTTTCCCTTAAATTTGCTCTTTCAAGTTAATGAGATATTTTTTTACCATAGCATATAAAGGCACAAACTACCATGGTTGGCAAAAACAACCAAACGCAATGGGCGTTCAGCAAAAAATTGAAGAGGTTTTTTCCACAATTTTAAATCAACCCATAGATATCTTGGGAAGCGGACGAACAGATAGCGGAGTTCACGCAACAGCCCAGGTTTTTCATGTCGATTTTCATGTTGCGCTTGAAGCAGAACAACTTTTATTTAAGGCTAACAAAATGTTACCACATGACGTAGCTTTAAAACATGTTAGAAAAGTTCAAGAGGAAGCGCACGCACGCTTTGATGCTGAAAGCAGAGCTTACCAATATCATATAGTGACTTCAAAAAACCCCTTTGCAGTTGATCAAGCTTATATTTTTGCTCGACAGCTTAATGTTGATATGATGAATTTGGCTTCAGAAAAATTACTGAATCATCAGGATTTTGAAAGCTTTAGTAAGGTAAAAACAGATGTATATACATTTAACTGTGATATATTTGAAGCCTATTGGAAACAAGAGAAGGAATCTCTTGTTTTTCATATCAAAGCCAATCGATTTTTGCGGGGGATGGTGAGGGCTCTAGTAGGCACTTTGTTAGATGTTGGACAAAACAAGCTTAGCATTGAAGACTTTGAAAACATTATTGAGGCTAAGGATAGGAAGAAAGCAGGGAGGTCAGTTCCGCCTGAAGGACTTTTTCTAACACAGGTAAACTACCCTGAGGAAATTTATATTTAAAATCAGCAAGTGAAGAAAGACAATATTAAAAGCGGGAATATTATTGATACCAACGTTTTAAGACGTTTGTATAAATTTGTAAAACCTTATCAAGGGCGATTCTATTTCTTGGTTTTTCTCACTGTAGCACTGGCAGTCTTAGCTCCAGCAAGACCATTCGTCATTCAAAAAGCAATTGATAATCCTGTTGCTCAAGGAGATTTTCAAGGTCTTATTAACATGACTCTAATCTTGGTCGCATTGTTGGTAATGCAAGCCATTGTCCAATATGGGCATACGTATTTATCGGGCTGGTTAGGCCAATTTATTATTCGGGATATTCGCTTGAAGCTATACCGACATTTGTTAAGTCTACGCTTAAAGTTTTTTGATAAAACGCCAATTGGTCGTTTAGTAACGAGAAATGTTTCTGATGTAGAAACACTTTCTGATGTATTTAGCCAAGGCTTGGCCGCCATGATAGGCGATATTTTACAAATCCTATTTATACTTGGGATGATGTTTGCTATGAGCTGGAAATTGACTCTCGTCTCTTTGGCTACATTACCTCTGCTTTTCCTTAGTACTTATATTTTCAAAGAAAAAGTTAAAGTTGCCTTCAATGAAGTAAGAAATGCAGTTTCAACCTTAAATTCTTTTGTTCAGGAGCATGTCACAGGAATGTCGATTGTGCAAATATTTACCGCAGAAAAAAGAGAGTATGAAGAATTTAAGAAAATCAACAACGAACATAGAAAATCTAATATTCGCTCAGTACTTTATTATTCAATTTACTTCCCCGTAGCGGAAGTAATTCAGGCGACAGGTATTGGCTTATTGGTTTGGTACGGGGCCAAAGGTGTCATAAATGAAGCAGAATCTGGTATTAGCTTAGGAATGCTAATTGCTTTTATTTTATACATTCAAATGTTTTTCCGCCCTATACGATTGATTGCTGATAGATTCAATACTTTACAAATGGGAATAGTGAGTTCATCAAGAATTCTGAATTTATTGGACAATAAGGAACATATCCCAAACCACGGAAATTACAAACCTGAAACAGTAGAAGGAAACATATCATTTAGAAATGTAGAATTCTCCTATAATCAAGATGAAGTCGTTTTAAAAAACATTTCATTTGAGGTGAAAGAGGGAGAATCAGTGGCATTAGTAGGCGCAACAGGAGCAGGTAAATCTTCAGTCATAAACCTTTTGAGTAGATTTTATGATATCCAAAAAGGAGAAATCATGCTTGATGGAAAAGATTTAAAAGAATATGACTTATCTGCTTTACGGCAAAATATCGGGGTGGTCTTACAGGATGTTTTTCTCTTTTCCGATACTATCCTTTATAATATAACCTTAGGAAACCCTGATATTACTCTGCAACAAGTTAAAGATGCGGCCGAGTTAGTAGGAGCCAGAAAATTCATTGAAAGGCTACCAGGTGGATATGAATACAATGTGATGGAAAGAGGAGCAACTTTATCAGTGGGTCAGCGTCAATTGATATCTTTTGTAAGGGCTATGGTCTATAATCCCAAGATAATTGTGTTGGATGAAGCCACCTCCTCAGTAGATTCTGAAACAGAAGAAATGATTCAAAATGCCATTGAAAAAATGATGAAGGGAAGAACAAGTATTCTTATTGCACATCGCTTATCCACCATTCAAGAGGCAGATAAAATTATTGTGCTTGACAAAGGGGAGATAAAAGAAACAGGTACTCACAAAGAGCTATTGGATCAAGGCGGTTATTATCATCAATTACATAATATGCAGTTTAAGGAAATGGCAACCTAAGCCTCTAAGGCTTTTTGTCTAAGTCCTCGAAATAATCTCTTTCTCTGTATGGGTGCTTGATACCAAAAGCCGTGATCAAAATTGTTTCAAAGGCAGGACCTAACCATATTAATACAATACCAGTTCCGCCCAAGATCAATGATTCGTTGTATAAGGTATCCATGTTCTGAGCCCAGAATAGAGCATGCAAAATACTGGTAATGATTCTTAAAAGGAAAGTCCAGTTCTTCCGCCAAGTTATTATGATTAGGATATTTTGAAGGATGATAAGTAAGGCAAATACCAACACATAATCATTAAAAAACCAATCTAAAAAGAGGCTTTCAAAAACAGTACGCTTTGTATCTTCTGTAAAAAGCGATTCAAATAAAAAGAGCAGTTGATAAACCCCGTAAAACAATAGTATTTGGGCTAAACTAATGGACAGACCTACAAAGATTCTTTTTTTAAGCATTTTGAGATTATATAAATTCTATATTATTTATTCACGGAATCAAATGTATAAATGTCTGAATTATAACTATTTGATTAAAGAGTAACAATTTGATTCATTGAGTTGTACTAAAAATAATCCAAAAGATACGAAAAGGCATGTACAAGACAAAGAAAAATTTAAGAGCTAAACACTGTCTTATAACATTAGGAATAAGTATAACGTTAGACTGCGTATGAGTTCAAATAAGAAACATCTTTCCAAAGAAAATAGAGAAGAAAAATTAAGTACTTCCAGCAAGCAAGTTAGCTCGAAGAAAAAAGGCGATAGCAAAGAGGAGGAAAGAAATGGTATTATTCCTGAAGGCATGGATTTTAAGAAATTCATGGGTTGTGGAGGATGATCGTTCAAAGTAGTTTTTTAATAGCAAGATAGAAACTTCCAAACATGAAGTATTGTGATGAGTTAATACATCATGGAAATTCACGAAAATACAGTTGTTACTTTGTCATATCATGTAAGGAAAAAGGATGAAACAGGAGAGTTGGTAGATTTCTCTGGCCAATCGTATCCTTTACGATTCCTTTTTGGAACGGGAAAAATGCTTCCATATTTTGAAGAGCAATTAAAAGGCAAAACTCATAATGAGCAGTTTGCATTTCGATTACCAGCAGATTTTGCCTATGGCAAGAAAGACGAAAGTCTCATCAAGTCGATTCCAATTGAAGAATTTACAGAAAAAGAGGGCTATACCAAAGAAACCTTGGAAGTAGGCGCTTTCATTCGCTTTGAAAATGCCGATGAATCGCAGAGTGGTAAAATTATAGATAAAAGCAGGAAATTTGTTAAAGTAGATTTCAATCATCCATTGGCCGGTCAAGATCTCTTTTTTAAGGGGAATATAATTTCGGTGAGAAAAGCATCATTTGAAGAGATTGAAAGACAGCATCACATTGAACCTGATGGTATTAGGTTTCAATAGGTAGTATCTTTCATAACTATTGTAGTTCTTAGACGTATTCCTCGGAAGATTTATTATTTTTACATCATGGCAAAAGACGCATTTACCGAAGAAGAAAAGCAGACAATAGTCAAAGCAGTGAAAGCTGCTGAACTTGAAACATCCGGAGAAATTCAAGTGCACTTAGAAAACCACTGTAAGGAAGACGTAATGGATCATGCGGCACATATTTTCAAGACCTTAAAAATGCATAAAACGGAATTACGTAACGGTGTTTTATTTTACATGGCCGTAAAAGATCATAAGTTTGCTATTTTAGGGGATGCTGGCATTAATAATAAAGTGCCTGAAAATTTCTGGGATGATATTAAAGAGCACATGCTAGCTCATTTCAAAAAAGGAAATTTAACTGCAGGATTGAGTGAAGGAATCAAAATGGCGGGTCAACAATTAGCTGAGCATTTTCCATACAAAAAAGATGATCAGAACGAATTACCAGACCAGATTTCATTTGGCAAAAATTGATTATACATCTTGAGGAATAATACTGATTAAAAGTTTTACGAAATCCAAGCTTAGATATTCACTCAGATCCTACTTTTCTATTTTCCAATCTCTCCTAAGTGAGTAAACTTGAAACCTTTCTCATACTTCAATCCATATCCAAATATTCTGTCCATACTGGCATGACCAAATAAAATGATTCCTCCACATATCATAAAGTCATTGCTGAGCCACCATCCTAAAGAATAGATTAAAATAGCGATTCCTTTATGATGAAAAAGGTTATAGGCAAGGGCTCCGGCTTTGTTTCCAAATGCATAACCAATCATACCTATATCAGGTGCTAGAAGTAAAACGAGAAACCACCACCAAGCAAAGGGTAGATTAGCAAAAAGCAATATGGATAAAGCAAACATTGCCAGTTCTTCAAGTCGGATTAGGTTTTTCATGTAATTAAAATAATGATTTTTATCCAATCAATCGCATCAATTCCCTCCTACTTTTATAGTATGCATCTTTAAACCTAGAAATAATGAGTGCATAACTCGCCAATAATATAATAAGTGGAAAAATGATGGTTAGAATGTCATCATTTTGAACAATAGAGATGGTAGAGAACAAAAGCATCAGAAGAATCCAGAAGATCAAGAAATATTTAATACTTGGGAATAGTCCAAATTCTAAATTAACCAAGCTGCCCGAATCTCCACCTTCAATTCGTCCTTTAATAAGTGGAAGGAAGTTATTTGGCCGGCTAACTACTTGAGAAATTGCAAAACCATTCGCACTTACTTTCCCATTAAAAAGAAAAGCATCTTCTTCAGTGCTTTCAAGAGAACGGTTCTGAAAAGATTGAAATTTGACCGGTTTTACGGCCAGCCTCATGCGTCTTATAATTTCTTCTTGCCCATGTGGGCTTAAAAACATTTCCGATTTGGCTGGCCAAAGATGCATTACTTAGTTGCGATACAACTGATTTCCACATTTACATCTTTAGGCAGCCTAGCTACTTCCACTGTTTCCCGTGCAGGTGGGTTTTCCTTAAAGTACATACCATAGGCTTCATTTATGGTGGCAAAATTGCCCATGTCTTTCACGAAAATACTGCATTTTACTACATCCGAAAAGCCCAAACCAGCCTCCGAAAGAATGGCTTCTAAATTTTTCATGACCTGATGGGTTTCCTCTGTTATATTTTCATTGATCAATTCTCCGGATTGCGCGTCCAAGGCTATTTGGCCTGAAACATATAATGTATTGCCTGCTAAAATGGCCTGATTATAAGGCCCAATTGGTGCTGGTGCTGCTTTTGTTTGAATGATTTGTTTACTCATCTCGCTTTTTATAATTAGTTCCTTAACTTTGGTTCAAAACTAACAAATTATGAATATACTTGTTGTCGGAGACCCAAAAAACCAAGAGGAAATCACAGCAAAATTTGGAAAGAAGCACCAAATCATTTCTTTTGATGATCTTACTGAGATCACCAAAGAGGCTTTTTTCGCAGCAGATGTGGTTTTTGATTTTTTTATAGCAGAAGAACCCGAAGCACTTGAATTTTACGAGCAGCGACCAGACCTGACAGTTTTTACGAATATGGCCATGAGTTCATTTGGAAAGCTGAAAATCTATCAGCATAAAACACAGAACACGGTGTTCGGCTTTAATGGCTTGCCCACTTTCATCAATAGAAGTATTTTAGAATGCACGCTTCAGGATGAAAATGAAAAGGAAAAATTAAACCTAATTTGTGGTAAACTAGGGACTGAATTCGAGATTGTAGAAGACAGAGTAGGCATGGTGACTCCAAGAATTATTTGCATGATTATCAATGAGGCCTTCTACACAGTCCAAGAAGGAACAGCTTCGAGTGAAGATATCGATTTAGGTATGAAGTTAGGTACCAATTATCCCTTTGGGCCATTTGAATGGAGTGAAAAAATCGGTCTGGAAAATGTCTATGAACTATTGGAATTCGTTTACGATGATACTAAGGAAGAAAGATATAAAATCTGTCCTAGGTTAAAGAAAGAATATTTAGCTTTAACGTAGATGGAAGAATTAATTAAATTTTCAAAATATAATTGATACATATATGTCACAAAATCAAGAGTATAGCTTGTTCGAGGATGTTTGTAGTTTCGTAGATGATGCAGCTCAGCACATGGAACTTCACCCTGGATTATTAGAACAAATCAAACAGTGTAACAGTATTTATAAATTTCACTTTCCAATCCGGATGGAAGATGGTTCCTACGAAGTAGTGAAAGGCTATAGGGTACAGCATTCACATCATAAGCTCCCGACCAAAGGAGGTATCCGATTTAGTGAGATGGTAAATGAACAAGAGGTGATGGGCTTATCTGCCTTGATGACCTATAAATGTGCGATGGTGAATATACCGTTTGGTGGTGCAAAAGGTGGAGTGAACATAGACCCATTAAAGTATAATGCTCGTCAGTTAGAAAAAGTAACGAGAAGATATACTTCTGAATTAATCAAAAAGAAATTTATTGGCCCTGCAATTGATGTACCTGCTCCTGATTATGGAACAGGAGCTCGAGAAATGGCCTGGATAGTGGATACGTATGAAGCTTTTAATCCGGAGGCCATTAATGCCAAGGCATGTGTAACAGGTAAGCCACTTTCACAGCATGGAATTGAAGGTAGAACTGAAGCTACAGGAATGGGGGTCTATATAGGAATTCGTGAGGCGGTTAGTGTAGAAGATGATATGAAGGAATTGGGCTTAACCACAGGTTTAAAAGGAAAGAAGATCATCATTCAAGGTTTAGGTAATGTTGGTTTTTACTCAGCCAAATATTTGACTGAAGCTGGAGCCAAAGTTATAGGTATTGCCGAATGGAATGGCGGTATTTGGGATGAAGACGGAATAAATATTGAGGAACTAAAAAAGCATCAAGCTGAGCATAAGACTTTGGAAGGCTATGGGAAAGGGGAGTTTATTAAAAACTCAATTGAAATAATGGAATATCCTTGTGATATTTTAGTTCCTGCTGCATTGGAAAACCAAATCACAAGCGAAAATGCGCCAAAAATACAAGCTAAGATAATAGGGGAGGCCGCCAATGGTCCTATCACAAAGGAAGCAGAAAAAATATTATTGGATAGAGGTATAATGGTTATTCCAGATATGTATTTGAATGCTGGTGGTGTGACTGTTTCTTATTTCGAATGGTTAAAAAACTTATCCAGAGTTTCATTCGGAAAATTGGAAAAGCGGTATGACATGGAAAAGTATAAATTTTTGGTTGATAGTATAGAAAATGCAACTGGGGATGCATTCAATCAAGAGCAAAGAGATGCTATTGTAAGAGGGGCAAGCGAGAGAGATTTAGTGATTTCTGGACTGGAAGAAACGATGGTAACTGCTTATCATGATATGAATAAGATGCGTAAGGATAAAAAAATTAAAAGCTTGAGAACTGCCGCTTTCATACTGGCAATTGAAAGGATTGCAGTTAGCTACACTGATATGGGAATTTTCCCTTGATATGAGACAATTTTGAAATCTGTCAGGTTAAGTTTAAGTACTCCTGACAGATTTTCCTTTTTTTGACTTGTAATTTTTGACCTCATGTAGTGTAGGAAATAAGTCGAAAATAGCATTCCAAGCTGTCCTAATTTGAGAAGATTTAAGTACAAACTTATTCCATTCCGGGTTGCTTTATCTCATAGCCACTCTTCTTTTTTTCTTCCTTCACCATCTCTTTTACGTCTTCTAAGAGTTTTTGAGCATCATATATTATTCCGTCTTTGATCGTGTATTTTACCCCTCCAACTCTGACTACTTCATTATCTTCGGTCAATTTAATGGCGCCTGTTCCGTACAAAGCTTTTAAGTTCTCCAGAGGGTTTTCTTCCACTATCACAAAGTCAGCCAGTTTTCCGATTTCTACCGTGCCGATTTTGTCTTCCATACCCAAAGCCTCGGCACCGTTCATGGTAGCAGACATCATAATTTCCAAGGGATGGAAACCAGCCTCTCTGAGTAATTCCATTTCTCGGATGTAGGCAAATCCGTAAAGTTGGAATATAAAACCTGAATCCGATCCGGTAGTAACGCGTCCTCCTCTATTTTTATATTCGTTGACAAAAGTCATCCACAATTGGTAGTTTTTTCTCCAGCTCACCTCTTCCTCTGTTCCCCAATAATGCCAATAGGAACCGTGAGAAATTTTGCTAGGCTGATAGAATTCCCATAAAGAAGGAAAGGTATATTCTTCATGCCATTCGGCTCTTCTGGCTCGCATTAAATCCCTACTGGCTTCGTAAATGTTGAAAGTGGGGTCAAGCGTAAAATCCAGAGCCAATAATTTATTCATTACCTCATTCCATTTATCCGAATAAGGGGGAGCTGCCTGTTCCCACAATTTACCAGCCTCTGAGAAACGGTCTTGCTCATTATTATAATTATAGTCTAGCTTGTAGTGTTGAACTGTTCTATCTGTGAATAATGCTTCTGGTAACCCATACCAATGTTCCATGGTCGTTAAACCTGCCTTAGCTGAATTGACCACATTCCATCTTGCAACATCCATCTGCGCATGATGCATGGCAGACCGTAAGCCTAAACTTTTGTTTTCTTCCAAAGCCGCTTGCATAATTTCAGGTCTTGCGCCAAAAAACTTGATGCCATCCGCACCTTTTTTGGCATTTTCTTGCACCCAATCTCTGGCCATTTCAGGACTGCTGATGGCCTCCTCACTTCCTTGTCCGAAAGCAGTATAAGCCAATATTCTTGGGGCAGTAATTTCATTATTGGTACTTTTCATTTTATGCTTTAATACCCAATCTAACCCATTGCCGGCAGATGGGTCCCGAATAGTCGTGATACCATGCCCCATCCATAATTTAAAGACATACTCGGCAGATACGCCTTGTGCTTCCCCACCTATGTGCCCATGCATATCTACAAAACCTGGCATTAAGTACATGCCTGCGGCATCCAGTTCTTTTCCACCTTCTTTTAATTGTGGCCTTTTTTCTTCTTTAATTTCTACTCCGGGATAGCCAACAGTTTTGATTTCCACAATTTTGTTTTGCTCTACCACTATATCCACTGGGCCAGTCGGTGGCGCTCCATTTCCGTTAATTAGGGTAACACCTCGAATAATCAGTTGAGGCCAAGGTCCTTCTCCTTCTGTTCTTTCGGGGGCATCTTTTATTTGAGCCCAAGTGAGAGAGCAAAAAAGCGTTATTATTACTGTAAGTAAAATCTTTCTCATAATTGTAATTTTTCAAAGAAGTTCAATATAAGAAAGATTGTTTGAAGGGCAGTAAAGAATTTGAAGAGTGGATACCCAAATTGGTTCAAGTGTCTCGCTTGGACCAAACACAAAGTCTTACCGTCTCGCTTAGACTAGAGAAGCATTTGTAAAGCGAAATCTACCTAAACATCAAGGATTGTCAGATTTAGCCTTAGCATTAAATATTTATTTTTCCTTAATAATCTCAATCCCCATTTTCCTCATCAGTGGAACCGCATTAAAGGTGTGGCATGGTCCATCATGCAATTTATAATCAAATAAAATTTCCTCTCCACTGACATCACTATTGAAACTGTTGTTTTGGAAATTCTCTAATTCATCTACCAATTTCGCCAATGATAAATCATGGGTAGAAATTAAGCCCATGCTGTTGGTTTTCATGAGTTGCCTGATTAAGCTTTCGGCTCCAATATTTCTGTCTTCAGAATTAGTGCCTTTCAATATCTCATCTAATAAATAGAATATAGGTCTCTCCTGTGGAACTTTGGTCATGTCTACCAACTGTTTCAATCTTTTTAATTCGGCATAAAAAGAAGAAGTATTTTCTTCAAGGTTATCTTGCGTTCTCATGCTGGTGAACAATTGCAAAGGACTAATTTCTAAACTTTCCACACAGCATACAGCTCCCATTTGTGCCAATATCATATTGACTCCTAATGATCTCTCAAAAGTACTTTTTCCACTCATATTGGCTCCAGTTATTAAGGTAACTGCACCCGGTCCTTTCATTTCAAAATCATTACAAACCCTTTCTTCATGAGGCAATAATGGATGTCCTAAATCTTTGGCTTTGAGTTCACATTTTGCATCGGAGATTTTAGCAGGTTTATAATTCTCATGAGCAAAAGAAAAATCTGCCATACTCATGATGGCTTCCCAATCACCAATGGCATTAAACCAGCCTTCAATATCCTTTCCGTACTGGTTTTTCCATTTCACAACATTGTTTAAGACCCAATAGTCGATCAGTAAAAATGGATTAATGACCCAGTACATCATACCCGCCCGAGAATGCATCCAATTCAAAATTTTTGACAACGAATTGATTTTTTGAGAAGCTTTAGGGTTTTGAAAATGGCTTTGTAAATCCTTTAAAAATGCCGAAGCAACTGGCTTCTCTTCCGCCATCTTAAATAGATTCTTATGTTGTTCCAAGTGGACTGCAATATGCTCTGTTTCTGACTGCAGACGCATAATTATTTTCTGAATAGGGACTAATAGCAATATGTTTATTAAAAAGCCTAATCCGACAAAAGACCAGGGTAGAAAACTTGCTAAGGATAAAACAAAAAATACTACTAACTGAAAAATGGCAATGAAGGGAATGAATTTAAATATCGGCTTAATTTTCTCTTCTTTCGATTTGGAGAAAAAATCAAAAAGACCAGTGAAATCATCGTCTTTTTTTGTGCTTTCTTTTATTCGGCTTTCTGCCCACCATTCTAAACGCCAGTCGAAGTCATGTTTAATTTCTTCCACTGCTTGCTGTCTGTCTGAAATCTCTTCTTTAGTTGCCGGTGACTTAAACCATTTTGCTAAGCTTTCTTGCCCAAAGTTTAATACGCTTCGATTTACCAAGGAAAATACTGAATGTCTGCCAAAAATATCCATATCCGGAGCATATTCATGTAGCCCGTCAATAAACCTATCTCCATTAGGAAGGCAATCTAATTTTAAATTTAAACGCCCAATTTCTTCATCTAAAATTAATATTCTATTTCTGGCCAGGGTTAAAAGTCTCTTTTTTGATTTATGTTTGTTGACTAACCAGCCGAAAATTAATGGAAAGGGTAACAGTACTAGAGTAGTTGCAAAACCATTTCTTTCATTTATGAAATATACTGATGAAATTACGGTCGCTAGGAAATATAAGACCCTTATTGTGCCGAATTGATTGGTAAGCTTTCTATTTTTCTCAACTTCATTTTGAAATTGATTAATCTTTTGACGGTAGTATTCAGATTTTGTGGCAATACTCATTTTTATGGCTTTTACTTAGGGCTGTAAAGGTAAGTGAAGTAGCTTGTTATTAATGAATAATTCCAAAGGTTTCTCAAAGGAGAAAAAAATAAGAAATCAATTAATTACTTCCTTTGCATCTTTTTATACCAATTATCCATCACCACGCTATGGGGAAGCGTTAAAACAGATAAAAAGATAATGGTCAAAAAGAAAGGAGAGATAGAGAATTGAAAATATGAAAATGCAAATAATAAAATTAGGACACCCGCCACACTCATTAAAGTAAAAGGCAATAGCTCTTTGATAAAATGATTGAATTTAAATTTCTTCCTTTTGGTACCTAGGTATTTGTATTCTTCATACAACACCTTCAATGAATGCCAGATCGCAAAATAAAGTGCAAAAGCCAATAATGGTGGCAGAGTGTAGAATGCTAAGTGTAATAGAAGAAAAACACCTATTTCGCTAAAAAACCTATTTTTTGAATTGACTTTAAATAATAGTAAATAAGCCATCAAAATGAATGTAGCAATAGAAGTAATCACAAAAAAGTAAGATAGGCTAGTAGGAGTAATGATGGTTGCCGTTTGATTGAAGTGAGAGGTTTCCAAAAAGAATTCAATTAGCCTATCGTAATGATGATAAAACAAACCACTGATAATGGAACCTCCCCATGACAGGTACAATAATTTTTTACCTTTACTGCTCTCCTCAATTTTTACATCACTAAATTGCGATTGTCCAAAATGGAAAAATGAAATTAAGAAAAATACTACCAAACTAAAGTAGGGGAAAACAATCCAAGTAATTACATAGGCCCCAATTAAACCTAAATAAAAAGCATAAAATTGAATTTGCTGTTTAGTGCTTTGTTTCTTTTTTCTCAATAAAATGTGATCAATCGCTCCATGTGGAATCCCCAAAAGGAAAATTAGAGCGAGTGTGATTTTTAATTGCGTATCAAATGCCAAAGTTTCTAACCACGGATAGATGGAAATAACCAAAATGGTGATGAAAATATGTAAGAAATTGGTTTTAAGCATGATAAAATATAAAACCTGAATTCCCCAGTTTTGTTTAAAGCTCAGGAATGCTGTTCAATTACAATTTCTTTTCCATTGAAAATAATCTTATCTCCTGCTGTTTTACCTATCATAAGCTGAGCCAAAGGCGTAATTGCAGAAATCAAAAAGACATCTTCACCATCTATAGACATTTTCCCATATGAAATAGAAATGAAGTATTTTGCTAATTCAGTTTTGACCAATGACCCAAATCGTATTTCTAAATTTTCCTCAGAGGGGTTGATTTGGTGAAGGGTTCCCAATTGCCTATTGATATTCACCAATTGTGATTGAAGTTTATCCTTTTCTTGATTCATCATTTCCCTTCCAGTTTCATATTTGTCTCCAGCTGAGCTCTTAGTATCTGAACCAATGGATTCTCTAATTGAGGCTATCTCTTTGGATAATTCCAGCTTTTTATCCTCCAGTTCATTTTTACATTTGTCGATAATCTGTCCCTTCATGTTTATTGATTAATCCTGTCAAACATAGCTTCAAGGTGATTCCTGTTTTTTCTTAAACCACCCATTGTGCATTCGTAACTCTTAAGCGAAAAAATGTTTGGAAAGCTAATATGACCCATTGCAATGGAATAGCTGATCGTAATAGGCACATAATTTAATAGCATGATCAACTTTTGAAAGTTTTTTGTCCTAACCTTTTTGAATCCCAATTTCTCTGCGGTATGTGGATTAATGAAATAAGCATTGGCCTCAATTTTAACTTCATTTTGTTCTTTGGGAAAGCTGTCCAGCATATTCAGTAGTCCTTCCATATAGCTGTAAAGAATCGCTTTTTTATTTCTGGATTCGCTTTTATGCATACTGAGCGTATAATAGTAATCGAATAAAGTGCCGCCATGCAACTGAACTTTATTGTTTTTTAATGCAGAAGAAAGCAACAAAGGAGAGTAGTAAATGATTTGACCTTTTTTTCTCCCTGTCGGTACATCTATAAAAGAAGCATAAATGGAAATCACCGGCTGAATTAATATCAGAATTATCCATAGATTAGTACTCCAAGCCATGAAGACAATCACAGCAATTATTATCAATAAATTGAATATGAAAGACCATAGTTTTCTTTTTTGGTCTCTTTTAGGTAGAATATAATAGCGGTGAATAATTTTCATCTGATATTAAAAATAGACTTAGCTTATCGCAAATAAAAAATTTAGAAAGGTAATTTTTTTAGATCAACATTTCCGCCACATAGAATAACCCCAACTTTTTTGCCTTTAAACTGCTCTTTTATTTTGATCATGGAGGCAAATGGAACAGCACCGGAAGGCTCCACCACTAATTTCAGATAATTGAAAATTAAACGCATTGCTTCAATGATTTCTTGATCACTTACTGTAACAATATCTTTTATATATTTTTGAATAATGGGAAAATTCCTTTGACCAACGGAAGTTCTTAAACCATCTGCAATAGTATCCGGATTGTCCATTGGAATTATTTCTCCCGCTTTCCAAGACCTATAAGCGTCATCTGCTCCCTTTGGCTCTGCACCTATCACAGGAATTTTATTTCCAAAATATTGAGATGACAACAAGGTGCCAGCCATTAATCCCCCTCCGCCAATTGGAGCAAAAATTGCTTTTAAATGATCTGTATCTTCTATCATTTCCTTCGCACAGGTGGCTTGACCAGCTATCACATCATAATCATCGTAGGGATGAATAAAGGTTGCTCCTGTTTTCTCTACCACTTCATTAAGCGTTTCTTCTCTGGCTTTTAAGTTTGATTCACAATATATAACTTCAGCACCATATCGTCTAACTGCCTCCACTTTGACTTCGGGTGCATTTTGAGGCATTACAATATAGGCTGGAATTTTTGAAAGTTTTGCAGCAAGTGCTACAGCTTGCGCATGATTTCCAGAGGAATGAGTAGCCACCCCCTTTTTTAATTGTGATTTACTTAAGGAAAGAATTGCATTAGATGCCCCTCTCATTTTAAAAGCACCTACTTTCTGTAAATTCTCACATTTGAAATATACACTAACCCCTAATATTTCATTCAGAGTTGAAGAAGTAAATACTGGCGTACGGTGTACGTAATCGTGAATTCTTTTTTCAGCGCTCAGGATATCTTCTTTTTTGGGGATTTCTTGAAGGTGCATAAGGTTATGTTGGTTTTAATTTAATATATTGCTTAGCAAAAAATTAGCATGATGATCATCATGCTTCAAATACTATCTATTTATGCAATTTAATAAGTTTCTCCGATTATTATTCGTCCTGTTATCAACTGTTTTTATCATTTCGTGTGATAAAAATGAAATTGAAGATGGATTAGAAGATGATTTTGATTTTCAAAATGTTGTTAGTTATGAGTTTCTAGATTCTATATCTGCAGATGAAATAATTTCCCGTTTCGGTGGAAATAATTTAGCGAGTGGATTTATTAACTTCGATATTACTGCACATAAAATTACCTATATGACCGCAAATTATGACGGCACAGAGGTGGAAGCCTCAGGCTTGGTTTTAATTCCGGTTGTTAGTGGGTCATCTAAATTGACTAGCTTCCAACACAGCACATTAGCGAAAGACCCCGATCCTGAAATAGACCAGGAAGCAAGAGCACCTTCATATTTACCAGATAATAATGACGAAATTTTTCTGTCTGCCGCACTTTTCGCTTCAAATGGTTATTTAATTTCCGCTCCCGATTATATTGGTTATGGAAGTACAGGTGACATGTTTCATCCCTATGAACACGCTCAGACAACAGCAACCAGCAGCTACGACATGTTAGTAGCCGCTAGAGAATATGCCGAATTTTTGGAGGTTAAAATGAGAACGGAAGGAGATAGTGAAGTGGAGGAACTGTATTTATTAGGCTACTCTCAAGGAGGGAATTCTACTATGGCCTTGCACAAGTATATTGAAGAGGAACACCCTGGAGAGTTTGAAATTATAAAAAGTGCCATGGGAGCTGGTGCATACCATAAAACTGCAGTTGGTGATTATATTTTTAATAATGAAGGAGATCTTGGATTTTCAATCCGCCTTTACTTATGGGTTTTGGATACATATGATCGGGTATATTTGCAGCGAGGCATGGCATATTATTTAAAGGAGCCTTTTGCAACAGAAGTGATTGACAAGGGTTATTTCGCAATTTCAAGTACTAATCCGCAGGAATTGTTTACCGATGATTTTATCTCTGAAATTAATGATCCCAGTAGTGAGTTTAGTGCTGCATTAGCTGATAATGATATACATAACTGGAAAGCGGAAGCCCCAATTAAGTTATTTCATAGCAGAGATGACGCATTAGTCCCCTACTTCAATTCAGTGGATGCCTTTGAAAGTATGAATGCTATGGGAAGTACCGAAGTCACATTGGAAACTTATGTATTCGGTGGAGATGTAGATCCACAGGATATCCATGGATTAGGGGGAGGAAGGTTTTTTTCTGATGTCATATCTAATTATTTTAGGTTTTAGTATTTTTTAATAAGCAATTGAACCAGACGGAGTCCGAATAATTTATTATGTCAGTACCAAATCAGAATTTTGAAGTATTAATAGTGGATGATGATGAAATGACTGTTTTTTTACATGAGGTACATGTAAAAGATAATGATTTTCACCCCGCCCCAAAAAGTTTTTACAATGGGAAAGATGCGGTGGATTATTTCAATACATATTTCAATGTGGCCAAACATTATTGTATTTTATTGGATATTAATATGCCCATTTTAGATGGTTGGGAGGTGATGGATGAAATCGAAGAAAAAGGTATGGATAAAAACGTCTCCGTAATTATTTTGACCTCTTCAATAAACACAGCCGACAGATTAAAAGCTCGAAAATACAATATGGTTATTGATTATGTAGAAAAGCCACTAAGTACTCAGCATCTTGAAAAGATTAAATTACAAGATAAAATTAAAGATTATTTTTGATTTGATTTTCTGCTCTCTTCATCAAAGAAGAATTTAAGGGTAGCGTTTTGAGGTACAGGTTCTTTTGCATAAATAGTGAAATAGTAGATCCCAGTGTTATCACAATGATATTTGTACAAGCCCTTTTCTCCACTAAAATCAGATAGCATTTGCTGTTCACGATTTGAGTTAGCTACTATAAGATTTAAATTTGTATTTCTTTCCCATAAGAAGTAATAATCAGTATTTCTGGTCAGAACGTAAGAGTATTCTGACATATAAGGGAGATCATCTCTTTTGACTTTTTCGTTGTATTCCTTTAGTAATGCTAGCTCTTTTAAATTAGTGTTTTTGTCTAAACTGGTAGATGGAATATTGATATTCCCGGCTTTATTTCTTTTGAGTAGAGACACGTTCACACAACTACCATCCGGACTTTTTGAGTAAATCACCAGCTTGTAATCACCACTTTGATGTTTTGTTAAAGTGGTCAGAAACTCTCCCGGCCCAATATTAGCTGCCGTTTCAGTTTCGATTTCAATATTATCCCAATCAAAGACTTTGTATCCTAATTTAGCATCTGGATTAGTTTTCTTGAATAGGAAATATTGAGGGTTTTTTGGAGAGGAAGTAAAGCGGATTTCCTTATAATATGGTAAATCTTCGTAGGCTTTAATAAAATGGATAAGATTGACTTCGGCTGTTAAGGAATCAGGATCTAAATTAGCAGTATATTTTATTAATTCTTCTTCACATTTGGATTGTGTATATGCCGAAGCAGTCGCAATAATTGTAAATAGGGCAATGAGTTTAATTGTTTTCATCTTTGTATTGTTATAGGTTCATATAGTTATCAAATATTAACAACGAATTTTGTCGCTTTTCAGAAGAATTAAGTAAAATTGTTTTTCCATCGTTTTTAAACACTACTTTTTCTCCACTCATCATGCTGATTTCTTCTCCCGAAGAGCTGGGGTTTAACCACCTGATTTTTCCTCTGGATACAAGTACTTTTATGTCGTTATTTTTTAAAGTCTGGATTTGAAGGCTGGATTTACCCTCCATTATTAAATATCCACTTTGCAATTCTACTAAAAGGTGAGTCTCTTGTGGAGTTCTGATTTGTGCGGTCCCATTAATTTTAATCCATTTCGTTTTGCTAAAGCTTAAGGAGTCAAATTCAAATTGAGTATTTTTAGCTAAAACGAGCTCACTTCCATCAACCAAGCTTATATCTCGTAGTGCATACTTGGTTGGAACTGATTTAAACAAAATTATGGAGACAGATATGACTACTAGCAAACTAGCGGCTGCCCAATACCATTTTAAATTGGGTTTTTGGGCAGGAGAAAGCTGGTTGAATTGATTAAAATCTTGAACCGTTTGATCAAAAAACACTGTGTTTCTTTCCGATTCAGCTATCCAATCCATCAACTCATCCTCCTCCTTTGTTGATAGTTTACCCTCTAAGTAGTTCCATATTTGTTTATATGTATTATTCATTTTGTTGATTCTTATTACTAGAGTACCTCAAATGGCTTTGCCCCTAATTTTTATCTAAATATTTTCTAATTTTCTTAAACGCTATGGTTACCTGATTTTCCACAGTCTTCTCACTGAGCTGCAAGTATTCTGAAATCTCAGCATGTGTTAATCCGTCATCAAGCTTTAGTCGCATGATTTTTTGGCATTTGGGTGGCAATGAATCAATAGCTTTTGGAATTAATGGAAAAAAGTCTTCTCGTGACTGAAAATGAGGAATATCTTCAGTTTGATTTTTGTAAAAGTGATAATTGACTTCTTGCACATTCTTTTCTTTCGCCATCATCGCATAGGCTTCATGTTTTGCGCATTGAATAAGATAGGAATAAGGATTTTTAATTGCTGTTAGCTTTTCAGAATCCCAAAGTTTGCGAAATACATTATGGACTGCTTCTTCAGCATCCATTTGTGAATGCAATATTGCTTTTGCGAAACTTATTAGTCGCTTGTGATAGTCTTCGTAAAATTGCTGAATTAGGTCTGGGTTCAATTCACTTTTTTCCTTAAGGAGTATTTTTTTCCTATGCCCCCCTAAAATTTTTGGAAGAGTTTTGAGAATATCATTAAAAAAATAGTGGTCTTACAGGACTGGACTGGTGAACAATCTAAAAAGCAACTTAATTCGATCTATATTTACCCCTATAAAGATTGTACAATTTCCTTTTTTAAAAACTTCAGACTCCACATTCCTCTTAAATCTCCCAGCTCGTATCCTGTAGCTTTATCATTAGGATATTCATCCTTTAGAATAGCCTGTACCTCTTCTGAAATCTGATCTTGAGAACCATGGCAGTTTAAACAAAATTCAGAAGGTATTCGAATAGGATTGTTATATAATATTGTGTCTCCTGGTCTAATAAATTGCACGTTTGAGCCTAGTTTATCTCCCTGTTCGATAGAATATTCGTAAGCTTCTAAAATCCCTTTTTCCATTTCTGAAGGAGCATTATTAGGATTTCTATATTTGTTACTAACTCTTTTGAGAAATACTTTATACTCCTTAGCTAAGCTGTCAGTCAAAGGGTAGGCGTTCATGCTACAAAACTTGGCAGCAGCCTTGAAACCGCCATCAGCATATTCTTCAGATATCTTGGCCATAAAAACTCCACCGACTTTTTGGCTAATAGAGTCGCCTAAGTATTTGGTTTTGTTAATGATGTCTGCCTCCGACACTTTTTTTACTGCTCGTTCTTCTTGGCTCTCTTGAATTTCTTGAGGCCTTCTTTTTTCAGTAGAGAAACCGCATGACCACACTAAAATTGCAAAAAAGACATATGAAAATCGGAAAATTAGTTTCATGCTAAATCAATTCATCATTCGAAATTATGGAGCCAATCATTAAATAACTACTTCCACCAGATTCTTGACCGCTTAATGGTCCGCAAGAGAATTGCGAATTAACAATTGATCCATCTTTATGCTTTAATTGAATTATTCCAGACCATGTTTTATTTGCTTCTAAAGCACTTTTCATTGTTTTATAAGCATCTTTAGACTCAATGATTTTGGTGATTTCTGTTCCACTTAAGTCAGAAGAAGAATACCCCAGTTTATCAGAAGTAATATTATTTATGCTGTTTATGTAAAAAGACTTATCCAATTCTACCATCATATTGGTATAATTAATGATCTTCTCTTTATCTTCTCGCTCACGTTGACCTCTCTCCATTTCCTCTTGTGTGGCTTGGAGTTCTTCCATGTTTTGCCGCATTTCCTCCTCTTGGGAGCGCATCTGTTCGGTCATTTCTCTTGATTCTTCAAGTAATTTAGAAGTTCTCTCATTGATTTTTACAGATGAAATAGTTGAGGCAATATTCTCAGCAATTTTTTCAACAAATTCTCTTTCGTGCTCTGCAAACTCGTTGAATGAAGCCAATTCAATAATTCCGTAAATCTCTTCATTTACTTTCAGAGGAACTATTAAGATACTGTTCGGATTCGCTTCCCCTAGACCAGAAGTAATCATTACATAGTCTTGAGGAACTTCCGTCATATAAATGGTCTCAGCCTCTAGCCAAGCTTGACCAGTTAAGCCTTCGCCTTCATAAATTTTTTGTTCTAAATACTTCTTTTTGTCCCAAGCATAACAAGCAGTTAGTTCCAGAAATGGGTCGTCATCATCCTCTCTATTGATAACAAAAATACCACCTTGATTGGATTTAGTATACTTTACCAAGTTCGAAATAATGTCATCGGATAGAAGAGAAATATTGTCATTATTCTTCCTTAGGATATCTCCAAACATGGCTAAACCTTCAGTTGTCCAGTTTCTCTTTTTATCTTCTTCAGCCACTTTTCTGAGGTTGCCTCGCATGTTAATAAGGGCATTTCCTAGGACATCTTCCTCACTCAATGGCTGATAGTCTGAATCGTATTTTCCGTTACCAATATTTTCAGCGAAATATGAGGTTTCTTTAAGGCCATCAACTAATTGACCAACTGCTACGGCCATTTCACCAATTTCATCATTACCAAACTTCCTTTCATTGTCTTCAGGCAGTATTCCTTGGCCTAATTTAACAATAATGTCTTTAATGTAATTAACAGGCCGTGTTATGGATGAAGCCAACCAGAATGCGCCAATTAATCCTAGAATCACGAATACTACTCCCAAAATAATCGAAGTGTTTTTCAGGCTTTGGGAAGAGTCCAAAACTTCTGCTTCGTATTGTTCTGACTCCTTCTGCTTTTCATCTAATATGATATTCAAGTGAGATATAACAGAGTCAGTTTGAGGAATCACTTCCCCGTCTATTGATTCAGAAGCCATGAATTTAACAATCGGGTCTTCATAATCTTCAAAAGTCATTAAACTTTCCATTATTCCTTTTTGAACATCCATTAACTGTTCAAATTCAGTAAAAATAGTATCCATCTCCAGCCTCTGCTCCTCATTATCCCATTTTTCCTTCAAGGCTGTTATTTCTTCTTTCAGAGCCGGATATTGTTCAGAATGAATTGACCGTAAACTATCTTTATTTGTCTCGTTGCCCTGAAGATATACCCAGTTGGTCACAAACATTTTTGATTTTACAATCAGAAGGTTAAAATCCTTAATGCTCGATAGTGAAGGCTTTATAACATTAGAATTGGTTTGGGTTAAATTACTATTCTGAGTAACTGTGAAAATTGTGATTCCGGCATATACTATAAAAATTAATATAAGGGTGATAAACCCACCGAGTATTTTATTACCAATCGTAAATCGAAAGTTTTTCATCTTTTGGCTTTTAAAAAATTATTCTTTTTTAAACTTAATGAAATTAATTGAAATATAAATTTAATCCAATAATTCCGTACGCGCTTATATATGTAATATTTAATTTATTTCTTCCCCAAAACGGGTCAGTTCTTGAGACATTTTTAATCCTGACTTTTCCAATGTCGTGGTATTCACTTCAAATCTCAATTTTCCATCTACATCTTTAAAATTAATCATAGATCCGTTGCGTGCCATCCCTTCTGATTCAGTAACCAACAAACAGGGCTGTCCATTGAGGTTGGTTTTTATACTGGCAAAATTTTGAGCTTTTTCCGATGGCACAAATACGATATGATAAAACTCCCCTTTATTGACTTTATCAAGCTTAACTATCTTTATATTTCTCTCTCCCACTTTCTTGATTTCTGCCATTTCTTCCAATAAGGGGATAATCTCTGAGTCTCCTATTACTGCGATCACAAAATCCCCTTTCTTTTTTTCCTCAGGCCAATCAATATATTTTGTAAAACTGTAGAAAAATACCTTGTGGAACCGATAGTTTTTTTCTTGACCAATGCTATCCTTTGCAACAAAAAGGAAAACGAAAAATATGAAAACGATTTTTAAGTGGTGCATTCGTAAATGAATTTTCTAATAGAGTATTTTATATTTATCTTAATCTTAAGCTACACGTAACCCCAGCTATTTTATTTTAAAGTGAAAAAGTAGTCATTTTTAAGTGAAAAAAGAAGTATTTATCGCTTAACCCCCGGGAAAAATCTTTGAATTAAAGGTCGAGCAATATACAAACATATAATATCAAGTATTTTGTGCTTTAATCTATTGATTAATATTTAGTAGTTTTGTATTAATAAATAGAATAATTGATGTTAGACAGATTAGAAAGAATGAAGGAACGCTTTCAGGAAGTGGGCCAATTAATGGTGCAACCTGATGCTATGGCGGACATGAAAAAGTTTACCGAGCTCAGCAAAGAGTATGCTGATTTGGAAAAAGTAGTGGAGGTGTATGATCAGTATACCAAAGTGCTGGACGACATCAAACAAGCTAAGAACATTTTGGAGACCGAAAAGGAGCCGGAGTTTAGGGAAATGGCCAAAATGGAATTAGAGGAACTAAAACCTGAGAAGGAAAAGCTCGAAGATGAACTGAAAAAAATACTGATTCCTAAAGACCCTAATGATTCAAAAAATGCTGTTTTGGAAATTAGAGCTGGAACTGGAGGGGATGAAGCAGCCATTTTTGCAGGCGATTTATATAAAATGTACCAACGATTTTGCGATAAAAATGGATTGAATTTGACCGTTTTGGATTTGACCTTTGGGACTGCCGGTGGTTATAAGGAAATCATCAGTACGGTTACAGGCAAAAATGCTTATGGAACCTTAAAATATGAGTCAGGTGTGCATCGGGTTCAAAGAGTGCCCCAAACCGAAACTCAAGGTAGAGTTCATACTTCTGCGGCCACCGTAGCAGTATTGCCTGAAATTGATGATGTGGAAGTTGAAATTGACATGAATGATGTAAGAAAAGATACTTATTGTTCTTCCGGACCGGGTGGACAATCTGTAAACACGACTTATTCTGCCGTGCGATTGACACACGAACCGACTGGATTGGTGGTCACATGTCAAGACCAAAAATCTCAAATTAAAAACTTCGAAAAAGCACTAAAAGTATTGCGTTCTCGTTTGTACGAAATTGAGCTTGCAAAGCAAAATGAAGAAGTTGGTGCTCAAAGAAGAAGCATTGTAAGAAGCGGTGACAGATCTGATAAAATCAGAACTTACAACTACCCACAAGGACGGGTGACCGATCATAGAATAAATTATACAGTTCATAATTTACCCAATATCATGAATGGTGAAATCGAAGACCTTGTTGAAAATTTACAGATTGCCGAAAATGCCAGCAAAATGGATGAAACGGCTTAATAAGGCCTTTATATTGATTTTTTTTGGAGTTTTGTTTACTGGATTGGCCTCGTGTTCATATGAACCTGAGCCAACAACAGATCCCGTAGATCTCACATTTTCTACAGACACTTTACAGTTTGACACTTTGTTTGCCGAAAGACTGAGCATTACAAAAAGGCTTAAAATCAAAAACCCCTCTAAAGAGGCGGTCACGATTTCTTACATTGGGCTGAGAAATCAGAACACTGCTTTTCAACTTACCTTGAACGGAAGAACGCAATCTTCATTTTCCGATCAGCTGTTATTGGCGGAAGATAGTCTTCTACTGTTGATTTCCGCCAATATTGATCAAGGAGATGAAAACAACCCCTTTGTGATAAGAGATTATTTAGAAGTAGTTAATCAAGAAAATTCTCAATCTGTAGTTTTTGAAGCCTGGGGTCAGAATGCACATTATTTATCCGACACAATTTTGGATTGTAGTGCTCGATGGAATGCGGAAAAGCCTTATGTATTATCAGGCACCATCCAAGTTGATTCTTCATGTATGTTGAGTATTGAACCGGGAACTAGAATTTATAGTGCTACACAAACCTTTATTGTTGTAAATGGAAGTTTACAAGCCGAGGGAAGTATAGAAGAACCCATTGTATTCACTAACGATAGGTTGGACGAGCCTTTTACCACTGCTGCAGGTCAATGGGGTGGCATTGTGTTTTTGGAGGATAGTAAAGATAATTATTTCAAACACACTACAATTAAAAATGCTCTTTTTGGTGTAAACCTAAACATATTCAATCCGGATAACGAGCCAGATTTAATCATGGAGAATTGCTTTGTAGGTAATATGGCCATATCATCAGTCATTTCCTTAAACAGTGATTTTGAAGCGGTTAATTCTGTTTTTTACAATACTGCTTCAGGAACGGTTTCCCATACTGGCGGTGGGAGTGCCTATTACACTCATTGTACCATTGCTAATTACTTTAATGTAGCCCGCGAAGATCCGGCCGCTTTCTTTTCTGATTTGGCTTTTGATAATGATGATAATGAAATTTTAGCCCCATTGGAAGTTCAATTGTTAAACAACATTATTTACGGCCGAATAACAGACGAAATCCAATTTTTCGAACAGCAAGAAGGGAACTTGAATTTTTCTTTTTCGCATAATTTATTCAGGAGCAGTATATCAGTTTTAAGTGAGAATAATTCAGTTCGTAACCAAGTGCCCGAATTTGTGGAAGTTAATGATACGGATTTCCGTTTGCAAGAGAATTCACCTGCCATTGATGGCGCTTTACCGACTAATATTGCTACCGATATCCAAGGTGAAAGTAGAGGTGCTACTCCAGATATTGGGGCTTATGAGTTTGTTGAAATTGAGGAGTAAACAAGCGCTTTAGGTTAATTAATCCAAAATTAAAGGCTAGTCGAAAAATCCTTGGTTTTCTAAGGATTTAGGATTGAATTTTTTATATTTCCTAATAATATGTATCCGCAACGCTGATAGCCAATTGTTAGCGAATTACAGCAACCAATAGTGAAATTACAGGCCAGATGTGATAATTGTAAAGCGTACCTATTATTTCATGCAAATGTTTCGGACAGATTTGAGCTAGCCAGAAAAAGAAGTGATAATATTGAATTAAAATGTTCAAACTGCGGGACTAACAAAACATATAAGGTAAATGAAATCAGAGCAGTAGAAAACAAAATTTTATCACTTTTGGACGTTCTGATTTTCCTGGCTGGGACAATTGGATTGTTTGCTTATTTGTGGCCTTTCTTTTTCAAAATATTATACATTTATACAATAGCAGGACTTGTGGGAGCATTGACTATTCCTTTTTTAATATATCAAGCAATTAATCATGGAAGAGAGAATAAGGTACAGTATTTCAACTCTAAGAGATACGGCTGAAAACTATATAATCTAGCTATCACAATGTAAAACCATGCGCTTCAGCAGTTTCAAGCAAGTTTAGTACTTAATCTCCGTAATTTTTGGCAATTAGAGCAAATGCTACCTTCAACCTACTTCTGGTTCAAGCAGCAAACCATTGGTAGTAAAATAAAATTTGCTAACTTCATCGCCTTAATTTAAATATGACGCACGGATTTTTACACGGGCACGATTTAAAATGAAAACCAAATCCAAATGAAAAACCAAAGCTACATAGATTTTGCATACTACAACATTTGGGCAAACAATAGATTTATTGAGAGTCTCTCAAAACATGAGGAAGATTTGCTAAGTCAACAAATAGAATCCAGTTTTCCGAGTATTTTGAAAACAATTTCTCATATCTGGATGGCTGAAATGGGTTGGCTTTCTAGGCTAGAAGGATATGGTTGGGAAACATCCAAAATCATAAACTTTTCAGGAAATGCAAATGAAATGTTTAAGGCTTGGCAGTCAACTTCTCTAAGCTTTAAAGAATTCGTAGAAAATACAGATTTAGAACAAAAGCTTGATTTTGAGCATAAAGGAGAATCATTTTCAATTCCATTTCGAGAAATAGCGCAAACTGTTTTTAACCATGGAAGCTACCATAGAGGTCAACTGGTAATGATGATGCGTCAGTTGGGCATTACCGATATTCCTAAAACTGATTATATTGAATGGGTTAGGGAAAAAGCAAGAGCAAATCGGTAAACATATAAACTACTTATAAGTATTGTTTGCTAAGCTGCTACTTTTAAACTTAATTCATTAATTTTGCACCCCAAAATGCATAAAAATACAATCTCATGAGTCAAGCTGTACGCGTACGTTTTGCCCCTAGTCCTACTGGCCCTCTGCATATAGGCGGAGTTAGAACGGCTTTATATAATTACCTATTTGCTAAAAAAATGGGAGGTCAATTCATCCTAAGAATTGAGGATACCGACCAAAACCGATATGTAGATGGAGCTGAAGATTATATTCATCAAACATTGAAATGGTTAGGGATAACCCCTGACGAAAGCCCATGGAATGATGAGGGTGAAGTTGGACCTTACCGACAAAGCGAGCGGAAAGATATTTATGCCCAGTATGCCCAGCAATTATTAGATGAAGATAAGGCTTATTATGCTTTTGATACTTCGGAAGAGTTGGATGAAATGCGTGAGCGATTAAAAGCGGCCCGAGTGGACACTCCTCAATATAATGCCATCACTCGAATGCAAATGAAAAATTCCCTGACTTTATCAAAAGAGGAAGTAGAAGCCAAATTGGGAGCAGGTGAACCTTACGTGATCCGTCTAAAAGTCCCTAGAAAAGAAGAAGTACGTTTAAATGATAAAGTAAGAGGTTGGGTAATGGTTCATTCTACCCAAATAGATGATAAAATCTTAATGAAATCGGACGGGATGCCGACTTACCATCTAGCCAATGTGGTGGATGATCATTTGATGGGCATCACCCATGTCATCCGTGGTGAGGAATGGTTGCCTTCTGCGCCTTTGCATGTTTTGCTATATCAATTTTTAGGTTGGGAAGATACCATGCCTGAATTTGCTCATTTACCTTTATTATTGAAACCTGATGGCAACGGGAAATTAAGTAAGCGTGATGCTGAAAAGCATGGGTTTCCCATTTTTCCAATGGAATGGAAAGATCCTGCATCTGGAGAATTTTTGGCAGGCTTTAAAGAAGAAGGTTATCTTCCCGATGCATTATTAAACTTCTTGGCATTCTTGGGTTGGAACCCAGGTAATGAACAAGAGATTTTTAATTTGAAAGAATTGATTGAAGCATTTACAATCGAAAGAATTGGAAAAGCAGGAGCTAAGTTTGATATCCAAAAAGCTAAATGGTTCAATGAACAATACCTAAAAAACAAGCCCAATTCAGAACTAGCGGAATATCTTAAGAAAGATGCTGAGGCCAATGGGATTATGGTTTCTCAAGAGAAATTAGAGCGAATTGTTCATGCATTGAAAGAAAGGGTGACTTTCCCAACTGAGTTTTGGACACAAGGTCAATATTTCTTCCAAAAGCCGGATAGCTATGATGAAAAAGTGGTCCGTAAAAAGTGGAATGCTGATGTTGATAAAGCTCTAAGTTTATATGCAGATGCGTTGGACAAAGTAAATCATTTAGATGCAGGAAATGCCAAGGCTACTTTTTCTTCTGTTCTAGAGGAAGAAGGAATAGGCATGGGGAAAGTCATGCAATCACTTAGAGTTAGCATTACTGGCGAAGCAGGTGGACCTGATTTAATGGAGATTATTGAGATATTAGGCAAGCAAGAAATAACAGAAAGGATCCGTTTAGCGTTAGATAAGCTAAAGGGCCAAATTTCTGAATAATGTCTAAAAATAAGGAAGCAAATAAGAAGGATAAAAAACCTAGTGTTAACCCGAAACTCGAAGGCTTTGATGTCAAAATAGATTCCTTTGGTGAAATTCAGACTAGCTTTGATATTGACAGAATTAATCAGTTCTTAAATAAAGAAGTTGAAGATAAAAAACTAAAGGATAGAGATGACATTGAGGGTTTGAAAAATCGGGATGAGGAAGAATAATTTTATTAGTATTAAAAAGGAAAGGCAACGGAATTTGCCTTTCCTTTTTAATGGTACTGGTGACTATATTATTTTACTTACTCCTTTATTGTTTTTTCAGGCTCAATAGGGACATATATCTCAACTTGCTGTTTGCCCCAGTTTCTAGCAGCCTGTTCATCTAATCCCATGTAAATATCAATTTTTCGAGTCCAGCGCTTATTCATTTTATCCAAAACTTTAAATGATCCTTCCAAACCTTCAATTTGTATAATGGAATTATGATCCAATAGGCCCTCTTTTAGAAAATCTCTAGAAATAGCAATAGCTTTCATACCAGGTTTCAAAGTATCTCCCCATGCGGCAATCGCAGGATTTCCTTTTTTTGTTTGTGCTTCAACGGAGTTATAAGCCGTGGAAGTAACTTGAATAGTGTCATACTGGATTTCGGTTTTTTCTTCTGTTTCATCCGATTCTCCTGAAGGACCACATGATGTAAGCAATGCCACAACTATTAATGTCAGATATATTTGATTAGTAGAGTTTAGCATAATTTATTGATGTTTTTCGATAGCACCCGATCTTTAATAACGAATGAGTTCAACTTACATTAAGACATCATTAAGGCTATTTTGTTTAAAGTAGCTTGCTAAAAAAGTGCAGGTTTTGAATGGAAAAGTATGTTTTAAGTGTATGTATCTCTTAATTTAAGCAATTTTAGACAGATTGCCTAAAACGTCTTTTTGGGCAATTCGGATTATTTGCAAATTTCTTAGGGAAGTGGTGTATCTTTTTCCTCTTGACTGCATTGTATAGACAAATGAAATAAACCAAGTTGAACGAACTGATAAAATATAGCGAAAAGTTAATGCAAGAAGCCTCTGAAGAAGAGTGGATCGAAAGGGCGAAGGAAAATCCGAGATGGTTTGAGCCTTTATACGACAAGTATTTTGCATTGATTTTTAAGTTCTTATTCAAAAGACATGCTGATAAGGCTGTAAGCGGGGAAATCTGCTCTGAAGTTTTCTTTAAGGCCTTGATGAAGATCAAATCCTACAAAGACCGTGGTCATCCTTTTTCTTCATGGTTGTATAAAATTGCTTTAAATGAATCCAACCAGTTCTTTCGAAAGCAAAACCTTCAAAGAACTATTCCTATAGAATTACTGCAGTCGGAAATTTTCTTCGATGAGTTCCCACTTGAAGATTCAGAACAACATTTAGAACAATTGAAAAGAGCTATCAAAACGCTAAGACCAAAAGAGCTGGAAGTAATCGAATTACGATTTTTTAACGATCTATCCTTTAAAGAGGTAGGATCTGTGCTGAATATTACAGAAAACAATGCAAAGGTTAAATGTTATCGAATTCTGGATAAGCTTAGAATAAAAATGAAAGTAAAATGAGAAATAGATATCAATATACCGAACGCTTATCCAGCCTGTCTGAGGAGGAAGTGGTTCAATACAAAGACTTTAAATCTATTTTGGACAAACGAACTGAACATTTGCACAGAAGACAAGAATTTCGAAAGAAGCTGTTGAAAGCAGGCGTTTCGATCGCAATCCTAGCTGCAATTTCTACGGCACTGATCCTTTGGGAGAAACCCTCATCTAAAATGGATGAAGTAGTCGCCATTGAACTTCAGCATACTGATAAATTGATACTAAAAAATCAATCATTTAAAATCGAAATACCTAAGTCCAAGCAAACTGTAAATCCAATTTTACAGTCAGTACCTCAAATCTCATCTGAAAAGGAGACGCTGAAGGCAAATAGAGAGGATAGAGCATGGGAAGAGGAAAGCAGTGATAATCCGGATTTCCAACTGGGCTATGAAAGAGCAGTCCCAATTGTGGGAATGGATTCACTATCAAAATACTTGAATACCAATCTTCAATATCCCGAAGAAGTGGATAAAACCGAAGGCGTTGAAGGCTCTGTAAATGTAATCTTTAGAATTTCTGAAGCAGGAGAACCGACACATATTGAAATTCAGAATTCCTTAGGAAAGGCTTTCGATGAGGAATGCATCCGCTTGATTTCTAAGATGCCAAAATGGAAGCCAGCTACGAGAAATGGTAAAGCTGTGGACTCAAGAGTAAGCTTACAGCTATCTTTTAAAATTGACACAGAAAATACAGAGAAATGAACAAGCTATCAACCTTAATTTATGCGCTTATTTTTATAAATCCAGTTTGGTTATGTGGACAACAACTAAATAAAATAGATTCTGCACAGATTCCTGCCGAGAAAATTGTAAACTCTAACTGGCTTGATATCAATAACAATTCAATTCATGAGCTGGTCCTACAATCAGAAATAGGAGAAGATAGTACAATTTTGCTATCATTTGATTGGACAATCCAACGAGTAGATACTCTAAATAATCTGGTTCTAAGTTCCAATCCAGTTCAAATTAACGATATGGACAACAATAATCAATTGGATATTCTAGGATATACTCGAGACAGTGTAAATGATCTTAGCCTCACTATTTTGTATCAAGATGCTGGTGGCTTTGAAAGGGTCTTTCAAGAAAAATTTGAGGGTCTCCAAAAATTCTTTATTCAGGATTGGGACAAAGATGGACTGAAGGATTTGCTTCTGCTTCAGGAAAGTAACGATTCATTAGCTTTATCAATTTTGAAGAATAGTCCTGAGGGGATCGATACTGAGCAAGACCTGTTAACAAATTTGGCCCAGAATACTCAGCTCAACTTTTTGGATATAGATCAAAATGGTAGAATGGATATTTTACTTACTTCTAATAATTCCGTTTTGCCGACTATTCCCAAATTAATTTTTAATCATAAGGATTCAATAGAAACCAGAGAGTCAAAACTTCCAAAAGCGTCTTATAGTAGCATAGGTTTAGGAGATTATAATCATGATGGGAAGATGGACTTTTTTGCATCTACGGTTGCAAATGAGAACACTGCTGATCTTGCTGTTTTTATAAATGAAAATGCAGATTTTGAAAACAGCGTCTCTATCGATTTTCAGGATTTTAGTCCAAAGTTTAGCTTTTTGGCTGATTTTAATTCAGATGGCTTAACAGATGTTTTCGTAAGTGATACGCTCAAATCAACAATAATTTATCAAGGTATAGAAAATGAAATAGCATCTGAGATTATTCCAGATTCAGAGAATAGGATTTTCAATTTTTATGATGAGGATTTAGATGGAGACTTGGATATTTCTGCAATTTCGAAAGAAGCTAAGGATAGCTTGGGCGTTTCTATGGATCTAATAGATAATCAAACTCCTCAGGAAAATCTTCCTCCATCAGTTCCAAGCTTTCATACTGCTTTTCAAACCTCAGAGGGAGTAATCATCGTTTGGAATGATGCTCAAGATGACCATACTTCAGCAAAAAACATTTCATACGACCTATTCATCGGGAAAAATTCTTATAACACTGAAGTCCTAGCTCCTAATTTTGACATTAATAGTTCCCAAAGATTACAAACTGCTAGAGGGAACAATTTTTATGGAAATGAATTGAAATTTGATTCGATTTCAGCTGGCCAATATAGCTATGGAATTCAGCCAATCGATAATTCTCTTACCAGTAGAGTAATTGCAGGTTTATGCCCTCCAGGGTCAGGAGATCGATATATGGCTTATGGTGAATTTGAAATTTGTGAATCTATTGGGGAAAGCACGATCAAAACTTGTCTGGACAGTGAAATAGTTTTGGGGGACTCTTCTAAAGCTCGCTATTGGTATTCAGAAGAAGAAGGTTTCTTGGGTATATCAGATTCACTTCTTTTTACTGTAAAATCTGAGGATATCATTTATGCCAGAGATGTTGAATTCACGGATTGCGATAGCTATCATGCTTATACTATCAATATCATTGAAGAAGGTAATTTTGAATCGGAAGATATTGTCCTTTGCGAAGCTGATGAAATTGAATTGAATTTCAGTGGGGATGCCGATAGTATTAAGTGGTACTCACAAACCAAGGGATTTTTATCTGATGATTTTAATACTAGTATTCTCTTTGAAAATGAAGACCAAGTAAGATATGAGGCTTTTTTTAATGGATGCCTGATTGAAGGAGGGTTTTCAGTTCGTTTTGATAACAGCCAGGTGGAGATTACCAACAAAAGTTTCCAAATAAAAAGAGGAGGCAGCGTTCAATTGAACGCAACGGGAGCCATGAATTATGACTGGTTTCCTGCTATTTCCTTGAATCAGGATAATATTTCAAATCCAGTCGCTTCACCCGAAGTCACCACAAAATATATTGTTAGGGGGACATCACAGTTTGGGTGCACTTCTCAAGATACAATTGAAGTCAAAGTACTTCAAGAAGCTTTTATCCCTGAATTGTTTACACCAAACGGTGATTCTAGAAATGATCGGCTAAGGATTTTCGGACTGGCAGATATTGCTGAATTTGAATTTGTAGTGTTTGATCGAGAGGGAAATGTGGTTTTTAAAAGCAATAATGCGAGCAAAATGTCAACCACTGGTTGGGATGGTACAAAGGGAGGGAACAAAGCAGAAGCTGGAGTCTATTTTTGGCAAGTCAGAGGTCAATTTAAAGACGGAGAACCCATAAGGTTGAATGGTCAAGAAAAAGGCAAAGTCTTACTGAGTAAATAATCCAGAATGAAGAAAGTTCTATTCACATTATGTTTGGGTTTTATAGGGGGAGGCTGCTTTGGCCAAAATTTTATGCATGCTTTGTATGATTATACCCCAAACAGGGTAAATCCTGCTCTTGCCTCTTCTGACAATTATCAAAAAGGATTATTTATTTTTCGAAATCAGTATGCATCGAAGGACATAAAATTCATGACTTCTTATGCAGAGGGAAATCACCCTATTTTTAATGAAGAAAGAAGGTGGTCGGGAGTTTCAGTTTCTTTATTGAATGACCGGAACTATGGTGCTCAAATCTATAGCCTAAACCAAATTAGTGCTTCATATGCTATTAACGTTCCACTTCAAAAATACTCGGAATTTTCGATTGGACTGAATTCAAGCTTTCAAAGTAAATCTCTCAATACCCAGGGATTAACTACGGGAAGCCAATACGTAGAATATTTCGGCTTCGATCCTGATCTGCCAAGTGGTGAGGGCCTAGGCACAATTAACAAAAACTATTTTTCTTTCGCCTTTGGATTATCGTGGCAAAAATTAGACCGCTACGGAAAAACACTATTTTCAGCAGGATATGCTTTACATAATCTAAATAGACCGGAAGATTCGTTTTATGAAAGTAATGTGAATAAGCTGCCGTTTGTATCAATTTTAACGGCTTCAGCCACCTTAATGGAAAATTACCAATGGCATATTAAACAAGATGTGTTTTTGAGACATGCCGGCCCCGTAACTGAACTCGTGACGGGTCCATCGTTTCGGTATGTTCTCGGAAATATGGGGACGGAATCAATAAGAAGCATGCTACGGTATTCTTCTTCTAACAACATCATGCTTGGTGCAGTCTATGAATCTCAAAATTTCGCCTTTGGTGGAAGCTTTGATTTTAACGTTCTGAAAAACAATGTCAGTAATAGCGGAACATTTGAAATCATGCTGTCAATCAAGAGACTCAAAAGACCAAAGCGGAAAAGTAATTTGAGATTTAATTCTAGCAATGCTGAAAACGAGGTAGAGCGAGAAATAGAAAAAGAGGATAATTTTTCTACCAGTTCCCCTGTGGAAAATGAAGATAAGCAAAATGAAAAAGAGAAGGAAGAAAAAATAACCGTAAAAACAGAAGCGGGTACAATCACTTATTTGCCACATGAATTAGAAGATCTCAATTACAGTTTTCAATTCGATTTTGATGATTACAATCTTAACCAAAAAGACGAGCAGTATATCAAAGAGATGACGGAAATTATCCGGCAAAATAAAAGAGTCAAAGTGAAATTAGTAGGGCATACTGACAATGTGGGGACAGAAGAATATAATATGGAATTGGCTTTTGAGAGAGCGAAGAAAATTGGAATTATTCTTTTGAAAAATGGAGTGCCAAAGCGAAAGATAAAATTAGTATCAAGAGGAGAAGGTCAACCCATCTCAACAAATAAATCTAGTGAAGGGAGAGCCAAAAACAGAAGGGTTGAGATGCAATTGGTTTATGAATAATTTCTTATTTTAGCCATCAAAAATTTACAAATTATGCATTCACAATCACATGAAGTAGATTATAAGATTTTAGGCGATGGCGTTCAATTGGTTGAAATTGAATTAGACCCACAGGAAACAGTCATTGCTGAAGCAGGCGCGATGGTTTATATGGACGACTCCATTCAATTTGATACTAAAATGGGCGATGGCTCAAATCCCAATGAAGGCTTTTTAGGCAAATTAATGTCGGCCGGAAGTAGGATTTTTACTGGAGAATCTTTGTTTATGACCCACTTCACTCACCGAGGACAAGGTAAAGCGCATGTTGCTTTTGCAGGACCCTATCCTGGAACCGTTATACCTCTCGATTTAAAAAACCATTATAATAATGAGGTTATCGTTCAAAAAGATGGATTCTTATGTGCAGCCATGGGTACCAAGGTTTCCATTACATTAAACAGAAAGATAGGCTCAGGCCTCTTGGGAGGTGAAGGCTTCATCATGCAAAAGCTACAAGGAAATGGAAAAGCATTTGTACATGCCGGTGGAACTGTAATTGAAAAGGAATTAAATAATGAGACTTTAAGAGTAGATACGGGATGCGTGGTCGCCTATGAATCATCCTTAGATTTTGATATCCAAACAAGTGGGGGTATTAAATCGATGCTATTTGGTGGAGAAGGCATATTTTTGGCCACTCTAAAAGGAACTGGTAAAGTATGGTTGCAATCCATGCCGATTAGAAAATTGATTCAAGCTATAGCTCCTTACAGTAAGAATTCCCGAAAGGAAGGGGGCTCTCTATTAGGCGAATTCTTAGAGAGATAAGATTTTAATTGGCAGAGGCAAATCGGACTGCTTCTGCCTTTATTCTGATGAATATTTTTATGAAACTAATTTCAGCATGAACTTGAATAGTTTCTGATGAATAGTAATGACCTATCCTTCTCAATGTCAATTAATTAGTTTTTATCACTATATTAGTAGAAACTAATCCCCTCCAAGATGAAAAATATTGACAGAAGACAATGGCTGAAATCAATTGGTCTCGCGGGCACTATGGTGTTTATCAACCCAGCCAATATGTTGTCAAGTGATAAGCAACATTCCTTTGCTACCTCCAAATCTGGATTAATTAGTCTAACGTCAAACGAAAATCCTTACGGTCCTTCACAAAAGGTTAGAAAAGCGATTACTGCATCCTTTGACAACACTTGTAGGTATCCTTTTGCCTACCTTAAAGCATTAGTGAGGAATATTGCCGAAAAAGAAGGAGTTCCTGAAAACTGTATTGTTGTAACTGGTGGTTCAACAGAGGGACTAAAAGCAAGTGGATTAACCTATGGACTTGGAGGTAGAGAAATAATTGCAGCCGACCCAACTTTTCAGGCCATGCTGAAATATGCAGAGAATTTTGGTGCTTATGTACATCGTGTGCCTGTAAATGATAAAATGGAACATGATTTGGAAGAAATGGCTAGCAGAGTAACAAGCAAAACTGGATTGATTTTTCTTTGTAACCCTAACAACCCAACGGGGACTTTACTGGATAAAGACAAGTTGAAAGACTTCTGTAATTCTCTCGAGAGCAAGGCAGTTATTTTTAGTGATGAAGCATATTACGACTATATAACTGATCCTGATTATCCTTCAATGGTGGAATTGGTAAAAGAAGGAAAAAATGTCATAGTGTCTAAAACTTTTTCCAAAGTTTATGGATTGGCAGGAATTAGAATTGGGTATTTGGTAGCTAGACCAGATATAGCCACGAGATTAAAGAGTAATGTAATGGCTATGACGAATGTCTTAGCAATTGCTGCCGCAAATGAAGCCATAAAAGATGATGAGTTTTATAAATTTAGTATCAGTAAAAATTACGAAGGAAAATCTTTAATTTACAGAACCCTTGACAAGCTCAAACTCTCCTATATCGAATCTCATACGAATTTTGTGTTCTTTCAATCCAATAAACATATCAGAGACTTAAGCACAGAAATGATGAATGCTGGAGTTGCTATTGGACGGCCTTTTCCACCCATGTATGACTGGGCTCGAATAAGTACGGGCACTATAGAAGAAGTAAATGCTTTTTGCCAGGCCTTAGAGAAGGTATACAGTTAGAATAACTAATCTAATTCGAATCTAATAGCATCCGGCTTCTCAGAAAAATTAAGAACAACTGTTACTCCAGTAATATTTTCTAAAAAGGGTTTAAGTACATTTCCACTCATAATTTTAGCATCGGCCAAAATTCCCGATTGCAAAGCGGCTTCTTTTACTTGTGCTTCCGCTTTGGCATACACTTCGTCTACAAATGCTCCTGCTTTTTTATGGTCTGAACTGGTCTTAAGATCATAGAACTTACTGTTTTCCAAATTCACTTTATAATAGCAAATTTCAGGTTGAGGCAAATTTACAATCAAAGTATCTTTTCTTAATTCGATATCTTCTTTTTTAATCTTTTGTAAATCAATACATGCCACGGCCTCACCCTGCGCTATTAAAATTGCCTTTTGATCTTGACCTCCCGGAATATAGAAATAACCTAAATCTAAATATCTCTTGGCCACATTTTCCATCTCCACGACTTCCTTATAATTGTACTTCACCAATTCTAATTTGCCCAGTTTTTCAATTTCCTGGAGCACTAAAGTACTTTCAATTTGAGTTTTTTCAGGCGTTGTGTAATTACCTAAGCGCCTTAGCCACAGAAAAACCAAAAGTACCAGCACAATTATCCACGGAATTAATCGAATGATTGCTTTAAAGTTCATGGGGATTTATTAAGTTCGTTTTTGCATTGAGCATTACAATAAAATATATGCATTTTAAAGATAGCCTTAATCTACTGAAAAAGATAACATTTAAAAAAGCAGTAAACACTTTTTCATTACTGTGGAGCTATCATCAGTCTAAATCTTCAGGCTATTCTAGAATTAAGGGCAAACCTATTTCTATTGCTATTGAACCCACTACCTCTTGTAATTTACGCTGCCCTGAATGTCCTAGTGGTTTACGATCATTTTCCAGACCAGTTGGTATGCTGAAAGCGGAGACCTTCGAAAATATGCTGTTACAGTTGAAAGAGCATTTGATTTACATGCTGTTTTACTTTCAGGGAGAGCCCTATGTCAATAAAAATTTTCTTGATTTAGTGAAAATTGCCTCAAAACATAATATTTATACAGCCACATCAACCAACGCCCATTTTTTAGATGAAGAAACTTCAAAAAAAACAGTGGAGAGCGGATTGGATAGATTAATAATTTCTATTGATGGCGCCAAACAGGAAACATATGAATCTTATAGAATCGGAGGAAAGCTTGAAAAGGTATTAGATGGTACCAGAAACTTGATCAAGTGGAAGAAGAAGTTGAAATCTTCCACTCCTCATGTAATTTTTCAATTTTTGGTGGTCAAGCCAAACGAGCAAGATATCCCGCAAATTTATGAATTAGCAGAAGAGTTAGGTGTAGATGAAGTGAAGCTGAAAACAGCGCAGATTTATGATTATCAAAATGGTTCACCCCTAATACCTAATAATTCTAAGTATAGTCGCTACAAAAAGTTAGAGAATGGTTTATATACTATTAAAAATAAACTATTAAACCAGTGCTGGAAAATGTGGCATAGTTGTGTGGTTACTTGGGATGGTAGAGTGGTACCTTGTTGTTTTGATAAAGACGCGACTCATCAGTTTGGAAATCTAAATCAAGAGAGCTTTGACAACATTTGGCGCGGAAATAATTATAATGAATTTAGGAATAAGCTTTTAATATCAAGGAGGGAAATTGATATTTGCACTAATTGTACGGAAGGTACAAAAGTTTGGGCAGAGGATTAAAGCAATAAAGCAAAATCGGCAGACGTTTTAGTGTAACTGATTTAAAATTATTACATATTGGTCGAATTTGTACTAAAATACTTTAAAATTTCATTTTAATAGTTGAATTTAGTGCTTTGTTAGGTTATATTTACCTAGTTTTTATATATTGCATTGATATATAAGTGATTAAACAGTGTTTATTAAACGAATACAATAACAGGATATGAAAAAGTGTGTGTTTAAAATCCAGTATGCCGTGCTTACAGTAGCAGTAGCTATTTTGTTTGCTTGCGGTGGAGGCAACCCGACAGCCAAAGGGCCGGGAGTGGTAAGTACGACCACAGGTTTAGAATATAATAGCGAAGAAGGCTTTCAGGTGGCTGAATTTCGTGGTCAGCCAGATGGTCCTAACTTAGTTTATATTGAAGGCGGTCGAACTGTATTAGGTTCTTTCGAAGAAGATATCCTTCATACTAGAGACAATATTGAGAGGACTGTAACAGTATCATCGTTTTACATGGATGAAACTGAAGTAGCCAATATCCATTGGTTAGAGTTCTTGCATTACGTAAAACTAGATTCCTCAAGAGATTATTATGAGTCTGTTATGCCTGACACTACCGTTTGGGCAAGGAAATTGGCTTATAATGACCCATATGTTGATCATTATTTAAGATATCCTGGTTTCCGTTATCATCCAGTTGTTGGGGTAACTTGGGAACAAGCTACGGAGTATGCTAAATGGAGATCAGTAATGGTAAATTATAAATTAGCTGAAGAAGCTGGAATTGAAGTTCCTGCTGAATCTGGAGGTCGAATTCCTTTGGAGACAGGAGTTGTTTTGCCAGATTATAGACTACCTACTGAAGCAGAATGGGAATATGCTGCAACTGCGTTAATCGGTACTCAATGGGTTGACGAAGTGCAACTGTACAAAAGAATCTATCCTTGGGACGGTCACTCATTAAGAAATCCTTACGGCAAAGAAATGGGTTACTTCTTAGCGAATTTCAAAAGAGGTAGAGGTGACTATGGTGGTATCGCTGGGAAATTAAATGATGGTGCTTTTGTTACTGATTATATATACAACTTTCCACCAAATGATTACGGGCTTTATAATATGGCAGGAAATGTAAATGAGTGGGTTTGGGATTTGTACCGTCCGCTTTCATTCCAGGATTTTGATGATCTAAATCCAGTTAGAAGAGACGGAACATTGGATCCTCAAAGCAATTACGACAATGGCGCTACAGATCCAAATGCAATCAACTCATTAATTAATGATAATATCCGAGTTTATAAAGGAGGTTCTTGGGCTGATGTAGCTTACTGGCTGTCTCCAGGTACTAGAAGATTTATAGAGCAAGATTCTGCTACAGCAACAATAGGTTTCCGTTGTGCAATGATTAGAGCTGGCGGAAATAAGTAAAAAAAGTATTCGTTTAACACAAGCAAAAAAGGCTTTCTCATCAGTGAGAAAGCCTTTTTTATTGTATTTAAGGGATAATAAAAACTTATGAAACCCAAGCTTAATTAGTCAAAGCTCACTTCTGGTGCCTGCTCTGCTCCTTGATCAGCTTCAAAATAACCCTTCTTGTCAAAACCGTACATTCCAGCCAACATCGCTTGTGGAAATTTTCGAATATATGTATTATAATCTTGCGTTACTTCATTAAAGCGTCTCCTTTCTACGGCAATTCTATTTTCCGTACCTTCCAATTGATCTTGTAATTTGATAAAATTCTGATTGGCTTTGAGGTCAGGATATCTTTCTACAACCACCATCAATCGAGATAATGCAGAACTCAATCCTTGCTGGGCTTGCTGGAATTGTTGAATTTTTTCTGGGCTTAAATCATCAGTATTTACATTGACGCCTGTTGCTTTTGATCTTGCTTCAATTACGCCCTGTAAAGTTTCCTGCTCAAAATCAGCGTATCCTTTAACCGTATTCACCAAATTAGGAATCAAATCAGCCCTTCTTTGATAAACATTTTCTACTTGCGACCAAGCGCCCGTAACTTGTTCCTCTTTTGTAACCATGTTATTGTAGGATCCTGCAAAAAGTCTGTAAAGTATAAATACTACAACGACTATTACGCCTATAGTTATTAAAAGTCCTTTTTTCATCTTAGTTTAATTAAATTTAGTTTTTGTTTCATGAGATAATCATTACGAAGGTAGTAGAGAAATGTTGAATAATAAATTCATTTCGTTTTCTTGGGGAATTTTGATTTTTGAAAGTGTATTTTTGCCCTTTCGTTAATTGTAAGTGTTATGATATTGAAAAAAATTGGTGGATTTGCCCTTTTGCTTTTCATCGTATTAGGAGTGATTTATTTCTTTTTACCTAATTATGCACAAAAAGCATTTCTCCATTTAACAGCTGATATAGATGATTATAAAATATTTGAAAACAGAACTATAGCTGCAAGCAACCCCCAAGCATGGGGAGAATCTACTTTGTACAATCAGTATGAAATGGGGCAAACCTACCAAGAAGAATTAGAGCGGTATGAAACTACCGCTTTTTTAATTGTGAAGGACACGGCACTTTATTATGAAAAATACTTCTTAGGTTATAATGAAAATGAAATTTCGAATTCATTTTCAGCGGCAAAGAGTATAGTCAGTTTGCTTATAGGAATAGCGATAGAAGAAGGTAAAATCAAAAGTGTTTTTCAACCAGTTGGAGATTTCGTGGAATCCTTTCGAGAAGGGGAGAAATCTAAAATTCTGATTAAAGATGTGTTGACGATGAGTTCAGGGATTCGATGGGATGAAGCCTACTTGAGCCCATTTTCTAAAACTACAAATGCATATTATGGTGATGATTTGAAGAAGTTAATTTCTGAATTAGAAGTGGATAATAATCCTGCGGAGGAGTTTGCCTATAAAAGTATTAATACTCAGGTTTTAGCTGAGGTTTTGGAATCTGCTACAGGTCAATCGATAAGTGATTATGCCACCAATCGACTATGGAGAAAAATTGGCGCAGAAACGGATGCACTTTGGAGTTTGGATAAAGAAGGTGGGATGGAAAAAGCATTTTGTTGCTTCAATAGTACAGCACGAGATTTTGCAAGAATTGGCCAGCTGGTTTTGAATAAGGGAAAATGGGATGAGGAACAGGTAGTTCCCTCTGAATATATTGAGATGGCGACTCAACCCGCTCAATTGATGAATGCCAAGGAAACTGTACCGCATTATGGATACCAGTGGTGGATTTTAGATTATAAGGGAAGACAGATCCCCTACGCCAGAGGAATTTTGGGACAATATATTTTTGTTCTTGAGGATAAAAATGCAGTTGTGGTCAGATTAGGTAAAAGCAGAAGTAAGTTTTATACAGACCAACATCCTAATGATGTTTACACTTATGTAGAAGTGGCTTATGAATTATTGAAATAGAAATGTAATGGAGTTTACGAAAATATTAAGGGTTATTTATTGGGTATTAGTAGCCATAATGATTATGGTATTCTACTATAGTTTACGCTATGCGGGCGAAGATGCAATGGAATACACTTTTGTAGCATTAGCCTTTTGGGTTGCTGCTTTTGTCTTAAATAGGTACATAAACAAAAAGAAATCCAAAGAGTAGATTTTTATGGTTTGCATGTAATTTGTCAGTAACTATATTAAAATGGTTACTTAATTATGCAATAATTAGAAAAATATTACTATTCTAAAAAAGATGTTGTAACACCTATTGTACGCCATCTGGATAATTTAACCACTCATCGAAATAAAAGTTACTTTATTCTAGATTAAATAGTACAATCCAGGTATTTGATTTATATTCGACTGCTACATTACACAACATCTGACCATTGAAAAAGCTGATTCTCAATGTATTAAATGCTGAAGACCAAGAGTCTAAAAGAGTATTTTTATTATTACTCATGGGATTCTTTATGGGCTTTTTTGTGTCAGGACTTTCCGTGGGTGCCGAGGCATTATTCTTGAATAACTTTAGTGAAGAAACAGATTTACCCCTGGCCATAGTTGTATCCGGGGCAATTGGAGTATTGGCTACATATCTTTTCAATTATTTTCAATCCAAGATTAGTTTTGTGCGATTAGCAGGCTATACGCTTTTAGTCATCTTCATTTTATTGATATCTGTTGAAGTAGCTTATTCGTACTTACCTAACGTATATCCTCTATATTTTATCACTTTCACCTTTGTATTGCCATTTACGTACTTGATTTTACTGATTTTTTGGGGTGCGTTTGGCAGGCTTTTCGATTTACGCCAATCTAAAAGAATCATTGGAGGAATCGATACTGGACAACTAACAGCATCAATTCTGGCATTATTAGTTATTATCCCATATTTATTGAACAGGCCTGATTTTGCAGAAGAGGACCTGATTACCATGAGTGTTATTAGCCTTGGGGGTATGTTTTTATCCTTTTTATGGCTGATGAATAGCTCGAAAAAATATTTGATTAGAGCTGGAAAAAATGAACTGGTTTCCTTCAAAAAAGTGCTAACAGACAAATATATGCTTTTGATGGTAGCATTTGTTTTAGTTAGTGTAGTAGCGGTAACTTTCATCGATTACTCTTTCTTTAGCGTTGCATCAGCGCAATTCAATGAAAGCAACTTAGCTACTTTTTTGGCATATTTTAACGGTACCATTATAATTTTCAGTTTTCTCTTCCAAACCTTTGCGACCGATAAAATTATTGCTTTGTACGGGCTTAGAGTATCGCTACTGATAAATCCAATCCTTATAATGATAATGGTAGGGGCGGCAAGTCTTATTGGTGCCAGCTTAGGCTTCACTCCAGATGATCCCAACTTTATCTTCTTCTTTGTCACTATTGCAGTAAGTAAGCTTTTTGTCACTTCGCTCAAGGATGCATTAGACGAGCCAGCATTTAAGCTATATTTTCTTCCCCTTGATGTTGAGAGCAGATTTGATATTCAAGTAAAAATTCAAGGAGTGGTTAATGCATTTGCTGGATTGCTGGCTGGTGCAATTATTATTCTACTAAATAATGTCGAGGTGTTCAATCTATTAACCATTTCTGTAGCAGTTTTGCCTTTGTTAGTGATATGGTATCTGGTGACCCGCAGAATGCACAAAGGCTATCAGACAACGCTTCAAGGAACATTAGTTCGAAATAAAGAAAAGAATAAGGTTGATGAAAACGAGAATTCAATTAGTAGGCTATTGCAGAAACAAGTGCAAAGTAAAGAGGAGCATAAGAGGCTTTACAGCTTGAAACTTATGGAAAAACTCGAGCCTGAAGAATTTTCAACTTTTAAGGAGAATTTTACAGGGGATGTTTCTCCTAAAATGAAGGAATATTTAGGAGACGGAAAATCAGCATTTGGCATAAAGTCAAATCTTACTTTAAAAAAATTAGCAGAGAAAGCACGCAAAGAAAACGAATCAAGAGATGTAACTCCGGTAAGTTTTGAGCAATTGAGTAGCTGGGCAAGGTCTTTAGATCCTAATAAGAGGTTATATACAGCCCGAATTTTCAGACAACATGCTGATGCTAAAAATGTATTTCTTTTATTGGATTTATTAAAAGATGCTAACATTGAAGTAAGAATGGAAGCCATCGAGACTGCGCGCCTCTTGAAAAGGCATGAGACTTGGAATGTGCTTATTGACATGCTAGATTCTGAAAAATATGGACATGCTGCCTTAGCAGCTTTGGTCGCTGCAGGAAAAGAAGTTCTGCATCATTTAGAATCTGCTTTTCATAAATCTGGTCAAACTGATAAAATCAGGATGGCGGTTGTTCGTATTATGGGTAAAATCGGAAGTGTTGAGGCAGAAAAATTATTACTTAAAAAAATTGACTATCCAGATAAAAGGATTGTTTATGAGATGCTGAATGGCTTTGGTTATGAAGATTTTAATGCACAAGGCAATCAAGCACAAATAATAATTACCTTAATTGAAGAGGAAATTGGCAAGGCTATCTGGAATATGGCCGCTATTCAAGAGCTTCCTAAGGAAGAAAGGTATGAAATTTTGAGGAAAGCCTTTAAAGAAGAATTAGGGCATAATTTCGAACAAATATTTCTATTTCTGTCCCTGGTTTACGATACGGAATCGGTTTCTTTAGTTAAAGAAAACATTCTTTCAGAAACTGCAGAGGGTATAGCCTATGGAATAGAATTGATGGATATGTTTATTGATTCGGAATTGAAAAGTAAGCTTTTTCCATTGGTCGATGATATTGGGATAAGTGAGAAAATTAAGGCCTTGGATCATTTCTTTCCAAGAGAACATTTTGAGCCTTTAAGATTGCTCAACAATATCCTTAACAGAGATTACAATCAAATTTCAAGGTGGATTAAAGCCTGTGCCTTATATAATCTCGCTTTCCAAAAAGATTATGAGCCCAATTATGCTGTAATAGCCCATGTCTTCAATAGCGATAGATTATTACAAGAAGTGGCCGCTTGGTTATTGTATCATAGGAAACCCAATCAGTTCGAAAAAGTGATTGAAAGGGTGGGCCAGGAAGATCAAGATGACCTGGTGAATACAATTGCGCACAATCAACTTGAAGATGGCTTGAATGATGGCTATTTCCTATTAGTGGAAATCGTTATGTTCCTCAAACAAATTGAAGTGTTTTCCAAAATAAATGGTGATCAGCTATGTGATTTGGCTGACAACACCAGGGTCATCAGAATGGAAGCAGAGGAGACCATAGATTTAACTAATCAGGAGAATAATGCCATTTATGTGGTAGCAGAAGGAAGCTTGAATCTGACTACAGAATTTGAGGCGGACGTTAAACTGATTCAGAATGATGTTTATGGAGAATTATTTGTTCCTGAGAAAAACCTTAAAGCCGAAAAATTAACGGCAGAAGTGCATTCCGTAGTTTTCCAATTAAATATCAATAATTTTTACTCCTTGATGTCTAGAAGCCAGGAGTTTACTAACCAATTGTTTACAGCAATAACCCAATATTATCAATCAAAAGTATGAATGAAAAATTAGAAATAAATATTATTTATGCTGAAGGGGACAATAAGCCCATTCTTGAAAATAGAGGATGGGTAAGCTATTTTGAGAAGTTCCTGTACATGATGCTTAAACAAACCATGAACAGGAAAATCCAAATTAATTTGTATGCCGATACTGAAGGAAATGATCCTGAACCGAATGGGGTATATATTCCAATCTTGTCACCTGATTTTATTTTATCAGGTGCTTGCTTAGATAGAGTCGAAAATCTTTTTTTGGACAATAAAATGGAGGTAATCCATGATCGAATTTTTCCTGTTTTTAAATCTCCATTAGCATATATCGATATTCCAGAAAAGCTTCGAGTGCTAAGAGGGTATATCTTCTATTTGAATAGTGAAAATCAAGAAGAGGAGCTATCAGATTTTTTCTCAAAAGAAGCGGAAAAAGGATATTGGATGAAAATGGTTGACTTGTGCTTTGATATCTATGAAACCATTTTGAATATGAACCATAAGAGTAAAGTTGACAAAGGGCATGGCCGAAAAGCAATATATTTAGCGGAAACAGGGCAAGATTTATCCGGGGCAAGAAACATTATAAAAAGAGAATTAACTAGGCATGGTTACGAGGTTTATCCAAAAAGCCTGCTGCCCCATAATGTAGCTGATGTGAAAAAATCGATCGAAAGTGATTTAAGTAAATCTTCATTTTCAATTCACATGATAGGATCATCCTATGGCACTATTCCTAATGGAACAGAAAGCTCCGTAATGGATATTCAAAATTCACTAGCATCAGAATTTGCAGAAAGAAACCCTCAAAAATTTAATCGATTGATTTGGATTAGCCCAACTTTAAAATTTGCAAGTGAAAAGCAAAAGTCTTTTATACATAATATTAAAAGGGATGATAAGGCATCGTTTGGTGCAGAAGTATTGCAGACCTCATTGGAAGATTTTAAAAATACGCTTTGGGAGGAACTGCTAGATAAAGGTTTGAATAGGAAATTAAGAAATAGCTTCAGAAACAAGGATCAAAGTAAAGCCATTATTTACTTAATTTATGATGAAATTGACATAAGCGATGTTGAGCCTATAAAAAAAGAAATCCTTCAAAACGATGTGGAATTGCTTGTCTTAGAGAATAATGGAGAGCTAATGGAATTGCGCAACAAGCATATTGATGCTTTGAAGGACATGGATGCGGCCATAGTTTTTCAAAAAAATGTAAATAACCAGTGGGTTTATATGAAACTTTTAGATTTGCTAAAAGCTCCCGGTTTTGGAAGATCGAAACCTATTTTGGGTAAGCTTTTTAAATCTGAAATAGCAAAAGGCACTGAGGATGAGTATATTAGCAGATATGAAGTTGAGGTAGACGTTAGTAATAATTCCAAAATTTTAAGTAAATTTATTAGTGACATAAAGTTGGCTTTTGAAAATAGCCAATCAAAACTGGCAGAAGAAAGCTAAAATGGAAGAGGAAAAACTAACCATATCGAATGCCCCTAAATCGCAATATGGAAAAAAGAGCAATCCTTTTCCTGGATTGCGTCCTTTCAAGATTGAAGAAAGCCATTTGTTCTTTGGAAGAGAAGGCCAAAGTGATGAGGTGTTATTGAAACTGTCCAATCATCGATTTGTGGGAGTTATTGGGCCATCGGGGAGTGGTAAATCTTCTTTTATCTACTGTGGAGTTTTACCTATTTTATATGGAGGGTTTTTGACAGGTCGATCTACAGATTGGGAGGTGGTTGTCACCCGTCCGGGAGCGGCACCAATTGACAATTTAGCACAATCACTTTTGAAAACTGATCTTATTGACAAAGAGCTTTCTGAAGAAGATAAGCAGATCAAACGGACGATTATTTCTTCACTTTTAAGAAGTTCATCGGTGGGCTTGGTTGAAACCATCATGCAGTTTAAAGGCGATAAGGAGAAGAACTACCTTATTTTGGTGGATCAATTTGAAGAACTATTCAGATTTAAGGATTCATCTAATATGCAGTCAGTAAATGAAACCTTAGCTTTTATTAATCTATTGATGGAGGCCATCAACCATGCAGATGTACCTATATATGTAGCAATCACAATGCGTTCGGATTTTATTGGTGAGTGCTCTCAATTTCCTGAACTAACCAGACAAATCAACGACAGCCAATATTTGATCCCTCAAATGACAAGGGAGCAAAAAAGGCGAGCTATTACAGGTCCAGTGGCAGTTGGGAATGCTGAAATTGCGCCTAGACTAACTCAGCAACTCTTAAATGATTTGGGAGATAATCCTGATCAATTGCCAATTTTGCAACACGCTCTAATGCGTACTTGGGATTACTGGAGCCACTTTAGGGATTATGAAAATGAGCCACTGGATATTAAGCATTATGAGGCTATAGGGACTATGTCCGAGGCCTTGTCAATGCATGCCAATGAAGCTTTTGAGGAACTCAATGACGAGCAACAAAGAAATTGTGAATTTCTTTTCAAGGCCATAACTGAAAAACGCGGTGGTGGGAGTTATGGAATCAGAAGACCAACTCAACTGAACGAAATTGCTGCTATTGCTAATACTTCTGAGGAAAAAATCATACAAGTAATAGAGAAATTTCGAGATCCCGGAAGGTCTCTATTAACTCCTCAATATGGGGTTCCGCTTCACAGTAATTCCATAGTGGACATTTCTCATGAAAGTATCATGAGAATTTGGAACCGCTTGAAAAACTGGGTGAATGATGAGGCAGATGCAGTAGCCATGTATAAGCGTCTGGCAGAGGCGGCCGATATGTTTCAGCAAGGAAAGACGAGTTTATGGAGACCACCTGATTTACAATTGGCCTTAAACTGGAAGGAAAAGCATAACCCTACTTTGATTTGGGGACAACGATATCATCCAGCCTATGAAAGAACAATTTCTTTCCTGGAGCATTCGGCAGAAGAATACGAAATAGAGCAAAGAGCGAAAGAACTAGAACAAAAAAGGAGACTAAGAACAGCTAGAGTAACGGCTTTTATAATGGCTGCTGCAACCGTGGTTTCCCTATTATTTTTGGTATATGCTTTTTATGAGCGTATTCAAGCCCAGAGAAACGAGGACTTGGCTAAAACAGAAGCGGCTCGTGCAAAAGAACAAACTAAAATAGCCAAGGATCAAACAAAATTAGCTGAGGAAAAAGAAAAAGAAGCGCAAAAGCAAAAAGATTTAGCAGAAGAAAGTGCAGAAACTGCTAGGATTGAAAAAGAAAGAGCTACTATGGCGGCAAAATTAGCTGAAGAAAGAAGAATAGCCGCAGTAAAAGCGGAAGGAGAGGCAAGTGAAGCAGCTATTGTGGCAAAAGAAGCAGAAAAACAGGCAAATCTTGAAAAAGAAAGAGCTGAGGATGAAAAAGCTAGGGCAGATCAATTGCGATATTTGGCCATAGCCAATGCTATATCTGTTAAATCAATGCAGTTGAATGATCCGCAACTACAGGGTCTTTTGGCACAGCAAGCCTATATTTTTAATGAGCGATACAATAAATATGAATATGATCCGGAAATTTACGATGGCTTATATTATGCGCTGAAGGAATTTAATCATCCGCTAACTCAAAAGATTGACGGGCATCTAAAATCGGCAAAAGTAGTTGTAGCAGGCATTTCGGACAATGAATTTTTCTCTGCGGGTTCACAAGGGAGTATCCTTAAATGGAATAAAGTAGAAAATCACTGGATTGCCGATACCATAGCGCCAATAAGAAATAGAAGAGTGGTTAAATCGATGATTTTTGATCATAATAACAATCATATTTATGCGGCTGGTCAATTTATTACTGATGCGGGTGAATCCGTTATTGAACGATATGATTTAAGCCAAAGTAAACCTTCACTTGAAGAAATAAGAGGAGTTAAAGGGGCATTTGTGAAAATGCGATTTGCGGATAATAAATTATGGGTATTGGATGAAGGTGGGAAGTCAATCAAATTATTGGATGAGGGTAAAAGCAAGAAAATCTTTCAATCTGAAATGAAAATTAATGATTTCATAGTGGATGAAAATAAATCATTTATTTGGCTGGCTACTGATACAGGAGAATTGACACGAATCGATAAAACAGGAGAAAACGATACTGTTTTATTTAAGGCTAAAAGTGCATTAAGCACCGTAACATCAAAGTTTAATTTTGTGGTTACCGGGGATGTGAATGGATCTGTAAATTTATTTGCTGATAATAATTTTTCGAAGCCAAATGCACTAACGGGTCATATTGGAGGAATTGATGAGTTGAAAATAAGTGAGAATGGATCGGCCCTGCTTTCAGCTGGTAAAGACAGGACAGTTAGAGTTTGGAATTTGTCAGAAATAACCCAGCCCCCCATTATTTTATCCGATCACAATGACTGGGTATGGTCAACTGACTTTAGTGCCAATAATGAATGGATTTTTTCTGCTTCAGAAGATGGAAGAATACATGTCTGGCCCTATTCAATTGATAGAATGGGAGACAAATTATGCGATGACTTAGATAGAAATATGACTCAGACGGAATGGGCAACCTATGTAGGTAGTGATTTGCCATATGAACAAACTTGTGAAAATTTAGAAAAGTTATCAGATGCAGGGGAATAAGATAATCATAGTGCTACTTTTATTTATGACCGTCTCCTATCATGGATTTGCTCAGAACAATTGTGTTCAAAATTTAAGGGACGCCAGAAACGCTTATGATGAAGGAAAGCTTCAAGATATGCCTAATTTGTTGTCAAAATGTATAGAAAATGGCTTTACAGATGAAGAGAAAGTGGAAGCCTTAAGGTTTATAACTTTATCTTATTTGTTCAGCGAAGAACAAGAAAAAGCGGAAATTGCCTACTTGCGACTTTTAAAAATTAATCCTGAATATCAAGTTAATGAGGAAACAGACCCTACTGAACTCATCATTTTATCTGAAAACTATGATACAGATCCAAAATTCTTTTATGGCTTAAAACTAGGTAGTAGTTATAATTTTATTGAAATCACTGAGTATTATCCGATGTTTGATCTAGCAGGTCGTGGCACTTATGAACCCCCATTTGGTTTAGGGGCGGGTTTATTTTTTCAATATCCAATTAATGATGATTTTACGGCCAATGCGGAAGTTCATTATAATTACAGGGGCTCTGTTTTAATTAGACCCACTGTAACGGACGAAGGAGGTAGTGGTGTACCTCAGACTATTACAGAAAATCAACAATGGCTTGAAGTGCCTTTATTGATAAATTATAAAATCCCATTTGTAAATAAGTTTTTGTTGGAAGTTACAGCAGGCCCATCTATCCATTACCTTTTATCATCCAATTTATCGGTTAACGGTATCGAAGAAATTAATAACTTGGATATGATTGACTTCAGAAATCAATTTAATGCAAGCGGCTTAGTGGGTTTGCGAGGAAATTTTAAGCAATTAGGTAGAAATTATATTACTGTTGAAGCGCTATTTCAATTTAGGTTTTTAGAGGAGGTAGATTTTAATAGTCCCGGCCGTGCACAACTGGATTATGATCTATTGCAAGCGGCTTATGCTGAAAATCAATATAAAGGACATGCATTCATTTTACGGTTTGGTTTTCGATTCCCTAGATTTAATCCTGAGTTAATCAAATGAGAAGTATAAAACAATACATATTAGTACTTGCAATCTTAACGACTGCTGTTGCCTGTAATACAGAAGAGAATCTTATTCCTGCATCTCAGGACGCTTTTATCAAAATTATAAAAGGTCAAGGTTCAGAAGTCCCTTTGAAAATTGAGAAATTATCTGATCAAAATCTCTTAGTAGTTTCCAATACTAGCATTTTCCAACAAACTAGCACGAACGAAAAAATAAGGGTACTGAAGTTAGATTTGGCTGGAAATGAAGTTTCAGACCCGAAATATTTTCCGGAAGAGACGAATCAGAACTGGAGTGCCGCTGATGCCATTGTTACAGCAGACAATAATATTGTTATTGGGGGTACTGTTGGCGATACAAGTCTCATTTTCTTTTCCCTGAATAGTAACTTGCAAATAGTGGATACTCAACATTACAAATTGGAGAATGCGATTTCCTATGAACTTAAAGGCTTTTATTTTGATGAATCCACTAACAAAATCATATTTAGTGGATCCGAAATTCAAGGAGATGAAGAAGGTGGAGAACAGCTTGGGTATACAATCTATGGGGAATTAGACTCCAATGATTTAAGCCTGCTAAACGTTTTTAGAAGTGAAAAGGCAAAAGAACTGCCCGCTACTATATTGTATCGAGATCTTAATGATAGAATTAATTGGGTATATAATAGCAGTTCTTCCACTTTTTTAAGAAGTAATACACCTCAGCTAAGTTTAATTGAAGAATTGGGATTTCTTGAATTTAAAGGAGCCACGAGTATTACCACTAGAAAATTAATCGGAACCAATGAAGGCATTGTTCTTTTTGGTGAATTTGATATCAGTAAGCAAACGCAATTGTTCTATAGTAAAGCTTATACATCAGAGTTTACGCCTTTTGGAGACAAAGGAAATCATCAATTGAACAATGTTAAAAAAATAGAATCCGGCTACTTGGTTACTGGCAAAACAGAAATATTGGAAGAAGGCGCCAATTCGCAAAGTGATTTTTTGATCTCAAGAAGAGGCCTAAATGGAGGGGAGGTATTCACCGAAACCTTTGGAAGCAATTCAGATGAACAACTGCACGATGCGGTTATGGTAAACAATAAGATTTATGCAATAGGATCCAGCATAATAGGAATTAACAATACCTTATTGTTATTGAAAATGGATGAATTCGGAAGGGTAAGTAATTAAGCTGTTTAAGCAGATTTTATGAAAAGATTTTTACATATACTGATATTATTTCTGGTAACTTGCTTTCAAGTGAATGCTCAAGTAACGGGCACAACTATTAGCAATGCTGCTAATATTGATACAGATGAGGCAACACTTAACGGAGATATTCAAACATCTGCAGCTGTTGATGTCAATTATCAGTTTAACTATGGAACAACAAGCGGAAGTCTTAATCTTTCTTCCACATTAATAGAGAATTTCAATGTTGATGGAACTGCCTCTGTTGGTGCAACCCTGCCCGGACTCTCTCCAGAGACACAATATTTTTATGAATTATATGCTGAAAAGTCCTCAGATGATACGGAAAATGAAACAAGTTCTGAAGGATCTTTTTATACTCTTTCCGAAGTTTTCCCCAATGCTATAGCTGATTTTACGACCGATAATATCACAAATGATGAGATACAACTAGACTGGACAGCATCCAGTAGCACAAATACAGATGGCTACATTATTCTTTATGCAACAGGGGCAACGGCACCAGACCCAGACGGCATTCTAGAACTGGGTGTACTTCCAGGAAATCAAACTTTTGCTAATAAAATAGTCATTAATAATGATGGAACAGAGTCAACTACGCTTTCATCATTGGCTGCAGCCACGCAATATTCCTTTTCTATTATTCCTTTTAATAATGATGGTGCTAACACGGAAGAAACTACAAATTATAATCTCTTAGTTTATAGCTCGGTTTCCTCTTATACCTTAGCTACAGAACCAGATGCAAATCCAACAGGATTAACCTACGAAAGTAAACTAGATGAAAGTGTTACTATTTCTTTAACTGAGGAGCCAACTGCAGATGGGTATTTGATTCTATACAGAACTGGAACAAACGGACCAAATAAAAATGGTGTTACCGATGGTATAAAACATGCCGATGCTGCTGATTTTGATCAAGCAACTGGATTTTACTATTCTGATGGGGGGGCAAATACGCTAATTGAAATTCCAGGATTAAGCCCTGCAACAACCTATAGTTTTAATGTCTTGTCATACGCATATGGAACTGACGGGCTGGGTTTTGAAGTCCCCGAAACCTATAATTATGTTACTTCAGATAATAAAATAAATGAGATCACCACCACCTCGGAAATTCCTTCTGCAGAAGTGAACAATTTTGTTAAAACGAGCAGTACTACAACAGGAATGACATTTTCTTTTGATCAATACACGGGATTTGCTGATGATGGAGGAACAGTTGTGTATTTTGAAATTGGAAATTCGGTAGATTTATCTACGCTAGAAAATGGTTTTCAACCGATCGATCAGCCTACAATTGGAACGGATTATCAGGTACAAAACACCGATAATGCAACTTCTATAACTGTTCAAGACGGAAAGTTGTCTCCCGGCACTAAATATTCCTTTAGAATAGTCCCTTTTAATTTTAACGGTACAGATTTCCCTACCATGGGGTATTATACTACCAATGCCCCTATTGTTACCCATTATACCCTTTCCGCACCCGCATCCGGTGGTGATGTAAACGGAGGAAATTTTATTGTAAATAATGAAACATTAAGTAGCGTTGATTTGACTTGGGACGCTGTAACAGGTGCAGATGGATATCTGGTCGTATATGAACAAGGAAATAGCGCCATTGACCTAACAAATTTAGAAGATGGTTTGGCCCCAGGCGATCTTTCAAGCCCAGGTTTTGATTTTGAAGATGTGGGTAGTATCCTCTCTACTACTGTTTCATCATTAAGTTCAGCTACAGAATATGCATTTCATGTTATTCCCTATACCTATGTAGAAGAAACGGGCTCTCCAGTTTCAGAAACTTACAATTATAATACTGCTGCACCTCCATTGAAAACCGCGTCTACCTTGTGCGATCCTCCAGCTGGGACTGCTACTTTTAATGTTCCAACCAATAAAACATCTAGTTCTATTGATTTAAGTTGGTCAGCAGTAACAGGAGCAGATAAATATTTGGTGGTAGCTAAACAAGGTGCAGGTGTTGATTTAACCGTAGAAAATGGTGATGATTTTGAAGCTGAAGCGAGTACAAGCTTCACTACTGCCGGAGCACCCGATTCGGATGGAAATAAAATAATATATTCAGGTAATGGTCTTGCTTTAATGGTAACGGATTTAAGCAATGAAACTGAATATACTTTTGCAATTTATGCTTACAAGAACGGAACCTTTTGTTATGCTTTCGGCCCCGATACTGAAACAATTACAACTGATCCTGCTGACCAAAGCAATACACTTACTTTAATTGGTGCTTCATCCACAATTTCTTCAGTTGCTAATGATGCATCTGGCAGTTTTATTACTGTTATGGATTTTGATATGAATGATTTGGGAGGTGATAATGAAACCACCAATCTTTCAAGCTTTACATTCTCAGCAGGAGCAAACGATGAGTTTGAAAGCTTACCAACTTTTTGGGATAATATAATTGAGGAAGCTAAAGTAGTGAATACAAATAATGGAGAAGAATTATCTGCGAGTATTAGTACCATTGATAATGAAATTTCAGTTTCAATAGCTAATAATAACAATAACAATGCAGGTCAATTTGGTTTTATCGCGGATGGAGGTAGCATCAATATAGAACTACAAATCAGGCTGAAAGAAAGTATCACCGCAGCTGATATAGATGGGAAAAACTTTGTGTTTTCGTTGGATCCAGCTACTATTTCTACTGAAGGTAATTCTAGTCAATTTGCCACAGGTGGAGGTACAAGTATAAAAACCGCTGATTCGGATAATGAGATTGAGGTAATAGCCACTGATTTCGATTTTGCAACAAATCCTCCTTCTACCGTTGACGCAGGTGAAAATGTAAGTCCTCAGGCAGTAGTAGAAGTCACGGATGCTAACGGAAATTTGGATCTCGATTACAGCACAAATTTTACCATCACAAATGACGATGGCATTAATATGCAAAACTTACCAAGCACATTCAACAATGGTGAGATGCAGTTTCCAGTAAACTTTAATTATCAAGGAAGTGGCGATGGTACTTTAACCATTACAGATGATACGGATAGTTTTTTTGAGACTTCAAATGCAGTAAGCGTTAATCCAACAATCGAATTAGCAGAACTAACAGCAGGTTTAAATGGTGGAACGCTTCAAAGTGGCACTTCAGAACAAGCAATTTTAGGCTTTTCAGTGGAAGCATTGGGGAACACTCAATTACAAGAAATTGAGTTTACTACCAATATTGATTTAACAAACGTAATCGGGAATATTCAAATTACCGGTTCTGCAAATAATACTTTCGATGGTACAGGTACTGATGCAGTAATTGCCTCTTCACCAATTGTTGACAACGGAAATAATACTGTAACATTTACTGGCCTTACACAAAATTTCAGTAGTGAAACAAAATATTTTTTCCTCATTGTGGACGTGGATGAATCTGTTAATGAATTTGATAATGCGGATTTGACCGTTAAACTGAATATAACAGATTTAAATTTCGGAAATACAGTTAATAAATTGGCTGGTGATTTTGCTCAAACCTACAGTTTTGAGGATATCACAAAACCACTGGCAAACCAAGTAGCGGCAACTCCAACCTTACTTTCAGGCAAAGATTTAGGGAATGACGCACTTGAAATTGAGATTACCTTCAATGAGGAAATGGATCCTTCTGCAATTCCAACGGTGTCTTTTCCTGTTGAAGACCCCACCAATAGTTTATCTGCTCCGAACGGGAACAGCGCTTGGTCTGCCGGCAATACTGTTTATACATTATTCTATGATTTAACTGATCAAGATGAGTTAGTGGAAAACATTGATGTTTTGATAAAGGATGCAGCGGATAAGTCAGGGAACATCTTAACTGATTTTACCGAGAATGATTTATTCACTATAGATACCGAAAACCCTGAGGCTTCCTCAATTAATCTGGATAGAGCTTTAATCAACAGACCTAATAATACAATTGAACTTCAAATAACATTCAATAAGCAGATGAATGGTGCTATTGACCCTACCATAGTGGTAAATGGGACCAGCAATATGTCGGATAATAGTGATGGAAGTTGGAGCGGAGGGAATTTGATTTATACTATTACCTTCAACCATGATTTGACCGAAGAGGCGTTAAATAACATTAATTTTGATATTACTGATGCTGAGGATGTAGCAGGAAATTTAATGGATCCGGCCACTTCTGGTAATTTTAACATCAATACTAAAAGACCTCGAATTGATTTTATTAGCACTAGCAGTTCCAATGGTCTTTATGGCCCGGGAGATAACATAAATATTCAATTGATTTTTGATGAAGATATTACTGTTAACGGCACCCCATCATTGGATTTAAATACAGGAGGAGAAGCTACTTTTCAAAACTTTACTGACAATATTGTGAATTTCACTTACACGGTTGGAGCTGTAAACTCTGGTGAAAGCACCTCAGATTTAGATGTTGATCAGTTTAATATGAATGGCGGTGAGATTAAAAATTTAGCTGGAAATGATGCTGAAATAGTGTTGCCTTCCAATCCTGACCGATTACAAGATAATGCCGCAATTCAAGTAGATACCGAGCCTGCGAACATCAACAACGTCACATCCACGGATGCAGATGGATTCTACAAAGAAGGGGATATCATCAATATTACGATTGAATTTGATGAAGATGTTTTAGTTAGTGGATCACCACAGCTGGAATTAAATTCCGGAGACTTAGCAGTTTATCAGAGTGGCTCTGCTTCAAGTACGCTTACTTTTAATTACACAGTTCAGGCAGCAGATGGTGGTACCTTGTTTGATGTATCGGATTTAAATTATGTAAATACTAACAGTTTAATTCTAAATGGGGGGTCTATAACAGATCAAGCCGGGATAAATGCTGATTTAGACTTACCATCAACAGGCGGGGCCAATTCTATAGGTGGAAATAAAGATATAACGATTGATACGCAGGCACCAGAATTAGAAACTGATCCTTTTAATCCGGAAAGTGAGAAACTTAATGCATCACAGCAAATGATTTTCACTATTGAACTTGATGAGATTGTAAGTGGGTCAGGAACCGGAAATATCCGAATAGTGGAAATGGAAACTGGAAATGTATTGGAAACTTTAGATGGGGCAACTGCTTTCACTAACAATACGAATACCACATTGAATTTTATTTCTTTGGAAAGTATCCTCAATGACACCACAGAGTATTATTTCGAATTTGATGCAGGAGCAATTGTGGATCAGGCAGGCAATGAATTTGCTGGATTTACGGCTAATAATATTTGGTCATTTACCACTTTTGGTCCGGCAAGAATTGATGATTTTTCTATTGGTGCCTGCGTGGGCGAACTTTTTAGCATTCAAGGGAAATATTTTACAGGTGTCAGCAGGATTAGAACAAATATAAATGGCAGCTCGCCTTTTACCATTTCTACATTTACAATTATTGATGATGAAAACATTGAATTTATCGTTCCGGCTGGAACTGAGCCTGGTACCCTTACCTTGGACAAGCAAAATGGTCAAGCTGGAAATACAGATGATGCTTCTACTACTTCTCAGGACAATATAAAAGTTGGTCCAAGCAGTGCTCAATTTGTCTTGGTTAACATAGGAACCGGTGTAGTTTGTGATGACCCTGAAGGTGGGTCCCCTATTGAAACTGCTGTAAGAGTTGATGTGATTGGGGGTTCTGGCACCTATACCTTGGAATACGATAATGGAACAGAAATCATAACTGTGACCGGCTATACTTCTGGGCAAGTATTGAACGTAAATCCGCCTCAAGCAGGTATTAACACCTATGAGATTGTTTCCTTAACTGATGAAGATGATGATTTAAATAGCTGTTCTGCACCTAATTTAGGCACATCTTTGGATGTTGAAGAATACACCCGATCAACAGTAGAGGCTGGCGGTGTATTTGATTCGGAGTTTGGAGGAGGTCTAATTGAGATTTGCTTAGCTACAACTAATGAAATTGATTTTTCAGATGCTAGTTTGGTGGGGGTTTTGCCTTCTATTAATGGTAATGTTACCACGGGAACTTGGACAATTGATCAAGGGCCTAGCCAAAATGGTGGTGGATTCAGTCCTAACGGCAGTGTTAAAAGCACTACTAATATTCAACCTATTTACTATCCAAGTCTGGCGGATGCATCAGAAGGTGAAATTGTATTGCGTCTGATATCAGATGATCCCGCGGCACCTAATCCTTGTGTGCCAGATGAAGATGTGGTTTTGATCCGTTTTGTTTCCACCATTTCGGTACGTTTGGGTGATGACCTTTCAGTATGTAAAGTGCCGGTTAACGAAACAACTGATATTGCCACAGCCCAACTTAATGCAGCGCTGGGTGGTGGTGCAGATGGAATTGAATGGACTAGGGTCGATCAATATAGTGAAGCTGGAAGTCATGATGGAAGCTGGGGCTTTGCAGATAATGAAAACGATATCTCTTTTAGTTTGACATCCACTAATCCGCAGGCAATTTATAAAGCAAGTCCAATGGAGGTTGAAGATGGAGGAGCTATTTTAGAAGCAATTCCAACGGCTTCAGGCGGTGGCTGCGGAGGAACCCCTGATCCTAGACAGCTGGAAATTATTATTAATGATTTGCCAACGCCATCCAAATCATTTGGAGATGAGATTGTTTGCTCAGGTGAAGAGGCTGTCCGTTATAGAATGACGGCCAGCAGCTCCCAAAGTACCTTCATATGGAGCCTAACAAATACTGGATTAGATAGTGAAGGCCTAAATGATAAGAACGAAATTGATGGATTACAGACCGGTAACTTACTAATTGTTAATTTCCGTGAAGTATTCGAGGAAACACAAGACACTTTGATTGTAAATGAAATCAGTACTTTAACTGGCTGTGTTAGTTTGGCTGACACATTTTTAATTACAATCAAGCCACAACCTATTGCAGAAATACTGTATAATTCTACTACTACTTTATCCAATTCAGCGGATTTGATTTTATTGCAAGGTCAGGGTGGACAATCTGGATCTGTAGAAATAGGAGGGGAGTTTTTTGGTCCTGGAGTTATAAGAAATAGCAATGGGGACTATTTCTTGGATACCAGCCAACTGGATGTTACAGATATTACAGATGAAGAGAATGTCCATGAAGTTATTTATGTTTTTTCTGATGAATTTGGTTGCTCAGCTAGCAGCTCTATTGCTTTTAATGTTTTTGATGCAGAAACTATTTTTCCAAATTTGTCCGCTCAATATTGTGAACTTGATGCTACAGATACTATTTCAGTAGATAATGCCATTATTCCCGAAGGCTTTCTTGTTAGTGATATTAGCGGGCCCGGAATTACCATCATCGGTTTTGAAGAGTTAATTATACGAAATGACACTTTGGAGATTTTAAGAGCAGAGTTTAATCCAAAAACAGCTTTGGAACAAAATGAAGGCAGTACTGACCCTTCTTCCATCTTAATCAAATATTCAATTTCAGATCCTGAAAATCCAGCCAATAATGTAGAAAACATAGGTGAGCAAATTGTTATCGTTAATCCTTTACCAGAATTGTTTTACACTGAGCCTGAGTACGATTTTTGTACCTATGATGAACCGGTAGAGCTAGAGCCTGAAACAGGAAATCCGGGGCTTAATTATTCGTTTGAAATTGTTAATGAAGGCATACCTGAAGCTATTCTTACTGGGAGCAGTGAAACCGGATATGAATTTGATCCTTCACCCATGCTAAGCTATCTGAATGCAGTAAACAGGGATTCAGTAGTTGTTCAAATTAGATATACCTACCAAGATGCAAATACCTGCCAAAATTCAGAAATTTTTGATTTCTTGGTGTGGAGACAGCCGGCCCAACCAACGGTGAATTCAGTTGATTTGTGTTTTGTAAATAATGTAATGGATACTGCCAGTGTGACAAATTATTTTGGAAATAATCCTAATCAAGAATTATTTTGGTACGCAAGTCAAGATTTTTCCTTAGATCCGATAGGAGAAGGATTGACTTTTGTTCCCGATGTCAATTTCTTTGCTACTTCAACAGAAAGGGTGTTTTATGTGGTCAGAAGAAATGTAGATAGTGCTGGAGAAGATGATGATTTATGCGAAAGTGAATCAACTGCAGTTACATACAGAAGAGTTAATAATCCTAATTTTAGTTGGAACAGCTCTGTTTATGAAGCAGACGGTATAATCTTCACAGGCACACCAAATGCAACTGAAATTGATACTTTGGAATGGAAATTAAAAGAATGGCAAGAGAATGGGTTTGTTTCCGTTACAAATAATGTATTTAGTTTAATGAATGATTCCACTACTTCTGTTGATTTCCGGAGCCTGGGAGCTGGGAGATATCAAATGACCTTCCAGATTTATACAATTAATAGTTGCACAGCGGAAATTACCAAAGAGTTTTTGGTTTTACCTAAAGTCGCAACAGCCAGTCAGTATGCTTTCGATTTTGAAAAAGGTAACAGTGAATGGATAAGCTACAGTCCTACCGGGCCTGCTAATGATTGGGACTTAGCCGTGCCAACAGAAAATTCCAATATTAAATCTGGAAATACTGTTTGGATTACCAATAAAGATGGATCCTATAATTCTGGTGCATTATCCTATGTTTATTCCCCGTCTTTTGACTTGAGTTCTGTTTCCAAACCAGTTATTAGTTTTGACTTATGGCTAGATATGGTAGAGGAGGATGATGGTTTAATTTTAGAATATTCTACAGATAACAAAGTGATAGAAGATCCAACAAAGAAATGGCAATTATTAGGGGATTTTGAGGGGAATCAATCGTCAGGCTTGAATTGGTATAATCTTGATCAAATACAATCTTTTCCTGGGACGGGAATCGGGACTGAAAACAACAATCCTTCGTACGTTGGGTGGTCCAGTGAATTTTCTGCTGAAGGGGAAGTAGCAGTTAATAATGCGGTACATGCGTTGGAAGTAATCCCACTTCAAGAACGAAACAATGTGATGTTTAGGTTTCAATTTAAGTCCAGGCCCAATGAAAATGAACAATCAACTAGTAATGATGGGGTGGCCTTTGATAATCTCCGGATTGAAAGCTTGAACAGGAATGTTTTGATCGAATACTTTGGAGATGATGCATCGACTGCAGACGCTGTAGAAATGAACAGCATCCAGAGTGCTTATGAACAATCTAGAGATTTTGCTTGGATTAACTATCGAATCAATGAAAACGACACATTATATACTCAATTCGCTTCCGCTATGCTATCTAGGACGTATTATTATGATGCATATGAAGATGGTGGTGGCATTTCAATTGATGGGAATTTAAATAGAGAAATTAATTTCAGCGGTTCAGGTGAAATTGAATTAGATCAAGCCAGGCTTGTAGCCAGTTTGGCTAGCATGAGAATTGATGCAACGGCCGAACAGGAAAGACTATTGATAAATGTTGATTACGAGCTGACTGAATCGGCATCTCTGAGTGAAAATACCCGATTATTTGTTGCAGTGATTCAAAAAGAAGTATCTGACGGTGATCAAGGGACCAATGAATCTAAAACATATTATCATGTTTTAAGAAAAATATTACCTAATAATGGAGGTCTAATCTTAGAGGATTTTACCAGCGGAGCCAAATCTTTTGAATTTATTGCGCAATATCCATCTGATGAAAACCCTCTTGCAATAGTAGCATTTATGCAAGATATAGAGACCGGGCAAATCATTCAATCAGCTCAGACAGATGATTTTGAAGCATTGTCTTTGGGAAATATCACCTCTAAGAATAGAGCTTTAAAAGATATGGAAATTCAACTTTATCCCAATCCGGCTAAGTCACATTTGAATATGAGCTGGTCAAGACTTATAAATTCAGATTTGAATGTAAAAGTAATGGATTTGACAGGTAAAATTATTGAGGAGATAAAGTTTGTTCAGGGCTCTTACAATTATGAATTGAGCACACAAAAGCTCAAAACTGGTATGTACAATCTGTTAATAACAAATGACAAAGGCGAGCACAAAGTAATGAAATTTGCTGTTACGAATTAATGAATGTCAATTACTTGATATTAAGATTAAGTCGTTGTTTTATTTAGGCAAGTGATTCCTATTTCAGTCTTGTAAGGACGTGATACCCTAACACAGGGTGAAGTCCGGTAAGGAACACTGATGTCTTATCAAAAGCCCTGCAAGGGCGCAATATTGCGCCCCAGAGCTAATGTATATCCACTTTTTTTTACGAATGGCTACACCCTACATTGTAATATGTCGGCTCTTTGGACCTTTGTTCAAGTGCTTCTTTTTCAGGGTTGTACATTCTTAACTTAACGACATTGAGCCTTAGCTTCAAGGTTCTCGTTTTGCTTTTTACAGGAAATACATGGCTATCCCAAACACAAAAAGCTGCCGTTCAGGAGATTTTCCTTATTATAATCAAACCTTTCCTCTTCAGTATTGCCTTTAAAAACCTGTCCGCCCGCAGCTTCTAAAATAGCTTGACCTGCACCTGTGTCCCATTCCATTGTAGGGCCGTGGCGATAATAAATATCGGCTTTTCCTTCCGCTACCATACAGAATTTTAACGAACTCCCTTTAGAGATGCTGTCTTTCACATCATACTTGGCCAGTAATTGGTCCTCTTCCGGAGAAGCATGTGAAGCACTTCTTACAGCAATTCTGTCTGTATTTTTATGATTTACTTTTAATTCAAGCTTTTTTCCAGCCTCTTCTTTGAATGCACCTAATTCACTACCATAATAAAAGGTATCAGTAGCCGGCACATAAATTACGCCCATAATAGGATAATGATCTTTAATAAGCGCAATGTTTACGGTAAACTGACCATTTCTTTTGATGAATTCTTTAGTGCCATCAAGTGGATCAACCAACCAGAAAGTAGTCCAGTCTTTTCTCTCATCAAATGACATTTTTTTACCTTCTTCTGATAAGATTGGATATTGAACATAAAGTGCTTCGAGCCCCTCTTTGATTACCTTATCTGCTGCTCCGTCAGCTAAAGTTAATGGACTATCATCCGCTTTATAATCTACTACCTGACTAAGGTCCGCATCAGCATAAATTTTCATTATGGCAGCACCTGCACTTTGAGCAATATTTTTTACTTCCTCTACTAAATTTTCAATTTCCATACTGTAAACATCTTGATTTTCAATCCTGAACAGGAATTCATTTAAAACTTTTTTTACCAAAAATCGCCTCCTATTAGCCTACAAACCCAATAGACTTTAAATATTTTTAGGGAACCGCAAAATTACGCAAGAAATGCTTATTAGTATAATTTTATCCTATTAACTTTGCCAAAAATTATATCAGTTTGGAAAATATATATCCCATATTCGATACTATCCTGAGTAGATCCGATAAGGAAAAAATGCTCAAGCAAAAGTCCATTGTCATCTGGATGGTAGGCTTATCCGGTTCTGGAAAAAGTACATTGGCCAGGGCTTTAGAAAATAGCTTACATGAAGAAGGCTATTTAACGCAATTGCTGGATGGTGATAATATGAGAACGGGGCTGAATAATAATTTGGGATTTAGCCCTGAAGACAGAACTGAGAATATTAGGAGAGCAGCCGAAACAGCAAAACTGTTTATGAATGCAGGCTTAGTCACGATTTGCTCTTTTATTAGTCCAACAGCGGATATTCGCAAAATGGCTAAAGAAATCATTGGTGAAGGATATGTGGAGGTATATGTTGACTGCCCGGTGGAGGTTTGCGAAGAAAGGGATGTGAAAGGGCTTTATGCTAAAGCCAGAAAAGGGGAGATTCCGGATTTCACTGGTATTAGTGCTCCATTTGATGTGCCTATAAATCCGGATGTGGCTGTAGATACTGCCAATCAAAAGCTAGAAAATAGTCATCAGGATTTAGTAAAAGCAATTATAGAAAAAATTAGATTTTAGAAAATATATTATGTCATCTTACAATTTATCACATTTAGATCAATTAGAGTCAGAAGCTATTTACATTTTCCGTGAAGTAGCAGCACAATTTGAAAAGCCGGTTATTTTATTTTCAGGCGGTAAAGACTCTATTACCATGGTGCATCTGGCTCAAAAAGCTTTCTGGCCAGCAAAAATTCCTTTTCCATTATTGCATATTGATACAGGACATAATTTCCCTGAAGCCTTAGAATTTCGTGATAATTTGGCGGAAAGATATAAAGTGAATCTGGATGTTGGATTGGTGCAAGATTCTATAGATAAAGGAACTGCAGTGGAAGAAAAGGGGCTAAACCCAAGTAGAAATACGCTGCAGTCTATTACTTTATTGGAGAAATTGGAAGAAGGCCAATATGATGCAGCTTTTGGGGGAGGTAGAAGAGATGAGGAGAAAGCTAGAGCAAAAGAAAGATTCTTCTCCCATAGAGATGATTTTGGGCAGTGGGATCCTAAAAACCAACGTCCTGAGTTATGGAATTTATACAACGGCAAAAAGGCACCAGGTGAATCTTTCCGTATTTTCCCTATCAGTAACTGGACAGAGATGGACGTTTGGCAATATATCAAGAAGGAAAAAATTGCCTTACCAAGTATTTATTTTTCTCATAAAAGAGAAGTAGTCAATAGAAATGGTGTTCTGATAGCTAAATCTCCTTATAATACACTTTTGGATGGAGAGAGCTACGAAGAAAGAATCATTCGGTACAGAACTTTGGGTTGTATGACCATCACAGGAGCTGTTGAATCTGACGCAGATGATTTAGATAAAATTATAGAAGAAGTAGCAGCAGCCAGACAAACGGAAAGAGGCGGAAGAGCAGACGATAAACGATCAGAAGCAGCAATGGAAGAGCGTAAAAGACAAGGATATTTTTAAAGTCCTCTGAAAGACGCAATGACGAGAAGTCTTCGCAACGGGTTTGTTTTTTAGTTTGCAGGAAAGTGAACTCTAAAGAAGATGACAGAAATTTTGCGTTTTAGTTAGAACAGAATTGAAACGACCACTTCCGAGGAACTCGGAAAAGCGGGAGGGAGGAAAGTTTAGCGGTCCAGCGTTGGCATTGTGGGAGGAAGCTTTAAACTTTCTTGATTTTTTGTATCTTTTTTATCAAGGAAAAAGATTGAAAGGAAAATCAGTGCTGTAAAGACAATGTAAAAGCACAAATATTTGAACTGAAAGAGGTGTTTTAGCAATCCGCTTTAACATTCATTTTTAATAAAATTATTAGAAGAACTAAGTATTAATAATAAAGAAACATTATTGAAATTGAGAAACGAGGCAAATGAGCTAACAGCAATTTTTACGTCAATTGTAAAGAATAATAAATAGAGATGCTCTTTTTAGTCTCAAGTTTCATATTTCAACTTTAAAGAAAAATATATGCGCGACACAGAAGAATACAACAAAACAGATACTGCCGGTTACTTAGACATGGATTTATTACGTTTTTCCACTGCAGGTAGTGTGGATGACGGAAAAAGCACCTTAATTGGCCGTTTGATGTACGATACGAAATCAATCTTTGAAGACCAGATTGAAGCCGTGGAAAAATCAAGTAAAAATCGTGGGGATGAACACGTAAACTTAGCTTTGTTGACCGATGGCTTGAAAGCAGAACGTGAGCAAGGCATTACTATTGATGTAGCTTATCGATATTTTGCCACCCCGAAGCGTAAATTCATTATAGCAGATACTCCGGGTCATGTTCAATACACCAGAAATATGGTGACCGGAGCTTCTAATGTGAATTTAGCTATCATTTTAATAGATGCCAGAAAAGGCGTAATAGAGCAAACCAAGAGACATTCTTTCATTGCATCCCTTTTGCAAATCAAACATGTGATTGTTTGTATTAACAAAATGGATTTAGTTGAATACAAAGAAGAAGTTTTTGAGCAAATCAAAAAAGACTACTTAAGCTTCGATGCCAAATTGGAAATTCCAGATATCAGATTTATTCCTATTTCTGCTTTGAATGGTGATAATGTGGTCGATAAATCCGAAAATATGGATTGGTACAAAGGGCCGTCTTTATTATGGACTTTGGAAAATGTACAGGTAGCTTCAGATAGAGATTTAATCGATGGAAGATTCCCAGTGCAGTGGGTTATTCGTCCACAGTCCAATGAATATCATGATTTCCGTGGTTACGCAGGCTTGGTAAGTGGCGGTATTTTCCGTAAGGGAGAAGAAGTGGTGGTATTACCATCTGGATTTACCACCAAAATTATATCTATTGAAACCATGGATGGGGAATTGGATGAGGCTTTTCCTCCAATGTCAGTTGCTATGACCTTGGAAGATGATATCGACATAAGTCGTGGCGATATGTTGGCAAAAGTCAATAATCAACCCACCAAAGGGCAGGATATTGAGTTGATGGTCTGCTGGTTGAATGTTGATCCATTGAAGCTAGGTGGAAAATATACTATTAAGCACACTACAAATGAAACCAGAGCGATCATCAAAGAAGTGAAGTATAAAGTTAATGTCAATACACTTGAAAAGAATGAAGAAGATAAGACTGTGGGGGCAAATGACATTGCCAGAATCACTTTGAAAACGGCCAAGCCATTATTATACGATGCCTACCGTAAAAACAGAAATACTGGTTCCTTAATCATCATAGATGAATTTAGTCAACAGACAGTAGGTGCTGGAATGATAATTTGATTTTATTCATGCCAAGTAGTAAATTCTTGGTATGAATTTATGTAAATACTCTTTCAAGACTTAATGCTATTCGGAATAAAAATATATTCGTTTCTAACGCTTAAATTCAACTTTTTTAAAATTTCGTTAGCATACACATAACGGTAGGAAAGTACTTTTATGGATAATTCTTTTTAAATCCCTAATATTTAAGTATTTTCCAAATCAAAAAATCATTAAGGAAACATTTTATGTCCAGCAAAAAAACTTATTATTTATTGATTTTTATTTTTTGTGCTTTTTGCATTTCGAAAGTGAGAGCTCAGAATTTGTTCGCTTCAACTGGTAACAATGTTTCAGGTTCTGGCGGAAGCGTTAGTTATTCTATTGGACAAACAATAGCTAATATTAATAAAGCTGAAGCTGGTTCCGTAAGTCAGGGAATTCAGCAATCATATAAAATCACTACTCTGAATACGAAAAACGATAAAACTAGAGATTTTAGTCTTGAAGTTTTTCCGAACCCAACTAGAAATACTTTAAATTTAAGAATAGACAATATTGGTTTTGAAAATCTCTCTTTTGAGTTATTCAATATAGAAGGTAAAATTTTGGATAAAGGACTTATTCGAAAATCCAACACTTCAATTAACATGAATGAAAGAGAATCTAATACTTATCTGTTAAGATTAACTCATAAAGATGAGGTTGTAGAAATTTTTAGAATAATAAAATTATAATTGTATGAAATATATTTTGACTGCCTTATTTTTCACTTTAATTATTTTGCAAAGTTGGGGACAAGCGCCTGAAAAAATGACCTATCAGGCAGTTATACGTGATAGTAATGGTGATTTAGTTAGTAATCAACTTATAGGGGTTAAAATCAGCATTTTAAAAGGCACAATTGATGGTGAGGCAGTTTACGAAGAAACCCAAAATCCAGAAACAAATGAAAATGGTTTAATGAGTTTAGAAATAGGCGGAAATAATGCAAACGTTGTTCTTGGCTCAATCCATGAAATTGACTGGGCAAATGATCAATATTTTATTAAAACTGAAACGGATCCACGTGGAGGTACTGATTATACAATGAGCGGGACAAGTCAATTATTAAGCGTGCCATATGCTTTACATGCTAATAGTGCCGATAGGCTAACAAGCGAAATTACATACGAGGAAACTGATCCTATATACAGTTCCTCAATTGCTTCGGGAATCCAAGAGCAAGATACAGCTAACTGGAATAACAAATTAGATAATTTTACGGAAGAAGACCCTAATTTTAATAGCTCCGTAGCAAAAGGCATTTCTCAAGCAGACACCATCAATTGGAACAGTAAACTTGATAGTTTTACTGAACTTGACCCAGAATTCAATTCTTCTATTGCTAGTTCAATTACTCAAGCAGATACCTCAAAATGGAATAATAAGCTTGATGAAGAAGTTGATGGTTCAGTTGAAAATGAAATCCAGGATTTTTCTGTGTCCAAAACTGGGGACACCTTATTTCTAAGCAAAAGTAATTGGGTAATTGTACCCAATATTAGTTCTGCTAATTCAAATGAAGTTCCAGCCCCGGTAATATTGGAGGTTCTAGTTGATTTGCAAGTGGTTGCAGAAGGTACAAATATAACTTTGACGACTAAAGTTGACGACCCTTTTTATACAAATGTTAATTATGTCGGGTTGACAGTGCTAAACCCTTCTCAAGAAGTCTTTTATAGTTTCGGAGACCAAGTTGTCTTCAATGAAACTGATCCTGGTGTTTTTGAATATAGTCATACATTTTTAATTAGAAATACAGATGAATCGGGGGAGTACACTTTGATCGATTTAATGATTGAAAATGAAGAGGGAGAGCAAGTATTTAATGAAAATAAAAAGTATTGGACAATAACTAACTAAATTTAACTTGGGTTAATTATTTCTCTTTTTCGTGCTTTTTTTAGGAGATAAAAAATCTTGGTTTAAAAAAATCCTTTATTGAGATACTTGGACCAGAAGTCTTACGGACAGTCGAGATAGTATTTTTTATCTCTCTAATCATAAGTTAATTATTTCAAACTAACTTTCATTTTTCCAATACATTTAATATTAAAAGTACATTCACTTCCTAAGTAGTCAAAAATGACTAATTTTGCATTTCATTTGGATTATTTATGAAGAAAATTGCAGTAATCGGTTTGGGTTATGTGGGTTTACCACTAGCCGCAGAATTCGGAAAATACAGAGAAGTCTTAGGTTTTGACGTTAACAAAAGGCGTATTCAAGAACTTAAAGACGGCTATGATAGGACTTTAGAGGTCGAAAGCGATGAATTGAAAGACGCAAAGCATCTTCAATTCACAGCTGAAATTGAAGACCTTAAGGAGGCGGACTATTATATTATAACAGTTCCTACTCCTATCAACGAATATAAGCAACCGGATTTAACTCCTTTAAAGATTGCTTCTGCCACAGTTGGCAAGACATTAAAAAAAGGAGATATTGTTATTTATGAATCTACGGTTTACCCGGGTTGTACGGAAGATGATTGTGTTCCAATTTTAGAAAAAGAAAGTGGATTAAAATTCAATCAGGATTTCTTTTGTGGTTATTCACCAGAAAGAATCAATCCAGGAGATAAAGAGCACAGGTTACCGACTATAAAAAAAGTGACTTCGGGAAGTACTCCTGAAATTGCAGAGGAAGTAGATCAATTATATAAAGAAATTATCACTGCAGGAACACATAAAGCAGCCACTATCAAAGTAGCGGAGGCAGCAAAAGTAATTGAGAACTCACAGCGAGATTTGAATATTGCTTTCGTAAATGAGCTAGCTTTAATATTTGATAAAATGGGCATCGATACTGCCGATGTATTAGAGGCAGCCGGTACTAAATGGAATTTTTTGCCTTTTAAACCAGGATTAGTTGGAGGCCATTGCATAGGGGTAGATCCTTATTACTTAACACACAAGGCAGAATCATTAGGCTATCATCCGCAAGTGATCTTATCTGGAAGAAGAATCAATGATAATATGGGAGCTCATGTCGCGAGTTCTGTAGTGAAATTGATGGCACAGCAAGGCTCTGTTATCAAAGGCTCTAAAGTTTTGATATTAGGCATAACTTTCAAAGAAAATTGCCCTGACATTAGAAATAGTAAAGTAATAGATGTTATAAAAGAGCTGCAGTCTTATGGCATAGAAGTAGAAACTTACGACCCACAAGCTGATAAAGAAGAGGTAAAACATGAGTATGGAGTTGATTTATTTGACAAGCCAGGCTCAGATTATAATGCTATTGTTTTAGCAGTTTCACATAAAGAATTTAAAGATTTCAACTTATCCAACCGTTTAAATGAAAATGGAGTCACTTATGACATTAAAGGATTTTTTGAAAGAGGATTAGTTAATAAAAGGTTGTAAATGAAGATTTCGTAATCAATCGTTTACAATTATTAAATAAAGCAACATAAATATGTTTAAAGGGAAAACATTATTAATAACGGGAGGAACTGGTTCATTCGGTAATGCAGTATTGAAAAAATTTCTGGATTCAGATTTAAAAGAAATTAGAATTTTTAGTCGAGATGAAAAGAAGCAGGAAGATATGAGAATTCATTATCGCAACGATAAGCTAAATTTCATAGTCGGTGATATAAGAGACTTCAATAGCATTAATAATGCAATGATTGGTGTAGACTATTTGTTTCATGCCGCAGCTCTAAAACAAGTCCCTTCGTGCGAGTTCTACCCCATGCAAGCAATTCAGACCAATATTTTAGGTGCAGAAAATGTGATGGAAGCTGCTGTACTGAACAAAGTTAAGAAGACAATTGTATTAAGTACAGATAAAGCAGTTTATCCTATAAATACCATGGGGATGTCCAAAGCACTAATGGAAAAACTTGCTATTTCTAAATCAAGAGATTCAAGGTTAACGGAATATGGAGGAGTAATTTGTGCCACTAGATATGGAAATGTTATGGCTTCAAGGGGTTCAATAATACCATTATTTATCAACCAAATCAAGGAGGGAAAGAACTTAACTATCACAAATCCCAATATGACTAGGTTTATGATGACCCTAGAAGAGTCTGTAAAATTAGTTTTATTCGCTTTTGAAAATGGAGAACCAGGTGATGTATTTGTTCAAAAATCTCCTGCTTCAACGATTATTACTTTAGCTGAAACCCTTCAAGATTTATTTAAATCAGATAATGAAATTTCAATAATAGGTGCAAGACACGGTGAAAAGATGTATGAGACATTATGTAGCAAAGAGGAAATGTCCAAATCCATCGATTTAGGTGATTATTACAAGATACCAGCTGATTTAAGAGACCTTAATTACACAAAATACGTTCAAGAGGATGGCCCAAAGCTATCAGACAATGAATATAATTCAGATAACACTCAGCAATTAGATAACAGGGAGCTTAAGAAATTACTTCTTAGGCTAGATTACGTGAATGAGGAGTTAGAAATGGCAAGTAAATAATTATTATATGATTCCATTGGTAAAGACCTTCCTTCCAGAACCTCAAGTTTTAATGCCTCAAATCGAAGAGGTTTTATATAGTGGTTACATAGCGCAGGGTGAAGTTGTGGATAAATTTGAAAATACTTTTCAGAAACTTTTTCAAGTAAACAACTGCTTAAGCGTCAATTCGGGTACTTCTGCTCTACACATTGCATTGATTTTGGCAGGGGTTCAACCAGGCGATGAAGTGATAAGTACTTCAATCACTGCAGAGCCAACAAACGTAGCTATCAAGCAGGCTGGTGCCAAAATCATTTATGCTGATATTGATTTAAAAACAGGGAATATAGATCCTGTGTCGGTCGAAATGCTTATTACTCATAGAACGCGAGCGATTATGGTGGTTGACTACGCTGGAGTACCTGTGAACATACCTGAATTCCTAAAAATTGAAAAACAATATAATATTCCAATCATACAAGATTCCGCCCATGCATTAGGAGCTAAATATAAAGGCGAGAATTTAGGAAATCATTTTCGTTACACTTGCTTCTCTTTTCAAGCCATAAAACATATGACAACAATTGATGGAGGTATGTTGGTAATTAAAGATGATGAAAGTTATGAAAAAGCAAAACTAATCAGGTGGTTTGGTTTAGATAAAAAGAAAGATAGGATGTCAAATAATATAACCCTGCAAGGTTATAAATATCACATGAATAATGTTAATGCACAGATTGGCATGGTGCAGCTTCAGTTTATTGAAGATATTCTCAAAAAATATATAGATAATGGTATTCAATATGATGCTCAAATAATTAATGGGCCAAAAGTGGAAAAGCTACAGTATTACGTTGATACAAAGCCTTCTTATTGGCTGTACACTTTGAAAGTTAAGGATAGAGATAACTTGATTAGTGTTTTGAAAGAGAATGGTGTATTCGCATCTCCTTTACATAAAAGAAATGACCTTCATACTTTTCTTAAATCACAATCTAACACAGATTTAACCAATACAAATATTTTCAGCAACGAAATGCTACATATACCTTGTGGTTGGTGGGTTACCGCCCAAGAAAGGAGTTTAATTATAAGCATAATAAATGATTTTAATAAATGATCCCTCTCTTTAAAGCATATATGAATGATTCTGTCATAGGTGGAATCGGGAGCGTATTGAATTCCGGAAGACTTTCTGGAGGAGAATTTACTGAGAAATTTGAAAAGGGGATTTCAACAATTATTAGTAATCCATTTTTCTTAAGTTTATCTGTAAATTCATTAGAATTCGCACTTAAATTGTTAGATCTGAAAGAGGGAGATGAAGTGATTAGTTCTCCTATGTCCTGTTTGGCAACTAATCAACCTATCTTAAATGTTGGTGCCAAAGTTGTATGGGCAGATATTGATCCCTTTACGGGTTCTCTTGACCCTGAATCAGTGCGAGAAAAAATTACAAAAAATACCAAAGCTATTATTCATTTTCATTGGGGAGGATATCCAGGATATATCGATGAAATTAATGCAATCGGAAGAGAGTTTGGTATAAAGATAATAGAGGATGCAACTGAGTCGTTTGGATCAAAATACAAGGATGCTTATTTAGGTAGTAGTCCCGCAGATTTGTGCTGTTTTTCTTTCACCGGAGTACGTTTGCCAAATACAATCGACGGCTATGGAATAGCATTTTCTAGTGAAGAGATTTATGAGAAGGCAAAAAAAATAAGTGATTACGGAATTGATAGAAAAAGTTTTAGAGACGATTTAGGGGAGATATCAACTAATTGTGATATTGATGTAGTTGGACAAGGTGCAAAACTAAATAATATCGCCTCATATGTCGGTTATTCCCAATTGAATAACCTTGATGCATTATTTGAAAAACAACAGAAAAATGCGGAGTATTGGGATAGAATTTATGATGAAAATAGTAGGGTTATTAACAGATTAAATTCAAGAACAGATATATCACCAAATTATTGGGTATATACGATCAATGTAGAAAAGAGAGATGATTTTCTGTTAAAAATGCGCAAAGAGGGATTTTACAGTTCTAAAATGCACCTCAGGAATGATTTTTATAGTGTTTTTGGCAAAAAGCAACCAGACCTTATTGGGGTCAAGAAATTTAGTGAAACGCAATTAAACATTCCTTGTGGCTGGTGGATAGATGTAGAATGAGAGTTGATTTTTTTCGACATAATAAGGTAAGTGAGGCTCAATTGCAGAAAATTGTAGAACTGAAAAATACAGTTTGGCCGTATGGAATTGACAGTCAAAAAGATTGGATTAATACTCACATGAATAATACTGACTATCATGTGGTTCTAGAAGACAATGGCACATTTCTAGCCTATGCTTGCCTAATTAATATCAATGTTTTTTCTAGCGAAGAAAGTTCAGCACCATTTTTAGGTATTGCAGGTGTCTGTTCTAAAACTCAGGGTCAAGGGCATGGACAGAAAATCATGAAAGAAATAGTTAATTTCCTTAGAAAGAATGAGTTAAAGGGTTTGTTGTTTTGTAAAAAGGAATTGGCTCCTTTCTATTCAAAAGCGGGCTTTTTGATTTCAAAAATCAATTTTGAATCAAACAAACCGGACATATTTGCGATGTCTGTGAATCATGAAGAGTCAAATAATCTTCAGTTTTACAACGGTAATTTATTTTAAGGAGAACAAAATTTTGAAGAATAATAATACCTCCTACTCCAATATTCTTAAATCAACCTTTCTTTTTGGAGGGGTTAGGGTATTAACGGTTCTCGTTAACGTCGTTAAAAATAAAATCATAAGCCTATCCATGGGGGCCTCGGGTATTGGAGTATTTGGCATTTTCATGTCTTCCTATACTTTGTTATCTTCTCTATTTGGGTTAGGGATCTCTCAAAGTTTAGTGAGAAATCTTTCAGAAGTGTATAATGATAACTCAAGCACTAGACTGAATCATATACTTGAAAGTATTAATAAATTGCTAATACTTACAAGTACTATTGGACTGATCGGTACGCTGTGCTTTTCCTCTTTTTTGAGTATTTGGACTTTTGATACTGATTCTAAAGTCTTTGAATATTCGATGCTATCTCTAGCTATTTTCTTTAATATTTTCAACCTCGGCCAACTGGCAATTCTCCAAGGAGTCCGAGCATTAAAAGAATTATCTCTCGCTACAATATATGGAGCTATTCTCGGGCTACTCTTATCAATACCTCTATTTTATTTATTAAAAGAGGAAGGTATTATTTATTCGTTTATTATTACAGCATTTGTATCGTTCATTTTTTCAAGTCTTTATGTACGCAGAACGATTAAGATACCGACAACAAAGTTATCTATTAAGAAGGTCCTAATTTCAGGTAAAGGTACCATCAAGCTGGGTATCGCTATGATGTCAGTGTCTTTGTTTGTTAGTTTATTTGGTTTGATTTTTAAAAGTTTTATTAATAAATATAGCGGTATTGAAGCTGTAGGTGTGTTTCAAGCAGGATTCACTATAATCAATAGTTACTTTGGACTGATATTTACAGCAATGGCTACAGATTATTTCCCTAGAATATCTTCAATTAATCAAAATAATAAATTACTGCAAATAGAGGCAAATAAACAGGTAGAAATTCTCCTTCTGCTTCTTGGACCTTTAATAATAATCTTAATAGGATTTATGGATCATATAATTCTCTTGTTATATGACAATAGCTTTCTTCTCGCATCTGATTATGTATCTTGGTCGATTTTGGGAATAATATTCCAGGCAGGTTCACAAACTATGGGTATGGTCATTATAGCAAAAAATCGATCTAAAGTTTTTGTTATATCAGTATTGACCTTTCAAGGATTATTCCTAATCAATAACATCATTGGTTATACTTATCTGGGATATTTAGGACTTGGTATTACGTTTGCATTAAATATGGTAATCCATACCGTGGGAGTTCAAATCATGGTAAAAAAATTATTTGGAATTGTTTATAAAACAATATTTTATAAATTAACCTTTGTAAACATATTGCTTTTTGGATCAGCAATGTTATGCAAAGAAATAGATAATGATTATATAAAATACTCAATTCTATTTACATTATTAGCTCTTGCAATATTGTTTTCTATTAAGTATTTTGAAAGGCTAATGAACATTCCATCCTTAAGTGAATTGATAATTGAAAAGCTGAAATCAAAATTCAAATAATGAAAAAATATATTAGGTTTCTTTACCATGTTTTAAGACTTATAATCAAGGTAAATTTGATAAAGACGATTTTACTTAATTTTAAAACTTTACCTATCCGACATGCTGTAAAACTGCCTATCTTTATATATGGAAAAGCAAAATTTAAAAACTTAAAAGGTGATATTGAAATTATCGGCAATATTAATACTGGTATGATTCAATTTGGAAAAGACATTGACGGCTTTCCTCAAAGTTATTTGCCTATTACTATTCATATAGGCAATAAAATTATTTTTAATGGCCCTGTCATTTTCTCTGGAGGAATTAACCTTACCAACTGGACAGGTATTATTAATTTTGGTCGATGCACTACTTTTGGTAGTGGAGTTGTAATAAAATCAACGACATTAGTTAAAATTGGCAATTACACGCGAATTACACCGAATTGTGTATTGATGGATTCAGATGTTCATTTTGTGACTAATATAAATACAGGCAAGATAAATCGAAACAATGGTGAAATCATTATTGGGGAAAAGGTTTGGGTTAATTCAGGAACAGTTATAACAAAAGGTTGTGTAATACCTGATCAATCAATTGTTGCTAGAAACTCCTTTTTAAATCGTGATTATTCAATAGATTGTAAATCAAATGCTTTCATCGTTGGAAGTCCGGGGAAAATCAAGGCAACAGGTGTTTACAGAATTTTTTCTTTCGATTCAGAAAAGATAATTAAAGAACATTTTTCTCAGAATAAAGACTTAGATTTCTATTATGATATGGGTGTTTTATCCTCCGAAAAAGAAAACAAGGATGTCCAAGAGTTTTTTAAACTTTTTTGACTGTGCTTTAAAAGTAGTTAGTGTGCTTTTCCTTTCTGCTTCCATCTATGGATGTAAAATTGAAGAAATTGCTAATATTGAAAAAGAAGAAAGTTTTACTATTCCAATTGAAATCCAAAATAGTCTTTTTAATTTCTCTAAGCCAAGCATAGTAACTGATCAGGCGATTTTAATGTTGCCAAAGGGTTATTCATCGAAAGTGAGAACTAAGCTGGTAATCTATTGTCACAGTGGAGGCGGTGGTGTCACTTCAGGATTTGTTGAGGCATTAAACTCAGATTATTGTAGATACCTTAATTCACTAGGATATGCAGTACTCGATGTAGCTGGAATTCCTGAAACTGTTGCTTCGTTACTAAAAATTGATCAATATAGAACCGTAGGGAGCAAAATTGCATTAGATTCTTATTTTCAAGCATACAGTTATGTGGTTAAGAACTATAATATAGGAAAAGATGAAGTTTATTTATTATGTAATTCAAATGGCTCATTGGTAGGGTCAAACCTGGTTAACTTAACCAAAATTCCTTTTAAAGCACAAGCTTTTGTTGCACCACTGTTAAGCATTGAACGAAATGCTTGGGATATCAGGAACGGGGCACTTAGTGGGGGAGAGTTTGATAAACTACAAACCCGAGCCAATATAATAAGGTTGTATGGTATGAAAAATGTAACCTCTCTAGAAGATTTAATGATAGCAGAATATGAAAAGGATAAAGTTGGTGATTTGGATCCTTTTAATTATATAATGGCTAGAAAGGCCCCAAGAAGTATTCCAATAAGAATTTTCCAAGCGAAGGACGATCCTACTGCGAGTTTCAAACTCAATGCGCAATACGTTGAAAGATTCAAAGATTTTGATATTGATGCGGAAATGATTGCTCAAGAGACTGGCGGACACACATCTGAGCCACTAAATTACTCAGTGGGTCTGTATCTGTATAAAAATCAAAAATATAATTTGACACCAACAGTCCAGAGAGTTGGTGATTTTTTCTCAAGTTACTAAATTGCATAATGAAAAAGCTTTCCATAGTAATCCCGACGAAAGATAGGGTAGAATATTTAACCATTTGCTTAAAATCATTGCTTGAGATAAACTCAGAAGATTTTGAAATAGTAATTCAAGATAACAGTAATGATAACCGGGAGATCACTTCATTTTTAAGAGAGTTGAATGATGAAAGATTGATTTATCATTATAATTCTGAACAACTATCTGTAATCGAGAATTGTGACCTAGGAATTAAAAACTCCATCGGGTCATATGTAACTTTATTAGGGGATGATGATGGAGTAACTCATGACATAATGAGTGCTGTGGATTGGATGGAAAGTAATAATTTTGATGCTTTAACTTCAAGTAAGCCTATCTATATATGGCCAGATACAAGCCGTCAAAGTAATTCGTTCACAGTTGATTTGGCTGGTAAATTAGTTATCAATTCTTTCAATAATACTTATAGAATAATTGACCCAAATAAAGAAAGACAAAAAGTGTTGTCGATAGGAGCGACATCACTACTCTTGTTGCCAAAATTATACCATGGGATAGTTAGGAGAGATGTACTAGAAAATATATTTAAGACATCTGGTTCGTATTTCCCTGGACCGAGTCCAGATATGGCAAATGCAATAGCCACATCTGTTTTTAGTAAATCTTATGTATATGTTGATTATCCAATATTTGTTTCCGGGAAAGGTGCAAAGAGCACTAGTGGAATGGGCCTTGCTAAGAAACATACTGGTGAAATAGAAAACCAAAAGTTCCTGCCTAAAGAGACCGTAAAAAATTGGACAGAGGAGTTACCTTTTTTTTGGTCAGGGCAAACAATTTGGGCGGAGTCGGCAATACAAAGTTTGAATCGAGTAAATCGGTCGACTGAAATGAAGTGCTTTAATTTTGATTATTTATATTCAGAACTATTTATGTACGAATTTTTCTGGAGAGATAGAATTAATGAAAAAATAAAATATTCCATAAAAAGTAGTCTCAAAATGATTTATTATTTTGTACTTATTTTTAACAAGAGATTGTTTTCTTACCTAAAAAACTTTGTTAGGTACAGGTTGAATTTGAATAAAGAGAAAACTACGAGCTCTCAAATAAACAATATCCAAGAATGTATAAATTTTATCATGGATAAGAAATTGCCTTCAAATAAAATCTGGACAAAGTAATTGAATTCCTTGAAATCAAACATACGATACAATAGAGAATTAGTTTTGGTGCTTTTCATTATTTCAGGAAGTATTAAATCGATATTTATTTACTACAAAATTAATCTTTATTTAGACTTAACTTTACTTGCAGGTTTATTGATGGTTGCTGATTTATTAATTTATAAACACAACATTAAAAATGCTTTCATAACAAATAATCTGCTGCTAGTTTCATTTACTTTTTATGTGTTTTTATCATTGGTTTGGAGTGAGTCTACAGAATTTAAATACATCAAGGTCTTTTTGTTTTTCACCAATATCTTGGGATATTTTTATTCAACTGTAGTTATTGATAAGTTAAATAAGAAATTGTTTTGGGAAATATTTATAGTAATTACGACATTAGCTAGTTTATGGTTTTCAACCTTGTTGAGAGGTTATATTGATGGTTCTAATTATAGCAAAGTGAAACCAATTCTCGGATTTTACTTATCAAGTTCTTTGTATGCAGGAATAAGCATAATAGTATTGTATCTAAAAACAGTTTTTATAAAAAGACCTTACATAAAATATTTCTTTTTATTTACAAATATTGTGCTTTTAGCAATTTTGGGAGGGAGAGCCCCAATTCTTTTTCTTATTTTGACTATTGTCTCATTATCGATAGTAAACTACAAGTCAATATTTCGCAGCATTAGGAATATTAAAGTATCGAAAAATCAATTATTTTCAATACCGTTTGGAGTTTCTGCCCTAATTGGCACAATATTCTTTTTTTATGAAACTATACAAATTTTAGCTGCCAGAACTTTGCAAAGGCTACAGTTAATATTTGAAAGAATTTTTGGATCAAATATTACTAGTGATATGAGTTCTACTAATGAGCGAATTGAACACTATAATTTTTCCTTTGAGAAGATCACAAATGGGTTTTCTGAATTCTTGTTTGGCTATGGATTTGGGAGTTATGGGATCTATAAATTAGGACAGGATATTAAGTTATATCCACATAATATACTTTTGGAAATGTTATTTGAGGTAGGATTAGTCGGTACTAGCCTTTTAATAATGTTCATTTATTTCAATGTACCCAAAAAAATCACCATTTTTGCGATGGCAATAAGTATCTTTTTACTTTTGAATTTCTTGAAGTCGTACTCTATTATTGATATAAGAATTTTCTTCTGCCTGATACCCTTAATTTATTTCAACAATGAAAGAAAATAAGATAGCTCATATTACAAGTGTCCATCCTAGGTTCGATACGAGGATATTTTTGAAAGAAGTACGATCGCTTTCAGAAGATAAAAGGAATGTATGTTTAATAGTCGCTGATGGAAAGGGTGATGAAGTCTCAAACGGAATAAATATTTATGATGTAGGTAAGCCAAATAATCGAGTATCTCGTCTTCTTTTTTCCTGGATAAAGATTACTTATACAGTCTTAAAACGGAGAATAAAGGTGATTCACTTTCATGATCCAGAATTAATATCTGCAGCACTTTTGCTTCGTTTATTTGGAGTAAAGGTAATTATGGATATCCATGAGTTAGTAATACATGACATTGATGACAAGGACTGGTTAAGAAAATTCTTCCTAACAAAAATAGTAAAGTTTATTTACTCGATATTTGAACGTATAGGTATTTTTATATCTTACAAAGTAATTCTTGCAGAGGCGGGGTATACAAACTACTTTCATAATAAATACAAAAGTCAACTTTCTAAATTTAGTGTAGTTAGAAATGTACCCAAAATGGAATTAATTGATTCTAAACCTAAATTAAAAAGAGATGGCAATAAAAATATTCTAATTTATGTAGGATTAATTAGTAAAATTCGAGGAATTGCCGAAATGCTTGAAACAATTGCAATTCTAGACGATACTTTTGAATTATGGTTAATAGGTAGGTGGGATTCGGAAAAATTACATAGCAAATGTAAATTGCATGCGGCTTGGTCAAAAGTAAAATATTTTGGCTTTTTACCGCCGCAAGAAATTTACAGCATTTGCAAATCTGGTGATATAGGGCTGTCAACTCTGCATCCTGTGGAAAATCATTTATACACTACACCAGTGAAGTCTTTTGAATACATGGCATGCAAATTACCAATGTTAATGTCGGATTTTCCATATTGGAAGGAATATTATCTTGACAAAGCTTATTATGTCAATCCCTTGGCACCCAAAGATATTGCAGCTACGATTGTTAGTATTTTAGAGAATACGAAATATAAAAATGAATTAATTGAGAAAGCCTATCATTTTGCTTTCCAGAATAGTTGGGAAAAAGAAAAAGAAATATTATTGAAACAGTATAAAGAAATAATTTGATGGAATCTGAAAATGCACCTTTGGTTTCGATTATTACTCCTTGCTATAATTCGGAACTATTTTTAGAGAGTACAATAAAATCGATAATAGACCAAGAGTACAATAATTGGGAACTATTAATTGTCGATGATTCATCTACAGATAATTCAAGGCAAATAATTTCATCATTTTCAGAGTTGGATTCCAGAATTAAGCCAATGTATTTGTCAAAGAATTCAGGACGAATTTATTGTAGAAATATTGCAATAGAGCAAGCCTTAGGTAAATACATTATTCATATAGACAGTGATGATATTTGGTATGAAAACATATTAAGTATCTCAGTGAAAATTATGGAGGAGGAAAATATTTCCTTTCTATTTTCATCTTATGATAGATTTTTAGTGTCAAAGAAGCAGTTAATATCACCTAGGATTGCTCCAGAAAAAGTTACTCTCGATGAAATTTGTAAGTCGAACCCAATCAGTTGCTTAACTGCAATATATAATAGTCATAAACTTGGTAAGCGTTATTTTTCTAAAGAATTCGAAAGAGAAGATTTAGTATTATGGTTGTCGTTGCTAAAAGATGTTGATTATGCATATGGAAATAGTGAAATCTTAGCTAAATACAATATACGAAAGGGCTCAGTCTCGGAAAACAAATTTAGAATGTTAGGACAACAGTGGGATGTTTACCGGAATTATCTTGGTTTTTCTCCTCTTAAATCCTTATATTATCTTTCGTATTATGCAGCTTATGGGTTAATTAACTATAGAAAGGCACTTTTCAGATAATGGCAATTAAAAGAGCAATTACCGACCTTAATTTATTATTTGTATTATTTTTCATATTTACTATTCCCTTTAAGACACAGTTAAATTCTGCTGTAATTATTGCATTGGTGCCGATTAATATCTACTTGATTCTTTTCAATAGGCCAAAATTCATTTGGGATAACAAAAGAATTTTGTTATTTTCAACTATTCCGCTTTATTGTTTATTGGTATTTAGTCTTCTTATATCTTCAAATGCAGAATTAGGCTTTAAGTATGTCGTTAGAATATCTTCTTTTCTAATAATTCCGATTGCTTACCTCAATCTAAAATTTCATCAAAATTTGATAGGTAAGCTGCTCTTTACCTTCATTTGCAGCATTATTATTTCAATAATCATAATATATACATATGTATTCTATGACATGTCAGTTACATATAGGAATATTAGTTTCTTAAATTCGTGGTGGTACTCAAGCTATAAATTACTTTCTCCATTGAAAATACATACAACCTATTTTGGAATGTATCTATTGATGTCCATTGGTATATTAATAAAATACTTTCTAGAGAACAAATTAAATAGGTTTGTTTTTTATGTAATGGTATCAGTAATTTATTTTGTTTTAATAATGAATACATCTAGAATGCCAATACTTATTGGGGGCCTTTTGTTGATATATTTAGGGTTTATGATTTTCAAAATATATAAGAAAGACTTCATTATTTTCTTCATAGTGTTTACTGGTATTGTATACTATAGTCTTCAATCAAGTTATCTTTCAGATCGATTTAGTGCCTTATTTAATCAGGAATATTCAATGAAAGATACTGAAATTACCGATATTGGGAGTGTTCAATCAAGAGTAGCTGTATTGGAATCAGCGTTCAGCGTTATAAAAAGATCTCCGTTATATGGTTATGGAGTTGGATCGGATCAAAAAGCTTTAAATATTCAATATGAAAAAAATGAATATTATTGGGCACTAAATAAGTCCCAAAATGCCCATAATCAGTTTCTTCAGACTTTTCTTCAAATTGGGATAATTGGTTTATCAAGTTTTTTAGTACTGCTGTTTAATGTTTTAAGGAAGAGTTTCATGATAAAACTACTGCCGATGTGTATCTTTACGCTGATAATTGTGTTTTCATCATTGAGTGAGTCAATTTTAGGATTGCAAAAAGGAATAGTCTTTTTTGCTACCTTTGCAAATGTTTTTATTATCCGAGATATATCTGAACAATAATTGAATAAATAGAAATGCCCCAAACCCTAGCTAGTTTAATTACTTCATTTATTCTAACCTTTTTGGTTACTCCATTGGTTGTAGGCTTTTTTAAAAAGCGTAATATCATGGATAAGCCAGGAGGTAGGAAGATTCATACTGGTGATACACCTTCTATGGGGGGGATAGCAATTTTTATCGGGATGATTATTGCGCTGCTTATATGGATGCCAATGGTTGGCCTGCAGCGATTTAAGTTCTTCTATGGTGCTATGGGTATTATGTTTATAGTGGGTCTTCGAGATGATTTAGTACCAGTTAGACCCATCGTGAAGCTGGCAGCACAGCTGTTATCTTCCTGCATGGTCATTTTCTTAATGGATATTAAACTCAATTCATTCTATGGATTGTTAACTATAGAAGAATTACCCTACATTATAAGCTTCTTCTTTTCATTATTTACTTTAATCGTAATTACCAATTCCTATAATCTAATCGATGGGTTAGATGGCTTAGCTAGTAGTATCGGGATTATTGCTTTTTTCTTTTTTGGGATCTATTTCTTCTTGGTTGGGCAGACGTATTATTCAATGGTTTGCTTCGCCTTCATAGGGGCTTTAATAGCTTTCCTTAATTTTAACTGGGAACCATCCCGTATTTTTATGGGAGATACAGGAGCATTATTAATTGGTTTTGCTTTAGCGGTGGTTACGATAAAATTCATTGATTATAACCACTATTTACCCGAAGAGACTCCTTTCAAATTAACCTCATCAGTTGCAGTTGGGATCTCAGTGATTATTATTCCACTTTTTGATACCTTGAGGGTATTTATTTCAAGAGCAGTTAAGAGGAAATCACCTTTTTCACCTGATAAAACGCATTTGCACCATATTTTAATGAGGCTAGGGTTTAGCCATTCCGGAACTACCCTGATTATGATTGCGACCAATATTGCCATTATTTGTATTGCCCTTGCTTTAGATTTTCTGGGCGATAATATCTTAGTGCCGCTTATAATTGGGCTTTGTATATTGTTAAGTCTTATGCTTGATGAAATCCTACGTGCCAATATTAGAAGAAAGAAAAAAGCTATTACAAAAAGCTTCAGAAGGGATTAGAGTAGTGTCAAGAAGCTAGTATTTGGTATCAAGGTTCAGATTGATTTCTAATTTATATTTTGTAGTTTCTATTTTTCTTTTTTAGTACAACAAGACAGCTCTCCTTCTGCAAAATTGACAGCCTTATAACACCCCTATAATCCCCTCCAGGGGATAGTCTCACGGATTCCAATTTGTGGAATACTTCAATCTAAATCAGGGAGTTCATGAAAAATACCACAAATCTCGCAAGTCAAAAAAATTTTGATCTGAGAGTTGCGGGAAGGAGGACAAACCTGCCTGCTGGCAGGCAGGAATGCGTGCCTGCTTGTGCAGACAAGCCAGACGAGGACGTGGGCTGAAGCTTATTTTTGTCTTGATTTTTCTTTCTTTTTGATCAAGCAAAAAGTATAAAGGCAGAAAATTTATTTTGGTAAATATATCTTCCTATTATTTCTAAAACCTCAAATTTCACTCAAACGCATCAATTTTGATGTTTTACCTATAATTAAATCTCAAAAATGATACTGTAATTTTTATTTTAGCTTATACAAAGGTACTTTTCATTTTTCAAGAGGGACCACTTAAAGGCTATAAACCAGCTAAAGCCGGAAGTCTAACTAGAAAAGTCACAAAGAAAACAGCCAAAGGCTGACAAACCTCTGGCTGAAAAGACTGTGAATACGTGATACTTGATACTGAATTCTCGCTACTAGCTAAAGCCCCTGATTCTTAGCAATCAATTCAGCTAAATCAAAAACTTTTACATTGTGCTCTCTTTCTTTATTTTTAACACCATCGGTCATCATGGTCATGCAGAATGGACAGCCTGCCGCAATTACTTCTGCCCCTGTGTCTAATGCTTCTTCGGTTCTCTCAATATTGATTTCCTTATTACCTTTCTCAGCATCTTTGAACATCTGTGCACCACCAGCTCCACAACAAAGGCCTTTGGTTTTGCATCTTTTCATTTCCACTAGCTCTGCATCTAAGGCTTTGATAACATCTCTAGGAGCCTCATATACACCGTTTGCTCTACCTAAATAGCAAGAATCATGGAAAGTGATTTTTCTTCCTTTAAATTCGCCCCCGTCTTTTAAAGTTACCTTCCCTTCATTAATCAATCCTTGCAAGAATTGGGAATGATGCATTACCTCGTAATTTCCACCCAATTCAGGATATTCATTTTTGATAGTGTTAAAGCAATGCGGACAAGCGGTTACAATCTTTTTAATGTTGTAGCCATCCAATACCTGGATGTTACTCATAGCTTGCATTTGGAAAAGGAATTCATTCCCGGCTCTTCTGGCAGGATCTCCAGTACAGCTTTCCTCAGGGCCTAAAACGGCAAAGTTGATGCCTACCTTGTTCAATATTTTGGTAAATGCAATGGTTACCGCTTTGTAGCGGTCATCAAATGAACCGGCACAGCCCACCCAAAATAACACCTCAGGAGCTTCTCCTTTGGCACTCATTTCTTGCATGGTTGGGACTTTATATGTTGAATCGCTCATAATATCTTGATTTATAATTTTCGTTACCTAAAATTTATTTCTCTTCTTCTTTTAGTTTATCTGCCCATTTGAAACGGTCAGTTGGCGGGAATTTCCAAGGTGCAAAGCTAGTCTCCACATTTTGGAACATTGCATTCCATGATTGCGGTGAACTGCTTTCTTCCATGGCCATATATCTTCTTCCCTGTAAAATGATATCCAACGGATTGATGTTGATAGGGCATGCTTCTACGCAAGCATTACAGCTTGTACAGGCGTTTAATTCTTCTGCTGATATGTAATCATCGCTAAACAAAGAACTGCCTGATTCGGCTTCTTTTCCCGCTTTAATATTGTCCCCAATCTCAGTGATCCGATCTCTGGTATCCATCATAATTTTGCGTGGGGAAAGTTTTTTCCCAGTAATGTTAGCCGGACATTCAGCTGTACATCTACCACATTCAGTACAAGCATAAGAGTTCATTAGATTGACCCAAGTGAGGTCTGTTGCATCTTTTGCGCCTAATCTGGCAACTTCTGCGGGGGGATCACCGGCATCCATACCCAGCATGCTTTTTACTTCAGTAGTTACTTCATCCATATTGTTCATTTTCCCTTGAGGAGTGATTCTGGCAAAATAAGTATTGGGGAAGGCCATAAATATGTGCAAGTGCTTCGAGTAGGTTACATATACTGCAAAAGCTAAAATCCCAATGATGTGGAACCACCATGCGAATCTCTCTGTGAATATTAGAGCATCCACACTCATTCCTTCGAATAACGGGGTTAAAAAGCTACTAAAGAAGAAACTTCCTGTTTGGATATAATGATCATCTTTTCCTTGTAAAAGCTGGTCAGTAGCATTCATGGATAGAATCGCGAACATCAAAATGATTTCTATCACCAAAATTAAATTCCCGTCTAGCTTAGGCCATCCTTTCAATGATCTTAATCTGGGCACGCTCAAAGCATTTCTCCTGAGAAGGAAAGCCACACAAGAAACTAATACAAGGACAGCTAGGAATTCAAAAACATTGATAGCTATGGTGTATGCATCTCCCAAAAAGGGGGCGAAAATTCTATGCGTTCCCGCGATTCCATCAATGATAAATTCTAAAACTTCCAAGTTGATCACTAAAAAGCCTACGTAAATCATCAAGTGTAGAATGGCTGGGATCAACTTTTTGAACATTTTCTTTTGACCGAAAGCGATAAGTAAGGTGTTTTTCCATCGTTGGCCTTTATTGTCACTTCTATCAACATCTTTACCGAGATTGATATTTTTTTTGATGCTTCCTATTCTTTGTGCAAGAAAGTAACCTGCTACCGCAAGTACCAGTAAGAAAGCGATTTGCGAGATGTATTCCATAGTTTTATCTTAATCGTTGAAAATTTTTTATTATATTTTTTTTAAAATCCTTTTGCAGGATAAATATTTCACCTACTTTTGCACCACTCAATCACGGTGCTGTAGCTCAGTTGGTAGAGCATCGGACTGAAAATCCGTGAGTCGGTGGTTCGAATCCACTCAGCACCACAAGCCTTGCCCTCAAAAGCAAGGCTTTTTTTATGTTCTGTATGTGATTGTCTATTAGTCCCATTTTTCATTAATTTTCTGTCTAAGCTTACACTTGAAATTTAAAAATAATAGTTGAGTTTAAAAATAGTATGCATACATACTATTTTTGTAATAATTTAAAATCAATACAGATAAGCTTTTGTTTATTATGTTAGATTATAATTGTTACTTTAGTAAATATAAAACATTTATTCATTGATTGATCAATCTTTATTCAAACAGTATTTCGAAAATATACTTGTAAGTTATTCAGGACAAGCACTTTGGGGAATCGGGCTTGCCTTGATTTTATGGTACTTTTTTAATTTATATCAAAGAAAGCATTTACAACTCTGGTCTTATAGTTGGGTGGCTTTTGCCTCATTTGTCCTCTTTTCCTTATTGACACTTTTTTGCGCGAAAAACGAAAATATTGGACCATTCTGGCAGAATATCTTTACTTTTCTTTTCCAAATTGCTGGTCTGATGCATGTCGTTTGGCTGTTGCAAGGGACATATCACCTTATTCAAAAAAAATCTTTGAGTTTAAAGCAAGAGTATATTCTGTACGTCTTGGTGATATTTATAGCGCTGATTAGCTCACTTTTCTACTTATTGGAGGAAGAGGGAGGCTATATTTTTTCTCTGATTGTTCCCTTTACCATTAAGTCTTTAATCGTTGGAATTGCATTTATTTTTGCCGGGGTTCAGATTATGAGAATTGGAAGAAGGGATAGTGCCGTGGGTAAAAAATTATTATGGATTTCCTTTCTACTTTATGGTTTCGAGAATTTAAATTATGCTCTTGGTGGAGCGTATATGATTTTTGAGGAGAATTTCATTTTGGAGGTAAATACTACATTGGGAGTTTTAGATTTTTTACTTCTTTCATTTATAGGAATTGGAATGATCATATGGTTATTAGAAGAAGAACGTTCAGCCTTGGAAAAAACCAACCGGGAATTGGATAGTTTTCTTTATAGCACCTCTCACGATTTGCGAGCCCCTGTGGCCTCCCTACTAGGGTTAATTAATATTGCTAAGCACGATATTAAAGAAGAATCAGGGCAGCAATATGTCAAAATGATGGAAGAGCGAGTAAAAAAGTTGGATCATATTTTCGGTGATATTCTCAATTACTCACGCAATATCAAAACAGAGATAAACCTAAAAACCTTTAGACTAGGTGAAATGGTTGAAGATATAATTACAGATGTTAAATTTAATCAAGGTGCAGATAGCATCCGTTTAGATTACGATGAACAAATTCACCACACTTTAAGAACTGATTATTATCAGCTGAAGGTAGTATTGGGTAACTTAATTTCTAATGCGGTAAAATATCATGACGCAAAAAAACCTGATCAATTTATTGCAATACGTTTCGAGAAAGTGGATAGGGACGTTCATATTTCCGTTGAGGATAATGGTATAGGTATTGCAGCTGAAAGCCAGCATAAGGTGTTTGATATGTTTTATAGGGCCACAAGTGAGGCTGAAGGGTCTGGTCTCGGCTTGTTCATTGTCCAACAAGCACTAGAAAAAATCAGTGCTCGCATCACTTTAGTTTCCGAACTGGGAAAAGGCAGTATTTTTAAGGTAATCATCGAAAATGCTGGGGTGAAGCTAGATGATTAGCCCCCTTGCCCCCAAAGGGGGAAGACGCACAGATTTACTTTTTTTAATCTCTAATTTTCTACGATAAAAGCACAAGCGGACGCTTGCGCAATTGCAGTATGATTCATCATGGCTTCTGGTTCAAGCGTCCGCTTGGAGCTTTGTGCGAGTTTTGTCCTCTATTTAATTTCAATAATAAGCTTTAAAGGGCTTTAAATAATGTGTTTGATTATCATTCTCATCTGATTCCTTGTATAGTACAGATTCATCATAAATAGCAACTGGAAAATGAGCTAGATCGAATAATTTTTTAACTCCTGAACCTAAATAAAAGCCATAAAGCTCAAATTTATTTTTGTTGTTTTCTTTCACTAAATAATGTTTTCCTTTAGCTGTATCGGGAAAATAGTACCAAACACCATCCTCATTTTCAGGGAAATCATAGTGGCTTACCTCTTCAGTTTTAGGGTTTAGAAAATAAACTTTTTGGGATTTAAACCAGACAATGGCAAACTGACCATTTACATAATATTGTTTTTGATTAAGATGTCGTTGGATATCGGTTGGGTTGTCTTTGTTATTTCTGATTTTTTTTGGTATTTCTTCAATCAATACCTTTCTCTCATGTTTGAGTTGGCTTCCAATATACTTCCTACCTTCCCTATTTTCTTCCCAACCAAATTTTTTATCTTTCCATATTAGTATTTTTTCAAAATCACCTCTTTCAACTTCTGCTTTTTTAATACTATCCTCTTTAAATCCGGAATTAGTGAATGGAATTAGATAGGAATCAGAAATTGAGGTCAGTAATATGTGATTTTTTAAGGTAATAATGTCATGAAAATAGACTTCTTTATTCAAACTATCAATAATTAAGTTTTCAGCATTTAATAGTCTTAATATTGGGGCTTCAGTTTTCTCTTGTGCTGCATAAGCTATCTTATAACCACTTTTAAGGGGAATTAGATTGTGAATACTTTCATTGTAATTGGAGTAATAATGATGCTCTTTCAGCCCATGTTGTCCAGTAACATTTTGAACAAGTGCAACTGCAAAAAATAAAGTAACAAATGCAAGTTTTTTAGAAATCGATGTTTTATTCACAAGCGATTTCATAAACATAATATTGTCTATGATTTTCACTGAAATTTGGATTTAAAGGATTGTTATAACTTATATATAGTTTATTATCTATTGCGAAGGATTCCAAGAAAAACATAGCTTCTGAGTCGGAAAAGTCTTTTTCAAGAATTAAATTTAAATCCTCATCTAAGATTTGAACAGAGAAATTTAAATCGAGCGGGTCTCTATTTTCGCCATCTAAAGTTTTAGCACTTTGACCTAGTTTTATAAATCGATAAACATAATCACCAGTACTATTGGCAAGCATATGCGTATAAAAATCACTTTCTGTAAGAAAATCTCTTTCCTGCTCAAGAGGTGGGTCATAGCCAATTTCTTCAGCTCCAACGACTAAATTATTGGAATACTTGCTTTTCAAGTTTAAGGCTTTGATTAATTTTAATGAGTCTGAATCATAGAGTACTAAGTCATTTAAGCTAGGATAAAAATTGATGATCTTATTGGAAGTAAATATACCACCCATTCCGAACATCGGGTAAAATGACTTTTCTTTAAATTCAGTGGGTAATTTACCGAATTTCCGGGTTTTGTTATTTTCTAAGTTAAAGGCGATTTGTGTAAATGTGGCTTGCGTTTCCATTTCAATCATCAAACCTTTATAGAGGTAAAAATATAGTTCGTTTTTTTCAGTTGTAAAATGCATCCTGTAGTGCCCAATCTCTGATTCATGCCCAAACCAATACTCTTTATATTTATCAGGTAAATGTTTATTTAAATCCCATTTACTGCGTAATTCACCACTTTGGTTTATCAAGTAAATCATCTTCTGATTCATTCTACCTGATAAAATAAAAATGGAATCTAAGCTTTGAATAAAGAAGTCATCTACATGAGATATTCCTTCGGGGCCTTCTTTTTCAATTGGAATTGAAATGGATTTTGCTTGATCAGTATTTATGGGAAAAAGGTTAAACGCTTGTGTTCCATTGCTGAAAAAGGAAAGATAATGCTGGTCGTTTTCACTATACAATCTCCCGTTCATCATCAAAGGGCTGATTTGAGAACCCAGTTCAAATTTTAATGTATCCGATAAAATGAGGTTACATTTTTGTTTTGAATCATTAGCCTCTTCAAGCTGATAATAATAATCGTTATCTTTTTCTTCTATTGGCGAATTACAACCCCCATTAAAGAGTGTGGTAAATATATATAGAAAAAATACGGATAGATGAAATGGAAATGAACGCATTCAAAAAGGTTGATTTAAGGTTTCATCCTAAAAGTATTAAAATAATTCTGTTACCTCAAATGCTTCAAATTAATAACTTCTTTCTCTTTTAAAAATCTCCATTTACCTCTTGCTAAATCCTTTTTGGTCAATCCTGCGAAGGTGGTTCTGTCTAATTTGACTACTTCATAACCTAAATGTTCAAATGTCCTTCTCACAATACGATTACGTCCCATCCTGATTTCCATACCAAGGCTTTGGGCATCCGGGGTAAGCAGGGCAAGATTATCAACTTTCACCTCTCCGTCCTCCAAAGTAATCCCTTCCTGAATTTTCAGGAAATCTACTTCAGTAATGGGTTTATCTAACTCAACTTGGTAGATTTTTTTGACTTTATGTTTTGGGTGCGTGAGCTTTTTGACCAGTTCTCCATCGTTTGTGAAAAGTAAAAGGCCCGTTGTATTTCGATCTAATCGACCAACAGGATAGATTCTCTCATCACCTGCTGCTGAAATCAAATCCATTACTGTTTTTCTGCCTTTAGGATCATCCATAGTGGTAATAAAGCCCTTTGGCTTATTAAGCAATACGTAAACAAGTTTTTCCCTTTTGATCGGTTTTCCCTCAAAAGCCACATCATCCGTTGGCTTCACTTTAAAGCCCAATTCTTTTACTAGCTTGTTGTTAACTTTTACTTTTCCGTCAGCTATATGTTTGTCGGCCTCCCTTCTAGAGCAAATACCAGCATTTGCAATATATTTATTTAATCGAATGCCTTCTTTGAGCTCCTTTTCTTTTACTTCCGCTGACTTTAATTTTTTAATGTCATATTCAGGAGTTTCCGCTTTTCTTTGGTTGGAAAACTTCTTAACCTGATGGGATTTTGAGGGTCTTTGTGGTTTCTGGCCTTTTGGGGACTTCTTATTTTGCATAGGGAAGAAATTTTTACGCAGACGTACTTAAGTCTGTCATTATTTCAAGTACAAAACTACGCTTCTATTCTGACTAATCCTCGTTTTCTTTTCCTATTTGGTTTTCGTCTTGGGAAAAGTCCTTCGGTGTAGGCAAATCTTTCAAATCATTGATGCCGAAATATTCCATGAAATTTTGGCTGGTACCATATAATATGGGTCTCCCAATTGCATCTGCTTTGCCTTTTATTTCAACCAATTCTTTTTCCAAAAGCTTTTGAACTGTGTAGTCGCAGTTCACACCTCTGATTTGTTCCATCTCGCCTTTAGTAATAGGTTGCTTGTAGGCAATAATGGAAAGAGTCTCTAGCGCGGAAGTAGATAGTCTCTTCTTTGATTGTTGTTTCAGCATGATGCCGATACTGGCTTGATAAGCAGGCTTAGTCATAAACTGATATCCGCCCCCTATATTTTCTACTTGAAAAGAGTATTCGTCAGCTTCATATTTTTTAAGAATCTTCTGAACTGCATCTTCAATATCTTCTTTAGGAATATCTGCTTCAAACATTTCAGATAAGCATTTTTGAATTTCTTGTAACTTCAAAGGAGAAGTTGCACAGAAAATCAATGCCTCAATATGGTTGAGCAGAAAATCCATTAATTATCCTGAGCTAACTTTGCCTCTATAGATTGTGTAGTATGTGGAACAGCTCTTAACCTTTCTTTAGAAATTAATTTACCTGTTACTGAACAAATCCCATAAGTACCATTTTTTATTCTTACTAAGGCATTTTCTAAGTTAGTGATAAATTTCTGCTGACGAGCTGCCAACTGGTTCATACTTTCTTTTTCCATGGTGTCTGCGCCATCTTCCAACACTTTTACATTTCCAGACGTGCCATCGGTTCCAGAATCATCGGAACGGGTAATGGTAGATTTAATGTATCTTAATTCTTCTTTAGCTTTATCTAATTTGCTGGTGATTAATTCTTCAAATTCATTAAGCTCATCTGCACTATATCGGGTTTTCTCATTATCACTCATAACATGTATAGATTAGTTTTAATTGCGGCAAAAATAAATGCTTTCCGTGAAAACAAAAACTATTTAATGAATAAATCAGCTATTATTTCGGTGTGAAGCGAATAATTATCGATGTATTATTTTAGTAATGTTAGAATTATCCAAATATTATTTTTTGGGGCGATTCGCAAAGGCAACTCCCAATATAATAAGTACAATTCCAATGTAATGACCAAATACCAAAATTTCTCCATCTAATAGTCCCCAGATTATGGCAACGACAGGAATCAAGTAAGTTACGAAACTGGTGAAGACAGGCGAAGTCAGTTTAACTAGTCGGTTAAATAAAATCAGTGCAAAGGCGGTTCCTATTACTCCTAGAATAGTAATGTAAAGCAATGCTCTCCATGCACCGTCTTCATATTGCATTTTCGACACAAAATCACTGGATCCAAACAAATACCCGCCTGCTAAAGGAGCGATTAGCACCAAAGAGATACTTGTGATCATCCGTGGTGTCAACACACTAAATTGAGTCTTAATTATATTTAAATTAAAACCATAACATAGCGTGGCTAAAATCACGAATATGGCATAAAAGTTGAAATTGCCCAGTTCACCACCTGAACCAGCAACTATCAAAACTATGGTTCCGCCAAAGCCCATTGCAATACCCAAGCTATCGCGTAATTTTAAACTGCCTTTAAAGAAAATCACCCCAACTAAAAGCGCAAAAATTGGAGTTAAGGCATTCAGAACTCCTGTAATTCCACTTTCTAATTGTGTTTGAGCATAGGCAAAAAGAAATGCTGGGCCAAAACTTCCCACCATACCGGAAATAAACAACCATTTCCATTGTCTTTTATTTAAGGATTTAAGTTTCGGTAGGGACAAAGGCAATAGCACTAAGGCGGCAGAAAATATTCGAATTGCTCCCACTTCCCCTGCAGAAAACACCAAAAGACCTTTTTTGATTAGAATAAAAGAACTTCCCCAAATGAGCGCTAGTAGAATTAATAATCCATAAACTAGTACAGGGCTAGCAGACTCTTTTTCGCTCATATTCTTTCCATCATTTGATCGGCAAAAACATTATTTACTTCATCCAGGGTTTCTAAAACTGATTCGTAATTCTCACCTTCCACTAATCGCGTTCTATACGGTTTAAAATGTGGAATTCCTTTAAAGTAGTTGGTATAATGTCTTCGCATTTCATAAATCCCAACTTTTTCACCTTTCCATTCTACTGAGAATTTAAGATGCTTTTTGGCTGTTTCTACACGATCTTCCAAATTGGGAACAGGTAAAATTTCTCCTGTCTTTAGGAAGTGTTTGATTTCGTTGAAAATCCATGGGTAGCCTATGGCAGCACGTCCAATCATAATACCATCCACTCCATATCTGTTTTTGTATTCCAAGGCTTTTTGTGGTGAATCTATATCACCGTTACCAAAAATTGGTATGTTGATTCTTGGGTTGTTTTTGACATTGGAGATTAGTGTCCAGTCTGCTTCCCCTTTGTACATTTGCTGGCGAGTCCTTCCATGGATGGATAATGCTTTTATTCCTACATCTTGCAATCTTTCGGCTACTTCTTCGATGTTTTTGGAGGACTCATCCCAGCCTAGTCGGGTTTTAACAGTAACTGGCAAATCCGTAGCTTTAACCACTGATTCAGTCAGTCGCACCATCAAGTCTACATCTTTCAAAACGCCAGCTCCCGCGCCTTTAGTCACCACTTTTTTAACTGGGCAACCAAAATTAATATCGACTAAATCAGGTTGAGTTGCATTTACTATGCTGGTAGCCATAGACATAGCTTCTTCATCTCCACCGAATATTTGAATACCTATAGGTTTTTCGTAATCGAAAATATCGAGTTTTTGTCTGCTTTTAATGGCATCCCGTATCAATCCTTCAGATGAAATAAATTCTGTGTACATCAGATCAGCGCCATTGTCCTTGCATACTGCTCTGAATGGCGGATCGCTTACATCTTCCATCGGTGCCAAAAGCAATGGAAATTCGCTTAATGATATGTTTCCTATCTTTACCAATTTGATAATCTTAATTTTGGTGTAAATTTACGCACTATATGAATTCTTTAAAGCATAACAACCCACAAATTCTCCATAAAAATCCCTGGACCTCCATTTTTTACCTTGTACTGCTGTTTTTGGCTTGGAATCTTTTCAGTCAATTAATTGGGACAGGTATTGCTGTGGTGGTGGCGGGAGTAGATTTTATGGAAAGCCAAAAGCTTTTGGAGCCGCCATTCAGTGCTAACAGTAAATTATTTATGTATGTAGCTCAGGGGATAAGTCATTTTCTTGGATTCACTTTGTTTGCACTCTTTTTTATTAAAGTGATGGACAAAATGAGCTTGAAAACTTATTTCAATAACAGGAATGTTGGTTTACAGCCATCAATTTTGATTGTATTGACCACCTTTTCTTTTATGATTTTCAATTCCATAGTTATAGAGTGGAATATGAACATTGAATTCCCGGAATTTATGAAAGGCTTTGGAGAATGGGCCAGAAACATGGAAGATCGCCTGATGCAACTCACAGAATTGCTTAGTTCTTATGGAAGTTTTGGGGAAATGTTAATTGCTTTGGTCATCATAGGAATATTACCTGCAGTTGGTGAGGAACTAGTTTTTAGAGGTCTTTTGCAAAATAAAATACAAGCAGCTACCAAAAATGCGCATTTAGCCATTTGGATTAGTGCTATCATTTTTGGAGCCTTTCATATGCAGTTCTTTGGAGTGGTGCCAAGAATTTTATTAGGAGCCCTGTTCGGTTACATTTATCTTTATTCAGGGAATATATGGTATCCTATTTTAGCACATTTTGTTAATAATGGTTTGGCAGTGGTGGTGATGTATTTCGGACCAAAGTATGTTGAAGATTTTGACCCGATGGAAGTAGACACAGCAGTTCCATTGTATGTTTCAATTATCGGCTTATTCGCTTGTCTCGTTTTTTTCTTTTATTTTAAGAAATTTATGAAGGGAACAGCGCAGGAATGAAGAATTGGAAGACTGTTTTCAAAACGGATAAGCTTTATCAGGCGCAAATCGTAAAGGATTATTTGCAGGATAAGGAATTGCATGCCATTATTGTAGATAAAAAAGATTCAGCCTATCTGTTTGGCTATTACGAAATCGCAGTTACAGTGGACGAGGTAATGCGGGCGATTAAACTAATTGAAGATGATATCAAATTTGAGTAAATACAATAATTTAACCCAAAGGATTATAGCAGCATTATTGGGGGTAGCAATAATTCTTTCGGCTATAATTTATAGTGAGTGGACCTATTTTATAGTATTCTTTATACTTTGCGCTTTGACCCAATTAGAGTTTTACAAGCTCGTTGGCTTAGACGGGATGCTCCCGTTGAAATTTTGGGGAACTATAACCGGCCTTTCAATTTACAGCATTACATTTTTAGTGTATGCAGAGCATTTGGATCCAAGAATATACTTCGCCATTGCACCGATTGCATCTACTGTTTACTTTGTAAAGCTTTACAAAAAGAATGACAAAAAGCCATTTACTAACATAGCCTATACTTTTTTAGGTATTATTTACGTGGCAGCACCATTTGCATTACTGCATATTGCAGTTTTTTACAACGGTACCTACAGCTTTCAAATCATCATTGGGGCACTTTTTATTCAGTGGGCTAGTGATACAGGAGCATATTTTGCTGGTGTAAAGTTTGGAAAGCGAAAACTATTTGAAAGAATTTCCCCTAAGAAAACATGGGAGGGAGCTTTAGGTGGGACGATACTCGCATTTGTTTTTGCGATCATCATGGCGGCCAATTTTGATGAAATTGCAGATTGGCAGTGGTTATGCATTGCAGGCATTATAGTTATAGCAGGAACTTATGGTGATTTAGTAGAGTCTCTTTTTAAAAGAAGTATTGAAGTAAAGGATTCAGGCTCCATAATTCCAGGCCATGGCGGTTTTTTGGATAGATTTGATGGACTTTTGCTATCCGCGCCATTTATTTCTGCTTTTTTGATGCTTTTTGAATGATTTTTACAACATTAGCATCATAAAAAGTAAAAATCAGTCAACAAATAACTAATTTTACCGGAAAGTTTTTAAAAAAAACAAATACTACTATGGGTTATATCGAACCGGCTCCAATTAAAGACTTAGAAAATCCTTTCGAGTCCATGATGTCGCGATTTCATATCGCTGCTCAACATTTAGGTTTAGACGATGAAATTTACAATGTATTGAAATCACCTGCTCGACAGGTAATTGTCAATCTCCCCATCACCATGGATGATGGATCTATTCAAGTTTTTGAGGGTTATCGCGTTATTCACTCCACTATTTTAGGCCCATCAAAAGGTGGTGTTCGCTATGATATGGGCGTTAATATTGATGAGGTAAAGGCTTTGGCTGCGTGGATGACCTGGAAATGTGCGGTAGTGGATATTCCTTATGGAGGTGCAAAGGGAGGGATTAAATGTAATCCTAGGGCGATGTCTGCTGGAGAAATTGAAAGATTAACACGTTCTTACACTGAGTCTATGGTAGATGTGTTCGGAGAGGATAGAGATATTCCAGCTCCGGATATGGGTACAGGTCCGCGAGAAATGGCATGGATGATGGATGCATATTCTAGATCAAAGGGTATGACTGTCAACGCTGTTGTAACTGGGAAGCCGTTGGTTTTAGGAGGTTCTTTGGGTAGGACTGAAGCTACGGGTCGTGGCGTAATGGTTTCAGCCTTAGCAGCTATGGAGAAACTGAAAATTAATCCATATAAAGCAACTATGGCAGTCCAAGGATTTGGAAATGTAGGTTCCTTTGCCGCTTTATTGTTGGAAGAACGAGGAGCAACAATTACTGCTATTTCTGATATTTCAGGGGCTTACTATAACGAAAAAGGTATTGATATCAAGAAAGCTATTGATTACAGAAATAGTAATAATGGAACCTTAGAGGGATTTGATGGAGCAGAGAAAATCGATGGAAAAGAAATATTGACTTTAAATGTGGATGTTTTAATTCCGGCTGCTATGGAAGATGTAATTACCCATGAAAATGCCAGTAGAATTCAAGCTAAATTGATAGTGGAAGGTGCTAATGGTCCGACCTCAGCAAGAGCCGATAATATCATTAACGAAAAAGGAATTATGGTAGCCCCAGATATTTTGGCAAATGCTGGTGGTGTTACAGTATCATATTTTGAGTGGGTACAAAACAGATTAGGATATAAATGGACTCGCGAGCGTGTGAACAGACGTTCTGATAGGATTATGAAAGACGCTTTTGAAGCCGTTTACAAGACCTCTCAAGATTATAATGTTCCAATGAGAATTGCGGCTTACATTGTAGCTATCGATAAAGTAGCACAAACTTATAAATATCGTGGGGGATATTAATTTATAATTCTAACCCATCTAATGATATTCAAAAGCGCAGTTTCCTGCGCTTTTTTTATGAATTGTAAATTTTCTATTTGCTTCGTTCTTTGCGTCATCACTTTGAAGAAAGGGATCTCTGTAAATTGAAGCTTTGTAACAATCATCTTTTTTCCTTGCGAGCAGTAAATTTGCTTTTTGCAAAAAAAGCCAATGGTTCCCTTCCTTCGGAGTATTGACGTCCTCATCTAATTTGGCAGTTAAAAATCATAGAATAATGGTTTCTGCATGAATTTTCCACATATTTATCAATTACCAATGAAATGAATTCATTAGTAATTATATTTGATTGTTTTTTAGCCGAAAGTAAGGCTTTTCAAAAAGGAGTAGGAGAGATTTTATTTTTCTCATTGATATTGTTTGTTGCTATATATTTGGGTTTTTATTAGCTGCTCCAAAGTGGATAATTGATTCTTTCTTAGTAGCACTACTCGTACTTTATCTGGTGATTTTACAATTTTTCTTAGTCCTAAATATATGGTAAAGGAAATGCTTTGGACCAGCCAATGGTGAAGTATTAGTTGTTGATAACACCGATGAGTAAGAATATTTTAATAGGAAAAAGTAGTTGTCCATTTTTATGTCACCAGTGAATGTTCGTGTGAATCCTAGCCATGTTTCTGGGGTAGTATAATTCTGCATATACCATCTAGGAAAACTTGGCGGCATGGCTAGAATAGAAAACGAAAGAAGCACCATAATTGTGGAAAACGAAAATGCTGTGGAAGTACTTTTTTGACAGAATGCTGGTCTAATGACCTGAAGAATAAAGTGTTTTTTAATAAAGTTGATCTGATCGAACTTGGAGGAGAATTTTCTTTCATCAGATTTAGTTCTCTTGTTGAGATATACTAACTATTAGCGTGTGGGAAAAGTGAATATTGGAAATAAAACTAAAGGCGGTACTACTGTTATTAAAGAGTTGAAATTATAATTTATTTTTTTTGAAGAAACAAAGACTGATAGGCAGAATTGATAAACTAGATTTACCCGAATTGAGCTTAGATAAAGTCCAGGCAAAAATTGATACGGGTGCTTACACCTCGGCTATCCATTGTTCAAAAATTCATATTGAAAAAGCTAAAGATGGGACTGAATTTTTGGTCTATACTATTAGTGGTAAGAGGCTCGGGCAAGGTATGAAAGCCAAAAAGTTTAAAACTTCTGAATTTAAATTAAAAAAAATCAAAAGCTCCAATGGACAAGTCCAGGAGCGTTATGTAATCAAGACCAAAATCAAGATTTTCAATAAAGTTTACAATACGGAATTTTCCCTATCTGATCGAAGTCACATGAAAAACCCGATTTTATTGGGTAGAAAATTATTGAGTGGTAGATTTGTAGTAGATGTAGCGGAAGAATACCTTTCTTATCAGTATCATCAAAAACAATCGGAACTAAGGACAAAATGAATATTAGAATCGGTACCCGGGGAAGTAAATTGGCTTTATGGCAGGCAGAATATGTTAAAGATAGGATTGAAAAAGCCGGACATACAGCTACCATAGAAATAATCCAAACGAAAGGAGACAAGATATTAGATGTAGCCATATCTAAAATAGGAAGCAAAGGCGTTTTTACGGAGGAAATTGAGGTGCAATTGGCAGAAGGAAACATCGATATTGCGGTGCACAGTGCTAAGGATATGCAATCTGAATTGCCAGAGGGATTTGAATTGATTGCCTTTACTGAAAGGGAAAAAGTGAATGATGTTTTGGTTTCTCATAAAGATTCCATTGATATCAGTGATAAAGAAAGCCCTATCATTATTGGAACTTCCTCTACTAGAAGGATTGCCACTTTAAAGCATTTTTATCCGCATGTTAAGACTGTGGATATTCGAGGAAATCTACAAACCCGAATCAGAAAAATGGAGGAAGGCTTATGTGACGCCATTTTACTGGCCTATGCGGGTGTTCATAGAATGGAATATGATGAAAAAATTAAGCTAGAACTTCCTACAAAGGAATTTGTACCAGCAGTAGGTCAAGGTTCAGTAGCTATCGAAGTACATAATAGCATCACATCAGAGAAAATAGATATGTTGCGATTTGCACTCAATCATAGAAATACGGAAGTTTGCTTAAAAGCAGAGAGGGCCTATTTGCGTTATTTGCAAGGTGGGTGTAGTATTCCTGTTTTTGGATTAGCTAAACTCAATACCAATTCTATTGAAATGGAGGCAGGAATAATTAGTTTGGACGGTCAGGAAAGAATTTCTATGAAGTTAACGGATGAAACTTCTAGAGCAGAGGAATTAGGAACTCTATTAGCACGACAGGTATTAAAGAAAGGCGGAGATAGAATATTAAAACAAATTAGGGAACAACTTTCAGAATAATAGTAAATATGAAAAATAAGAACAGTTTAATTTTAGCATTTTCAATTTTAATGTTTTTGGCTTCTTGTCAAACTTCAAAAGACTCAGTGGTAGTTTTCCATACACAATATGGTGATATGAAAGCCATTTTGTATGATGAGACCCCAAAGCATAAAGCTAATTTTATAGAGTTGGTAGAATCTGGAAAGTATGATAGTACCATTTTTCATAGAGTCATCGAAAACTTTATGGTTCAGGGTGGTGATGTCAATCAAAAAGAAGGGCTAGAGGAGGAAGATAAAATCAAATATACTATTGATGCCGAGATTGTTCCTGACTTTTGGCATGTAAAGGGCGCTTTGGCGGCTGCACGTCAAGGCGACCAAGTGAATCCTGAAAAAAAATCTAGCGGCTCACAATTTTACATTGTTCATGGACAAACTTTTGAAGAAAGTGACTTAACGCAAATGGCAGATGGTAGGGTGTTTCAGGAAATGCAATTAAAGCTGCGTGAGTGCTTAGCCATGAAAAAATATGCTCATATTAGAAATGAAGTAATGGAAATGCAGAAAGCTCAAGATATGGAAGGTCTACAAAATTTCATGGAGACTACTGCGGATTCTTTGGTAGAAAAGGAATTTGGTGAGATTGAAGCTTACACATTTTCTGATGCCCAAATTGAGGACTACAAAACCATAGGGGGTGCTCCACATTTGGATGGAGAATATAGTGTATTTGGTAGGGTAGTAGAGGGCTTAGCTGTAATAGACTCCATTGCTGCAGTAAGAACGGGGGGAGCCGATAAACCAGTGAAAGATATTTTTATGACCGCGGAAATAGAAAAGTTGTCAAAGAAGAAGATAACTGAGCAATATGGCTACGAATATCCTGAAGAAGAAAAATGAAAATTTTAATAACAGGTTCTAATGGATTATTAGGGCAGAAACTGGTTCAACTAATTACGCAAGAAAGTAATCATCAGCTTATTGCCACAGCAAAGGGAAAGAATAGACTTCCCTTTGAAGAAGGTTACATCTTCGAAAATCTTGATATCACAAATAAAACTCAAGTTGACAGCATAGTTGAAAAGTATCAACCTGAGGTTATCATCAACACTGCTGCTCTGACTAATGTTGACCAATGCGAAACCGAAAAAGAAGACTGTTGGAAATTAAATGTGACTGCAGTAGAATACCTTATTGAAACTGCTGCCAGGCATAATGCTTTTTTGTTACAACTTTCAACTGATTTTATTTTTGATGGGGCAGATGGCCCTTATCTCGAAGAGGCAACGGCTAATCCTATAAGCTACTACGGAGAAAGTAAGTTAGCGGCCGAGAAGCTGATAGTCGAAAGTAATATCAACTGGGCTATAGCTAGAACTGTATTGGTTTATGGAATTGCCCATGATATGAGTAGATCTAATATTATCCTATGGGTTAAAAAATCTTTGGAAGAGGGAAAAGAAATCCAAGTGGTGGATGATCAATGGAGAACTCCAACTTTGGCAGAAGATTTGGCAAAAGGTTGTTTGCTGATTGCAGAGAAAAAAGCAAAAGGGATATTTAATATTTCTGGAGATGATTTATTAACCCCTTATGAAATGGCAGTGAAAACAGCTGAATTTTTTAAATTGTCTCAGTCAAGTATGACCAAAACAGATAGCACCAAATTCAAGCAAACAGCTAAAAGACCTCCAAAAACAGGCTTTATTTTAGATAAAGCGAAAAAAGAGTTAGGCTACAGGCCGCATACTTTTGAAGAAGGAATAAAGATATTGGCAGAGCAGCTAAAATAAAAGCCCTAGCTATCACCAAATTATTTTTTGATCGCGCATAAAAACATGGAGAAAATTGGTACACACATATGGTATACCAGCTATGGTTCCAACATTTCTGAAGACAGATTCATGTGCTACATTCGAGGAGGTAAACCGGAAGGTGCTACAAGAACTTATGTCGGATGTAATGATAAAAATGCACCGATTGATCAAAAGCCAATTAATGTCCCTCACGAATTGTATTTTGCAAAAGAAGCACAGGTCTGGAATGGAGGAGGAGTCTGCTTCATTAATCCGGAACGAGAGGAGCAGGCAAATACACTCGGCAATATGTATTTAATCACTCAAGAGCAATTCTTAGAAGTCGTGCAGCAAGAAAATAATATTGCAGATCCAATCAAAATTGATTTTAATAAGACCTACAAAAACGAATCATCAATTGCACGAGAAAATAGCTGGTACGGCAACATACTGTATCTCGGCCAAGAAAATAACGCCCCTATTTTTACTTTTACAAATCAGCATTACCTAAAAAATGAGATCAATTTCCCTAATGAGCAGTACCTGAAAACCATCATGAAAGGATTGATTAAATCCCATAAACTGAAGTACTCAGAATTAGAGGCATATTTTCTCAATAAAACACCCACAAATCCCTCGATCATCAATAACGCAATCCGAAGTTTGCAAAAATAAAGTTAAATTACTGAACTATTTATGTTACTAATTCGTATAATAATACTATATTAGTAACATTAATTAAAATTAGTAACACTCTAAATGACTAAAAGTCAAAAAGCGATATTAGAAAGTGCCAAAGCTTTATTTTGGAAGTATGGTTTAAAGAAAGTAACCGTGGAGGAAATTTGCGAGCAGGCAGACGTAAGCAAAATGACCTTTTACAGGCGCTTTGTAAACAAAGAACATGCAGCGGAAGAGATTTTAGAAAGCATTTTAGAGGATAATTTACGGAGATATTCAGCCGTAATGAGCCAGAAGAAATCATTCCCAGAGAAGATCAGCGAGATTTTAAAGCTTAAACATCAAGAATCTAAAAATATAAGTAGGGAATTCATCGATGAAATCTTGACTGAAGATGGCTCGGCTTTAAGTGAGCTCATTCAGAAGCATACCTTAAAATCTTATAAAGTAATGATAGCTGATTTTGAAAAAGCTAAAAATGAAGGATGGGTCAGAAAAGATTTAAAAGCTGAATTTATTATGGATATGTTGGGCGTGATTCGAACTAAAATGCAAGATGAACATTTCCTGAAAATGTTTAAGAGCATCGATGAAGCTATAATGGAATTAAGCAATTTCTTTTTCTATGGGATTTTTGTCAAAAGATGACACATGAGGTGCACACTTATCATATTGCTAATGTTCGGCCCTTTTCTATTGAAAAGCCAGATTTCCTGGGATGGACAAGTATCTGCTTTTGGTAATATCAGCCCGAGTAATCAGTATTATTTATTCACGGGTGGGCGCTATATTCCCGAAGTCAATTACACTCATTCTTTAGATTCAGGACGAAGCTTTGATATTTTAGCTTCTGCTAATATCAGTGGCTCCATTCTTTCTGATCCTTTTCAAGATAATCAAAATGATGGAAATTTAGCACCATACCGACTCTGGGCTCGCTATGCAGGGCAAAATTATCAAATGAGAGTTGGCTTGCAAAAGCTAGATTTCGGGGTGGCGACTTTGCTCCGACCATTACAATGGTTCAATCAAATTGACCCTCGCGATCCTTTGGCTTTAACAAATGGAGTATATGGGATTATGGGAAATTACTATTTTCAAAATAATGCTAATATATGGCTTTGGGGTCTATATGGGAATAATAAAAGAAGAGGTTTTGATGTGGTTGCTACAAATGATAAAGTCCCTGAATTTGGAGGACGTGTTCAATTTCCACTTCTCACAGGAGAAATCGGCTTCACTTATCATCATAGAAAAGCGGATGCTAGTGAAGTTTTTAATGATAATACCTATGATAATATAGACGAAAATAGATGGGCGATAGATGTTAAATTAGATTGGGTAGTCGGACTTTGGCTAGAATCTACTTATATTCATAAAGCTGAAAATATTGGTGGTTTGACTAATCAAAATCTAATAAATCTCGGAGCTGATTATACATTAGGCTTAGGTAATGGACTCACAGTTATTACTGAGCATCTATTAATTGGGAATAGTGATAGTGGCTTTTCTGATAACTATGCTAATATCACGGCTACCAGTTTAAGTTATCCTTTAGGTTTTTTTGATAGCTTCAGTGGCTTGGTTTACTACAGCTGGGAAACGGAAAGCACTACCTTCTTTCTAAATTATCAGCATCAATTTAAAAGAATTATCGGCTATCTTATGGGATATTATAATCCTTCTGAATTTCAAGGGATTCAGCAAAACGAATTAGTCAATAACTTTTCTGGACCGGGAATTCGTATAATGCTGGTCTTTAATCACTAAATTAACTGCTTATGGAACCTATCATCAAAATTGAGAATGTCACCAAGAAATTTCCAGAAGGAGAAGGAGAATTTGTTGCACTTAAGGACATTAATCTTGAATTTCAGAAAGGGGAGTTTACGGGTGTAGTAGGACCAAGCGGTTCGGGAAAAACCACATTACTGAATATCATTGGTTCTTTAGATCAGCCAAGTAGTGGAAATGCCTGGGTGATGGATAAAAACGTTGCAGAATTAAGTCATAAAGAATCTGCTCAATTGAGAAATCTTCATTTAGGGTTCATTTTTCAGGTATACAATTTGTTACCTGTCTATACGGTTTTTGAGAACGTAGAATTTGCTTTACTCTTGCAAAACAAAACCAAGGAGGAAAGAAGGAAAGCAGTGATGCAAGCATTGGAATGGGTGGGTGTGGAAAATATACCTAATAAAAAGCCCTCAAAACTTTCAGGTGGAGAAGGCCAAAGGGTAGCCATTGCCAGAGCCATGGTAAAGGAACCTAAAATTGTTTTGGCAGATGAACCTACGGCCAATTTGGATGCAACTAATGCGCATGCGATCATTCAGACCATGAAGAAGCTCAATGAGGAGTTGGGGACTACTTTTTTGTTTTCCACGCATGATGAAAAGGTAATGCAGTACTTGAATCGAATCATTCATTTGAAAGGTGGTGAGGTTGAAAAAGATGAAATCATAACCGCTCAAAATTCAAAGTCATGAAATGAGCATAAATCTAGATTCCCTAATTTACCAACAGAGGGATGAATAGATTTATGGGAATTCCATGTGACAATTTAAAAACAAACACTATACACATGAAACTTGCATTTCAATTAGCATATAAAAATTTAGTCGGTGCGGGTTTGCGCAGCTGGTTAAATGTTGGAATTCTGGCTTTCACTTTTATTGTTATTATATTTTTTAATGCTTATCTGGATGGCTGGAATTTACAAGCACAGAGAGAAAGTATAAAATGGGAATATGGCCATGGTCAGTTGCGGCATCAAGATTACGATCCCCTTGACCCCTTTTCCATAAACGAAGCACATGGAAAATTAAATGCTTCCCAAAGTGAAAATTTAACAACTGTTTTGATCCAACAGGCATCACTTTATCCTGAAGGAAGAATGGTTTCTGTTTTGATGAAAGGAATAGATTCAGATCAGAAAATATTGGAATTGCCAACTGAAGCATTCGCCAAGTCCGATGCCAATATTCCAGCTTTGATCGGTAAAAGAATGGCCTCATCAAATAAACTGGAAGTTGGAGATCAACTGCTATTGAGGTGGCGAGATAAAAATGGGACCTTCGATGCCGCAGAAATTACAATTGCTGATATTTTTGAAACCGATGTCACTTCTGTTGACGCGGGTCAGATTTGGGTTCCAATTGAGAGGCTGTGGAACATGACCGGATTAAGGGGAGAGGCTACCTACTTTATAGCGAGTGAAAACTATTCTCATTCGCCCCTGGACAAGTGGTATTTTAAATCACAAGCAGAATTATTAAAGCAGTTACAGGAAATCATTGAAATGAAAAGTGCTAGTAGTTCTATCCTGTATTTTCTGCTCTTAGGAATAGCCTTGCTCGCTATTTTTGATACTCAAGTGCTATCGATTTTTAGAAGGCAAAAAGAAATAGGAACCTATATTGCATTGGGGATGACACGCTGGCAAGTCGTTCAATTATTTACAGTGGAAGGAAGTATGTATAGCATTTTGGCTAGCATAGTAGGTACAATAATTGGTATTCCGATATTTTGGTATTTTTCAACCTTTGGGATAGGGATGCCTGAATATGTTACACAGCAAGATATGGGGGTTACGATCGCGCAGCGCATATACCCAGCCTTCACTATCGGGCTTATCATGGGTACTATCGCACTAGTGGTATTATCCGCAACCATTGTTAGTTTCATTCCATCGAGGAATATAGCAAAAATGGACCCTGTAGATGCACTTAAAGGTAAAGTCCAATGATACAGTTTATTTTAAAAGGAATAGTAAGAGATAAGAACAGAAGCCTTTTACCCATAATCATTGTGGCATTAGGGGTTACTTTAACGGTATTTTTAAGCGGTTATTTAGCAGGCGTTTTTCAAGATGTTATTCAGCAAAATGCTCGATTTGAAACTGGCCATGTCAAAATAATGAGCAAAGCCTATGCTCAAAATAAGGATCAGCTGCCAATAGACCTAGCTCTTTTGGAAACAGACAAACTAAAGGATGAATTACAGGCTGAATATCCTGATATGCAATGGGTTCAAAGAATAAAGTTTGGAGGCCTGCTAGACGTTCCTGATGATGAGGGCAATAGTAGAAGTCAAGGCCCTGCTGCGGTGATGGCTGTTTCTCTTCTTTCAGAAAATACTCAGGAATTAGACCGACTAAATATCAGAAACTCCATTATAAAAGGTAATCTCCCTAAGGAGAATGGTGAGGTGCTGATTTCCAATGATTTTGCAGATAAATTAGAAATAGAGATTGGAGACGAAATCACCTATGTTGGCGCTACTATGTATGGTAGCATGGCATTTCAGAATTACACCATTTCCGGCACCGTGAAATTCGGGAACATTGGTTTTGATAGAGGTGCCGTTATCATGGATATATCAGATGCGCAGCAAATCCTAAATATGGAAAATGGAGCTACTGAAATATTAGGCTTTTTCAATAATGAGCAGTATCAAAGTGAAAGTGCGGAAGACATCGTCAAAAAGTTTAATGCTCAATATGAAAACACCGGGGATGAATTTGCTCCTGAAATGCAAAGCCTTGAAGATCAAAATGGATTAGGTGAAATACTAGCATATAGTAATTATATGTCGCAAATCATTGTAACAGTACTAATATTAGCAATGTCTGTAGTGCTATGGAATACAGGTTTATTAGGGGGACTCAGAAGATATAAGGAATATGGAATACGCCTCGCATTAGGAGAATCTAAAGGTAGTATCTACAGAAAATCGATAATTGAAGCCATTTTGATAGGAGCAATCGGAAGCATCTTTGGAACCCTTTTTGGTCTGCTCGCTACTTATTATATGCAGGAAGTCGGTCTTGACATCAGTGATTTATTAAATCAATCCAGTATGATCATGCCATCCACCATACGGGCTAAAATTATTCCAAGTCAACTATATATTGGCTTTATTCCTGGTCTGGTAGCTATGGTTTTAGGCAATATGCTATCTGGAATGGGAATTTACAAAAGAGAAACCGCTCACTTATTTAAAGAATTGGAAGTATGAAAACCTTGCTAAAAATATCACTGATTGGATTATTAATTTTGATTAGCTTCTTTGCCCAAGCTCAGATTACGGCAGATCAAGTATTGGATAAGGTTAAAGACAATATGAACGCTAACTCCACTATTACGGAATCTAAAATGGTCATTAGAGGAAAGCGGAATACCAGAGAAATTGTATCAAAAGGATATGCGGAAGGAAATGAGAAATCATTTACTGAGTACCTCTCTCCTGAAAGAGAAAAAGGCACAAAAATGCTAAAATTGGAGGATAAATTATGGATTTATAATCCCTCCACTGACAGGACTATTCAGTTATCAGGACACATGTTAAGGCAATCTGTGATGGGTTCCGATTTATCGTATGAAGATATGATGGAAGACAGAGAATTGAAGGAAATATATGAGGCGACAATTGTTGGCGAAGAAAAAATTGGTGATCGTAATTGTTATGTACTTGAACTAAATGCGATTGTAGAAGATGTTAGCTATCAAATAAGAAAAACCTGGGTAGATACTGAACGATTTGTTCCGCTCAAGGAAGACCTCTTTGCCAAAAGTGGGCAATTATTAAAAAGAGTTAAGCTGGAGGATGTAAAAGAAATCGATGGGCGTTGGTACCCAACAAAAATCAATTATAAAGACATGTTGATGAGTGGAGAAGGTACTGATTTTATCGTATTAGATATTCAATTTAATCCTGAAATTCCAGATTACATTTTTAATAAGGCTTCTTTGAAGAGGTGATTATAAATTAGCTTGATTTTTCAGAATGCCTTAGGTAATGTATTATTTTATCAATTGATTTCGGCTTTCCTCTTGCCTACACTATATATTCAGAGATGGAAGTATTAAATTACTAAACTTAGGTAAAAGGTTTATTTTACTTGCTGAGTTCATTAATAGCTAATTCCTCAATTTCGCCAGAAGCGAAAAAGCGGGTTGGAGAGTAAAAAGGCGGGCCTGCTTTTGCAGACAAGCCAGCGTTGGCAGTTGCGAGAAGAAGCATCATTTTACTTAGATTTTTTGCATACTTTTTTATCATTGGAAAAAGTATGAATGCTAAAGGAATACATATAATCTTGATTTTACTCTTTGAGGCATCAGAAACCAAAGAAAAAGTACTACTAGCCAATCAAACGCTCATTTAAACTTGACAGCGGAAAATGGAAGGTGATGATAAGATAGCCTAATTTCAACTAAATAAGGCTATCCTCATACTAACAACTAATCTTATCCACTCTTCTTCCATGTCTTCCACCTTCAAATTCAGTAGTTAAGAAAGTTTTAACGATTGATTGCGTTTTATCATAATCAATAAAACGAGCTGGGATACAAATGATATTGGCATTATTATGCTGACGAGTAAGTGCAGCTAGTTCATCTTCCCACGCAATACCTGCTCTGATTCCTTGATGCTTGTTGGCAGTCATAGCAACTCCGTTGGCACTTCCGCAAATTAAAATTCCTAATTCATACTCTCCTTTTTCAACAGCTTCTGACAAGGGATGCACATGATCTGGATAATCAACAGAGGCATCAGTATCCGGACCGAAATCTTTTACTTCATGTCCTTCTTTCTTAAGGAATTCAACTAATTTTTTTTTGTATTCAAATCCGGCATGATCGCCACCTATCGCTAATTTCATCTTGTTTTTAGTAAGTTTTAATTATTTATGCAAGACCTGACAGGTCTCATCTTTAATCACTATTTAATTTTTCTCCCAAATCCTGTCTGCCTTGCTTTCCTCAAAATGCTCAGTCAGGATTTTTTGTTCCACTTCATCCAATGCTTTATCTCTTCTCTGCATCACTTTATCCGCTACATCAAAAGCCTTTTTCAATTGGAAAGTGCTGAATCCTGCTGCTCCTCCCCAGGAAAAGGAAGGAATGAAATTTCTAGGAAAACCGCTTCCGAAAACATTAGCACTAACACCCACTACAGTTCCTGTATTGAACATGGTATTGATTCCGCATTTGGAATGGTCGCCCATCATCAATCCACAGAATTGTAAGCCTGTATCTTTAAATCCTCCTTTAGCATAATCCCATAGTTTTACGTTAGCGTAATTATTTTTCAGATTGGAGGTGTTAGTGTCTGCTCCTAAATTACACCACTCACCTACTACGGAGTTCCCAATAAAGCCATCATGCCCTTTGCTGGAATAGCCAAAGAAAACCGAATTGCTGACTTCTCCGCCAACTTTACAATAAGGACCTATTGTAGAATCTCCTTTTATTTTGGCGCCCATATTCACATGAGAATTATCCAGCATAGCAAACGGGCCTTTGATGATTGCGCCCTCGTGGATTTGAGCATTTTTGCCGATGTAAATCGGACCGTTTTCAGCGTTTAAAATAGCGGCTTTAATAGAGGCACCTTCTTCAATGAAAATATTTTTTTCTCCATAAATGGAAGTGTGTGGATCATTCACATGCTGTGAATTTCTTCCTGCAGTGATTAACTCAAAATCGCTTCTGATTTCAGCTGCATTTTTTTGAAAAATGTGCCAGCTCTGCGTGATCATGGTGATGTCACCATCATATTCAGCAGCTTCTTCCAATTTCTGCTTTGGGTCAAAAAAACCTATTTCTTCTTCTGTGGCTGCAGCAGATATTAAGATACCCTCCTTTTTTAAGCTTGCGCCAAGCTGAATTGCTTTTACTAGCTCAGGATTAGGGCAAACTGAACTATTGATTAAGATATTCTGTGATTCAGTATTTGCCGGATATTTCTCACTTAAAGAAGGAGTAGAAATATGAGACAAGGAAGCGTCTAAATGTTTTTCCCACTTTTCACGAATAGTTAAGATTCCCACTCGAATCTCCGAAATCGGACGAGTGAATGTGAATGGTTTAAGTTGATTTCTAAAATCGGCTTGTTCTATGAGCAAATAGTTCATTTTGCAAAATTACAAGCTTCCATGAAATATCAGTCAATTAATATAGGAAATTCAATTCGGTAATTTTTTTAAACATAAAAAAAGCCCTTGAATTTTTAATTCTAAGGGCTCATGAATATTAATGGATCTTATTGTTTACTCATTTACAAATTGCTGCAATAATGCCCTTACTTCCTCATTATTCTCCACTGCATATTTAGCATAGGAAAAACCACTGCCCACTTTTACGGTAAGAGCGCTATCAGGCAAGGCCTCAAAAGTATCTTCATCTGTTCTGTCATCTCCAAAAGCCATTACAAAATCAGTTTTCTCGCCTTTCAGTCTTTCAATTGCTGCTTTTCCTTTGTTGATTACTGAAGGTTTTACTTCCACTACGTGATCACCTTCAATCACATCTAAACCCTTATTAGTCATGAAATGCTTCAAATGACTTGATAATTCGCTAGACCTCAAATCTCCTAATCCTTTTTCCACTTTTCTGTAATGCCATACCAAGGTATGTTCCTTTTCTTCTAAGAATGAGCCCGGGGTTCTTTGGATATAGAACTCTAAAATGTCCCTAGCTTCATTTTTCCATTTATCATCTTGCAAATCGCCATTAACTTCCCATTTGGCACCAGCTCTTTTGGTTTTAATACCATGCTCTGCTATCAAATCTATATTGAATTCATCAAGCCATTCTTCCAATGTAGCGGCTTTCCTTCCACTTATAACCACTAATTTTGCTTTTACTGCTAGCTGATGTAGTATTTGCGATAATTCTGGATCAGGATTACAATCATCAGGGTTTTCATTAAATGGCATTAAAGTTCCGTCATAGTCTAGGAAAATAACAGGGTTCTTTGCCTTTTTGAAATCTTTGGTGATGGATTTTTTAAGGTCTTCATCTAGTCTTTTCGTTGCCATGGATTGCTGTCGGTCTTTTAGGTCTTTTAGGTTATTCATAAACAGATCCACCCATTGGAAGATAGTATATTTCTTAACTGTCTTTTGCATGATTTTCATCCTGCGCTTTTGTTCTGCCAACGGCATTTCCAGGGCTCTTTTTATAGCTTCCACCATCTCATTCTCATCATTTGGATTAACCAAGATAGCATCAGAAAGCTCTTTGGAAGCGCCAGCCATTTCGCTGAGAATTAAGACTCCATCCTCATTTTCGCGACTGGCTATAAATTCCTTACAGACTAAATTCATTCCATCACGCTTAGGCGTAATCATAGCGATTTTACACATTCTGTAAAAAGCTGATAAATCATCCAATGGAAAGCTTCTATAGTAGAAGTGAACCGGTACATAATTAATAGTCCCATATTTACCATTGACATGCCCAACCAAAAATTCTACCTTCTCCTTTAATGCTTTGTAACTAGCCACCTGATCACGTGAGGGCACAACTATAAGGAATAATGATACTCTACCTTGATATTCTGGATATCGCTCCAAAAACCTATCAAAAGCTTGCAGTCTGCCAGGAATTCCTTTGGAATAGTCCAATCTATCCATTGACAAAATAAGCTCTTGCTTGCCAAGCGAATCCCGGTATGAAATTTCCTTTGCTTTGGCCAGCTGGCTAGTGGCGGATTCTAAATATTTGTCATAATCGATTCCCATAGGAAGAGAATCTGCTTCAACCAATCTGTTTTTGACCAATATCTGATTTCTTTCATAGCTATAACCCGCCAATCTGTGGCAACTACTCAGGAAATGGCGCATATCATCGTAAGTATGAAAACCAATATAATCTGCACCTAGCACACCATTTAATAGTTTTTTCCTCCAGGGAATCATTCTGAAAACCTCGTAAGAAGGAAAGGGAATATGTTGGAAAAAGCCAATAGTGACATTCGGAAATTGCTTTCTCAACATATTGGGGACTAACATCAATTGGTAATCGTGTACCCAAATAATATCGTCTGGTTCCAGCCATTTTGAAATGGCATCGGCAAATTTTCTATTAGCATTATAATAGGCTTCCCATTCTTGATCCTTAAAACGCATGTGATGAATAAAGTAGTGGAATGCAGGCCATAAAGTCTGGTTGCTAAAGCCTAAATAAAACTCTTCTACGTCATTGTCAGTAAGAAAGACGGGGCGCATATTTCTATCAATAAGTTCCTTTTCAACCTCCTCTTCCTCTTCATGAGTTAAAGAAATCCCCGGCCAACCGATCCAAATATTATTGCCTTCTTTGTAAATTGAACCTAAGCCGGTGGCCAAGCCTCCTTCACTGGTTTTATATACTTTTTTCCCATCTTCCATCTCAATTCTGATGGGCAGTCTATTCGATACTATGATAGTTTTTGCCATTGTGTAAGAGTTTAACATTCAATTTAATTGATATGCCTTTTAATTCATAAGAGAAGAGGAATAGATTTACAGTAAAATTTGGATTTAAGTCAAATTTGTAGATACTTCAAAAAATCATTTCATCAAGAATTTGATCATTTTCATGCTATTTTGGTCGAAAGGAGGATACTTTTTCCTTAAATCGAACCAAGTTCCTGATTTTAGTATTGATTTTTCGTGTGAAAAAGCCATAAATCCTGATTTTCCGTGGTAATTGCCACTTCCACTATTTCCTACTCCTCCAAAGGGCAATTCTGGATTTGCCAAATGCACGATCGTGTTATTAATTGCTCCGCCCCCAAATCGAACTCTATCTAAGAAGAATTTTTCCGTTTTAGTATTAGAGGTAAAAAGATAGAATGCTAAAGGGTCAGGATTTTTTTGGATAATCTCTACAGCTTCTTCATTTTTAGAGTAAGTGAAAATAGGCAAGATTGGCCCAAATATTTCTTCTTGAAACAATCGATCATTTTCAGTAATCCCTTCAACTAAAGTGGGTTCAATTTTTCTTTTCTCATCATCAAAAGCACCTCCAAAAATCACTTTGCCTTCCTTCAAATAGGATTTTAGGGTGTCATAACGTTTTTGATTAACGATTTGAGTTAGATCTTTGCTTTCCGTTGGTGAGATTCCATAAAATTCCATAATAGTAGCCCTAAGCTCATCTAAAAAATCTTCTTTTATTTTTTTATGAACTAATAGGTAATCGGGTGCTACGCATGTCTGTCCTGAATTAATCAGCTTTCCAAAAGTAATCCTTCTTGCAGCGACTGTTAAATTTGTATGCTCATCTATTACTGCTGGTGATTTCCCTCCTAACTCAAGTGTTACTGGTACTAATTGTGGAGCGGCCAGTTGGGCTATAATTTTCCCCACAGGCACACTACCAGTAAAGAAAACGTGATCGAAGCGGTTATTTTCCATTAACTCAGGCACTACAACTCTTCCTTCTCCCATGATTACAGCTAAAAACTGCTCATCAAAATTTTGGCTAATTAAATCATGCACCAAATTGGAAATATGAGGAGTTTCTTCTGGGGGTTTTATCATACAGGTGTTTCCCGCTGAAATGGAGGCAATTACAGGAGCCAAAAGCAATTGAAATGGATAATTCCACGGCCCTATAATTAAGGTTACGCCTTTAGGCTCATAAATAATTTTACTTTTGGAAGGAAAATGAACCAATGATGTACTCACTTTTTTAGGCTTCATCCATTTTTTAAGGTTTTTGAGTGAGAAATTTATCTCATCATATAAAAACCCGATTTCCGTCACATAACTTTCAAATGGAGGCTTACCGAAATCATTGGCCAATGCATCCATTATAGCTTGCTCATTTGCCTTTATTAAGGATTTTAGCTTGAGCAATTGCGTTTTTCTAAACTGATAATCTTTTGTTTTTTGTCTATTGAAAAAATCTTTCTGAGCATTAAATACTGCCTTTTGTTTATCGATAGGGGTATTTTTTATTTCTATTGTATTAATCATGTCAATTTAAAATCTTAAATAATGAAAGTGCCGTTAATTCCTTTGTACGAATAAAATAGCGATTTGTACGTGATTTTTTTTAAAAACCAATATACAATAAAGTCCTATAATGAACTTTAGTTTTTAGCAAAAGCATTGATCATCCGAATTATTAAACTCAAACTAGCGCATGGGTTCTAGTCAGCAACTTCAAATAGATTTGTAATAGAGCCATTCAAACTTTTTTTTGATTATGAAAGCTTGATTCACTTAAGCCATTAACTTTGTGATATGAGTATTTTGAAAATATCAGGTTTTTTTATCATCGTTTCGATTTTCTTTATGTCGTGCGAATCAGATTATTATCCGAAACCAAAAGGATTTAATAGAATAGATTTGCCAGCGCATCAATATCAGGCATTACCTGATTCTTTTCCATTTAGCTTTGAGCATTCAGCTCATGCTAAAATTTTACCGGATTCTTCATATATACGCGAGAGATATTGGTTTGCTTTGTTTTATCCTGAATTTATTGCTGAAATCCATATTACCTATAAACCATTGCATAATAATCGTGATTCGCTTAGGTCAAATATAGATGATGCTTACAAACTGACTACTAAGCACCAAATTAAGGCTAGTTCCATTCAAGAAACGATAATGATCACCCCAAATGGAAAAAAAGTATCACTGGCCGAATTAAAAGGAGATGTCCCCAGTCAATTTCAATTCTATACCACAGATTCAAGCACTCATTTCTTGAGAGGTGCGCTTTATTTTAGGACTGCTACCGAAAATGATTCTTTAGCGCCCGTCATAGAATATGTCAAAAAAGATATTATCCACAGTTTAAATACTTTGGAGTGGAAATAGGATGGCTTCATTCTTTAAAACACCTATAGAGTTCTTGAAAGGAGTTGGCCCCCAAAAGGCCATCTTATTGAATAAGGAATTACAGATATTCACTTATGCTGATTTATTACAGCATTACCCTTTTCGCTACGAAGATCGCACTAAGTTTTATAAAGTTGGTGAGTTACATCAGCAGATGTCCAATGTTCAAATAAAAGGGCAAATCCGTTCTAAGCAGATCGCTGGGACCGGCAGAAAGCAACGGCTGGTTGCGCAGTTTGCAGATGATAGCGGTACTATGGAACTCACTTGGTTCAGTGGCATCAATTGGATTAGTCCCAAATTAAAATCAGGAGTTGATTACGTGGTTTTTGGACAACCAAACCGTTTCGGCAGCAAATTCAGTATTGCTCATCCGGAAATAGAAGTTTTGACCCCTGCTTTGGCTCAGCAGCAATTTTTACAGCCCGTATACTCCACGACTGAAACATTAAGAAGAAAATTCCTGGACAGTAAAGCTATTTTCAAGCTCCAAAAACTGTTGTTGAAAGAAGCTTACAATAGGATACCAGAAACACTTCCTGAGCATATTATTAAGCAGTATGCCTTCCTTTCTAAAAAAGATGCGGTGGCGCAAATTCACGTCCCGAAAAATCAGCAAGTGCTTCAAAAAGCTCGTTTTCGAATGAAGTTTGACGAGTTCTTTTTTATGCAATTACGTTTGCTGATGCAGAAGAAGATTAGACTCGAGAAGTTTAAGGGTCAACTTCTTCAAAAAACCGATCTCCTTACAGAGTTTTACCAAAATCACCTTCCTTTTGACTTGACCGGTGCTCAGAAAAAAGTAATCAAAGAGGTATTTTCAGATTTCAAAAGCGGGAAGCAAATGAACCGACTTTTGCAAGGAGATGTGGGGAGCGGTAAAACCATAGTAGCCTTTATTGCTTCGCTTATTGCTATTGATAGTGGAACTCAAGTGGCCTTAATGGCACCTACGCAAATTTTAGCTAATCAGCATTATGAAGGCTTAAAAGAGTTTGCTGATAAAATAGGAGTTAGGATTGCTTTGCTCACGGGCTCAACTAAAACTAAGGCAAGAAAAATTATCCATGAAGATTTAAAAACAGGGGAATTAAAGATTTTGGTGGGAACTCATGCCCTATTGGAGGAGGTTGTGCAATTTCAAAACTTAGGTTTGGCCATTGTGGATGAACAACATCGATATGGCGTGGCACAAAGGGCTAGACTTTGGAAAAAGAATGAAAATTTTGTTCCTCATGTGCTGATTATGACCGCAACGCCAATCCCAAGAACGCTGTCCATGTCCGTCTACGGTGATTTAGATATTTCTGTAATTGATGAGCTACCGGCAGGCAGAAAAGAAATTAAGACCTTGCATCAATACGATGCCAATCGACTAAAATTAAATGGATTTATAAAAAAAGAGGTAGAAAAAGGAAGACAAGTTTATGTTGTCTATCCTTTAATAGAGGAGTCCGAGAAATTAGATTTGAAAGATTTAATGGACGGCTATGAGAGTATTGCAAGAGCTTTTCCCGAATACCCGATTAGTATAGTCCACGGTAAAATGAAGCCAGCTGATAAAGATTTTGAAATGGCTCGATTTGTGAGAGGGGAGACCAAAATTATGGTGGCCACCACAGTAATAGAAGTTGGGGTAAATGTTCCTAATGCCTCGGTTATGGTAATAGAAAATGCAGAGAGATTTGGTTTGGCTCAATTGCATCAGCTAAGAGGCCGAGTAGGGAGAGGAGCTGAACAGTCCTATTGTGTACTGGTAACTAGCTATAAATTAAGCAAAGAAGCAAGAACTCGCGTAGAAACGATGGTACGAACCACCGATGGCTTTGAAATTGCTCAAGTTGATATGGAATTGAGAGGGCCAGGCGACATGATGGGCACGCAGCAAAGTGGGCAACTTGATTTAATGATAGGCGATTTACGAGAAGATGAACCTATACTTTCAATTGCCAGGCAAAGTGCGCAATTTATTATTTCGAAGGATCCTGAATTGAACTTAGAGGAAAACAGATTGATCAAGATTCAAGTTGAGCAGCAGAAAAAGAAAAATGTAAATTGGAGTAGGATATCTTAAGAATTACGAATTTCATATTTACGAATTGAAAATTGGTATAGAGATAGATTATGATTTGAAGTATGCTTTTATAGACCTCGTGAAAAATACCACATTGCCATCTAGCTAAACAAAATTTTAATCTTTGCGTGTGGGCGGGAGGACAAACCTGCCTGCTGGCAGGCAGGAATGCGAGCAAGAAGAGGAAGTGGGTGGAAGCTTATTTTTGTCTTGATTTTTTCTTTCTTTTTCATCAAGGAAAAAGGAAGGTGAAAAACTACATAATATAATTTGGCATTCTATATTGTGATTAAGCTTCAAAACCTTGGGTTTAAATTAAGACATGATGTTTTGTGGGTTTGAGCATTATTCAGTACTTTAAAAGGATATTTGTTTATTTCTATTTTAATATGCTTTTTCATTTATCAAGAGAAACTGCTTTTATAATGGTATAAAAATAGAAAAGCCTTTCGAAATTGCTTCCGAAAGGCTCTAAGAATAATAAACTAAATTAAAACTTATCCTCTTGGATCCAAAATCTGGTCAATTCTACTAACCAAATCTTGTAAATGATATCTTGACATTTCATCTCTCTGGCGCGCCAAACCTCTATTGATTTCCGCTCTCAAAGTTACTAAGTTACCCCTTGAAAGAGATGGGATATCAGTAATACGAATATCGTTATCTTCAATATTTACTAAATCACCTAACTTTTCAACAAATGCCTTTTGCAGGTTTCTTCTGTAGGTATCGATGCTACTGCCTGTTCTTAACTCAGAAAAGATACCATTTCGTAAATCGCCCATCATCTGAGTCGCTTTATAAGCATCATTTCCATTTAAGGATTCATTCTCAAGTACTCTTTTAACTCTATCAGCACTAAACAAGTTATTTAAAGTTCTAGCTTGTAAACCTTTGATTCTGTCTATTATTCCATCAGATTGAATTCTACTCAATATTTCCGTATCGATCAACCAATCTGGGGTTTCGAACAATTGTTCATTCAAAAATGCAACAGCTCTTTTCTGCTTATCTAAAGAGGCGTGAGTATATACGGCACCGTCCTGATCAGAAGTTTTATAGTATTCACTAATTCCTCCAACGTTGCCAGTTACATGTCCCATGTAACGATTATACTGGCCTAATACATTTCCGTATAGCTCAGTTAACTCATCATAGTTTTTGCCTTCTTCAGAACTCCATTCAATAAGTTTTTCTGCAATTCTTTTTAAGTTTTTGATTCCTAATTCAGAAGCAATCATAGAGTCATCTCCGATATCTTCTGTCTGAGCTGTATGATCTACCACGCCTCTTTGTTGACGACCGTATCGGTAAACTGGATCACCAGCTTTCTCTAAAATCCAACCGTTTAGAATTGCTTCTTCTTCATCAGCGGTATCGATATTAGGAATAGCTCTGTAGCCATATTCGATTGCCCATTTATCATATTCACCCACCATCGGGAAGAAATTCTCCATGTTGTCCTCTGGCTGAGCTACATAATTAAATCTGGCATAGTCCATAATGGATGGTGCAACACCATGAGTTTTCATGAATTCCGCATTTCTTAAAGAATCTATTGGATATGCAACACTTGAACCCATATTGTGCGGTAATCCTAAAGTGTGACCCACTTCATGTGCCGCCACAAATCTGATTAATTCTCCCATCAAGTCTTCTTCAAATTTTACTTTTTGTGCTTCTGGATTAACCGCAGCGGTTTGGATGAAGTACCAGTTTCTCAAAAGGTTCATTACATTATGGTACCATAATATGTCACTTTCAAGAATTTCACCAGTTCTAGGATCGTGAACATGTGGGCCTTGTGCATTTTGAATATCGGTTGCGATATAACGGATTACAGAATATCTAACATCTTCCGGACTCCAGTCTGGGTCTTCTTCTTTTGTTGGAGCATCTTTAGCTACTATGGCGTTTTTGAATCCAGCCGCTTCAAAAGCAGGTTGCCAGTCTTCAATACCTTTTTTGATATACTCTCTCCATTCTAATGGAGTTGCAGGGTCAATGTAATATTCGATCGGCTTAACAGGCTCTACTAATTCCCCCTTATTATATGCTTCCCAATCAGAAGGTTCTAATTTCCATCTCGTGATGAATCTATTGTCATCTGCTTTATGGGAATCTTTAGAATAATCTAATTGACGAATTGAAAAGTAACCCACTCTCTCATCAAAATTTCTTGGCACGATTGGGTTGTCAGGTAGCAAGATCATAGATTGATTCATTTCAATTGATAATGCATCTGTTAATTGATTATCGGGAAGTTCTCCTCCATTGTATGTAAGGATATGTCTGATTTCCACATTTTCCGGAAACGCTTTGCCGTGAACGATTATGGATCTACTTTTATCAACTCGAGAGATTTTAAAAGCTTTTCTTTGATAATCGTAAAGAGCTCCAATCATTGGAACATCAGAAGTAAAGAAATCCTCAATATCAATCACATAAGAAGAAGAGTCCTTGCCTAGAGCTTCAATTTTGAAACTATGGATAATAGGCTCAAAATTATTGTTTTTTACTGATTCATAAATTGGGTCCTCTTCATTAGCAACAGAATTATATGATACAGATCTTAGTAATAATTGATTGTCTTTCTTCTGGAACCTGATCACTTGCTGCGGACGTGATTTCATGCCAGCACCACCAAAATTCAGCCCTTTTACATGCCCTGAAATTCTCGAAACTATTAAGATCTCTTTTTCTAATAAGTCCTCTGGGATTTCGAAGTAGTATTTATCATCTACTTTGTGAAAAGTAAACAGTCCTTCGTCCGACTCTGCTTCTGAGGTAATTACTTTTGAATAGCTCTTGTATTTTGATTTAGATTCTCCATTTTCTTTAGGAGTTTCTTCCTTTTTCTTTTTGCCAAACAGCTGGGCATTAGATTCTTGAACTGAAAGTCCAATGAAAGCCAACAAGGCAATGCTTAATATTATTTTTTTCATTGTATGTACATTTAATTTTCTGCTAATCTAACATTATACCCCCATTTTGTTCACAATTTTAATCTCTTTTCCATGAGTGGAAAAATTGTCAATGTTAATGGAGTTCTCCACCATATGATTAATACTCAAAGCATTGAAATAAAAAAATCTACTTCAACCCAAACCGAAAGACAAAAATGCTTTGTTATAATTGAATTAAACCTTAGCTTTGCACCCTGAAAGAAGAGAGCAATTTTATTTTATTATAATTATTAAATCATGGCAAATATTGGTAGGATTACCCAAGTAATTGGCCCGGTAGTGGATGTGAGCTTTGAAGCAGAAGGCGCAAAATTACCTAACATCTTTGATGCATTTACAGTAAAAAAATCTGACGGTTCTGTAATCGTTCTGGAATGTCAGCAACATTTAGGTGAAGACAGGGTAAGAACCATCGCAATGGATGGTACTGAAGGTTTGACTAGAGGTATGGAAGTTATAGATACTGAAAAACCTATCTCAATGCCAACTGGTGAGGATATTAAAGGAAGGTTGTTTAACGTAATTGGCGATGCCATCGATGGTATTGAGCAGCCGGAAGGTAAAACAAAATTACCGATCCACAGAGAAGCACCAAGATTTGAAGATTTATCTACTTCTTCTGAAGTATTGTATACAGGAATTAAAGTTATCGACTTAATTGAACCTTATTCAAAAGGGGGTAAAATTGGATTGTTCGGTGGTGCCGGTGTTGGTAAAACTGTATTGATTCAAGAGTTGATTAATAATATTGCAAAAGGACACGGTGGGTTGTCTGTTTTTGCTGGTGTGGGTGAAAGAACCCGTGAGGGTAATGACTTGCTTAGAGAGATGTTGGAATCAGGTATTGTAAAATACGGTGATGAATTCATGCACTCAATGGAAGAAGGTAAGTGGGACCTTTCAAAAGTAGATAAAGAAGCTTTGAAAGAATCTAAAGCTACTTTCGTCTTTGGTCAAATGAATGAGCCTCCAGGTGCTCGTGCAAGAGTTGCATTGTCTGGTTTGACCTTAGCAGAGTATTACAGGGATGGAGATAAAGACAGTAATGAAACCGGAAAAGATATCTTATTCTTTATTGATAATATTTTCCGTTTTACGCAAGCAGGTTCTGAGGTTTCTGCACTTTTAGGTAGGATGCCATCTGCTGTGGGTTACCAGCCGACATTGGCAACTGAAATGGGTGCTATGCAGGAAAGAATTACTTCTACTAAAAATGGTTCAATTACTTCCGTACAGGCTGTTTACGTACCTGCGGATGATTTAACTGACCCTGCTCCAGCCACTACTTTCTCTCACTTAGATGCAACCACAGTATTGTCTCGTAAGATTGCTGAGTTAGGTATTTATCCAGCGGTGGATCCATTGGATTCAACGTCTAGAATTTTGGAAAGAAGTATCGTTGGTGATGAGCACTATGATTGTGCGCAAAGAGTAAAAGAGATCTTACAGCGTTATAAAGAACTTCAAGATATCATCGCTATCTTGGGTATGGATGAATTATCTGAAGAAGATAGACAAACTGTTTACAGAGCAAGAAGAGTACAGAGATTCTTGTCTCAGCCTTTCCATGTTGCAGAGCAATTTACTGGCTTGAAAGGGGTATTGGTTGATATCAAAGAAACTATCAAAGGTTTCAATATGATCATGGATGGTGAGTTAGACCACCTTCCAGAAGCAGCTTTCAACTTGAAAGGTACTATTGAAGAAGCCATTGAGGCAGGAGAGAAAATGTTAGCAGAAGCTTAAACTTAAAATCATGCTTTTAGAAATCATTACACCGGAAAAAAATGTGTTTAAAGGAAATGTAGATTCTGCTACTTTTCCGGGAAGCAATGGTTCTTTTCAGGTTTTGAATAATCACGCCCCACTTATCAGCTCATTGGACAAAGGAGATTTAAAGTTCTCCGATGGTAAAAACAAAACAACAATTGTAGTTGACGGTGGTGTAGTTGAGGTTTTAAATAATAATATTACTGTTCTAGCTGAAAAGGTGATTGAGGAATAGTTTAGTTAAATAATAATAAAATAAAGCCGATTTGCTATAATGCTAATCGGCTTTTTTCGTTTTGGAAGGATATTCAATTCTTATTAAGAACTATATCTCTTAAATTACATACAAATCTATATTTTAAATGAAAACTTATTTTAGGGTACTCTCATATGCAAGACCATTAGGCTGGTTAGCACCCCAATACTTAGTTTATGCGCTACTGCAGGCCGTTTTCAGTGTTTTAACATTGGGAGTTCTTGCACCTGTTTTAAATGTTCTGTTTGAGGTTGAAAAGCAAAGCAATATTCCGGAAGCCCTGCCAGAGTTCAGCTTAAATATAAACTACTTTAAGGAAGTATTTGATTATTATTTCTTGTCCTTAATGCAGGAGGATCAATTTGTAGCTCTTCAGTTCGTCTGTGTTATTTTGATTATAAGTATATTCCTGTCCAATATATTTAAATATTTATTAGCTGTTATTTCTGCTATAGTGAAAGCAAATGTAATTTCTAATTTAAGGAATGCTATATATGATAGATTAGTTAATATGCATATAGGGTTTTTTACGGAAGAGCGAAAAGGTAATATCATGTCAAAAGTGATGGCAGATGTGCAGGAAGTCGAAAACACTGTTGTAAATAGTTTAAAAGCATTAATTAAAGAACCTTTAATGCTCATCGGATATTTTGTTGCTTTATTTTTCATTTCCGCTAGGCTTACCCTTATCACGTTAATAATTCTGCCGGTATCTGGATTCATTATATCTTATATTGCTATTTCCCTGAAGAAAAAAGCCACGAAAAGCCAAGAAACCATAGGTAGAATCTCTGATATTTTGGACGAAACCTTAAGTGGGATGCGAATTATCAAAGCATTCAACGCGATAAGCTTCTCTAAGAATAGATTTCAAAAAGAGGTAAATAACTATGCTGAGTTTAATGTTAGCATGCAAAAAAGACAGGCCTTAGCAGGGCCTACCTCGGAGTTTTTAGGGGTATTTGTGGTAGTAGGTGTATTACTAATTGGCGGTGGGATGATCCTCGAAGGAAATTCAGAACTTGAAGCGAGTAGTTTCATAACTTTCATTGCTATTTATTCTCAACTTATTGTTCCAGCTAAGCAATTATCCACAGCATTTAGCAACGTTCAACGAGGATTAGCTTCTGCAGAAAGAATTTTTGGCATTATTGATTTAGAGCCAGCAATAAAAGATAAAAGCACAGCCAAAAAATTGGAAAAATTTGAAAATGCAATAAGCTTTAAGAACGTTACTTTTGCTTATGGTAAGGATAAGGTATTGAAAAATATCGATATCAATATACCAAAAGGGGATACAATAGCTTTGGTAGGGCCTTCTGGAGGAGGGAAGTCAACCCTGGCGGATTTGATTCCACGCTTTTATGATCCAATTTCTGGGGATGTACAGATTGATGGTATTTCCTTGAAGGATTTAACGGTTGATTCTGTAAGAGCCAGGATGGGCATTGTGAGTCAGGAATCCATTCTTTTTAATGACTCTATATTTAATAATATTGCTTTTGGAAAACCAGAATGCACCTTAGATGAAGTGATCCAAGCTGCAAAAATTGCCAATGCCCATGAATTTATCTCTCAAATGGATGGTGGATATCATGCCAATCTAGGCGAAAGAGGAACAAAATTATCGGGTGGTCAAAGACAAAGAATCAGCATTGCAAGAGCCATTTTGAAGAATCCAGATATTCTCATATTAGATGAAGCGACCTCAGCTTTGGATTCTGAATCTGAAAAATTGGTGCAGGATGCACTAGCTAATTTGATGAAAAATAGAACTTCAATAGTTATAGCTCATAGGCTCAGTACTATCCAAGAAGCCGATAAAATTTATGTGATGCAAGATGGTGAAATCATAGAGGAAGGCAAGCACGAGCGATTAATGGAAACTGGTGGAGTGTATAAAAAATTGATTGAAATTCAGTCAGTATCATAATTTTTTTAGGTGTTGATTCATTCAAAGCATGACAGTAGTTGTTAAATAATTTCTATATTTGTTTATATTCATAATCAAAACCATCACAACATCATTTTTATGAAGACTTTTAAAACTATTCTCTTTGTGGCTTTGCTCATCTTTCATATTGCCACAGTAGTGATTATTTCTATAGGGAAAAATGACCTTAATTTCTTATTTGATTTGTTTAAGCAGATGGATTTGGTTCAGTATAGTGCTATAGCTGGGCTAGTGTTATTTCTAGTAGTAATTTTACTTTTTAAGCAGGAAGAAAAAGCAAAGTCAAAATTGATTGAAAAACATGAAAATGAAGTCAATCAAATTAAAGCTAAATTATATGACAAGAAAGAATCGGAAAGTTCACCTGCTCCAAAAACAGATTCGAAACCAGAAATAGGTGAAAAGACTTCTTCGGTAGATCAAGAATCTGATAGCACCAAAACCGATGATGAAAATACCCATTCCTAATAAATCTTCATGATTAACCTGATTAAAAACGAACTCAATTCAGCTCAAGAAACACTAGAAAATTTTTTAAATCAACCGGAACAATTAGCCAATATTGAAACAGCTGTTGATTTGATGGTAGATTCCTTCAATCAGGAAGGGAAAGTAATGAGTTGCGGAAATGGCGGCTCTCATTGTGATGCAATGCACTTTGCGGAAGAATTAAGTGGTAAGTTTCGTGAAGCCCGTCCTGCAATAGCTGCGATGGCAATATCTGAGGTAAGCCATGTGACATGCGTAGGGAATGATTATGGTTTTGATTATATTTTCAGCAGAGCTGTTGAGTCATTAGGTAAAAAGGGAGATGTCCTATTAGCCATTAGCACCAGTGGCAATTCAAAAAATATCCTTGAGGCTTGCAAATCGGCTAAAGCAAAAGGCATGAAAATTATTGGATTGACAGGGAAAGATGGTGGAAAATTAGCGAATGAATGTGATGTGGAAATCCGAGTTCCACATGATGGGTATGCTGACAGAATTCAAGAAATTCATATTAAAATTATTCATATTTTTATTTTACTGATTGAAAAGAGATTAGGGTATGCTAGCTAAATCTTATGGAAGTTCAGTTTACGGAGTAGATGCCAATGTAATCACCATAGAAGTGAATGTAAGCCAAGGAATGAAATTTTTCATGGTTGGTTTACCAGACAATGCAATAAAAGAAAGTGAGCATCGGATTGATGCGGCAATAAAATACAGTGGATATAGGATGCCACGACAAAAAGTAGTGATTAATTTGGCTCCCGCTGATGTTAAGAAGGAGGGATCAGCTTACGACTTACCTATTGCTCTAGGAATATTAAAAGGCTCGGAGCAAATTTTTACTGAAGATTTAGAACACTATATGATAATGGGAGAGCTTGCTTTGGATGGTACGCTCAGACCCGTAAAAGGTGTTTTACCTATTGCCATAGAAGCCAGAAAGAAAGGTTTTAAGGGGTTTATTCTACCGAAAGAGAATGCTGCTGAGGCGGCCATTGTAAATAACTTGGATGTTATTGGTGTTCAAAACCTAAAAGATGCAATCGGTGTTTTGGAAGGCACTTCTAATATCAAGCCTGAAGAAGTAGATACTCGAGATATTTTCTTCACTAACCTGAACGACTATGAAGCTGATTTTGCAGATGTGCAAGGTCAGGAAAATATTAAAAGAGCCTTGGAAATTGCTGCCGCTGGTGGACATAATGTGATTATGGTTGGCCCACCCGGTGCAGGGAAAACTATGCTGGCCAAAAGATTCCCTTCAATTTTACCACCTCTTAGTTTGACGGAAGCACTAGAAACTACCAAGATTCATTCGGTTGCTGGAAGACTAGGAGCTAATGCTTCATTGATTGCCACAAGGCCCTATCGAGCCCCGCATCATACTATCTCGGATGTAGCCTTAGTAGGAGGAGGTGGGATTCCTCAACCTGGTGAAATATCTTTGGCCAATAATGGTGTCCTGTTTTTAGATGAACTGCCAGAATTTAAAAGAACTGTCCTGGAAGTAATGCGTCAACCATTAGAAGAACGCAGAGTAACAATTTCTAGGGCTAAAGTATCAGTGGATTTTCCTGCTAATTTTATGTTACTTGCCAGTATGAATCCTTGTCCATGTGGATACTATAATCATCCTGAAAAGGAATGTGTTTGCCCGCCCGGTTCGGTGAAACGATATTTGAATAAAGTTAGTGGTCCGTTATTGGACAGAATTGATTTGCACGTGGAAGTAACCCCTGTTTCCTTTGATCAAATGACAGCCGACCGAAAGGCCGAAAGCAGTGAAACCATTCGCAAGAGGGTAATTGCTGCCAAAGAAATTCAAGAAAAACGATTCACGGATATGGCTGAAGTACATTCTAATGCTTTAATGCCGTCCCAAATGGTGAAGGAAGTGTGCGTAATAAATTCGGCTGGTAAGACGTTACTAAAGAATGCTATGGAAAAGCTAGGGCTTTCTGCTAGAGCATATGATAGAATCATGAAAGTTTCTCGGACCATAGCAGATTTGGCTGGAAGTGAAGATATAAAGATTGAGCATTTGGCAGAGGCAATTCAGTATAGAAGTTTAGATAGAGAAGAATGGGCAGGTTGAAAGTATTTTTTGTTGTATGTTTTTTATCAATGCTTGGTTGCAATCTATATGCCCAAGAATTGGTTTATGATGTTTCCATACAAGGCAAACCAGTTGGGAATATGTTGGTTACTAAGAAATTGTTGGACAGTGGAAAAGTATACTATTCAGCGGTAATGGATTTAGAGTATAAACTGTTTAGACCAACTCAGATGGTACAATTAATGGAGGCCATTTATCAAAATGATACACTGATCCAGGCGTATTTCGTAGACAAGAGAAATAATGAAATAGTTGAAGAAGCCAAAATTGAAAAACTTCATGAGCGAAAGTATTATAGGACTACTGTGGATACGGTAAGAGATTGGCATGAAAAAGCAGTTTTAAAAAGTACTTTGAAACTATATTTTACTCCTCCTGACAAAAGAGACTCTGTTTTTTCTGAAAACAACCATAAATATCAAAAAATAGCTAAACTTCCTGAAGAAAATCGCTTCATGATGATGAATAATGAAGGTGAAAAGACAATTATTAGCTACAACGAAAAGGGGATTTGTACTCAACGAGAATTTAATATTGGATCTGTAGAATACAGTCTGAAATTAAGTGAAAGGGAAGAGTAAAGTAAAAGTAGTCCCTTTATCGATCTCACTGTTCACTTGTATTTTTCCACCTAGTATTTCCATCTGACTCTTCACAAGATATAAGCCCAAACCTTTTCCTTCCACATGAGTGTGAAATCGCCTATACATTCCGAAGAGTTTATCTTTATTTTTCTCCAAATCTATGCCCATGCCATTATCAGCAAAACTTATGATTTTTTTGTCTTCATAGATTTTAGTACCAATCATTAGTTTTAATTTTCTTTTATAGGATCGATACTTTATGGCATTCGAGATTAAGTTGTAAAATATGCTATCAACATAGGTAGGATTGCATTCTATTTCGTTAAATGCACTGTTGTCAAAATTAATTTCAGCGCCACTTAATTCAATTGAATTTTTCAATATTCTTTTTGTTTGTGCTAAGGTCCTGCTTAAATCTATCCACTCTTTGTCTTCTTCTACTTCTTTTCTTAGATCGAGGATGGCATTAAGATCTTTAATTACTGAGTCTAAACTATCACCTTCTTCTTTAATTTTCGATATGATATCCAGCCAATCTGACTTTTCAGTATCAGGGCTGATTTCGAGCAGATGTGTTAGTCCCAATAATCTAGCGACAGGGGCTCTGAGGTTGTGTGCCGTCATAAATGCATATTGCTCTAATTTCTGCACATTTTGTGCTAATTCGGCATTGGTTGATTCCAAATCACTGGTTCTTTTGGCTACTTGAGCCTCCAAATCGTCCGTGTATTCTTTTAGCTTTGTGTTTTGTGCTTTAATTATTTGTTGAGCTTCTAATAGACTTTCATTTTTTGAGTTTAACTCTTCGTTTTGTGTTAAAATTTCTTCTTGTTTTTGTTCCAACTCAGCTGTTCTTAAGCTTACCTGTCTTTCCAATTCTTCATTTTGCTCCTGTACCAATTTTTGACTTTGAGCCATTAAATCCATCGCATTTTCTTGAGCGGCCTTTTTATCGGTCTCCAGCAAGCGGTACTTATAACCTAGCGATACAGATAGCAAAATCACTTCAGCAATTGCTCCAAACTCCAAAACATGTGATGTTATTGAAGTCACGGGAAGAAACCCCAAGTTTCTTAGAGTATAAAGTAAAACCCCAATTAAATATACGGACCAAGCTAAGGTGAAAATGCCGGCCACCTTTACTTTCTTTGACCAAAAGTAGATGCCACTAAATAGCAGGACTAAACAATTTATGAGGAGGGAATAATTGGCAACTTTTAAACTAATAGCGTAATCAGCAGTGAAAGCCAAAATGATGATAACGATTGCTACCAATTTCATGAATCTAAATACCCAGTGGTATCTAGGGAAGTATTTTTTAGTCTCCAAAAAGCTTAATGCAAATTGATTACTGGCTAATATCCATAGACCAATACCAAAAACAATAACATGATTTGCCCACCATGACAGATCGTACCACAAGTACATAAAAGCATGACCATTTAATGCCGAGAGGGTGAGTAGATTTCCCGTTATAATTCCAACATAGTAAATATAACTGATAGAGCGGGCTGAAAAGGCTAAAAGCAGGTTGTATAACAACATTACTAACATTATTCCATAAAAAATACCGTAGGATATTTCTTCTGAGATATCTTCTGCAAACAGCTGTTCCTTAGTTTTGATACTGATCGGCAGGATAATGGAACCTTTATTTCGTATTTTCAAATATATACTAGTCCTATTTCCCTTATTTAATTCTAATGGGATGATAAAGTTCTTATGGCGGATTTCTCGCTCTGAAAATTTAATTCTATCGCCCAGGAAACCCTCATCTATTATAGTGGATTCTTGCAGTATGAAGTAGGTAATGGAGTCAAATGTAGGATAGCCAATTTCCAATACATAAGACGTTTCGAATTGATCGAAGTGTTCAATTTCTATCTTTACCCATAGCGTTAAATCTTTTAGTCCGTAAGTAGGAATTTCCTGTTTGCCATACTTGAAAAGAGATTGATATTTAGGGGATAATATTTCTTGAAAAGTAAGTTGATGTTCAATGTCCTCCAAAAACTGTATTTGCTTTCCTAGCCTGTCAAAGGATTCATTTGGCTGGATAGATATGTTATTAAGAGCAAAGGATTCACAAATATTTGAGATAAACAAAAGGGCAAAAAGAAACCTCCAGTATGTGGATATCATATCGGTTGAAAAAATTATTTAAGAAAACTAATGATTTCAACCGATGTAAGCAAAGAATATAAAATAATGTTTTGACGAATTTGCTACGACATAGATATAAAAAAACCTCCATATTGAGAGAATCAACATGGAGGTTTTAGAACTAAATATTATAATTTATCTTCTTAATCATTTTCTGTTAATGGAACTGGAAATTCGGAGAATACTTGATCTCCGGCTCTGTCGATTGGTAAATTGTTGGCATTTAATCGTCCATATCTCCTAAGGTCAACCATAGCATGGCCTTCACACCATAAAGAGTATTGTCTTTGCTTTAACAATTCATCAGTTACAGCATTTTCAGTTTCTGCTCCACTGTACGGATCCAGACCTGCATAGTCTCTGATAATATCTAGATCAGCTATGGCTCCTGGGATATCTCCATTTTGCAGCTTGGCTTCAGCAGAGATTAACACCAGCTCTTCGTTTCTAATGATATCGATCGGTGAGGTAGGAGACGGATATAATGCTGTTTCGTACTCACCGTTCAATCCGTCTTGAGAAGCAGCGTTTTCTCTTTCAGTCATTTTTCTCGCAATTCTTAAATCGCCAGCTTCTGCATTTTCAATAAATCTGTCATGCACTACGATCATATCTCCATTATTACCCGGAATCTTAAATAACCCGTTCAATTGGTCACCAGAAGCTGTTGAAAAGCTATGCTTTGGTCCAACAGTTAAATCACCACTTGGATCAAAAAATGAATCAGTTAGCAATCCTGCCACTGACCCCCATTCTTCCCGATAAATTGCAACCCTAGCCGCCAAAGCTCTGTTAAATTGGGTAAATGTTGCCGGAGTATCAAATCCGTCAAATCCAGTTGATAAATCAAAAGGGAAAGTAGAGCCAGCATTCCCTAATTGGGTATTAGCTGTATTTAATAGATCTGCAATATGAGCTAAAGCAGCCTCCTTGCTAACAAACGGTCCTAAGTCATCTGGGTCAGCAACATCAATCCGTATGCCATTTTCATCCAACATATTCAATACCCGTAATTCCTGAAGTGCAATCACAGTGTTAGCAAAGCCACGGTAGCCTGCTTTTTCTTGATCTGAAACAAATTCAGTATTATCTAGGGCATTTAACAATATATTTGCATTTTTCACATTTGTATAACTGCCATTATAAGGCCCATTCAAATAGAATACATTGTTGTCTAGTTGTCCACCATTTTTGCCCAATAGATCTTCTGTATTCCTTGGATCAGCATTGAAAAGATATAGCTCTCTGGCAATAGTCCCTGTCGAAGTTACATATAATGCTAAACCGTTGCGCATTCCTGACTCCATCCCAACAACTATGTTGTTTAATTCGTTGACTGTGGCGTCTTCATTGTATTGCTGTAAATTTGGATTGTTAGGATCTACCTGATCTTCAAATTCACACGAAAAGAAGAGCAGCATAGAGAAAGCCATTAATCCAGATATTATTGATTTCATATTAATATTTTTCATAATTTCTTAGTTTAAAATTCTAATGCTAAGTGAAAATAAACTTGTTTGGTAGAAGGGAAAGGGTTCACATCCAATCCTGTGGAAAGCCCTGTGCCACCTTTAGCTGATACCTCAGGATCATAACCTGTGTAAGGTGAAATTGTCCAAAGGTTACGACCTGAGGCGCCAATTTTTATTTTATTTACCGCTCCGTTAAATACGCTTACTGCGGATTCAGGCAATCTATAGTACAAAGCAATTTCTCGTAATCTCATGTAGGAAGCATCTTCAATAAACCGGTCTGTGTTAGGGTTTGAAGTTCGTTCCTGACCAGAAGCGTCATCTAGATCTCCAGTTAGTGCTGCAAGGTCAGTCAAGAAAGTTGTTAGGTTTAAGTTATTTCCTCCTTGCTTTACATGAATTAAGAAGCTAAAGTCGAAATTTTTGAAAATTGTAAAGTTGTTAAAGAAAGACGTTTGGAAATCAGGTTCTGCATCTCCTACTGTCACAACTTCACCGTCAATTGTACCTTTCAACTGGGTAACTGGCTGGCCTTCCTCAATGAAAGCTGTTCCCAAGCCTAATCCAAAACCCGCACCAGCTGGTGCAAATGCTGGAACATCTAACCTTGTTACTTTAGATCTATTAAACCAAAAGTTAGTTGTGGAGGTCCAAACAAAATTCTCATTTTGGACAGGACTTGCGTTTAACGCCAACTCTAGCCCCTGGTTTTGCAAGTCAGCTAAATTCGTAACTTCCAATGCAAAGCCAGTTGACGGTTGCAAAGCTCTTTGAAGAATTAAGTCATTAATATTTCGATTATAGTAAGTTGCAGTTAAAGACAACTTATTGTCTATAAGAGTCATATCGATACCAGTTTCGAATTCTGAGGCAGTTTCTGGAATGAGATCTTCACTTCCTCTTAAACCTCCAACAGAAACGCCAGGTGACCCTCCTATATTAACTGCTTGGAAACTTGTATAGAGTGAACCGAAGGTAGCACTTGAGCCTGTTTCACCATAAGCGGCTCTCAATTTAAACTGATTAAATAGATCTAATGCCCAAAAATCAAAATTCGCTAAATTTAAGGCTACAGATGCCTTAGGGAAATAGTAAAACTGGTTTTGGTCTGAGTTTAATGTGGATTTATCAGCTCTTATTCCTAGAGTCGCGATTATTTTGTCTTCGAAATTTACTTCTTGCTGTGCAAAATATCCGAATTCCTTAACGTTCTCTAAGGTCTGGTCAAGTTCCTGTGTACCTGATTGCCCCAAGGTGGTTTGCCCTGGAATTAATTGAGTGGCTTGGTTATACACTAAATCTCTGTCAAATGTGAGGTAGGTGTAACCAACTTGTGATGTTAATTGCAATGAACCACCACTTAAGTAGTTGTCCCAAACTAAGAAACCTTGGTTGTTGGTATTGAAAATGCTGTTTTTACCAACTCCAATAAATCCATTTTGTAGTCCTCTTTGAGCTTGATGATATTCTGGCACGTAGACGTAAGTTTCTAAATTGTAACTGTCAAATCCACCATTCCATTTAAATTTCAAAAATGACTGGTCCGTTTCGTACAAGCTTACATCAATGCTAGCACCCTGAATAAAGCGATTTATCACCTCGTCATTTATTGCCTGATCTCTAACTAGCAGCATGTTTCCAGCCGCATTTGGATTGTCTGGATAATTACCGAACTCATCCGGGAATAGATTAGCCCATGGTCTAGTAAAGGCCATGTTATATCCCATACTTAAACCACCTTCATTTTCATTTCCGGTAAATCCTCGTTGAGTAGTTGAATTCACAAAATTACTAGACGTAGTAAACTTTATCCTATCGTTAAATTGATGGTCAATGTTGGCACGAACACTTGCCCTAGTATAGCCTGTGTTTTTTATAATCCCTTCCTCATCCCTTAAGGATGAGCCAACATAAAATTTAGTTTTCTCACTACCGCCAGTTGCACTTATTTTCGTATCCGTGATTAGGCCTGTTTCCCCATAGATCTCTTCTTCGTAGTCAATTAATCCACGTCCATTTACTGCAGCATTGTATCTTGCTACTTCATCAGTACCAAATGTTTCTTCAACTAAAGAAGGCGTCCAGTCTCTTTGACCTATTCCCACTTTTCTTTGAATTGTGCTGAAGCCAATATCTTGAGTAAGATTAACTCTAGTTTCACCTCTTTTACCTCTTTTAGTAGTTATAATTACCACTCCAGCATTAGCACGAGCACCATAGATTGCGGCTGCTGAAGGTCCTTTTAGTACTTCAATATTCTCTATGTCACTTGGTGCCAAATCAGCTATTCTGTTGGAGGCGTTTTCCTCATTTCCTGAATTAGCTCCGGATGCATTTCTCAAGCCGCTTGGTACCTCTGCATTACTAACATAAACACCATCAATAATAAATAATGGTTGATTGTTTCCGGTGATAGAAGTTACACCTCTAAGCCTCATAGCAATTCCTCCACCTGGAGCTCCTGAACTTGAAGTAATGTTAACCCCAGTGACTTTCCCATAGAGAGCATTGTCCATGGTGGGCTGATTTGTAATGCCCGTAAGCTCTTCGGATGAAACAGTAGCCACCGCGTTACCTAAATTAGACCTTTTTACGCTAGAAGCTAAACCAGAAACTACTACTTCATTTAGTTTAGTAATATCTTCTTCCAAGCGAATGATTAATTCCCCTGATTGATCTAAATTAACTGCTACTTGTTTTTCTGCAAAGCCTATAAATGAAATTACTAAAATTTCTGGTTCAGAGATTTCAACTTTAAATTTTCCATCTAAATCAGTTGTAGCACCTGATGTAGAACCTTTTTTCACGACCGTTGCACCAATTAATGGTAATCCATCACTGGCACTAACCACTGTTCCTTCTATTACTTTCTCTTGAGCGTATGAAAACGACCCCATGAGGAATAGAATAATCATAACTAGATACTGTTTTTTCATAGATTTTATATTTTGGTTTATTGTTAATATCAGAAATATTATTGACTAAACTGGTTATATAACCAAATATGTTATCAGTTTGTTGAAAAAATGATATATATTCTTTGTAAATGAAAAAATAGGTAGAATTAACAAACGAATGCTTGTTAGCTTTTTTTTAGTATAAAACTGGATTGCATAATGCTATTGCAAGCTCTCCTGTACTTGCTTTATGGTTAATTTTGCACTCCTTCCCACCCCAATTAAAGTTGCAGATGCAAAACCGGTCCATCCACCATAACCTACCAGCCAAAGATTTTTTTCTTCAATTGATCGTGTTCCTGTGGTTTTGATTTTTCCTTTTTCGTCCTTAGCTACAATGTTTTTTAAGTGTTCTGTGCCGTACCCGAAACCAGTGCACCAAATAACCGCATCGAAGGATTCTTTTTTACCTGATTCCCAGATCACTCCTTTTTCAGTAAATGATGTGAACTGCCCTTCTGAGTGTAAAACATCTCTATTTCGGGCTTCCTTTACAGAAGGAACCATTACTATATTGCCTAAATTATACTTAGACATATCAAACTTCTCTCCCTTTTTCTCAGCATAATATTTAGCTGTTGCTTGATCGAATAATACTCGACCATCTACATCATCAGGCAAAAATTCTGGTGAATTTCGAGTTGCCCATTTGGTATCGGCTACCTTTGAAATTTCAGCTAAAATCTGGGCTCCTGAATTGCCCTCGCCCACTATCAATACTTTTTTCCCTTCAAAATCTCTTGAACTTTGATAGAAAGCGGAATGTAATTGTGTTCCCTGAAAAATATCTTTTGCAGCTACATTGGGAATAAAAGGTTTATCCCAAGTTCCGGTAGCAGAAATCAACCTTTTACTATAATAGGTGGCCTGATTTGTAATAATTTTAAAGTAATTAGATTCCTTCCCTACTTCTTTTACCTCAACGGGTCTTTCAACTGGGATTTTATATCGTTTTTCGTATTGACAAACATAATCAATGACCTCTTTTTTGCTAGGAAATTCATTTTTAGATTGAGGCATCAACCAGCCGGGCAAAGAGCTGTGTTCGGCAGGAGAGAAAAGTGTTAATGAGTCCCAAGCTTTTTGCCAAGCACCACCGCATTCTTCTTGATTATCCAAAATAATGTAATCGAGTCCCGTTCTTCGAAGGTAGTAGCCACAAGCCAAGGCACTTTGACCGCCTCCAATGATAATCAGATCATAAATATGTTTATTTGACATCAATTAGTAGTTTAATCCGTTAGTTGAAGAAATTTTAATATTTTTCTAAAATATGCATAAAGCCTGCTTTTTCATGTTAATTATGGAAATAAAACCTGTCAGACTTGGACAATAGAACAAATATGACAAAGCGGGGTTAATCTGAAAAATCAAATATTATGAAAGCCATTTGGAACGATCAAGTAGTAGCAGAAAGTGATGAAACTATAGTTATTGAGGGGAATCATTATTTCCCGCCAGAAGCAATTAAAAAAGAGTACTATCACAAAACAGACTACCATACAGTTTGCCCTTGGAAAGGAACTGCTTCTTATTTTAGCCTAAAGGTAGATGGAAAAGAGAATAAAGATGCGGCCTGGTATTATCCTGAAACGAAAGAGATGGCCAAGAAATTTGAGAATTACGTAGCATTTTGGAAAGGAGTGGAGGTTACTGAATAAGAATTTCCTTCTTTTTAGTTAAATTCCAGCATGCAACCAGCTATAAGGAAACTTATTTATGCTTTCTTGATGATTATGACCAGTATTTTGCTGGGCGGTGTGGGGTATATGATTATTGAAAGCTACGGTTTTAAAGACGGTGTGTATATGTCCGTTATCACTTTTTCAACTGTTGGATTTAACGAGGTTCAGCCTTTGAGCGATAAAGGAAAGCTTTTTACTGTATTTTATATTATTATTAATTTAGGGTTATTTGCTTATACCGCTTCCGTTATTTCTTCTTTCTTATTTGAGGGAAGATTCAGAGAAATTTATAAAACTTATACAGATAAAAAAGCATTGAAGAAATTAAATAATCATATTGTAATATGTGGATTTGGTAAGAATGGAGAGATAGCTGGAAATGGGCTAGGTGTCTCTAAAAGAGATTTGGTATTCATAGAAAAGAATGCTGATGTTATTAATAATTACAATAACGAAAAAGGCTATCAGCTACTGCATGGTGATGCTGTCCTTGAGTCTGTATTGGTTGAAGCAGGTGTTGAAAGAGCAAGTACCATTATAACCACCTTACCCAGTGATGCGGATAATGTATTTATTACCCTTACAGCAAAAGAGCTTAATCCACAAATACAAATAATAGCCAAGGCAACAGAAAGAAATACCGAGAAAAAATTAAGAAGAGCTGGAGCAGATCATGTAGTAATGCCGGATAGAGTAGGAGGCTCTTATATGGCATCCTTGGTTACAAGACCAAGTGTAGTACAGTTTTTAGAAATTCTCAATGGAGATCATGATTCTGAATATTCATTAGAAGAAATTAATCACAATTTGTTAAAGGATAAATTCAAAAATCTTTCTTTAGGAGAAATGGATGTGAAAAACAAAACGGGTGCTACTGTTTTGGCTTTTAAAGATAAAAAGGAGGGTTTTGTTTTCAATCCTAATTCCGATGCCATTTGTGATGAGGGGGATGTTATTATCTTGTTAGGGAATAAAAAATCCATCCAATCCTTTAGGGAGGAGTTTGTGAAATGAAATGGTTTTAAATTTTAAAATTATTTAGAATCTGAAACTTAAGTATACATCTTCCTAAAAAACCCCATCATTCAGTCTCTTCAAAGCCTCCGTTTTATAGCGCGTATCCACCACTATAGAAATATTGTGTCTGCTACCTCCGTAAGAAATCATGCGAACCGGAACATCTTGAAGGGCCGCAAAAATTCTACTCACCAATCCTGGTTTTTCGGCTACCATATTGCCTACTAAGCAAATAATACTTTGCTCCTGATCTACTTCCACTTCCCCGAAAGGCCGTAACTCACTTAAAATACTATCTAAATAATAGATATTATCAATCGTTACCGATATGGCTACCTCCGATGTGGTAATTACATCGATAGGAGTCTTGTATTTCTCGAAAATTTCAAATACTCTTCTCAAAAATCCATAGGCCATGAGCATGCGAAGAGATTTTACTTTGATAGCAATTATGCCATCTTTAGCAGCAATCGCCTTGATACCTTCTCCTGCGCCCTCCTTAGTATGAATTAGCGTGCCCGCTGCTTCAGGCTTCATAGTGTTTTTCAAGCGAACAGGAATCGTTCTTTTTTGTGCAGGTCTTATACAAGAAGGATGTAAAATCTTCGCACCGAAATAAGCCAACTCGGCCGCTTCTTCAAAAGAAAGCTCTGGTATGCTAAAGGTTTTCTCGACCACTCGCGGATCATTATTATGCATGCCATCAATATCCGTCCAAATCTGGATTTCATCTGCATTCAATGCGGCACCTACGAGGGAAGCTGTATAATCACTTCCCCCTCTTTTTAAATTGTCAATATGGCCTTCTGCATTCCGACAAATATATCCTTGGGTAATGATGAGATTGGTTTCAGCGGGTTGCTTCATCAAAATATCAGATAATTCTTTATTGATGAAAGCCTCATCAGGTTCAGAAAAAGCATCTGTTCTCACGAAATCCAAGGCATTAATCAAAGCACTGTTTAACTTATGCTCTTGCAAATGCAAATTAAAAATATTGGTGGACATCAATTCGCCTTGTGCCAATAATTCCTTATCAATGGAATTGGTAAAGGGTTTTTCTAGGCAGGATTTTATGAAATCCATGCTTTCTGAAATAATGGCAATGGCTTTACTTTTGAAAACCTCCGTTTCAAATAAGTCAGCTAAAAATTCATCATATCGCTTCTGCAGCTTTTTAATTACTTTAGAAGCTTGCTCATGTTCCTTTTTTCGTAACCTTTCACCTATTTCAACCAAAGTATTGGTCACTCCACTGAGGGCGGAAAGGACTACTAATTTTTTATTGTTGTCTTTCGTGATGATTTCACGAATCTGATTCATTCCTTGAGGCGTGCCGACAGATGTTCCGCCAAATTTTAATACAATCATAATCCTTTTGCTAATCCTAACATTTTTAATGCGGTAAATGCAGCTTCATCTCCTTTATTGCCGTGTTTTCCTCCAGCTCTGTCTAAAGCTTGCTGCTGCGTATTAGGAGTCAGAACCCCGAAAATAACCGGTTTGTTGTATTTTAAGCTCACATTAGTAATCCCGTGAGCCACTGCATCACAGATGAAATCAAAATGTTTGGTTTCTCCTTGAATTACACACCCGAGGCAAATCACTGCATCAATGTCTTTTCTTTCTGCCATCCATTGGGCTCCTAAGCTTAACTCAAAGCTTCCGGGTACATAATGCTTTTCAATATTTGCTTTCGGGATGCCGTTTTCCAGCAATGTTTCATAGGCTCCACTATATAAGGATTCCGTTACTTCCTCATTCCATTCTGAAACTACTATTGCAAAGTTTTTATCTTGCAATCCTTTCATGTTTTTACCGGAATGTTCACTAAGGTTTTTAAGATTTGATGCCATATTTCTTGAGTATTTTCCAACAAAAAAGGGACAGGTTTTTAAAACCTATCCCTTTTCCTTTATCACTTTTTTCTAGTTAAATTATTTTTGAGCCTCTAATCGGGATAGGTATTTTTGAGCTTCAGTTTTCTGTTTAGAGTCACTAAAGTCTTCAGTAATCTTTCGGTAACTACCCATGGCCGCTTCTAGATCGTTTGCTTTTTCAAAAGCCAAACCTTGCTTCATGAAATAAACAGGACTAAATTCTCCATTGCTTTTGTAATTCGCGGCTTTTCCGTATTGATCCGCAGCCAAGGAAAAATTTCCCAACTCCATGTATGCATCACCGATCAAGGCATAAGCTCTAGCTTGAACCAATAAGTCGTCACTGCTAAAATCGTCTAAATAATCAATGGCAGTTTCAAATTGCCCTTGCTGCATGTAAATGCTACCCAAATAGAAGTTAGCTAAATTGCCTGACTTCGTTGAGCCATAATCTTCTACTATTGCTAAAAAGCCATAGTTATTGCCATCACCATTCAAGGCCAAATCATATTCTTCATTTTCAAACCAATATACGGCTTGGAACATTTCTTTCTGAGCCTCCTCATTAAGATTGTTCATATAGTATCGGTAACCGAAAAAGGCTACAATGATTAAGGCGATTACTCCCCCTAAACCAAATACTACTTTTTTATTGTTTTCAATGAATTCTTCTGTTTTAGAAAGTTGCTGAGCTAATACCTCAGGGTTTTCATAAAACTCGGAACTTTGTTTCTCTTTAGATTTTGTTTTTGCCATTGCCACTATTTTAAGACCGCAAAGCTATAAAAATTTATTTATTATTACCCAATTCCATCATTTAATAGTTTAAAGCTTTGGGATTTAAACTAATAAACATTAAATGGTCGGTTCTCCACCAACCATGGTGCTAGGCACGGTACTAAACCCTGTCAGGTTTTCACTAGTAATTATTACTGCTATATTTAATAGCTTGAAGATTTTTCAAATTGAAATCTGACAGGTTTAGCATTGAAGCCTTTAATCCACTATAAAAGGATAATCCTCTTGAGCGTAAACATCTCTGTAAACTTCATCAACATGAGGGAAATCAGATTCTTCGGCAAACTTCACGCATTCTTTTACGATTTCTTTTTGCTCGTTATCGATTTCTTTCAATTCATCCTCAGAAGCGTATTTATTTTTCAAAATGGCTTCCTTAGCTTGCTCAATAGGATCTTTACCTTTGTATTCTTCTAGCTCCTCTTTAGTTCTATATTTAGCGGGGTCAGACATAGAATGCCCTTTATATCGATAAGTTCTGAATTCCAATAAAGTTGGACCATCCCCTTTCCTTGCTCTTTCAGCTGCCTCTGCCACGGCATTGTGAACATTTTCCACATTCATAGCATCTACCCCTTTTGAAGGCATATCATATGCTTCACCCAAGGTATGTAATTCGGTCACGTTAGAGGTTCTTTTCACAGAAGTTCCCATGGCGTAACCATTATTTTCTATAGCAAAGATTACAGGTAATTTCATGCTCATTGCCATATTTAAAGCTTCGTGGAAAGCTCCCTGACGAACAGCACCGTCACCCATATAAGTAATGCACACATTATCTGTTCCTTTGTATTGCTCAGAAAATGCGATTCCTGCTCCCAAAGGAATCTGTCCACCTACAATCCCATGTCCACCAAAAAAATGATTCTCTTTATCGAACATGTGCATGGAGCCTCCTTTTCCTTTGGAAACCCCCGTTTCTTTACCAAAAAGTTCAGCCATTACTGCCTTCGGATCAGTTCCTAAACCGATCGGATGCGCATGGTCCCTATAAGCAGTGATATATTTATCGCCTTTTTTTAATGCACTAACAGCACCAGCTACGCAAGCCTCCTGTCCAATGTAAAGGTGGCAAAAGCCACTGATTTTCTGCTGACCGTATAGTTGCCCAGCTTTTTCCTCAAACCTTCTCATTAAGGACATGGACCTGAACCATTCCATATAAGTTTCCTTATCGAAACTCTTTTTATTGGCAGTTTTTGATTTCTTTGTAGCCATAATGCTTTTTCTTTTTTTGATGTATTTCTTCCGTCACAAAAGAATAACTTAACTTTGTTCATCTTGTTACGGGATGCGAAAATAACGAAAAAACCCACAAGTGCGAAAAATGAAGCTCCAAAATATTCGATTAGCCCAATTCAAAAACTATCCGCAAGCAGATTTCTCATTTGTGGATGGCATTAATTGCTTTTTGGGACGAAATGGAGTGGGAAAAACAAACTTGCTTGATGCGATTTATTATTTGGCTTTCACCAAAAGTGCTTTTAATGCGGTGGATAAGGATAATATTTTGCATGAAGAAGCTTTTTTTTCTATTAAAGCCAATTTTGAGGTGGAGGATAAGAATGTGGAAATGCTTTGTGCTGTCCGTTTAGGAGAAAAAAAAATGGTAAGATGGGCAGGAAAAGAATATGATAAACTGAGCGAGCATATTGGTAAACTCCCATTGGTAATGATAATCCCGCAGGATACAGATATAGTTAGGGAAGCCAGTGAAATGAGGAGAAAGTTCTTTGATAATCTGCTCTGTCAATTAGACCAAGAATACTTGAAATTATTGGTGAAATATAATCATCTCTTAAAGCAAAGGAATACATTGCTAAAGTCATTTTTAGAAAGAAGCAGATTTTCAGCTGATCAGTTGGCTCCTTATGATGAACTAATGATTCCATTGGCTTTAACTATTTCTGAAGAGCGCAATACTTTGATGGAAAATTTCTTACCTATTTTTAAGGAATTTTATCAAGAGTTATCGGATGGTCAGGAAGAAGTCAATATAAATTATGAAACCCGAGTAACAAATGCTTTCGAAACGGATTTCAGATCACAACAGCAAAAAGATTTTCGACAAGGGAGGACGACATTGGGAATTCATAAAGATGATTATGTGTTTCTCTCGGAAGGAAAGCAAGTCAAGAAATTTGGTTCTCAAGGACAGCAGAAATCATTTGTAATTGCCTTAAAATTAGCGCAATTTGAATTATTGAAAGTCGCTAAAAATCAAAAGCCACTACTTTTGTTAGATGATATTTTTGATAAATTGGATGATAAAAGAATAGCTTATTTGTTGAAAATGATGGCGGACGGAAGGTTTGGTCAGATATTCTTGACCGATGCCAGACCCGAAAGAAGTAAAGATTATTTGAAAGATATCAATACAGAAAAGAAATTTTTTGAACTAGACCAAAATAGAGCCAATTAGGCAATTACAAGAGAAAGGCTTGTATCGATCTGATATTATGTACCGAAAAGCAATTTGTACGATTAACTAATAGATTCCACATAAGAACTCAAGAAAATGTATAAAAAGAAAAATCCACATCCCGCCAGCATCAGAAAATCGGAGGCTACTCCTTTGGGTCAGGTCATTAATGAGATGTTTGATGCTTATCGCTTAAATAGAAAGGTTGACCAAACACAGGTGGTGAATTTATGGCCGAAATTAATGGGGAAAGCAATCGCAAGTAGAACTAAAGGAGTTTTTATGAAGGAAAGCAAGCTTTTCGTAACGGTTGAATCCAGTGCTCTAAAACAGGAACTTCATATGAGCAAGGAAAGAATTATACATTTGTTCAGAGAAGAGCTTGGAAAAGAGGTGGTAAAGGAAATTATTTTGTTATGAGTTTTTTGGGGGGTTGAAATGAAATACTTATAATCACAAATTAGAAATTCAAACAACTTTTTAATTTGGCGATAGACTTTATTATGTTTTCTCTATCTGATGTAAGTATTTTTTGGTTCTTATTATTTAGTGTCTAAAGATTTGCCTATCTTATTATTATTTAAAATGAAAACACTATGCATTTTTCCTATTTCATTCAGCAAAAGTTAAAATTGGCATCTGCCCTTATTGTTATTTTAGTATTAGTGCTAATTAATAATCGTTGGGAAAATAAAAACATCAATGAATTGGGTGAAACTTTTAGTTCTGTCTACAAGGATAGGCTCTTAGTTGAAAATTATATTTTCAAATTAGCTACCGCTACTCAGGAGAAGAAATATTTGTTGACTGATTTTGGACAAAAGCAAGGTATAGATATTGATGATGAGTTTGCACTTATAAATAAACAGGTTGATTCCCTATTATCGGATTATCAAATGACTTATTTAACAGTGGCAGAGAAAACTGTATTTAAAGATTACCTTGATAATTATGAAAAGCTCAGAGTAGTTGAGCAAAATCCAAAAATAGGAGTTTATAAGTTAAATAACTTGTATGATGAAAATATAGAATTGTTAAATAAGTTGTCAAGCATTCAAATGAAAGTTGGAGAAGATTTATATAATAATTCTCGATCTATAGTTACCAGCAATGCTAGTCTTTCCTACTTAGAACTGGGACTTTTGATAATTCTTGGCTTAATAACTCAAGCATTAATTTTTACCTCCAAGTCGATGAAAGGAAACCTTACCAAAGATGAAAATAACCTACCATTAAATTGAGTGAAGGTTAAGATTTTTGAATAAATATGGAAAGAATTAATTTTTTTTTACCTGAGATTGCTGTGCTTTTTCATAGCCTTTATTAAAAGCATCAATATATTTTTGATGATTGAGAGCAAAATCGAAAATTAATACAGCAAGTATTCATACAAAAAAACCGATAAAATGCTCTTTCTTGATTTTTTCCATTATTTTAAAATAATTTCGATATCGTTCCTGCGAGCTAACCCAATCCATAAGCTAATACTATTGCACCCGCAAAAATAGAAATGGTTAATAATAGATAATATCTTGATTCGGGTATAAGCTTGTATTTCATCTTATTTAATAAAATAATTTTCAATTAATGCATATAAAGCACCAAAGCCAAAAGGTATTGCTCTAAGTAATACAATTGCACTAAGAAGAATTAAAGAGAATTTCGCAATTTTGTAATCTTTGTAGGGGACAAGCTTGTATTTCATTTCTTAAAGATTGATTGGTTCTTGATACTAATATAAAAATTAAGATTTTAGTGTGAAAAATTTTATGCCAAATTACGTCATATTGGAAATGAAATTAAAATTCTTACTTTTGTAGAACCTTTCCAAGATCTCCGCACGAGGAATCTGACCAATTTCAAAAAATATAAATTTCTAAATCATGCAAAAGTGGAAAAAACTATCTCAACTAGAGATTAGAAAAAGGATATTTTCTGCCCTTTCAGAAAATGTAGATTATTATACCGAAAATATTATAGGATTGCCAGCATCCCATTTGGATGACAAGGTATTTTATCAAAATGCACCTTTTTTGGAAGATGCTCCCTACCTATCCACTTTAATTCACAATCCGAATCATATAGGTTGTCATACTTTAGGCGAGTCAGAAAGCTTTTTCAGAGGCACTCAGGAACTTGAAAAGGAAGTAATCAAGGTTTGTGCAGAAGATATTTTGCATTGCGATACAGAATATGACGGTTATGTAGCTTCTGGAGGCACTGAGGCCAATATGCAAGCTGTATGGATCTATAGGAATTATTTCATGCAAGAGCACCTAGCAAGTATTGATGAAATTGCGTTGATTAGCTCTTCCGATGCTCATTATTCATCTGCAAAAGCATCCAATGTGTTGAGAGTGAATTTTTACAAAGTAGAAGTCGATGAAAATGACCGTTCCATTAGTCAGGAAGCTTTAGAAAGCACTATTGATCAAGCACAGGAAGATGGAAAGAAGTATTTTATTATAATGGCCAATATGATGACCACAATGTTCGGTTCTGTGGATGATGTCAGTATATACACAGATACCTTTATTGAAAAGGAGATACCATTCAAACTTCATATTGACGGGGCTTACGGAGGCTTTTTCTACCCCTTTGCAAAACCTGAAAATAATTTGAATTTCAGCAACCCACATGTGAATTCTATTACTCTTGATGCCCATAAAATGCTTCAAGCACCTTATGGAACAGGAATCTTCTTAATTCGCAAAAACTGGATGCATTTTGCCAATACACAAGAAGCTAGCTACGTGGAAGGTCAAGATTTTACTTTGATAGGTTCTCGATCTGGAGCAAATGCCATTGCTATTTGGATGATTTTAATGACTTACGGGCCCAATGGTTGGTTTGAAAAAACCTTGGTTTTAAACCATAGGACTGAATGGTTATGTAAAGCCTTAAATAAAAAGGATATTGACTATTATCGATATCCTGATGCTAACATCGTCACCATCAAAGCTCAATTTCTACAAAAAGAAGTTTGTAAAAAATATGGCTTGATTCCTGATAGTCATAAAAGTCCGCAATGGTATAAAATAGTGGTTATGGATCATGTAACCATCGAAAAGTTGGAGAAGTTCTTGGATGAAGTTTAAGCCCTTTTTTCATTTGGTGGGAGAACAGTCTCAGGCTGGTTCCCCCCCCCCAATAAAATGCTTTAGTTATAAGGAATAATCTCTATTGGTAATCTGCACAGATTAGCAAAATCTTCACCGATTTCCATCATATCATCATCAGCTTCTCTATAAAACCATTTGATTTTCACGTCTTTGCCGTCTTCATCAATTAAAGATTCCATTTTGTGGATCATATCCAACATTAGTTTGGAGGTACTTGTATTAAAATAATCTAGACGGAAATGTAATTCTGTTACAGGTAATGGATTTTCCATATATCTATTCAAATGATCGAAAATGGGAGTGAAAACATCCATAGGGTTCTCTGGAATTGAAGAACCTGAAATTTCAAAAAAACCCTTTTCTATATCTATTACTACAGTGGGTCGCTGATGTGTGCCTGACATTCTAAACATATACCGCCAAATATGATAACAAAATACGTTAACTTCAAAATCTTGTAATAAATTTCGATAGTTATTAGTTTTTTCACTTTAAATATTAGTTTTTTAAGTGCAGACTAAAGTTAATCAATTACTAGTAAGTTAAGCTAATTTCATTTAACTAATTTAGTCTTCGTTTTAATTTATATGAACCTAAAGGATAATTCAATATTAAGCCCCATTGTCAAATGAGAAAAACAACTCTACTATTTTTCATTGTTATAGGCTTGCTTTCTTGTAATGAAAATAAAGAAATGAAAAAGAATAGAATTACCACAAACGATTTAATGCAAAAAGACGATCATTCATTTTCTAAGCCGCAGGAAGCTGTTATAACCCATTTGGAATGGGATGCTAATGTTGATTTTGAGACTAAAACAATTGTAGCAGTAGCAAAATTTGACATTCGAAAATATCCGAGCACTAGTGAAATAATTTTGGATACTAAAAATTTACAAATTGAAAAAGTATGGAGAAATCAGAATGATACGGTGGACTTTTTTTTGAATAAAGCGGATGAAGTTTTAGGCCAGGCTTTGCATATTCCTTTGTCTGAAGATTCCAAAACAATCAGTATTCAATACAAAACTTCTCCAAATGCAGAAGCTTTACAGTGGTTAAGTGCGCAACAAACAGCAGGAAACGCACCATTTCTATTCACCCAATCGCAGGCCATTTTGTGCCGTTCTTGGATTCCAATTCAGGATTCTCCTGCTATTCGGTTTACTTACGAGGCAGAGGTTAAAGTGGCAGAGGGAAATTTAGCAATAATGAGCGCTGAAAATCCTCAAGAAATTGATAGCACTGGAAATTATTCCTTCAAAATGCGACAACCTATTCCTGCCTATTTAATGGCCTTGGCAGTGGGCAATTTGGAGTTCCATAAAACAGGAAAACAAACAGGGATTTATGCCGAGCCAGCTACTATGGCAAAGGCTGTGACTGCTTTAGAAGATTTACAATCTTTTTTAGAAACCGCTGAAAAATTATATGGAAAATACCGTTGGGAGCAATTTGATGTGTTGGTTCTTCCTCCTAGCTTCCCCTTTGGTGGAATGGAGAATCCTAGACTAACTTTCGCTACCCCAACGATTCTATCTGGTGACAAATCTTTGGTATCCTTAATAGCGCATGAATTGGCTCATAGCTGGTCTGGAAATTTGGTGACTAATGCAAGCTGGAATGATTTCTGGCTAAATGAAGGCTTTACGGTTTATTTTGAGTACCGTATTATGGAAGAAATGTATGGGAAAGATTATGCTGAAATGCTTGCTTCCATTTCTTTTAAGGAACTAACGGAAGAATCTCGGGAATTAATTGAAAATGGTAACGTAAAGGATACTCATTTGAAATTAGATTTAGAGGGCAGAAATCCAGATGTTGGTATGACTTCCATAGCTTATGATAAAGGCTATTTCTTCCTGAGGTTACTAGAAGAAATTTCTGGTAGAGAAGCGTTTGATGCATTTTTACAACAGTATTTTAAAGAATATGCATTTAGAAGTATTAATACTGAACAGTTTCTCATATATCTAGAACAAAATTTATTTGGTAAAAATGAAATTGTAGTACCTAAGAAGTTATTTTCCGATTGGGTTTATGGTGCCGGTATACCTACTAGTATTCCAAAGCCATATTCGAATAGGTTTAAATCAGTAGAAGAATCAGTGCAAAGGTGGCTGGATACTGGAAATATCGATACTTTAAATGCTGAAGATTGGAGCACGCATGAATTTCTCCATTTTTTCCATCAATTACCAGATTCTCTTGAGTATAATCACCTAAGTATACTAGATGATAAGTTTGATTTCACCGATAGTGAAAATGCTGAAATATTGTCGGAATGGTTTCTTCTGGCAATAAAAAAGGACTACAGACGAGCTTTTGGAGCAATGGAAAACTTTTTAGTCAATACTGGAAGAAAAAAATTCTTAATGCCAATTTATGGGGAACTAATAAAACGCGAGACACACAAAAGGGTAGCGCTCAGTATTTATAGAAAAGCTAGACAAAATTACCACTTTGTCAGCTACAATTCGTTAGATAAATTATTAAATTACACTTCCGACTAATATTTGAAATAAACTGAACTGAAAATGTATAAATTAGAGAGACTCTTAGTTGCACTGGATCTTACAAAAATGGATGACATATTGATAAAATATGTATCACATTTAGCTGAATTCTTGAAAAGTGATAAAGTATATTTTGTCCATATATCTAGGAATTTAGAACTGCCGGAAGAACTGAGAAGAAATTATCCTGATTTGATGGCTCCAAGTGATGAATCCATTACAGATTCTATTCAAAAGGTGATTAGCACAGCTTGGGAAACGGATTATGATTGTGAAAAGGTAATAGAAATCAAAGAAGGTGATCCTTCAGAACAAATTCTCAAGTGGGTCAATATTAAGGATATTGACATGATGGTAATGGGTAGAAAAAAGGAATTAAAAGGGGGTGGAATTGTACCTCAGAAAATTGCCAAAGTAGCTCAAACCTCCTTAATGTTAGTGCCGGAAGATTTTGTATTTAAGCTAAATAAAATCGTGGTATCTGTGGATTTTTCAAAACATGCAAAACTGGCAGTAGAAGAAGCCCTGGCAATATCAAATGAGAAAAACATTAGCTTAAGCTTAGTAAATGTTTTTAAAGTGCCTTCAGGCTACCATAAAACAGGCAAAAATTATGATGAATTTGCTTTAATAATGAAAGGGCATGGTAAAACAGATTTTAGAGAGTTTGTCAAGAAGAATAATTTCCCAGAAGATTTAGATTGCCAGTTTGTATTGGACAATGATGATTCTCCAGCTGACAAAATATTTGATTTTGCTTCTGACCAGAAAGCAGATATGATAGTGATGGGATCAAAAGGCAGAACTGGTTTGGCTTCTATTCTATTGGGAAGCGTTGCAGAAAAAGTGGTAAAATACGATAATGAAATTCCTTTGATGATTGTGAAAGAAAAAGGAGAAAACATGGGCTTCTTAAAAGCATTACTAAAATTATAATTAACTCCAAACAAACTTTTCCAAAGTGCTGCACTTTGGAAAAGTTTGTTTTTTAGTACTATCCAACCGTCTTCTTTTCATAAATCTCAGCCACGGCATCTACCGCAGCATCGATATCATTTGATGTGTTATATTTGCTAAAAGAAAACCGAACATTGGGTCTTTCAGCGGCTTTTCCTAACTCGGCAATAACGTGAGAACCCACATCACTTCCACTGCTACATGCAGAACCTCCACTAGCTGAAATTCCTTTAATGTCTAAATTGAACAATAACATATCGCTCATATCTGAGGGAGGCAAACAGACATTCAAAACAGTGTAAAGACTATTATCCGGATCAGCACTTAAACCATTGAATGCAACGCCCTCAACTTTAGTCTTTAGTTTTTTAATCATCCTGTCCTTTAATCCTTGAATATGGTTTTGATGCTCTTCCATATCTCTATAAGCAATTTCCATGGCTTTGGCCAAACCTACTATTCCATATACATTTTCAGTTCCCCCACGCATATTTCTTTCTTGTGCACCACCATGAATAAAAGGGTGAATTTTATGTTCACTATTAATATACAAAAAGCCAACTCCTTTCGGTCCGTGAAACTTATGTGCTGCGCCCACGATGTGATGAGCCTTAATTTCCTGTAAATCGTGAGAGTAGTGAGCCATGGTTTGGACGGTGTCAGAATGGAAAATTGCACCATGTTGTTTGCATATCCAGCTTACTTCTTCGATATCTAGAATATTGCCAATTTCATTATTTCCATGCATCAAAGAAACAAGGCTGTTGGGATTTTTGCTCAACCATTCTTTTAAAGCATCAATTTTTACACTTCCGTTTTCATCCAGTTCCACATAATCTAACTCAATATGTCCTCCTTTTTCCAAATGCTGAAGAGTGTGCAAAACTGCATGATGTTCAATTTTTGAAGTCAATACTTTTTTGATTCCTTTCTGCTCAATACTGCATCGTAAAGCAGTATTATCAGCCTCTGTTCCTCCTGATGTAAAGAATATCTCAGAAGGAGAAGTATTTAGCAATTCAGCAATAGTCCTTCTAGACTTTTCAATTGCTGTTCTCACCTCCCTGCCATGGGTATGAATCGAAGAAGGATTGCCGTAATGATTAAGCATATAAGGCTTCATAGCTTCAAAAACTTCCGGATCCAAAGCAGTTGTTGCTGCATTGTCTAAATAAATCCCCGCCATAATATTTAATGTTCTTTAAATGAAATAATCTCTTTAATATCAGATATCATCTTTTGCGCCAAATGTTCTGCTTTGGATTCAGAATCGGATTCTGAATAAATTCTTATTATTGGTTCCGTATTAGATTTTCTTAAATGAACCCATTCCTTATCGAACTCTACTTTTACTCCGTCTATAGTGTTGATCGGTTGATTTTTATAACGCTCCTGAATTGCTTCTAAAATCCCATCAACATCAATTTCAGGAGTTAATTCTATCTTATTTTTAGAAATATGATAGCTTGGAAAGCTAGCCCTCAATTGTGAACAAGATTTACCTGATTTTGCCAAATGCGTTAAAAATAATGCAATTCCCACTAAAGCATCTCTTCCATAATGCAATTCAGGATATATGATGCCGCCATTTCCTTCACCGCCTATAATGGCATCAGTTTCCTTCATTTTTGTTACAACATTGACTTCTCCAACGGCAGAAGCTTCGTAATTACCACCTCTTTTTTCGGTTACATCTCTTAATGCTCGAGTACTAGAAAGGTTGGAAACTGTATTCCCTTTTTTCTGACTCAAAATATAATCTGCTACTGCTACCAAAGTATATTCTTCACCAAACGGAGTTCCATCTTCATTCACAATAGCCAATCTATCTACATCAGGATCGAGAACAAAGCCTAAATCATATTGACCATTTGCCAATTCATTGCTGATGTGTGTAATATTCTCTGGCAGAGGCTCAGGGTTATGAGGGAAGTTACCATCAGGATAACAGTACAATTCTCTCACTTCTGCTACTCCTAAAGATTTCAACAATTTGGGTATTACAATACCTCCTGTGCTATTAACGGCATCTACGACTACTTTAAATTTACGTTCACGAATTGCCGCTACATCCACTAATGGTAAATCAATTACCATATCAATGTGTTTTTGAATGTAATGGTCTTGGGTAGTGTATTTGCCAATTTTTTTAACTTCGCTAAAATTGTAATCGGCACTTTCAGCTAAATCCAGAATAGCTTGTCCATCTTCACCAGAAATGAATTCCCCTTTTGCATTTAATAGCTTTAAAGCATTCCATTGAACAGGGTTGTGGCTGGCTGTTAAAATAATTCCACCTGCAGCTTTTTCCAAGACAACAGCAATTTCTACCGTTGGTGTAGTTGAAAGCCCCAAATCAACAACGTGCATGCCCATGCCTTGCAAAGTTGCAGATACTAATTTTGACACCATTTCTCCTGTAGGTCGTGCATCTCTGCCGATTACCACTTTATTATTATCGCTTTGTGTTCTAAGCCACGCAGCATATGCACTACTGAATTTCACTATATCAACGGGCGTTAATCCGTCTCCTGTTTTTCCTCCGATGGTTCCTCTAATGCCGGAAATTGATTTTATTAAGGTCACTTATTTTTTCATTTGTTACAATCGGCAAAGGTACTAAAAAATGGAAAGCCAATGAATAAAAAAACAAATTCAAAGAAAGAAAAGGTCTGTTAGTCGTATTTTTGGATAAATACCAACTTTATTTTTTAATTTGGGTTCAACAAGCTTAACTCAATTCTAGAATTGCTGAGAAATATTAAATACTGGACCAAAGCAGGAATCCATTCCGAGATGGATGACGACCAGAAGAGAAAGGTATTTCTCACTAATGCCATGTCTCTGTTTTTGGCAGCCGTCATGATATTGGTTGGCTTAAATGATATTTTAAATACCGAAAACTATTTGGCAGCATACAGAAGGGGGGGAGTATTGGTGCTTATGCTATTAATACCTTACTTGAATCATAAACGCTTTTACAATTTATCTAAAAGCATTTTTCTGTTCTTCCCTAGTATTATTCTTTTAGGGATTCCGATCTTGATTGGAGACTTTTATCCAGGACAATTCATTTGGTTTCAGTATGCATCTGCTGTATTTTGTTCTGTTCCTTTTCTATTGTTTGATTTAGAAAAACATGCAGGATACATAACAGTATTTTTTATCTATTATTTAACCGTCACTCTTTTCATTGATAAATTATTGCTTTTCTACAGTGAGCCACCGCAAGCCATGGTTGAGTTGGTAAGCAATTTTACTGATTTTAAGTTACCACCTCTGTTTGTAGCATTTTTTTCAACAACCACTCTCTTATGGTATAATCGCAGTAATTCAAAATATGAGAAAAAGTTGAAATCCACTAACCAAGAGTTGGAAGAAACTCAGGAGGAGTTAATTGCAAAAAATGAGGAGTACGAAGCAATTAACAGAAATTTGGAAGCTTTAGTTGAGGAGAGAACTAAATTAATTGAATCTAAAAATCGACAGATTATAGATTATGCTAATATCAATGCACATAAAGTTCGTGGTCCTTTAGCTAGAATAATGGGTTTGATTAATGTTTCTCAATTTTCTAGGGATCCTGATGATCTAAAAAGTTTATTTGAAAAACTCGGGCCACCATCGGAAGAATTGAATCTGATTATTGGCGAAATCAATAAAACCTTAGAACAGGTTGATGGGGACGATGTTGAGGAAGAATAATAAAGTTAATTTTTCTTATTTTTTCTTTTTTCAAGTTCATCGATGATAGTCTTATTTCCAAGGTGTGTTTTTCTTTCGTGAGCCTCTTTTCCAAATAAATGAGAAGAAACAGGGGTTGTCAAGAGCAATAGAAATCAAAGTCTATTGATGTTCTAAAAATAGACAACCACAACTAATAATTTTGCGTTTTCAAAAATACATCGTAATATTGCAATATAATAAAATATGATATGGGCGTAACGAAATCCGATTTATTCACTGCAGAGCAAAATGACTTGGCTAATGTTGCCAAAGCTTTTGCGCATCCTGCAAGATTAGCTATAATACAGTATTTGCTGAAATCCAATGCTTGCATAAATGGGCATTTAGTTTCTGAATTGGGATTGGCACAAGCCACCATCAGTCAGCATTTAAAAGCATTAAAGGAAGTAGGGATAATTCAAGGCACTATTGAGGGCGTTTCGATTAGTTACTGTATAAATCCAAGACGCTGGGAAGAAGTTAAAAACCTATTCAGTGGAATGTTTGAATTGTATCATAACCCGAATCAGCAGGACTGCTGCTGATATTTTTTTGCGATAGATCATCGTAATATAGCAATATAATAATATTGAGCTTTGAAAAATAAACTAAAAAAAATAAAAACATGCAACTTTCTGAAATCAAATCAGCACTCAATGACTTGAGTAAAGTGAACTTTCAATTACCAAATGGAGATTTCGTCCCACCGCATTTTCACATTACAGAAGTGGGAATCATCACACGTAACTTTATCGATTGTGGCGGAACGATGAGAAACGAAAAAACAGTAAACTTTCAACTATGGGAAGATGGGGATTATGACCATAGATTAGGAGCTAAAAAACTTTATGATATCATTACCTTATCTGAGGATAAATTGGGAATTGATGAACATATGGAAGTAGAGGTTGAATATCAGAGCAACACTATTGGCAAATACAAGCTAGATTTTAATGGAGAGCATTTTGTATTGGTCAATACTCAGACTGATTGTTTGGCAAAAGATAAATGTGGAATTCCAGCTTCAAAACCTAAAGTGCAATTAGCAGATGTTTCCGGTACATCAGCAAATGCTTGTGCTCCTGGAAGTGGATGTTGTTAAGACATATAAAGTAGTTGTCATCACTATGCAGTAGAATATTTCGAATAAAGCACTTGACTTTTTCTGTATGTCAACCTCGCGAAGGCGGGGATCTTTTGATTTTAACTTACGGTTAAAATGTGATGGTTTGTTGGTAGATGAAATAAGAATATAAAAAAGGTTAACCCGACTATACAAATGTTCCAAAGACTAACTGAATACATCAAAATACTGGATATTGAATCGATTTCCAATGAAAGGAAGGATGTTCTTACGCCTTTTATAAGCTATTTAAAAGCAAAACTCAATTCGGGAGAAAAGATTACGCTGAATTTCATTTGTACCCATAATTCTAGAAGGAGTCACCTTTCCCAAATATGGGCACAGGCTATGGCGGAATATTTTCAATTGAACCAAATCCAATGTTACTCAGGAGGCACAGCTTCAACTGCAGTTTATCCTATGACTATTCAAGTGTTAGTAGGTGCGGGCTTTGAAAGCATAAAACTTTCTCAAGGAGAAAACCCCGTTATTGGGATAAAATATAGTGAAGATACTCATCCTGTTATCGCTTTTTCTAAAACTTTTGACCATCCATTTAATCCATCAATTGGGTTTGCTGCGCTCATGACTTGTTCTGATGCTGATGAAAATTGTCCTTTTATTCCAGGAACGGAAAAAAGAATAACATTGAATTATCATGATCCTAAAGCTTTTGACGACAGTCCGGAAAAAGAACAAAAATATGAAGAGCGTAGCAGACAGATCGCTACAGAAATGTTTTACGTATTTTCAAATCTTAAAAAATCATGACTGAACAATCAGGGAAAAAGAAAATGGCATTTTTCGAACGTTATTTGAGCGTTTGGGTAGCCTTATGTATTGCTGTCGGAATCCTTATTGGATATTTAGCTGGAGAGGATATCACTATCCTTAGCGAGTTGGAAATTTATAAAGTTAACTTACCAATCGCCATTTTAGTATGGATGATGATTTATCCAATGATGCTGCAAATCGATTTCTCCAGCATAAAAGGTGTGGGAAAAGCGCCAAAAGGATTGATTATGACAGTTATTATCAACTGGCTCATCAAGCCTTTTACAATGGCATTTTTCGCTTGGATATTTTTTGAGCATTTGTATTCAGCCTTTATTGAGCCTGAAATGGCTGGAGAATATATTGCAGGAGCTATTTTATTAGGTGCGGCACCTTGTACGGCTATGGTTTTCGTATGGTCATATCTAACCGATGGCGATCCCAATTATACGCTAGTGCAAGTTTCGGTTAATGACCTGATAATTTTAGTTGCTTTCATTCCTCTAGTAGGTTTTCTTCTAGGTATTACAAATGTCTCCATCCCTTATGGAACATTGGCAGCAAGCATCATAATTTTTGTGGTAATCCCTTTGGTAGCTGGAGTAATTACCAATAAAATCATAGTGGCACAAAAAGGTGAAAAGTGGTTTCAAGAAATATTTTTACCAAAATTCAAGCCTGTTAGCATAATTGCTTTGCTTTTGACCTTGATTCTTTTGTTTGCATTTCAGGGACCGAACATATTAGATAATCCTATCATTATTTTATTGATTGCTGTTCCACTAATTCTTCAGACCTATTTGATATTTTTCATTGCTTGGTTTGCAGGAAGGAAATTAAAATTATCACATGCGGTTTGCTCACCAGCAGCTATGATCGGGGCCAGTAATTTCTTTGAATTGGCAGTGGCAGTAGCCATAGCTTTGTTCGGATTGCAAAGCCCGGCTGCATTAGTAACGGTTGTGGGGGTTTTAGTGGAGGTACCAGTCATGCTTTCTTTAGTGGCATTGGCCAATAAATGGAAGTATTAGATTACAATTACGTATTGTAAAATTGCTTGATCAATTTTCGGTCGGTTAGCCCCCAACTCAGGAAAACAAAACTTGCATAATGGAATGACATGTATTTTTAATTCTCCGCTAGATGATCAAGCTTTATTTTATAAATTACCCCTTGCCCAAAACAGCATAATCCCGAATTAAATACCAATAGAGCAAAGGTTCCATAATAAATCCATTCTAATCCGTCTCTATGTTGCATTCGGTAAAAACCGGCATCAATCGCCAAGCTTAAACCAGCCCCGATTAATATTAATCCTAGAATTGAGAAAATTAACCATTTACGTTTTATCGCCTGCATGACATTAGTTACTTTACGTCCAACAAAAATTAACTATCTTCGTGTTTTATTTTTGTAAGTCGAACAGGCCTTATTAAAAGTTTATGAGATATTTAGTTTACAGCCTACTTTTGGTGGGTTTATTTTTGCAAAACACCTTTGCCCAAGTTATTAAACCCATCAGTTGGGAAAGCTCCATTTTAGAGGAAAATTTAGAAGTAGGCGATACAGCTACGCTTTCGTTCAGAGCAGAAATAGATCAAAATTGGTATTTATATTCTTCCGACTTTGATCCTGATTTAGGTCCAATGCTTACAGAATTTGATTTTGTGGAGGATGATTCTTATCAATTATTGGATAGTATTATCCCAATCAATCCTTCGGAAGGTTATGATGAAATATGGGAGGGAGATTATACTTATTTTAAAGGGAAAGGAGAATTCCAGCAAAAAGTTATTGTAAAGGAAATTCCTTTTATAATAGAGACTAGTAATAGCTACCAAGTCTGTTCTGATGTTGATGGAAAATGTATTCCATTTAGTGATGACTTCTCATTTGGAAAGAAAACTAAATCATCAACAAGCTCAATTCAGAAAGATAAAAAACAAGAATCATCATCTGATCAATCCCAAAAAGAAGGTAAAAAAAAATTAATTGACCTTCAACAAAAGGATTCTAACTCTCCTTATTCCCTCTTAGGGTTTATGTTAGTGGCTTTTTTGGCCGGATTAGCCGCATTATTAACGCCTTGTGTTTTTCCTATGATTCCTATGACGGTGACATTCTTTACTGGAAAAGCTAAAACCAGAGCAGGAGCCATTCGTCAAGCAGTGATTTATGGGTTATCAATTATCGTAATTTACGTGGTTGCAGGAACTATTATTGCGGTAATTAATGGTCCTGAATTTGCCAATTGGCTCAGCACGCATTGGATTCCAAATGTATTTTTCTTTTTGGTATTCTTCATTTTTGCCTTATCATTTTTGGGTCTTTTTGAAATCAATTTACCTTCTAGCTTTGTCAATAAAGTGGATGCTAAAGCTGATAAAGGTGGTTTAGGAGGCGTTTTCTTTATGGCTTTCACTTTGGTTTTGGTTTCATTCAGCTGTACTGGTCCGATTGTAGGCAGTATTTTAGTAGAATCTGCTGGAGGAATGGTAATTAAACCCTTATTAGGGATGTTTGCCTTTAGTTTGGCTTTTGCTATTCCATTTACGCTTTTTGCTATTTTCCCTGAATGGCTAAATAATTTACCAAAATCAGGTGGATGGCTAAATTCAGTAAAAGTAGTGCTAGGATTCTTAGAATTAGCCCTAGGGTTAAAATTCTTAAGCATAGCCGACCAAGTTTATCATTGGGGAATCTTAGACAGAGACATCTATTTAGTGCTTTGGATTGTGATCTTTGCTTTCCTAGGATTATATCTATTGGGTAAATTGAGATTACCGGGAGACAGCCCAATTGAAAAATTATCCGTGGGAAGGTTGATGTTGAGTATCGTGACTTTCAGCTTTGTACTCTATATGATCCCAGGTTTATTTGGCGCGCCTTTAAAAGCATTATCTGGCTATCTTCCTCCTATGAGCTCTCATGATTTTGATTTGCCAACATTGATCCGGGAAAACAGCGGGGTCTCGGGAGCTATAAGTGCTGAAGATCAATTATGCGAAGAGCCTAAATACGGAGATATGCTCCATTTTCCACATGGGATTAAAGGTTACTTCGACTATGAGCAAGCATTAGCCTGTGCAAAAGAGCAAGGAAAACCAATTTTTGTAGATTTCACTGGTCACGGATGTGTGAACTGCCGTGAAATGGAGGCTAGAGTCTGGTCAGATCCAAAAGTTTTGAGCCGATTAAAAAACGATTATGTGATGTTGGCTCTTTATGTGGATGAAAAAACTGAATTACCTGAAAACGAATGGTACACCAGTGAATATGACGGAAAAGTGAAAAAATCAATTGGTAAGCAAAATGCCGATTTTCAGATCACTCGTTTCAACAATAATGCACAGCCATATTATGTTCTCTTGGATACAAATGGAGAATTGTTGGTTGAGCCAATCGCTTATGAAAGAAGTATCAGTAAGTTTGTAGATTTTCTTGATGAAGGAAAAGAAAAGTTCGAAGCTAAAAACAAGCCTTAATTGACTATTATTCACTTATTGTGTAAAATTACATTTTATGGATAGTTTTATTGGTTCAGTTATTTTCGAGTTTTGGGGAGCACTTTTGGTCTATATATTTCAACTTGCATTCCGTCCCTTAATAGGAAAGAAGCCAAGAGCATTTAAAGAAATCTATAATGGAGGAAAAAAGGAAAAAAATGCTGGCATTTTTCTAAATGGGTCAATTCATATTATTGTGGGAATATTAAGCGTAGTTTTTACCTTATTATTATTAAACAAGTAATTTTAATCATAATGAATTTTATTATTGCGCATAAATAGTACGTATACTGGATTTGCTGACTAATTCTAGCAAAGTGTGCAATCCAAACTTAGTTTTAATTTAAATTGGCAGTAATTATCAAATTTTAATTATTTTGTTTGTCGACCGCTTTTGTGTTTTATCCTCTTGATTAGGCTTAGCTTTCTATTTACGTAAAAAAATTTGGTTTTATACCAATTGAATGCCTATGTATTATACTACAAAAGATAAAAAAATCTAACCCGACCACTTCCGAGGAACTCGGAAAAGCGGGAAGGAGGAAAGTTTAGCGGGCCAGCGTAGGCGTTGAGGGCAGAAGCATTAAACTTTCTTGATTTTTTGTTTCTTTTTGATCAAACAAAAAGAAAAAAATGAAAGCAAATGACATTAGCTTAACAATTAATATTGTCTGTAATCCATCTTTCCTGAAAATTGTATTAGAATTTTAAATCAAATTTTGTTACTTATAACAAACCTAATTAAAGAACTATTGTACCTTTGCGGGGTTATAAACATTTCAATAGAGACAATAATTAAGAATGGCAAAAAGAAGAAAGAGCGAATCGCTTAACGAGGAAGAGAAAAAGCCACTCAATAAAGAAAATTTTAAAAAGCTCAGCGGGGTTTTTCAATTTATTAAACCCTATAAAGGCTATTTCATTGCCGGGCTATTTTTCCTTTTAATTTCAAGTACAACACTTTTAGGTTTCCCCTATGTGATGGGAAAGTTAGTAGATGTAGCTCAGGGCAAAACATCAGGTATTTTTACTGAGATTAATACAGTAGCTTTTATCCTAATCGGGATATTGGCCGTACAAAGTTTCTTTTCTTTTTTTAGGGTATATTTATTTGCTCAAGTGAGTGAAAGAGCTATGGCCGATATGCGTGCCAAGCTTTATACAAAGTTGATGAGCCTACCCATGACTTTTTATGATAAAAGTAGAGTCGGGGAACTAGTGAGTCGAATAACTTCCGATGTTTCTCTTTTGCAAGATACTTTTTCAGTTACACTAGCGGAATTTATTAGACAAGTTTCAACTTTAATAATTGGCGCTGCCATTATTTTTTACTTTACGCCTAAGCTAGCCATTTTTATGGTAGCAACTTTCCCTATATTAGTAATTGCGGCTATGATCTTTGGTCGATTTATCAGGAAACTATCTAAAAAAACACAATCAGAGTTAGCCTCAGCAAATGTTATTGTGGAAGAAACTTTGCAGTCTATCAATATTGTAAAAGCCTTCACCAGCGAATTAACAGAAGTTTTGAGATATCGAAAATCACTTGATAAAGTAGTGAAGGTAGCTCTCAAATCCGCTACCTACCGAGGTGCTTTTATTTCGTTTATCATCTTTGCTATGTTTGGTGGGATAGTGGCAGTATTGTGGTATGGTGCTAGCTTAGTGCAAGAGGGTAGCATGAGTGTGGGTGATTTATTAAGTTTTGTGTTGTATACTACTTTCATAGGCGGTTCCATTGCCGGATTAGGAGATTTATATGGCCAAATCCAAAAAGCGATTGGTGCTTCAGAAAGAGTAATGGAAATTTTGCAAGAGGAAGAAGAATTTAAAATAGAGGCAAAAGAAAAAATACATCTTCAAGGATCAATTCAATTTAAAGATGTACAATTTTCTTATCCAACTCGAAAAGATGTGGAGGTATTGCAAGGCTTGAATCTATCCGTTGGTGCAGGCGAAAAGGTAGCCCTTGTTGGACATAGTGGAGCAGGAAAATCAACTGTCATTCAATTGCTGATGCGTTTTTACCCGTTGGCTTCAGGTGAAATTACAGTTGATGACCTTAATATTAATTCATTGTCCATCACAGCTTACCGACAAAATATCGGAATCGTTCCGCAAGAAATTATTTTATTTGGAGGGTCTATTCGTGAAAATATTGCTTATGGAAAACCAGATGCTTCAGATGAAGAAGTCATTGCTGCTGCCGAAAAAGCTAATGCATGGCTCTTTATTAAAGATTTTCCTGAAGGCTTAGATACAGTAGTGGGTGAAAGGGGCGTTAAGCTGTCTGGAGGTCAACGGCAGCGGATAGCAATAGCCAGAGCAATATTAAAAGATCCAAAAATTCTAGTATTAGATGAGGCCACATCCTCACTTGATGCAGAATCGGAACATTTAGTGCAACAGGCATTGGATGAGTTGATGAAAGATAGAACGACTATTATTATTGCACATCGTTTAGCCACTATCCGCAAAGTAGATAAGATTTTTGTGTTAAAAGAAGGACAAATTTCTGAAGAAGGCTCCCATCAAGAACTTCTAGAATCGGAAAACGGTACCTACAGCAATTTGGTAAAACTTCAATTACAAGATTAAATCATGAAAGCTAAATACTATTTTTTGAAAGCTGTTTTTTGGCTTTTGAGTAAAATTCCGTTTTGGTTCTACCACGGACTTTCGACTCTACTCGGATTCTTCTTCATTAAATTCAAACTTTACCGTCACAAAGTAGTGATGGATAACTTATCAAAATCTTTTCCCGATAAATCTGAAAAGGAAATTAAAGAGATAGCCAAGAAGTTTTACTACCATTTTGTTGATTTATTGATTGAAAGTATAAAAGCATTTAGTTTTTCGAAAAGGACAATCAAAAAACGGTATAAAATTAATACCAGCCCAGAAATTCAAAAACTGCTAGATCAAAAGCGCAATTTAGCGATAACATTACCACATTTTGGTAATTGGGAGTGGTCTGCACAAGGCTTTAATTTTATGACAGACCGTAATCAACCTTTTGGTTTAGCCATATATAAGCCTTTGAAAAACAAAGTCATGGATAAACTTATGAAAGAAAATCGAACCCGGTTTAAAGGGAGTTTGATGATTTCTAAGGACCATGTTTATAAAGAAATAAGAAAACGGCAAGAGGAACATATAATAGTAGGTTTTGCTGCAGATCAATCACCTAATAATCCATATAACTCATATTGGATGCAGTTCCTCGGCCGAGAAACAGGCGTTTTTTACGGGGTGGAAAAATTTAGTAAGCAATTTGACTTAGCTGTAGTTTACGCACATGTTAAAAAGGTAGCTCGATCTCGTTATGAAATTGATTTTGAACTGATCGCAGAGGAACCAAATAAAACCACTTATGGGTATATTACTGAGAAGCATATGCGTTTGCTAGAAGCGGATATCTATAAAACTCCACATCTTTGGCTTTGGACACATAAAAGATGGAAGCGTAATAAACCTTCTGATTATAAACAAAAAAGACAATCAGAGGAAATTTAACCCTCAATTTAAAAATTAAATCGAGCATTTTTTTAACTAATTAAAATGCTATATTAACCTTAAACATAAGTAAGAATGAGCGAATCAAATAACGAAGATAAACTAGAATTAAATAAAATAAGAAAGGCATTCAAAGACAGAGATTGGAACGAAATTAAAAGCTCGGATTCTTGGGCAATTTTTAAAATCATGTCTGAATTTGTAGAGGGTTTTGAAAAGCTTTCCAAAATAGGTCCATGTGTTTCTGTTTTTGGTTCTGCTAGAACAAAGCCCGATCATCCCTATTACAAGATGGCCGAAGAAGTAGCAGCAAAATTAGTTCGTCATGGCTACGGAGTAATTACTGGAGGTGGCCCTGGAATAATGGAAGCAGGAAATAAAGGGGCTAAAAGTGAAAATGGAAAATCAGTAGGGCTCAATATTGTACTACCATTTGAGCAATTCAATAATATCTACATCGATCCTGATAAATTGATAACATTTGATTATTTCTTCGTTAGAAAAGTAATGTTTGTTAAATATGCTCAAGGTTTTGTGGTTATGCCAGGTGGATTTGGCACAATGGATGAACTTTTTGAAGCCTTGACATTAATTCAAACCCATAAAATTGGGCGGTTCCCAATCGTTTTGGTAGGAAAAAAATTCTGGTCAGGTTTAATCGATTGGATAAAAGAAACCTTAATTGAAGCTGAAAATAATGTGAGCCCGGAGGACATGGAATTGTTCACGGTTGTGGATACACCAACTGAAGCTGTAAAAGTAATTGATAACTTCTACTCGCAGTTTATGCTTTCGCCAAATTTCTAAATTCTTTAACAGAAGCGATTCCTTATGTCAGATAGCAGATTAGCACTTTATATTTCAATAGCATCTTTGGTCACTTTCTTGATTGTTGCTTTTTTCGGGAATCAAAGAGGAACAGAAAGGGACAAGCCAATCATGGAACCGGTCCGACCGATTGCTTTCAAGAATGCTAAAACCATTCCGCTACCTGAGGAAATCGACCTTGCCGGAGAACCAGTGCCATTGCATATAGATGATGTGAAAGAACGATTAGACAAAGAATTGCATATCAATTCCTATTGGCATAATAATACTATATTTTTGTTTAAGCGAGCCAATCGTTGGTTTCCGGTAATTGAACCGATTTTAGAAAAAAATGGGGTTCCAGATGACTTTAAATACCTGGCTCTAATTGAAAGTGGACTAGAAAATGTTACTAGTTACGCAGGTGCTGTAGGTTTTTGGCAAATCTTGAAAAGCACTGGGAAGGAATATGGCTTAGAAATTAATAGAGATGTGGATGAACGCTATCATCCCGTAAAATCAACCGAGGCCGCCTGCAAATATTTAAAAAGAGCCTATGACAAATTCGGGAATTGGACTTTAGTAGCTGCTTCATATAATAGAGGAATGCGGGGCATGCAAAATGCTTTAGACAATCAAAAAGTAGACAATAGCTATTATGATTTAATGCTAAATGATGAAACTTCACGTTATGTGTTTAGAATTTTGGCAATCAAACAAATTTTTGAAAGTCCTCAAGATTACGGATTGGATATAAGCAAAGAGCATTTGTATGAACCCTATAGCTATCGAACTGATACGGTTCGCAATTCCACAAATTGGGTGGATTACTCCAGGGAGCAAAATACAACTTATAAAACCCTTAGAATTTACAACCCATGGATTCAAGATGATGACATCAGAATTGGAAGAAATGAATACTATGTAATTAACTTACCAATAGGAGACTAAAAGATAATGCCAATTTCTAAACCTACGAAGTCATTTCTCAATTTAAAATTATCGCCATAAGCATTGTCTTTGATAACATTTAATAAACCTCGTTGGTAAACGATTCCTCCAAATATTTTTGTATTTATGCCGATTCCGTATTCTAATCCAATTGCCAATAAAGAATTCAAATCAAAGAATTTAAAGCTTTGAACAATGTTTTCCTCTTCGCCCTCGCTATTGGTCATGAAATCAACTGTGCCGCCAAATTGGAAATAGATTTTCTTGTCCAAGCCTACTTCCTCAGTGAATAATTTTAATGTTATTGGAAGCTGTAAATACTGCGGATTATATGCTTCTTGATAAGTAGTATTCATTGAATCGGCCACAAAAGTTGATCGCTTGGACGTAAATATTATCCCAGTACTGAAATAATGATTCTCTTTAAACTCGAAATCGAAAACTGGACCCAATTGAAATTTAAGGCCAACTCCATCTGTTCTAAAATCGGTATTATCAGCCTCTGACTCTATTCTATTAAAAGAAATATTTGGCGCAGCTTTAAATCCAAACCTCACTTGCGCTTCAGTTATGTAAACTGAAAACAGGAATATGGCAGAAAAGAGCAATTTTTTCATTTATTTTGGGTTTTGATATTCAAGACAAATATAATTAATGACATATGCAAAGTAATAAATATTATATACTTACTTCTTTAATCTCTTTGATTGTTTTTTCAGCTTGCTCACATAAAGATGATTTTTGCGAAGAGGCACCAAATATTAGTAATATTGACGTGAATATACCTCTTAAAGATCTAACAGATGACATGATCGGTAGCGATACTCAAAATGAAGCGTTAGAATTCATTCAAAAGCATCCTTTTATTGCGGATTACTTTTTTGAAAGAAGAAGGTATGGGCAAGACTCAATTGTGGCAAAGAACATGGTAAATATTTTCTCAAATCCTGCATATAAGGACACACTTTACCAACAAGTGAAAAATAATTTTGATGATTTTGAAGGCTTGAAGTCTGAATTTGAATTAGCATTTAGATATTACAAAAACTACTATCCAGAAGTAGTGGTACCTGAGTTAGAAATCGTATTAGCGGGCTTACAAAAGGATTTATTTGTTTCAGATAGTTTAATTAGTATTGCAGCCGATTATTTCCTAGGTCCCGATGCGGCTTATGTTCCCAATGGTGTCCCTGAGTACATATTAATGCGCTACGAAAAGGAATATATCGTTCCTATGACCATGTTGTTGCTCACCCAAAAGCAAAATGAAACGGATCAAAGCGATCAAACGCTTTTAGCGGACATGGTTTTTTATGGAAAATCTTACTATATGACCAAAATGACTATTCCATGTACTTCGGATTCATTATTGATTGGTTACACGGCCAAAGAAATGGAGGACATTAATAAAAATGAGCACATAATATGGGCTAATTTTTTAGAGAATGACTTACTCTATGAAACCAGTCATTTCATGAAAAATAAGTTTATAGGGGAAAGGCCTAAAACATTTGAAATTAGTCAGGAATGTCCAGGAAGAATAGGGATCTGGGTAGGTTGGCAGATTGTACAGTCGTATATGAAAAATAATCCAGACGTTACATTGCAGGAATTGATGAAAAATAGCGATGCACAAGAGATTTTTAGTCTATCAAAGTACAAGCCTAAAGGGTAAAACTATTTTGAAAGTTGGGTGATATTTGAAAAATGCAATTTCATAATTTCTATTCTGGAAATATTTAGCTAATTTATATGTAATTAGAAAAAAGCTAAATGTTCGCTTATGAATCCTTCTGAAAAAGGTTGGTTAAAAGAATACATAAAATTTAGAGGGCCACATCCGATTGATTTTCTCCAATATCAAATAAAAGATCAAGATAACTTACTCTATAAAATTGTTCAACCCACTGGATTGATTTATGGCCATCCAATTCATGCCCCAGGTATTCGCCATCCGAAGGAGCAGAGATGGAACAGTTTGGGAAAAATGAAAATTGTCTTATTGGAGAGTTTTCTCCATAGTGCAAGTTTGAAGCAGGAAGTACTACCAACAACCCCTAATGATTGGCAAGATTTTTACTTGGAAACAAGTCAATCGATCGGACAGTTTTATTCTGTTTTGGACCCCCAGATAAGGAAAAAGGCTTTTTTCATTTTTGGTAAGAGAAGAAAAGATGAGTTTAGATTTGCAGAACAAGTACTGCATAAGAGGCTTTTTCTTAAATCTCGATGGGATCATTTTTGGGCGAGTCTCTTTCAAAATAGTTTACTCTTTTTAGATACGTATTATTTTGGAGAATGGAAGGCTGCGAGATTCCACAATATGAAGTGGCATAAAGATGCAATGAAGATTTTGCTTTTGAAAGTTATTGCAGCCGCTGCGCACGCTAATCAAATTATTGAGCGAGAGGAGAAAAACATGTTCTTCACCTTTTTAGGATCTTCAAATCTGACAAAGTCTCAAAATAAACTAGCCAAAGAGGCTTTTCGAGATGGGATTAGTTTGGATCAAATTGATTTGAGACAGGCTGACACTTGGTTACTCAAGAAGTATGTTTTGGAGTTAGCAATTTTAATGATTTGGGCTGATAAAGTGGTGAGTGCCGAAGAGCGAGCCTTTTTGAGTGAACTTGCTAGGCGCTTGGGTATATCAGAAGAGGAATTAGATATCAGTTTAATTGCCATTGAATCGTTTGTGATAGAAAACTGGAAAGAGGTATATTTTCTTCAAAGTAAACATTCATTTCAGCTTATCAGTGAAACTATGACTACCAGGATAACTTTTGTCCTTCAGCAGCATAAGGGAAGTATTGCAAAGGAGATTAAGAGTAACTCAGAGCTTTGTTCTTTGTTTGAGAAATCTAAAAACCAGCAATTAACTGAAGACGAACAAAAAAAAATGAAGTCTCAGTTAATAGAGATCCTCAAATCTATTCCCGCATTTGTCACAATTGCTTTACCAGGATCATTTCTGTCATTGCCCACTCTACTAAAGATTTTACCAAAAGACGTCTTTCCGTCTGGATTTCAAGACTAAATGTAATCTTTACTTTTACTTCTTTGAGGGATTAAAAGTGAAAGAAGTATAGACAACAGTAGAGTTGAAAAAATCACACCGAAAGAAACAAGCGTATTAATATGGATATGTACAATTTCCAGTAGCATTTTTGCACCAATAAAAATCAGGATAAATGATAGTCCTTTCTGTAGTAAATAGAATTTATCTATAATTCCTGCCAACAAGAAAAATTTAGCTCGCAATCCTAAAATCGCAAAAATATTTGATGTGTATAAAATGAATTCATTTTGGGAAATAGCAAACACAGCCGGAATTGAATCGACAGCAAAAATCAAATCGGTTGATTCTACTAATAGAATCACCAAAAACAGCGGAGTAAATAAAACTACTTTACCTCTTTTAATTATAAATTGACCACTAAAATTTCCTTTGGTGATTTTTAAGTACTTTCTAGCAAATTTAATTATTACATTTTTTTCGGGATCTAAATCATCCTCTTCTTTTTGGAAGAATATTTTTACACCGCTGTACACCAAGAAAGCACCAAAAATGTATAGGATCCAATGAAATTGCTCTACTAAAAAGGCGCCTAGGAATATGAAGATAGCCCTAAAAACTATTGCTCCTAATACCCCCCAAAATAGGATTTTATGATAGTAAGTTTCTTCTACTTTGAAGTAGCGTAGGATTAAAAGAATTACAAAAATATTGTCAACAGATAACGCATATTCTGCCACATATGCAGAAAAATATTCGAGCATTACTACAGTGCCACCATAGTATTCATAGATGAGGTAACCAAACCCGACTGATATCACAACCCAAAAGATTGATTGATAGGTCGCAGATTTTAAAGAAACCTTTTTGGCATCTTTATTGAAAAATCCTAAATCAAAAATGAGGAAGATGACAATAACAGCCCCGAAAATACTGTATAGTATATGTTCTGTGTTATCAAAAAACCCTATAATTCCATCCATATACTAATAATTCCCCAATTAAAACCGAAAGATAATTTATTTGTAACTTTTAATTAAATTTTATAAAGAAAATTATCTTTAATATACCTAAATCTATCTTCATGCTACATTATATTGACTTTTAAATATAGTGACTAATGTAAGGTTATGGCTAAAAAATAACCTTAATGATTAGTGTTTTTAGATAAATTGAGAGGGGAACAAGATAAAATTGAGTATTTGAAAGATTAAAGGCAAGCTCAAGATCAAGCTTGCCATGCAGGAAATAAATAAGATTGAACTATTTTACAGTTATTATGTCTTGATCTGATAAATTATAATGTTTCATTACAGCATTGTAATCTTTATAATCCACCGGTTCGCTTGTTCTTGAATTCGTAAATTGCCCAGGGACCACCACCACTCTCGCGATCCAATTATCAGTATAGCTTGCATCTAAGAGATTGAGATCAAAATTAGAATCTAGGAACAGATTCACATCAAAAATTGTAAAATCATAATTATAAACTAATGTCCCAAAATCTGTGAATTCGGTTTGAGGAAGTGCTCTCCAAATGTCAAGATCATCCTCTTCGATATAATCATAAAGAAAATAAACAAGAACCTTATCAGATTCCAGCATTTGGAAATCACCTGGGAATTCCAACAAAAGTCTGTATTCATTGGAGGCAGAAAAGGTTAAGTCAACATATTCAAAAACAAATGCTTCCTGCCCATTTTGGCCATCCTGTCCTGAAGGGCCTTGAGGTCCTCGTGGTCCCTGGGGTCCAGGAGCACCATCTTGGCCATTGAAAGTACAGCTTGCTAAAAATAGTAAACTTATTGCGTAGGTAAAATTGAAAAGATTTTTCATGGCTATATTATTTGTTGAGTAGTCAAAAGTAACCAAAAAATATGCCAAAACTGGAATAGTCCTGTGGAATGAAAGTGAAGAGTAATGTGCAGTTTTAAATCTACTTGCCTAAATAATATTTTATTAGCATCCCAATAAAGAGTAGAATAAATATTGCCCCTTTAATGATATTGTCATTAAGACGAGAATTTTTTAATGTTCTGAATACGTTAAAAATCATATGACAAATATAACCCAGTACTCATCAAGATACTAAAGCTATATTTTTTGATAGCGTAAGATTTGTTTCAGTTTTAATATTTGTAAAAAAAATGTTAAATATTATTTCTAAATAATACAGTGCTTTCCCTTAAAATTTTTACGAAAAAGTATGTCAGTAGACTGTCTATCGCTACATAGGCTTGATTTACCTTTTAAATACTCATTAAGAGATGGATTTTACTACATGAGTAAATTTCTTATGCTATTCCTTAAATCAAATCCTTGCCTGATAGGTATAAAGGTCAAAATACCGGCCTTCTTTAGCGATAAGCTCATCATGTTGACCTCGTTCAGCAATCTCACCATCTTCTATTACAAGGATTTGGTTTGCTTGTCTGATGGTACTTAAACGGTGAGCAATTACAAAGGTGGTTTTTCCTTTCATTAATTCTTTTAAGCTAGATTGAATAAAATGCTCGCTCTCAGTATCTAGATTTGATGTGGCCTCATCTAATATTAGTATTTTAGGGTCTGCTAAAATGGCTCTGGCAATGGCGATTCTCTGCTGTTGGCCACCAGATAACTTAACACCTCTTTCGCCAATTTGAGTATCCAAGCCAGCTTCGAATTTATCGGTAAATTGATTTACATAGGCAGAATTCACTGCATTCATCAATTCAGCTTCAGTCGCATTTGGCCTTGGGAATAGAATATTTTCTCTAATGGTACCTTCGAATAGAAAATCTTCCTGTAATACTACGCCTAATTTGCTTCTATAACTTTCTAAGGTCACTTTTTGCAAATCATGTTCGTCTACAAAAATTTGACCTTCATCCGGGTTTAGAAAGGAAGAAACTAAGCCTGAGATTGTACTTTTCCCTGAGCCAGAGGTTCCTACAAAGGCGGTCACTGAACCGGGGAGGGCTTCAAAACTAATGTTTTTAACCACATCTTTTGCTTCTTCATAAGCAAAAGAAACGTTCTGGAAGTGTATATGGCCTTTGATGTCTTTCAGATCAATAGTTCTGTTCGGATTATCCGTTTCCACAGGTGTATTCATGATTTCTTCTGTCCTATCCAGACCAGCAAATGCCTCAGTTAGTTGGCTTCCAATATTACTCATCTGAACTATAGGTGCTATCATGAAACCTAAATATAGCGTGAAAGCAAGAAAGTCTCCGAAAGTTAGTTGCTCGTTCATGATCATCCAACCCCCAATACCCATTATTCCAGCAGACGCTAGGCCTAGCAGCAAAGTGGCGGAACTAGTAATCAAACTTGTTGCAGTCAAACTAGATTTAATGTTTTTGAATAAACGATCAACGCCTTCAGCAAAAACCCTGATTTCTTGTAGTTCAGCATTAAATCCTTTTATCACTCTTATGCCACCTAAGGTCTCTGTTAACCTACCTGTAACATCGGCATTTATTTTTCCTCTTTCTCTGAAAATCGGCCGAATTCTTCCAAAAGCCTTAAGGGAAATAAAGCCGAAAATAGCTACGGGAACTAACACATAAAGTGTCATCATAGGACTGATGGTAATAAGAATGACCAAGCATACTACGGAAGTTAAAATTCCTCCTACCATTTGCGCTAATCCTGTACCTACCAAGTTTCGGACTCCTTCTACATCCGTCATGATTCTAGAAACCAATTCTCCCGTTTTTGCATTATCAAAATACCGGATCGGCAGCTTTAAAATATGAGACTGAACTTTAGAGCGGAGCTGAGCAATTAGGTTTTGAGCCTCAACACTTAAGATTTGTGTAAGGGCAAAAGAAGTGACTGCTTGTACGACTATTGCTCCCACAACAGCAAAAATCAGATACTTTAGCATTTCTAAATCCCCATTGGGAACAATATCATCAACTAAAATCTTGCTGGAACCGGGAAGAACTAAAGAGGCCGCTCTACTAATTATAATCAGTACAAGACCAATCAGAATATATTTTCTTCTTGGCCAAATAATGGTTTTAAATGCCTTACCTAAAGTGGTTTTGGAGGATTGATCTTGCTTTGCCATAAGTTAAAAGGAAAGCTTCTAAGTACGGCTTAGCAATCTAAAAGTTGTTTTATGTTTAACTCTTCTAACTTAGAATGAATGCTGAAACCTGTCAGGTTTTAGTACGATTTCAATTTTGAAAAGTAAATTTATTTTGATTGTTTAATTATTCGCATTAAATACTCACCATAACCACTTTTCACTAAAGGCTCAGCTAGTTTTTGTAATTGCGATTTATCAATGAATCCCATTCTGAAGGCAACCTCTTCTATACAGCCTATTTTCAAGCCCTGTCTTTCTTCAATTACCCTCACAAATTCTGAGGCTTGCATTAGAGATGAGAATGTCCCTGTATCCAACCAAGCGGTCCCCCTGTTTAGCACACTTACTTTTAATCTTCCTTCCTGTAGGTATTTTTTATTGATGTCAGTGATTTCCAATTCTCCCCTCGGACTTGGTTTAATGTTCTTTGCGATATCAATGACACGATTATCATAGAAATAAATACCAGGCACTGCAAAAGATGATTTCGGATTGTCAGGCTTCTCCTCTATGGAAATAGCCTTTCCTTCCTCATTAAATTCCACCACACCGTAACGTTCCGGGTCTTGAACATGATAGGCATAAACAATTCCGCCTTCAGGACTTGTATTGGATTGCAGCAAAGTGGACATTCCCGATCCATAAAAAATATTATCACCTAAAATGAGGGCTACATCATCATTACCAACAAAATCTTCTCCTATGATAAAAGCCTGTGCAAGGCCTTCGGGTTTTTCCTGAACCGCATACTCAAAATTGCAACCAAGCTGACTACCATCTCCTAATAACTGTTTGAAAAGCCCCGTGTGCTCTGGTGTAGAAATGATTAAAATATCTTTAATCCCTGCCAGCATTAGAGTGGAAAGTGGATAATAAATCATAGGCTTGTCATAAACCGGCATAAGCTGCTTACTCAACGCAATGGTTAATGGGTGTAATCTTGTTCCTGATCCTCCTGCTAATATTATTCCTTTCATAATTAAGATTTATAGATGTAAGAACCTAGATCCTAGACTGGCTCTGTAGTTACCTAAATTCTAATTTCTAGTCTTGATTCTAGTGCCTAGATTCTAGTCTTTCTATTTATACATTTCATCGTAATACTGCTGATAAGCACCTGAAGTCACATTTGTTAGCCACTCTTCATTTTGTAAGTACCAATCGATAGTCTTGGAAATCCCTTCCTCAAATTGGAGGCTCGGCTTCCAGCCTAATTCATTCATTATTTTGTTGGCGTCAATGGCATATCTTAAGTCATGCCCTGCCCTGTCTTTCACATAGGCAATTAGTTTTTCAGAAGTTCCTGCTTCTCTACCTAGCTTTTCGTCCATGGTCTTGCAAATAACCTTGATCAAATCTAGATTTTTCCATTCGTTAAAACCACCTATATTATAAGTCTCTTTGTTTTTTCCATTATGATAAACCAAATCAATTGCCTTTGCATGGTCTATTACATAAAGCCAATCTCTGATATTTTCTCCTTTTCCGTAAACAGGTAGTGGCTTGTTATTCCTGATATTATTGATAAAAAGAGGTATTAATTTTTCGGGAAATTGGTTGGGACCGTAATTGTTAGAGCAATTGCTAATCACTATAGGCAATCCATAAGTATTAGCGTAAGCCCTTACAAAATGATCTGATCCAGCTTTTGAGGCAGAATATGGTGACTGCGGGTCATAAGAAGTTTCTTCAGTGAAAAAGCCTCCATCATCAACAGAACCATAAACCTCATCAGTGGAAACATGGTAAAAGCGTTTTCCCTCAAAACTATCCTTCCAACTCTCTTTGGCTGCATTTAGCAGAGTCACAGTTCCAAATATATTAGTCCTCAAAAACTCCAGTGGATTGCTAATGGATCTGTCAACGTGCGATTCTGCTGCCAAATGGATGACGCCATCAAAGTCATATCTTTCAAATAGTTTGAAAATAAAACTCTCATCCGTTATGTCTCCTTTCTCAAAAACATAATTAGGTTTATCTTCTAGATCTTTTAAGTTTTCTAGATTACCTGCATAAGTCAGAGCATCCAGATTGATAATTTTATAATCTGGATATTGGTTCAGAAATAAACGGACAACATGAGAGCCAATGAATCCAGCTCCCCCTGTAATTAAGATAGTTTTCACTGTTTTAAGGTTTATATATAAATCCAAAAATAAAGATTGTCTGACAGAATAAAGGATTCATTACAAAATTTATTTCAATAGTATCCAAAACTTCCGTTTATTTGTAAAAATTTTTAATAAAAATGTCAGAAGCAGATCAAAAACCAAAAAATACGAATAGTTCAGATGAAATTGATTTGAGAGAATTATTTTCAGCCATTGGCAATTTTTTCAAAAGTATTTTCTTCAATATTATTCTTTTTATTGTAGCGATTAAAAATGCTATTGTTGGAAATATCAAGCTGATAGTAATTTTAGGCGTTTTAGGTGGGGTAGGTGGGATTGCAGTTCATTTTACCACTCCTGATGTATATAAAAGTTCTATTTTACTAAAATCCTCTTACTTAAGTGGCCGATTAATGGAAAGCTCAATTGAAAAATTGGACTTGTTAACTGAAGAGGAGAACCACAAGCAATTAGCTAAAGTACTAAAGATTGATACCGTTACTGCGAATAATATCATTGGTTTTTCTTACGAGCCTTTTGTTTCTGAGAATGAAGTAATTGAATTAGAGATATTTAAAGAGCAGTTGAGAGGTGAAATTGAGGATGAAGAAGTGATCAATCGTTTTGTAGAAAGGTTGAGCATGGATAATAAGTCTACCTATAGAATTTTTGTGGAGGTTTTAGACAGAAATCTGATTAATGACTTAGAGGCGCCATTATTGAACTATTTCAGGAATAATCCCTATGTTTCAAAAAGGCTTCAAATTCAAGAGGATAACTTAAAGCTTGAAGCTCAGAATCTTGAAGAAGAATTAAGTGAATTAGATAGTTTAAAGGAAATTCTTTTCAAAAACTTTAGAATGGTAGGTGAACGAGATAGAGATGGATCAAATAATGTGATTTTAGCAGATGAACAAACTACAAATCCTATTTCGGTATTCAATGAATCTAGAAGAGCATATGAAAAGAAGCTTGAAATTCAAAGAGAATTATTTTTGCAGCCTCAATTTGAATTAATTGATGGCTTTACGGTTTATTCTCAACCCGCGAGCTTAGGGCTTTTGGCGTTAGGTTTTTATGGAGGATTAACTGGTCTTAGTATAGCTGCTTTAATTATAGCTATTAGTTTATTTCTGCAATATCTAGAAAAAATTGAAAGAAAAACTAGAGAAGCTAAAGAAGGATTAAAAAAGAAAGTCGAAGCTAGAAAAAGTTAAGTTTTTCTGATCCTTATTAGAAATAATTCTTTTTTCAGGTTCAATTTTCCAATCAATATTCAAGGAGGCGTCATTGTAAATGATGCCTCTTTCATTTTCAGGGCTGTAATAATTATCACATTTGTAGAAGAATTCTGCTTCCTTACTTAGAACGGCAATTCCATGTGCAAAACCTCTTGGAATGAATAACTGCTGTTTATTTTCTGCAGAAAGATGAATAGAAAAGGATTTTCCGAAGGTTGGCTGATCTTTTCGTAAATCAACGACTACATCTAATACTTCACCTTTTAAAACTCTAACCAGTTTTGCCTGGGCCATTGGTGGTACTTGTAAATGTAATCCTCTAATAACACCATAAACGGAACGAGATTGATTGTCCTGGACGAATTCACATTGAATCCCTGTAGAATCCTCAAATTTCTTTTGATGAAAACTTTCAAAAAAATAGCCTCTTGAATCTTCAAAAACACTAGGCTTAATTATAAACAAACCATCAAATTCAGTTGGTGTAATATTCATGCTCAAGTTTTTCTGCAAATTAAGCACAACATTCCATTTTTACCATGTCTTATTAGTCTTTATATATTAAATTTGCACCGTGATAAAGCAAGTGATATCTATTTTAGAAAAAGAAGTAAAATTAGAATGGCGGAATAAAACGGCATTCAACGGAATCTTGCTCTATTTGGTCAGCACCATTTTCATTTGTTACTTAAGCTTTAATTTGAAAAGAGGGCAGATGCAGATAGACACCTGGAATGCTCTCTTTTGGATTATCATTGTTTTTGCCAATATCAATGGAGTAGCGAAAAGCTTTTTGCAAGAGGGAGAAGGTAGGATGTTGTATTATTATACGCTGTGTAAACCGCATATCATTTTAAGTGGTAAACTGATTTTTAATGTATTGCTTTCTATTTTAATTGCCTTACTGGGCTTTGTTGTTTATGCTGTTATAATAGGAAACCCTGTTAATAATTATACTTATTTTCTCCTAACTATACTTTTTGCATCGATTGGATTCTCGGGAGTGTTGACGCTGGTTTCGGGAATTGTTTCTAAAGCCAATAGTAGTACAGCACTAATGGCGGTGCTGAGTTTTCCAATTTTATTGCCCATTTTACTGATGTCGGTCAGGCTTTCTAAAAATGCAATAGATGGGATCAACATTAGCGTAATGAATGACAAACTGTTTACTTTAATATCCGTAGATGCAATTGTCATTACTACGGCATATATATTATTTCCTTTTATCTGGAGAAATTAAATAGAGCCTATTAGGCAAATACAAGAGATGAACTTATCTCTGTTTGAAAATGAGTATCAAATAAGTAAGTGTTTGTGAAATTTATTATTATTCTAAATGAGAAAAATTTGGTGGAAAATTATAGGGGTTGCGCTGGTGTTTTATACACTCATTGCAGGATTATTGATTGAAGCGCCTAGGTTAGCTATTTTAAATGAAACAATCCGTGCCATGCATTTCCATGTGCCTATGTGGTTTGGTATGGTGATTATGTTGACTGCTTCAGTTGTTTTTTCCATCAGATATTTAAGAACAGGCAATCTAAAATATGATACTTACGCCATTGAGTTAGTAAACACCTCCATTCTTTTTGGAATATTAGGCTTGGCAACAGGAATGATTTGGGCGAACTACACTTGGGGGGCTCCATGGAGTGGAGACCCTAAGCAAAATGCTTCTGCGATCGGGATGTTGATTTATTTTGCATATATCCTTTTACGAAATTCAATAACTGATCCGCAACAAAAAGCTAAAATCGGTGCAGTTTACAATATCTTCGCTTATGCTACTTTAATTCCATTATTATTCATTTTACCAAGACTGACTGATTCTTTACATCCAGGAAATGGAGGTAATCCAGGTTTCAATGCTTATGAATTAGATGGCAGATTAAGAATGGTCTTTTACCCTGCGGTAATTGGGTGGACTTTATTGGGAGTTTGGTTAACGGAATTAAGAATTAGATTATCATTTATTAAATCAAAGATTGATGAAGAAGATTAAGTATTTATTAGTTTTTTCTTTACTGATGATCAGCTTGGGGCTTTCTGCTCAGAAAACTGAAATAGTGGAAGAGGACTACACAAACGATAGAATTGAAATGGCAGATGCCATGAGAGCGGATGGTAAGATTTATGTATTAGTTGCTATTATTGTCACACTTTTTGTTGGCTTTATGCTTTACGCGGTAATGACCGAACGAAAAGTAAAAAAAATAGAAAAATCCTTAAAAGAGAGGGAATAAAGAATTTTTTGGATAGTACCTTTGTTCCAATCTGAAAATAAATTATAGTTATGAAGAGATCGTATATTTTCGGCATTATTGTAATTGCAGCAGCAATTATGATGATTGTTTCCACTGCAGGTGATGCCAGTTCTTATGTTTCGTTTAAAGATGCGCATGATATGGCATTGGAGGGAAACGATACAAAAATTCATGTGGTAGGTGAATTGAAGAAAAGTGAGAAAGGAGAAATTATTGGTTTAAACCCATCTGATGACAAACTATCTTTCACCTTTATGATGGTAGATGAAAATGGTATAGAACAAGAAGTTTTTTACAACGAGCCTATGCCAGCGGATTTTAAGCGCTCAGAGCAGGTAGTGGTAATTGGTTCATTCCAAAAAGGGACTTTCATAGCAGATAAGATTTTAATGAAGTGCCCATCAAAATATCAAGAAGAAACTGTTATTTAATTTGATTTCATAAAATATGATACATACTACAATAGGTGACATTGGTCACCTTTTTGTTATAATAAGCTTTGTAGCTGCCCTCATTTCTATATTCAATTTCTACAAAGCAGAAAAAAGTCCATTGCCGGAGATACAAAAAGGCTGGTTGAAAAATGGGCAAATCACTTATGTGATACATGGTTTAGCGGTATTCGGCATTGTCATCACGCTATTCACCATCATTTCTAATCATTATTATGAATATTTTTATGCATGGAGTCACTCATCGAAAGTGCTTCCCGTAGAATATATCATTTCCTCTTTCTGGGAAGGTCAGGAAGGTAGTTTCTTACTTTGGTCGTTCTGGAATGTTCTTTTGGGGTTTGTTATATTATTGACTAATAAAAAATGGGCGCCATCCGTTATGGTGAGTTTTTCTGTGGTTCAAGCATTCCTTGCGTCTATGATTTTAGGGGTTGTTATTGGAGACCTGAAAATCGGTAGCTCTCCCTTTATTTTGCTAAGAGATGCAATGGACGCACCAATTTTCAATATAAATCCAAATTATGTTCCGGAAGATGGAACTGGCTTGAATCCATTATTACAGAATTATTGGATGGTGATTCACCCACCAGTGTTGTTTCTAGGGTATGCTACCACTTTAATTCCCTTTGCATATGCCATTGCTGGTTTATGGAAGAAAGATTTTAAAGGTTGGGTTCGACCTGCATTACCTTGGGCATTATTCTCTGCAGCAATTCTAGGCGTAGGGATTCTGATGGGCGGCTACTGGGCTTATGAAACTTTAAACTTTGAAGGCTTTTGGAACTGGGATCCGGTTGAAAATGCTTCTTTAGTACCTTGGCTTGTTTTAGTGGCGAGTATCCATACGATGATTACTTATAAGAAAAGCGAAACAGCATTGAAAGCTTCTATCATTTTGGTGCTTTCTGTCTTTTTAATGGTATTGTACGCTACATTTATGGTAAGAAGTGGGGTATTGGGAGAATCGTCTGTTCATTCATTTACTGATTTAGGGCTGTCAGGCCAATTGCTTCTTTACTTGCTAAGCTTTTTAATAATTTCAATCGTTTTAGCAATAGTTCGCTGGAAACACATTCCTTCAACTGAGAAAGAAGTTTCAACCTATTCTAGAGAGTTTTGGATTTTCATGGGTGCTACTTTACTTTGTTTGATGGGCTTTCAGATCTTATTGCCCACCTCAATTCCAGTGTATAATTCTATTATTCAATCGTTCGGAGGAATTTCGAATTTAGCTCCTCCAGCAGATCAAGTAGAGTTCTATACGAAATGGCAGATGTGGTTTGCTGTAGGTCTAGCTATATTGTCGGGAACGGGTCAGTTCTTCTGGTGGCAAAAGATGAAAAAATCGGGAGTGAAGGACTCACTTTTGATGCCAATCTTGATCACTTTGGCCATTTCTGCATTAATTATTGTACTAGCCGGGATGACCAATATTCCCTATATTTTATTAGTTATAGCATCTGTCTACACGATTACTGCAAATGCTAAAATTTTCATTAAAATTGTAAAGAACAATTATAAATTATCTGGGGGTGCTATTGCTCATATGGGACTGGGGATGATGTTGTTGGGGATTTTGTTTTCGACTGGTTACTCTAGAACAATTTCTTTGAATGAAACAGGATTATTATTAACTAATTCTGAAGAGGTAGAAGATAACTTCAATCAAGAAAACATACCACTTTTCATTAATGACCCTCAAACGATGGGAGAATACACTCTCACATATAAGGGCCGGTTCTACGAAACTTATGATGGGGGATATGTGAAAGCTTCTTATTTGGAAGATACTCAAAATGAAAATGATAAAATCGTTAAAAGAGATATCAAAAGAGAAGACGAAAGTTTGACTAAGGGAGATACTCTAAAGGTCTATGGCGCTAATCATTATTATAAAGTAGATTACCTTCATGCTGATGGAGAAAAGTTCTCTCTTTTTCCCAGAGCTCAAATCAATGCTGATATGGGTGGGCTGATTTCCTCTCCCGATATCAGAAGAAAATTTACAAAAGATTTATATACTCACGTTTCGTCAGTTCCTGATCCTACTCAAGAGATTGAATGGTCGGAACCCAAGGAAATGGACGTTACTTTTGGAGAGAAATTCTTCCTCAATGATTTCGTTACCGTTTTAGAGGAAGTAAAAAGGGTGGACGAAATTGAAGGAGAGAAACTAAAGGGAAATGACTTAGCCGTAAGGGCAACGGTCAAAGTTTATGGAGATGGAGAAGACTATATCTTAAATCCCTATTATTTAATTAGAGATAATATGGCTGGAAGAATTCCAGATGAAAACCGAGAAATTGGTATAAAACTTAATATTGAGAGTATAAAGCCTGAATCCAATACATTTACTCTTTCAGTCCGCACGACTCAAAAGGATTATGTAATTCTAAAAGCGCTGGAAAAACCTTTCATTAACTTACTATGGATTGGTACTTTAGTGCTGACTATTGGTTTCGGAATGGCAATCTTTAGAAGATATTCTGAATTTTATAAAATGAAGCGTAAAGGCCTGGAGTGAAAAATGTAGCTTATCATATCAGTTTCATAGGAGCAGGCAATGTAGCTTGGCATTTGGCACCTGCTTTAGAGAACGTTGGACACTTTGTTAAGGAGGTTTATACTCCAAATGGAAAATCAGCAAAGAAATTGGTAGGGAATTTATACGATGCGGTGGTGAAATCTGATTTAGATTTTAAGGACAGTCCTTCTCAAATCTTCATCTTGGCTGTTCCAGACGATGCAATTAAAAGTATTGCTCAAGAGATTATTTTGCCTGAACAGAGCTTGATGGTTCATACTTCAGGAAGTAAGGGATTAGATGTTTTAGAGTATTCCTCTGCAGCGGCATCTGGTGTTTTTTATCCACTTCAAACCTTTTCCAAAAATAAAAAGCTCGATTTCGAACAAGTTCCATTCCTAGTGGAAAGTGAAAATAATGAGGCTTTAAAAATATTAAAAAGTCTTGCAAGATCCTTAAGTAAAAATACGCAGATAGTCTCGACCGCTCAGCGGAAGCAAATGCATTTAGCGGCAGTGTTTGCATGTAATTTCACTAATCACATGCTAAGTATTTCTGAAAAAATCATGAGTAACGCTCAACTGGATTTTTCTTTGCTCCATCCCTTAGTATCTGAAACTATAGATAAGGCCCTCAAACATTCACCTAATTCTGTTCAGACAGGTCCTGCTAAACGCGGTGATTTGGAAACCTTAGACAAGCACATGGAAATGCTAGGAAAGGATGAAACGGTGCAAGAAATTTATAGATTAATTAGCCAGAGTATTTTGGATAAGGAGTAATTTCTGAAAAATAGAACTTCACGAATTAGGACAATCGCACTTCTTTAGTGAAATTTAAAAAGTAAATCAGGTAACTTCAAAATGACACAGCAATTGCCAAAGAATTTCTCTTTTCCGGGTTTTGTAAAGTTGATTCGTGTCCAGAATTTGCTGATTATTGTATTGACTCAGTACCTCACTGCACTTTATTTGTTGCAAGGAATCCATATTCTTGATCTTGAGTTATTCCTTCTAAGCTTCAGCACGGTATTATTGGCTGCAGCTGGATATATTATCAATGATTACTATGACGTAAAAATTGATTATATCAATAAACCAGAAAAGGTAATTGTTGGAAAAGTTTTAAAAAGGAGAGTTGTTTTATTCTGGCACACCTTTTTAAATTTTACGGCCATAATTATCGGTACATTTTTAGATTGGAAAATCGGAGCTATACATTTTGCCTCTGCTTTTATGCTCTGGTTATATTCGAACCAATTGAAAAGACTACCATTTATAGGGAATTTTATAGTAGCATTGCTCACAGGTTTATCCATCTCAATTATTACCTTATACTTTGGTCAAAAACCAATCCTGGTTCATACTTACGCGCTTTTTGCATTTGCTATAAGCCTTATTAGGGAGATTGTGAAAGACATGGAAGACTGGCAAGGAGATGCTAATTTTGGGTGTAAAACATTGCCTATAATTTGGGGTATTCGTAAAACAAAACTCCTGCTTTACGTTCTAATTTCTCTTTTTTACTTTCTTATATTTTACATGACTCAATTCCTTGAGAATGATATCTTATATTTTTATTTCTCTGGCTTAACACTTTTTGTAATTTATTTTATCCATAGATTACGCTTGGCTGATACCATTAAACATTATCATTTTTTAAGCACTTTTTGTAAAGTAATAATGCTAAGCGGGATATTGAGTATGCTGTTTTTCGGCCCTAATTGATACTCTGTACCTTTGGAGTATTTTCTATTTAGTAAATTTCCTCAATTAGTTTCTTAAGCAAAAAAAATGATGCTCTTTGTTTCAATTATTCTTCATAAATGACCTGTAATAGCGTTTGTCCTACCGCTTTCAGTGTTTCTTGTGATATGATATCCATATTGTCATTGTGTGTATGATGGAAATCCGGAAAGAAATCTCCTGAAGTAGGGTCGTGAGCGATAATATCAATCATAGGAATTTTTCCTATTTCATTAACAAAATAATGGTCGTCTGTAATTGAGGCGACTTGCTTATTAATGAAAAATCGACCGTAACCAATTTGATCAGCGGTGTTCCAAACTTTTTCTACTATGCTCGGTGCGTATTTCATAGAGTAGCCTTCTTTATGGAACTGAGCATTACTTGCTCCCACCATGTCAAGCAAAACACCATAGTATGCTGAATATCCTGGTATATGTTTATTTTTACTCCAGTATTGAGAGCCTAAACACCACCAGATTTCGGAGGGGTTTCTTGCAGATAATCCTTGTGGCTCACCATTATCTTCTCCGTCAAAGAAAATCACATCTATTCCAACATTGGGCTTATTCTTTGCATTTTGTATTGCATTAACTATCTCTAGAATAACACCAACTCCACTAGCGCCATCATTAGCGCCATCAATGGGTTCCTCTTTTCTCTCGTTGTCCTTGTCTGCAATTTTCCGAGTATCCCAATGCGCGGCCAGGAGTATTCGCTTCTTTTTTTCTGGTTGGATAGATGCAATGATATTGGTTAAATCCCAAACTTCACCTTCATAGGTTTCTGCTTCAAACTTTTGAGTTTTGACGGTCGCTCCAAAAGTTTCTAACTGGCTTATTAAATACTGTTCTGTTTCTGCATGTGGTTTGGTGCCGGGAACTCTAGGGCCAAAATCCACTTGTGTCTGCACAAACTGGTAAGCATTCCCAGCATTAAATACAGGAACTTGTAAATCCTTCTTTTCACGATCTTCAGAAATACTTTCCTTTTTTTCTTTAGAAGAATCGCAAGAGATTAAAAAAAACACAATAAATATGACTGGAATTAAGTTTTTCATGTAGAGTTTTTTTTCAAAAATACAGATAATGAACGTAATGAGTTAAAAATTTATAGCAAAACTTACTATTGAGTATTATATCACAATTAAATAACTAAGTGTTTGATGTATTATTTTGCTCACAAATGTAAACTTTAATCAGACTGCTACAGTTAAAATATGAATCTTACAGTTAAAAATAGGCTGGTGAAAATATTGATCTCTAGTTTCTTGCTCTTTATTGTGAAAAATTAGTGGTTTGTCGATTAAAGACTCTTGTGACTATTATTTTTAGAAAGAAGTAACAAATCAGCCAATCGGTATTTTTTATCAATTATTATCAACTTAAATTTGTGACATCATTCATTCTTAAAAAAAGAACATTTATGAAAAAGTCTTTAAAATTATTCGCAGCAATATCAGGTTTAATACTTTTTGCTTCTGCATGTGCGCAAAGAACATGTCCTACTTATTCTTACGAAGAAGTAGAAAAGGAAAGTTCTATTGAAGCAACAGTATAATTTGCTTAGTTAAAATGATATAGGAATATCAAGGATGCGTTATAAGCAGGTTTTTTCTCGTCCTTAATTTCCATAACAATATCAATTTGAGCTTTGCTTACCCCTCTTAAATCTACTATAGAATTTAATCTAGCTTTTAATCGTACAGAGGAACCAACTTTAACGGCTTGATTGAATTTCATTTTCTCAATTCCATAGTTGATCATCATCTTTAGGTTTGTAACATTTGCAATTTGTTCCCATAAATAGGGAGCTAATGACAATGTTAAATACCCATGGGCAATAGTGCCACCAAAAGCACTTTTTGCAGCCCTTTTCTCGTCCAAATGAATCCACTGGTGGTCAAGTGTAGCATCTGCAAATTGATTGACTTGTTTTTGATCAATTGTATGCCAATCCGATACACCTAACTCTTGGCCTTCATAAGCTTTAAATTCTTCGAAACTGCTGATTTCTATTGGTTGCATAGTATATAATGATGTTTTAATATCAGTTTGCAATATAAAAGCTTATTTACAATTTATTGAATGGAAAAGACAATATGTACTTCTGCTTTTAATTTGATCTCCTTAAAATCTAAATCTGATTCCATTGAAGCAGTTTCTTCTGCCGATGTTGACATCATTCTGTTATTTTGATAGGATTTATAATAAATGGGCTGGAAATTTTGCTGATTTTCATTCAATTCTATTACCTTACCTACTTTCTCATCCAGGGGTTTCAATAAAGCTTCGGCTTTAGCTTTGGCATTTTTCACTGCTTCTACCTGTAATTCTTGATTTAGGTCTTGAAGACGTGAGTGGGTGTATTGACTGACTCTTACGTACTCAATTGACTTTGGATCAATTTTGGAAAGGATAAGGTTTAATTTTTTGGTATCCGACAATTTTAATTGAAATTGCTTTCTTGCCATGAAGTCTTTGTTTTCATTCTTTTTATTCCAGCTGTAATTATAGCCATAGACATTTTCAACTGTCAAGTTTTTCTTATCTACCCCAGCTTTTTCAACGGCATTTATTAATTGATTTTCCAATTCACTGATTTCGAATTTGCTGCCTGTTTTTAACTGATATTCTTTGAGTGAAATGGTGAAATAGATGATATCTGGGAGGATTTCCTTTTCTGCAACCCCTGTAACTGAAATAGTTCTGATGTTTTTATTTACTAATTTCTCTTGAGCTTGTAATTCCGAAGCTGCAAGAATGATTGTTATGACGATAATAAATAAACTTAGCTTTTTCATGTTTTATATTGGTTAAGTTTTCTAAAGATAAACAAGCATTATCAAATGTTGTGCATTGTTTATCTTGTCTATTTCTAAACTGTTTAAAATCTATCAAAAGTAGCCTGACTGGAATAGGCTCAACATTCAATTGATTATCTACCTTTCTAGTTTAGATTTAAGGTTTTCAATATGATTTATGAGTGCTTCTTGCCAATTTTTTCCTGCATCCCAGGTATCTCCTAAATATATGTCTTTTGTATAAAGCTGTTGAATATAATATTTTTGAACATGCTCTTCAATTCCATATTTCATCACTTTAGCATTTTCACCTTTTCTTTCAGATATTAAAATTGTTTCTTCATCTGACAAATTATAGCCTAACATTCTTCTAAGACTTTCACCATTATTTTGCAGTTTTTTCAAAACCATCAAATACCCTTCACTAATCATTTCTTCTACGGTCATATTGGGTTCTACCAAGCCGTATTTAAATGGGTAATGTTCACTCATAATCGAATCCAATTCCGCATTGGCTTTATCTACATCTATATTAAGCATAATATTAGATTCAAATTTCGGCACTGCCAATTTATCTATTCTTATATCAGGATTGAAATTTGCTATTCTTCTCGATTTAATTACGTTGGTTCTTTTGAATGTTTCTGGGATATCAATAATTAGAAAATTTTCTCTTTCCAGGTCTGACTTATTCACCAAGGTCTGTAATGTAGAACCTAAATCTTTTAAGTTAGGAGCTTGTATATGAAAGGCGTTCATTCCATTTTGAAAGAAACCGCCTGATTCGGGTATTTTCGATGCATAAAGCTCAAATCCTTTATCAGTCTGGTGAATTATTAGCATATTTTCAATGCTCCTTTTGGTAATATCAGAATAGAAGGCCGTTGTAGCATCTTCCCCTGACATGATATCAGATAAAGAATAATAGGCTACTGCGTCTATTCCAATCTGGATGAAACTATTATGGATTTTTTGCGCTTCTTCTTCCCATTTTAAGGAATTTACATTCATAAAAACTGCAGCTCTTCTACTGAGGAGATCTTCAGGTAAGTCATTGGTTTTACTAAAAAATGGAAAGTCGTCCTGTCCAAAACCATTAAAACTAATCAAAATCAATAAAATAGAGATTATATGTTTTTTCATAAAAATACATAATATGTAGTCGCTGAATAAGTCAGATGCAAAATATAAACCCTGAAAATCAATAAGTTATATTTAATTCTAGGGTAAAAGTTTAATTATCCCCTTTTAAAATTAGAGGAAAATTAAAGATTTTTGAATAATCGGCTGAATCTTAACGTCATTATCTATAAATTTATTCTTTATCTCTGTAAATTCAACAACATAAAAGTATACTTGTCCTAATGAAGTCTTTAAAGCATTGCCTCGTTCTCCTGTCCCTTTTAATTGCTCAGCAAGGCTTTGCACAAAAGGACTCAATTGCTGTTTTTCCTGATTCTGCCAAAGTAATGGAGGATTTGTTTTTTCTGGCTTCTGATTCACTTCAGGGACGGAAGACCAATAGTCAAGGCAATAAAATAGCCAGAAATTTTATAATAAAGAGACTGCAAAAAGTGGGGGTGTCAGCTTATGTGCAGGATTACACTCAGCCTTTTGCGTTTGGAAAGGATAGCATTCCTGCTGTGAATATCTTGGGTTTCATCGAAGGCTTTTCTAGTAAAAATTATATCGTGATTTCGGCACATTACGATCATGTTGGGATGGAAGATAGTACTAAAATATATAATGGTGCCGATGATAATGCCAGTGGAGTGGTCACACTATTGGCTCTAGCTAAGTATTTCAGAGAAAATCAACCTGAGAATAACTTGCTTTTTGCCTTTTTTGATGCAGAAGAAATGGGTTTGCAAGGGGCAAAGCATTTTATGCAATCAGTCGTGATGGACACCAGTCGAATAAAAATGAATATTAATTTAGATATGGTGAGTCGCGGAGATAAAAATGAAATATATGCTGTAGGAACTTATTTCACACCCTATTTAAAGCCCTTATTAAATGAAGCATCAAAGGATAAAAGTATTAAACTGTTATTCGGAAGGGATATTCCCAAGAAAAAGCCATATTGGGTCAATGCCTCAGACCATGCCCCTTTCCATCAGGCAGAAATACCTTTTATATATTTTGGCGTAGATGATCATCCTGATTATCACAAAATCACTGATACTGCAGATAAAGTTAATCCAGATTTCTATTTGGAAGCCATTCGACTGATTAAAGATGCAATCGAGATTTTTGATGCTAATTTGGACGAGATTGTTTATGGGAAATAATGTTTAGAGGCATTATACTTTTTTCCGAGAGGATAATTTTTAAAATTACAGACTTTAAGAAATTGATAAAATGCAAGAAAGACATACCTACGACCTTGGAATGATAGGCAATTGTGCTTATTTGGCACTTATTGGAAAAGATACGGACATCAAATGGATGTGTATGCCCCGTTTTGACAGTTCCTTTATTTTTGGCAGTCTGATTGGCGGGGAAAAAGGAGGAGAATTCTCCATTAAGCCCACTTCAGAAAACTATAAAATAACACAAGACTATATTCCCAATACCAATGTATTGGAGACCGTAGTGGAAACTGATGAATTTGCATATAAAATAATTGATTGTGCTCCAAGGTTTCGTCAGTTCGACCGCTATTATCGGCCTCAGATGTTGATCAGGAAAATCGAGCCATTGAGAGGTTTACCCCAGCTCAAAGTGGTTTGCAATCCAGTAGGAGATTACGGACAGAAAAAGCTTACTAGAGAAAGAGGTAGCAGTCATATCCGATATTTTGGGTTGCCAGAGACTTTAAGGCTCACTACCAATATTCCAATTAATATGGTGATGGATAGCAGTCCTTTTGTGCTTACTAAAACCCGCTATATGGTGATGACATATGGTGCTCCTTTGGAAGCAGAATTGCAAGAAACAGCTGAAAATTTTATAAGCAAAACTATTTTCTATTGGCAAAATTGGGTGAAATCTACAAGTATTGGTCAACATTATCAAGAACAAGTGATACGGTCTTCTTTGGCACTAAAAATCCATCAGTATGAGGATACAGGTGGAATTATAGCATCGCCTACCATGTCATTGCCCGAGTCACCAGGAAGTACTCGAAACTGGGATTATCGATATTGTTGGATGCGTGACACTTATTATACTCTTACAGCCTTCAATAATATCGGTCACTTTGAAGAAATGGAGAATTACTTTCTATATCTCACCAATATTCCTATGAGAGGAAAGGAAAGAGTTCAGCCTCTTTATAATTTGGTTGGGGAGAGTACCATTATTGAAAAGGAGTTGGATTTGCCAGGTTATTTAGGAAATCAACCCGTGCGAGTCGGAAATGATGCTTATACTCATATTCAGAATGATGTTTATGGACAGATTTTGTTAGCGATTCTTCCTCTATATACGGATAAACGCTTTGCCAACATGGAAAAGTCTCAGTCTGCTTATTTGCTCAAAACAATTTTAGAGAAGATAGAATTTACGATGGATGAGGCAGACGCTGGTTTATGGGAATTCAGAAATCTGAAACAAAAACATGCTTATACCCATCTTTTTCAGTGGGCGGGTAGTCATGCAGCAATGAAAATAGCTAAAGAAATTGGTGAGATTGAGCTTGGCAAAAAAGCAGAAAAATTACTAAAACAGGCCGCGGCTCACTTGGAGAAATGCTATGCGCCAAGCAGGAAGGCTTACGCTCAAGCAGAAGGCGTAGAAAGAATGGATGCAAGTACGCTCCAGCTCATTATGATGAATTATATGCCGCACAATAGCCAGAAAGCCAAAGATCATTTGAAGGCTTTGGAAGAGGATTTGAAAGTAGGAAAAGGGCTATTTTACCGGTATAAGCATGCTGATGATTTCGGAGAACCAGAAACTACATTTTTGATCTGTGCTTTCTGGTATGCTGAGGCCCTCGCCTGCGTAGGCAGAACGGAAGAGGCTATGGAAGCATTTGAGGAGGTAATTGGCTATTCAAATCATGTTGGATTATTGAGTGAAGATGTGAAATCTTCAGATGGCTCTATGTGGGGAAATTTTCCTCAGGCATACAGCCACGTGGGATTGGTAAATGCAGCATATAGAATTAATAATAAATTGGATAAACCAGATTTTTTGCCATAAGTTTTGATTGATAATATTTTTTTAGCGATTGCCTTATTATTCCCCTTATTGATTGTTCTTCTTATGTTGAAGGCTGTTAGGGATGTAATTAAGGTAACATTAAACTACTTCGGTATTTTCGGACTAGGTCGATTGAATCAGGAGCAAGTAAGGAAGCTGAAGAAATATTCTCCATATTTTAGGCAACTCAAATTAAAGTATCAGAAAGAGTTTATTTGGCGTGTGAGCCAGTTTATAAGTGCCAAAAAGTTTGTTTCTAGAGGAATGGAGGAAGTAACCGATGAAATGAAAATTGTGGTCGCAGCTCTGTCTGTTCAAATAACTTTTGGTCTGCCTCGAGTATATCTCACACATTTTAAGAAAATTCTGATTTATCCAGATAATTATTACTCAACGATTAATAATCAATACCATAAAGGAGAGGTGAATCCTCGCTTTGGAATTATAGTCTTGTCATGGAAGAATCTCGTTCAGGGAATAGCTGATGAAACAGATGGTGTTAATTTGGGAATACATGAATTAGCTCATGCCATCCATCTTGAAAACAGGATTTCTAATCATGAATATGGTTTTTTGGATGAGAAATTATGGAAGAAATATTATAGCCTTGCTGAATTTGAGATGTTTAAAATTAAAGAAGGAGATACTTCTCTTTTCAGATCTGTAGCGGCCATTGACCATCATGAATTTTTTGCAGTACTACTCGAAAACTTTTTTGAAAGACCCAAAGCCTTGAAAGCCTACAGCCCTGTATTGTATGAAAAGACAACTAAGTTGTTAAAGCAAGATCCTTTAAAATTGCTTTTGAATTACTAAAGAAGCTAAACGATTAATAAGTAATAATGAGTACCACTAAAATGAACCCTAATGGATGGTTAAGAATTTTAGGAATTAGTATACCTTTTTGACTTTCAATTATTTTCTTTCAGTATTTGTTTGGTTATACCTAGCGGAGCCTCTTCTTATTCTTTAATTGAGCTTGAACTACATAATGATACTCTATTGAACCGTGGAGCTTTCGGATTTGAAGGCTCTTACTTAGCAATAATTGCACATTTAATTGTCATTATTTGTATATGGAATTATTTTAATGCTAGGGCAGGAAATGGCAAACCACCTGAATATTGCTAAGTATTGTTTTGAGAAAAATTATAAATAAGGATGCGTATTCAAAGGAATTTCAACCGATCGTAGTTGTCTTATAGCTTGGATTATGAATTTGGATCAGGAGATACAAAAACTGTTTCATGTTATAATGTTAAGAATATGTAGGAAGAGCATTTCTAATTTACTTAATCCCGACTATCCATGAGATAAGGATTGTGTAGCTCTAAAGATCCTGAAAATAAGGTGCCATCCCTATCCTTTCCATTGAAGCTCATTTTGAAATAAGATGGATCATCTGCATATTCAAGATTGACCTTTCCAGTTTTTAATACGATATATTCTTCTGCCTGCATTTTGTCAATTCTTCTGAATTTGAAGTTAAGAACGTCATTGTCTTTTCCAGATTCAGACTTATAAATATCTAACATTGTTTTAGGTTTCTCTTTCTTGGCACCTAAATCAAAGTTGTGAATTTTACTATTGTATATCTTCGTTGAAAGAATAGTGATCTCGGCTATAGTGCCATCACCAGTTGGGTTTACTATATAAACAACAATGCCTTTTTCTTGAAAGGACAACCTGGAATCAGTTCTGGTCATGTCATCGTACAGATAGCTTTCTCCAGCTATTTCTAACAAAAGTTTGCCCGAGAAATCTGCTTTTTTCTGGCTAGCCGCTGAACCAAATAAGATTAAAATAAATATAATGTATATACTTTTATTCTTCATGAGCTATGCTTTTAATTAAAAGACCTAAGGAGAACATAATTTAGTAAAAAAGTCATATAAAAAATAATTTACTTCAAATTGAGAGGTTTAATGACTTTTGCTAAAAAAATCGAGATCGCTTTTTCCAAAAGAAATCCTAATAGAATCTTCAATAAACTTTTGTTAAGCCGTAGGTTTCGTAACTTTGTACTTTAGAATACGGATAATACCATTATTCAAGGCACAATAAAATATTAATAAACATTACAATGGGTACAGTGGAGAATAAGAACGAGGGAAATAGCAGTACATATGAAGCACTTAAGACATTATATTATTCTGGTAAGGTAAAGCCTTCTCTCAACAAGATTATACCAGCATTAGAGAATGACCCTAAAGACAAAGACCTGACCCTTCTAGTCTGCCAAGTCCTAGAAAGAGCGAAGGATTTTGATCGTTTATCTACCTATGCGGATGATTTAATAAAATTATCTCCTAAAATTTCAGATGGGTATTACTATAAAGGAGTTGCCCTCCAATTTGTGAAAGGAAAAGAGCAAGAAGCACTTAAAAACTTTAACACAGCTTTAGAAATAGATCCAGAAAATTTGCTTTGCCTGAAAAGTAAGGCGACTACGCATTTGTTACTTTTCAAAGATTTCGATCTACCCATAAAATTTGCTGACAAACACAGGATAAAGGCCGAAACCTCCTTGCTAAAAATTGTAGAGTTGGTTGAAAAAGATGAGAATCCATCTTATCAAGATTTATATATCTTAGCAGAAGTAAATATGATGATGGATCAAGCACTTAATGCTAAAATGTTTTACTTGAAAGCAGTAAATGCGTATGAGGAGGCAGATGCAGCCGAACAGGATAAGAATATTTATAAGGATATCATTAAGGCTCAGAAAAAATGTATAAAGCAGTTGGAGAAATTTACTGAATAATTAGCATTATCTACTAGAAAAAAATGGCGGTAAGTTAAGCCTAATATTTTTTTGGTATTTGAGCTATTATTTCAGTAATCCCTATCATGAGCCCGGATGAATATAGAGATATTAAATTCGAAAAACCCATGCTTGAAAAATGGGAGAAAATATAGGATAAGACCAATGAGATTAAAGCATTAGATTCAGCAGAATAATTTTCCCAAACTAGAGATTAAGATTAAGGAGAGTTGCTTTAAGCTTTTGTCCAGATTCCATAACGATTTGCGTGCTACTCCATAACTATTTCCATTTCAAATAATTTTGCCATGGAGCGTTTTTTGACAGGTTTCAGCCTGTTTAAATGATTGTTAATGTTCAGGAAAAGCCATATCTTGCTACTAAAGTAAATTTTCAGAAATATTTTAGAACAGAAATATTTGAAATAAAGATTTCTTAAATCAGAATGGAACAATATTTTTCAAAATATCGCAAAGGAATTATTGGTTATGACAGTTTTATCAGGACTCCTAATCATGCTTCGATCCCGCTCGTTTATGCTGATTGGACTGCAAGTGGTCGTCTATATTTACCCATCGAAGAGCGATTGAGAAAAGAATTAATGCCTTTTGTGGCGAATACACATACAGAAACCAATTACACAGGCTCTTTGATGACTATTGCCTACCATCAGGCTCAGGAAATCATAAAATCACATGTAGGAGCTCATAAAGAGGACGTTCTTATTTCCTCAGATTCGGGAATGACTGGGGTAGTGAATAAATTTCAGAGAATATTGGGCCTAAGAATTCATGAATCTTTCAAAAATTCTATTCAAATCAAAGAAATAGATAAGCCTGTAGTATTCATAACGCATATGGAGCATCATTCCAATCAAACAAGTTGGTTAGAAACTATTGCAGATGTTGTTGTTGTTCCGCCAAATGGAGATGGCCTCGTTTCTTTAAATAATTTCAAGGAAAAAGTAGCGGAGTATGGCCATCGGAAATTAAAGATTGCGGCAATAACTTCTTGCTCAAATGTAACTGGAATTATGACGCCCTATTTTGAAATTGCAAGTTTGATGCACCAAAATAATGGTCTTTGTTTTGTGGATTTTGCTTGTTCGGCACCCTACGTTGATATAAATATGCATCCTGAAGCCCCCGTAAATAGTGATCTGGATGCTATCTATTTTTCACCCCATAAGTTTCTTGGCGGACCAGGGACCACTGGGGTTCTAGTATTCAATAGGCGACTGTATTCCAATAATGTTCCTGATAATCCAGGGGGTGGAACAGTAGATTGGACCAATCCATGGGGAGAACATAAATATTTAGAAGATATTGAAGCTCGTGAAGATGGAGGAACCCCAGCCTTTCTCCAAACCATAAAAGCTGCCATGTGCATGCAATTAAAAGAAGAGATGGGAGTTGATAATATTCAAAAAAGAGAGAATGAAATTTTGGATATAATTTGGCCAAAGCTCAGTATTATTCCCAACCTCCACCTCTTAGCAGCTGATCATCGAGACAGATTAGGAGTCATTTCTTTCTATATAGATGATCTCCACTACAACTTGGCTGTGAAAATGCTTAATGATAGATACGGAATTCAGACCAGGGGAGGATGCTCATGCGCTGGAACCTACGGCCATTATTTGCTTCATGTAACTCAAGAAAATTCGAAAAGTATAACAGATAAAATAGACGAGGGGGATTATTCATTTAAACCTGGATGGATTCGATTGTCGATTCATCCAACACATACTAACTCTGAAATAGAATTTATGCTTGGTGCTATAAAAGATCTAGCTGAAAATCATGAAGAATGGAGCAAAGAATATGAGTTCGATACCACATCTGGAAATATCTTCCATTCAAACAACCAGGCTTCTATGGAATTACGAAATAAATTAAGCACTTTTTTCTCTAAAGCGTTTGCTTAGATTATCTATTAACTTGAGGGATTAATTATTATTACTTGAATTTTTTTTCATTAGCCCTCAGCTACATCATTCTTCACCGCCTTAAAAAATTTCTTTTGAAAGATTAAGATTACGGCTACTCCACAGAAAATTGCTGCGTCAGCTATATTGAAAATCGGCCAAAGAGAAATATAATCTCCGCCCCAAAATGGTATCCATTCTGCAACTCTTCCTTCCCAGATGTCGATGTAGAACATATCAACTACTTGTCCGTGGAACCAGGGGGAAATGGCATTGTACGGAGCGTTATCCAACCAAATTCCATAAAACATACTGTCTATTAAATTCCCAATTGCACCTGCTAGAACAGCCGCCATGCTCCATAAAACGCCCGGATGAGTTTTATCTTTTGCCAATTTGTAAAGGTAGTAGGCAATGAAAAACATTGCCACTAGGCGGAATAAAGTCAAACCTAATTTGCCGTATTCAGAGCCAAATTGCATGCCAAAGGCCATTCCTGGATTCAGCGTATAATACAATTTAAACCATTCGCCAAAGACTTCAATCTGTCCCGCAATGCCCATTTCCATATTAAAATGTACCCAAAGCTTTACCACTTGGTCTAGGGCTATTAAAAAAAATGTCAGTAAAAAATATTTTGTGTATTTCACTTTTATTGGTTTTTCACCACTAAAGACAATTCAATTTTCAAATCGTCTATTTCTAATTCTGTGGTTTCGGTTAAATTTTCAGCCAAATCTAATGAAACTGCCTGAGTTTCGGAACAAATGTAATCTTTGTTTTGCGAAATGGCTGCATCCACTAATTCATTTCCTTTTTTTACCGCAACAGCAATCTTATCTTGAACTTCTAATCCTTTTTCTTTTCTTAAGTTTTGAATCCTGTTCACCAAGTCCCTAGCCAGTCCTTCTCTTCGCAAATCATCATCTATGCTGATGTCCAAAGCAACAGTTATGCCAGCTTCTGAAGCCACTGACCAACCTGGAATATCTTGTGAAGTAATATCTACATCTTCCAAAGTTAATATATGAACTTCTCCATCCAATTCAATTTCAAAAGCATTATTTTGCTCTATTTTAGCGATTTCTTCCTGTCCCCATTGGCTAATAATTTGCGTTACGGCCTTCATTTTAGGGCCAAAATGCTGTCCAAGTTTACGGAAATTAGGCTTTATATTTTTCACCAAAACTCCTGAAGCATCATCTATATATTCAATAGATTTTACATTTACTTCAGAGATGATTAAATCCTCCACAGCTTCAATTTGATGACGCGTTTTATCATTTAAAACAGGTACTAAAATTTTATGAAGCGGTTGTCTCACCTTTATTTTCTGTGCTTTTCTGATGGAGTGCGTTAAGGAACTGATGTGCTGCGCCAAGAACATTCTCTCTTCCAAATCTTTATTAATGACTTTTTCGTCAGCTTGAGGGAAATTCACCAAATGCACTGACTCTTCAGTCATTCTTGCACTCACTTTATTCAAGCTCTGGAATAAGTTGTCCATATAGAAAGGTGCGATGGGTGCACTCATGATAGCAATACTTTCCAAGCACTCATAAAGTGATTGATAAGCTGCTTTTTTGTCTTCATTGTATTCGCCTTTCCAGAAGCGCTTACGGTTCAATCGAACATACCAGTTACTTACATCATCCTGAACGAAATCCTGGATTAAGCGAGCAGCACGAGTTGGCTCATAATCATCATAAGCGGCATCAACGGCTTTTTTAAGAGAATTTAATTTAGATAATATCCAACGATCACTTTCGGTACGATTCTCCAAAGGAATATTGTCCCCTTCAAAAGTAAAGCCGTCTAAGTTGGCGTAAAGCGCAAAGAAGTTATAGGTGTTTTGGAGCGTTCCGAAGAATTTTCGCTGCACTTCCTCAACTCCTTGCAAATTAAATTTTAGGTTGTCCCAAGGATTGGCATTTGCGATCATATACCAACGTGTTGCATCTGGACCGTACTTCTTCAAGGTCTCAAATGGATTGATGGCATTGCCCAATCTTTTAGACATTTTGTTACCCTCTTTATCCAATACCAATCCGTTAGCTATAACATTTTTATAGGCTACCGAGTCAAATAGCATTCCTGATATAGCATGCAAAGTAAAGAACCAACCGCGGGTTTGATCGACTCCTTCAGCGATAAAATCTGCGGGGTAATTTTTCTCAAAAGTCTGGTTATTTTCAAATGGATAATGCCATTGCGCAAACGGCATAGCACCTGAATCAAACCAAACATCGATCAAGTCTGGCTCACGAAACATTTTCTGACCAGATGGACTCGTTAAAATTACGTCATCCACATAAGGTCGGTGCAAATCAAAATCTTCAGCAAGTTCTTCCTGCATAAAACCAGCTTTTACAGACTTTACCACTTCGGCACTTAATTCATCCATAGAGCCTATGCATATTTGCTCTTTTCTATCTTCTGTTACCCAGATTGGCAACGGAGTACCCCAATATCTTGATCGGCTTAAGTTCCAATCCACTAAGTTTTCCAACCAATTGCCAAAACGACCTTCACCCGTTGAGGCTGGTTTCCAGTTGATTGTTTTATTTAATTCCACCAATCGGTCTTTCATTGCTGTGGTTTTGATAAACCAAGAATCTAATGGGTAGTATAAAATTGGCTTATCTGTTCTCCAACAATGAGGATAGGAGTGCTCGTATTTTTCTACTTTAAAAGCTTTATTATCTTCTTTTAACTTGATGGCAATGAGAACATCAGTAGGTTTGAAATCAGGGTCATTACGGGTGGTATCGTCATAATACTCTTCCTTCACGTACTTTCCTGCAAAATCCGTCACTTCATTTACAAATTTGCCTTGCTTATCGACCAAGGGAACATCTTTGCCTTGTTCATCCTTCACCATGACAGCAGGTACATTATTCTGCTGGGCTACTTTAAAGTCATCAGCACCAAAAACTGAAGCGGTGTGCACGATTCCGGTACCATCCTCTGTAGTTACAAAATCACCAGGGATTACTCGGAATGCATTTTGCGCTAAATCTTCTGAAGTAACATAAGGCATCAATTGTTCATAGCGGGTTTCCACTATATCTTTTCCCTTGAAAGTTTGAGCAATTTCATAAGGCACTAACTTATCACCTTCTTTGTAATCCTCAAGTTTTAAATCTTTAGCCTTAGCGTTAAAGTGCTTATTGACCAAGTCTTTGGCCATGACCACAGAAACAGGCTGAAAGGTATATTGATTGAAAGTTCTAACCTTTACATATTCAATTTTCTCACCAATAGCTAATGCACAATTCGAAGGCAAAGTCCATGGGGTAGTCGTCCAGGCAATAAAGCGAACATCTTCATTTTCTTCTTCAAATAAGAAAGCTGATTTGTCGTCCTTTTTTACAGTAAACTGAGCCGTGATGGAAGTGTCTTTTACATCCCGGTAGCATCCTGGTTGGTTTAATTCGTGTGAACTTAAACCAGTTCCTGCCGCAGGGGAGTAGGGCTGAACAGTATAGCCTTTATACAATAAATCTTTATCGTAAAATTTCTTGAGCAAATGCCATAAGGTTTCCATGTATTTGCGGTCGAAAGTGATGTATGGATCATCTAAATCAACCCAATAACCCATTTTACGAGTTAAGTCATCCCATTCGCCCTTGAATTTCATGACTGCTTTTCGGCATCTTTCATTGTATTCGGCTACGGAGATCTTTTTGCCAATATCTTCTTTTGTAATGCCGAGCTCTTTTTCAACCTGCAGTTCTACAGGTAAACCATGAGTATCCCAGCCACCTTTTCTTTTTACCTGAAAGCCTTTTAGGGTTTTGTATCGGCAGAAAATATCTTTTACAGCACGCGCCATCACATGGTGAATTCCAGGTGTGCCATTAGCAGATGGTGGCCCTTCATAAAAAGTAAAAGTGGGTTTCCCTTCGCGGGATGTCATCGATTTTTGAAAAATATCATTTTGATTCCAAAATTCTAAGACTTCATCTGCCAGCTCGGCATAATTCAAGTTTTTGTATTCTTTATATTGACCCATTTTCATGAATTTTTCTGTCCCTCAGGCTTATAAGGAACTTTAGGTTCTGCTTTTTTAATTCTTTTTAAATTGATTTCTTCATCTTCGGACTCCAGATAGAACTCATCATCATATTGTTCGATAAGCGGGTGGCTTCCTTTTCTTCTTTTTCCATCATCGAAAGTCAGTAAAAGAGAGGGTAAAACCAATAAGTTGGTAAGCATTGCTACCAGTAATGTTGTAGAAGTTAATGCTCCCAAAGCAACGGTGCCACCAAAACTTGAAGTCACAAAAATTATAAATCCGGCAAAAAGTACAACTGATGTATAAATCATACTCTTGCCGGTCTCTTTTAATGTCTTGGTTACTGCCAATGGAACGAAGAAATTATTGGCAAATAATTCTTGCCTGTATTTTGCTAAGAAGTGGATAGTGTCATCCACAGAGATACCGAAGGCTATACTAAATACTAAAACTGTACTTGGTTTTAGCGGTACGCCTAAATAGCCCATCAATCCGCCCGTTATTAATAAAGGAATAACATTAGGGATTAGGGACAGGATTATCATTCTTATATTTTGAAATAAAACACCCATTACAAGTGCTATTATCAAAAACGCGATGAATAGGCTCATTCTCAGATTTTCGACCAGGTATTCATTTCCTTTGATAAAAATTGGCGTTGTCCCCGTAATCTGAATATCAAAATCTTCACCTTCAAAAATATCATTCATACGAGGTTTGATAGACTCCTCCAAAAGTGCATTCATTTTATCGGAACCAATATCTGCTATTTTAAGCGATATTCTCATTTCAGATAGTTCTTCATTGGTGAAATTACTCATGACAGATATATTTTCTTCATCCTGTTGAAGATATCGCATGATGAAATTATAATCTCTGGAGTTTGGTAAATCGTAGAAAGCAGGATTTCCATTGTAATAAGCCTGCCTAGCTGCTTTCACCATATCTACAATTGAGATGGGTTGACTAATAGCCGGGATGCTATCAAGAAATTCTTCAAACTGATTTACTTTTCTCAGTGTATTTCTTTGCACGATACCTCTTTTATTCTTGGTATCAATAATGATTTCCATAGGCATAATACCACTGAAATTCTCTTCGAAAAAGCGTAAATCCTTAATGGTCTTACCGTCTTTTGGGAGATCATCCACCATATAACTGATGGAATTCAGTTGAAATCCTCCGATAAAGGCAGCAATCACAATTACTACTGTGACGAAGTAAATGACAGTTCTATGATAATGAACAGACTTATTAAGCCATTTCAAGGCGTAGTCTGTCATTTTGAAATTCATATGTTTCAACTGCTTTCTGCCAGGCTCCGGCAGATAAGAGAAAACAGCTGGTATAAGAATTATGCTGACGATGAAAGTGGCAAAGATATTTACACCAGCAACTATACCGAACTCTTCCAATAGTTTTATTTCCGTAAATGTTAATACTAAAAATCCAACAGCAGTCGTGAAATTCGTAATCAAGGTAACAATCCCGATTTTACGTGTAATGGTACTGATGGCTTTAATTTTATTGCCATGCTCTTCAAACTCCTGATGATATTTGTTGAGCAAATATATACTGTTGGGAATCCCAATGACGACTATTATAGTGGGGATTAAACTCGTGAGAATAGTGATTTTGTAACCCAGCAGATCGAGAGTACCAACTGACCAAATAACCACTGAGAAAATTACTAACAAAGGAAATAATACGGCATCCCAAGAACGGAAGAAAGCCAATAAAATCAAGGCTGTCACTATAACGGATAGAACCAATAATTGAATGATTTCCTGACGGACTTTGCTCATCATGGTCGAGCGAACAAAAGGTAGACCTGCATAATGCAGCTCAATTCCAGTTTTTTCTTCAAATGCGTCCCCGAGTTGTATAATGTCTGACATTAAAGTCTGGCGGTCGGGAGAGTTGAAAATCTTCTCATCTAATGTCAAAATAACAGCAGTTGCTCCGTTTTCTGCATTTAGCAATTGAGAAGAAAAGAATTTTTGGCCTTTAATTTCATTCAATAAACTGTCTAAAGTTGCTTGATCTTTTGGCAACTTGTCCACCATCGGTTGCATTTCAAATTTCCGTTCTTCAGTATTTTTTTGAAGTTTTTGAAAATTCGCAATTGAAAGGATGTTATTGACCCCATTAATATCTTTTAAAGCTTTTGAGAGATACTGAAGTCGAGCAAAGTTTTCTGGCGTATAGAGGGCACTGTCTTTTATTCCCAAGGCAAGGATATTGTCATCTACGCCAAATTTTCTCTCAAATTCTTTTAAGGCTTTATAGTCTTCATCGGCTTCAGGAACCAATTTTGCCAGATCATAATCCAACTCAACATTTCGGGCACGGTAGCCCATAAAGATGGTCACCAATGCCAAAATGATGATTAGAGGCAGTCGATATTTTATTACGTTATGCGCTAGTTGTGTCCACATATTTTTAAACAAGCCACAAAGGTAATGATTTTTCCAGTCGAGGCACTTTAAAAACCATGCTTTTCAGCTTAAATGTAGTATTTTTATGAATTTTAAATTTAGATTATAAAACTCCTTGACGAAGAGAGTGTTTAAGGGTTATATAAATTTGTGATTTTGGATAAAAATAAGTTTAAGGTAATAGTTGTCGGAGGTGGTTTAGCGGGTTTGATTTCGTCAATATGTTTACAAAGGTCAGGCGTTAAAACTCTTTTGATTGAGAAAAAAGAGTACCCTTTTCATCGTGTTTGCGGAGAATATATCTCCAACGAAGTGAAGCCATTTTTGGAAAGAATGGATTTATTTCCTGCTCATTTTAATCCTTCAGTACTCAACAAATTCAACTTATCGGATATTAAAGGTAATATTGCGGAAATTGATTTGCCTTTGGGCGGATTTGGCATTAGCCGTTTTCAGTTGGATGACTTTTTATATCAAAAAGCTGTGGAAACGGGAGTAGAGGTTAAAACCAAAACAGAGGTAAGTGATATTTCATTTAATGAAGATGAGTTTACAGTGAAGCTGAAAACTGGAGAACAGCTCAATTCAGATTTTGTAATCAATGCATATGGAAAAAGATCGAAGCTCGACAAGACTTTCAATAGAGATTTTATAAAGCGGAAATCCCCTTTCCTGGGGGTGAAATATCATGCAAAAATTGATTTCCCGAAAGATGTTATTGGCCTATATAATTTCAAAGGAGGCTATTGCGGGGTAAGTCATGTGGAGGATGAAAAAGTTAATATCTGTTATTTAAGTAGGAGGGAAAATTTAAAAAATAACAGTAATATAGCAGAGATGGAACAGGCCATTTTGTTTCAGAATCCTATTTTGAAAGATATTTTTGAAAGTGCTGAAATGCTTTTTGAAAAGCCTGAAGTCATCAATGAGATTTCATTTGAAAGAAAAGCCTCAGTTGAGAATCATATGCTGATGGCAGGGGATACTGCCGGACTGATTACACCTCTTTGTGGTAATGGGATGGCCATGGCCATTCACAGTGGATTCATAGCTAGTTCTACTATAATTAATTTCTATGAACAGAAAATTAAGGATAGGGCAGAAGTAGAATCTCAATACGAAAAGGTTTGGAATAATCACTTCGCAAAAAGATTGTGGGTTGGAAGGAAAACGCAAAACCTATTTGGAAACCAATTCAGGGCTAGCTTATCAGTGGGGTTTGTAAATAAATTTCCCTCAATGGCTAAAAAGTTAATTCAGCAAACTCATGGTGAAGTTTTTTAGCAATGAAATTTGCTTTAAGCCTGAGGATTACTGAATTCTAATTCGAAGTGAAACTGATTCTAATGTCAACATCATACATCCTTACTTATATGACATAAAAATAGCGCCCCAACTTAATCCTGAAGCGCTATTTTCTGTTTTTTGGAAAACGTATTACTACTTTTAAAACGAATATCCAATTCCTATAGAAGGCACCGTAAAAGATGGTTTTTCCCCAAATATTAAATCCATTCCATAAATTACAGCGTTTCCAATTGCCATTTCAACCAAATCATCAGAAGCAAAACCCAATAGTGTGGTAGAAGTGAATCCTACTTGAAAAAAGACACTATGAGAGGGTTTTTGGAATCTATAATGCATGGAGAAAGTGCTTGTAGGAATTCCGTAATTTCTTGTTTCCTCTTGTCTATTGGAGTACCATTGCCCATAGTATCCTGCCCAGCCAAAACCCATAGTAAACAAATGGCTTTTTCTTCCAACCAACATATTAAACTCAAAGCTTGCATTTGCTAGTGTTAACTTATTATACTCAGGAAATTTAAAGTAAAACCCGCCAATTTTTGCTCCAAAGTTAATAAGACCATTTTTGGTTATTATTCGCTCGTAGTTAATTGATGCTGGAACAGAAGTTCCGAGAAGGTTTAAGTATATCGTATTTCTACTAAACTTTTCACCCTTTATCCTTTGCTCGCCCTTTATTGTGCGAAGCTGGGGAGGGGTAGTTGCTGCTTCCACTCGCGTAGTTGGGGTAGGTTTTTTCTTTGGTTCTATTTTTATGGTTGTTTGTGCATGTGCGGCAATGTATCCCAACACTAATATTATCGTAAATAATTTTTTCATAGTATTTTTTTTGATGAAGAAAGCAAATATCAAACTTAGTGCCACTATGAAAAATCTGGTATTTTCATTGTTCAATTTCATTAAACCAGGTAGCAAAAAACACTTAAATATGATAAGTGGCTATAAATCTAATGTAAATATTCCAATTTTGATATAATTATTAGCATCATTCTTTTACTACTCGCTTTCTATAAATCCCGTTTAGAACTGGGATAGAGGCTTGAATGATCCGAGATCTGCACTTGGGGTGCTATGACTAGCATTAGAGTTTCAACTTTAGAAATCTGCTTTGACTTGACTTTAATTCCACAATACTAAAGAGAGGGCCACAGTTAGAGTAATAGAATCAAACTTCTTCACAGAATTAAAAAAACAAGATCAGCCAGCAGCAGCACTTGCAATACAAAAATTAGTGTACTTATTTTCTTTTTTGAAAAATAAGCAAATGCCATAGTAATCAGTACCAGGAGAGGTATGAAAAGACTCGATATATAACGGAGAGAATAAGTATCACTTTTCTCAAAACTGAGCAGTCTATACTCATTTACTTCTTTGAAGAGCAATGACACCTCAAATTCTATTCTTTCATTAATGTCTATTTCTTTGGCATAATCTCCTGTAATGTAGAAATCATATTGAGAAGTGGAAACTTTATAGGAATAATGAAAATTTCGTGCTGCATTAAAGTATTGTTGTCGCTCTTTTTGTACAGTAGAGATTTCATCTATCACCTTATTCCCTGGTATCAGAAAATCAACCATGATAATTAGAGCAAGTATACTATACAGACTGTAAAAAAAGAAACGTAACTTATTGTGATCAAAACTCATCTCTGTCTGTCATATTATATTTTCTTGTAATTAGATGGTTATTGATAACCAGCAGCCTGCAAATTAAATAATTCTGAATATAGTTGCTTGTTTGCCATCAATTCTTCGTGTGTTCCAATCTCCAATACCTTTCCTCCTTTGAGGACCATGATACGGTCTGCAATCCGGACGGTACTAAATCGATGGGAAATAATGACCGCTGTTTTGCCTTCCGTCAAGGAGATAAAGCGATCAAAGGTTTCTGATTCAGCTCTAGCATCCAGTGCTGAAGTCGGTTCGTCCAGAATCAGAACGTCTGCATCTTTCATATAAGCTCGAGCCATGGCAATTTTCTGCCACTGTCCTCCAGATAAATCTTTTCCATCTCTAAATCGCCTGCCTAATTTTTGATCATAGCCATTGGGTAGCTCTTGAATGACCTCCTCGGCAAGACTCTTCTCTGCTGCCTTTTGAAGTCGATCTTGATTTTCCAATTCTTCAATTTCACCCACTGCAATATTTTCTCGAAGGCTCAGGTCAAACTTCACGAAATCCTGAAAAATAACCCCAAACCGATCGTGATATTCGACAGCATCAAACTTATGAATTGGAATGCCATCAAGTAGAATCTCTCCTTCCGTGGGCGCATAAAATTGCAATAGTAATTTAATGAGTGTTGATTTGCCTGCTCCGTTTTCTCCAACTAACGCTAGTTTTTCTCCAACTTTTAGTTGAAAGCTAACGTTTCGGATTACCCAGTTTTCTGAACGAGGATATTTAAATCCAAGGTTGCGAAATTCGAAACCTTCTTTAATAGTTTCAGGCAAAGGAAGGTTTTCCTCTTTCATTGTTTCAGTGATCTGATCTGAGCTGTAGGAAGTCCGCAAATCCAGAAACTCGAAATAATCTTGTAAATACAGGGCGCGCTCCGTTATGGCTGTGAATCTTATAAACAGACCTTGCAGCTTGCTTCTTAGACGATTAAATGAGCCTGACAGAAAGGTAAGATCACCTATGGTGAGCACGCCAGCAACGGTTCGGAAAACAATAAGTACATAAGCACCATAATAAGCACAGGTGCTGATAATGTTGAAAAAGGAGCCCCAGGTTGCACGTTGATAGGATAGCTTCTTGCTCTCTTTATAATATTGCTGAGATAGCACGCTAAATCGATCTGCCAGGTAGCCGGAGAGCCCAAAAAGTTTGACCTCTTTTGCTGTGACATCACTTGCACCTACATAGCGGAGATAGTCCAATTCTCTGCGCTCCTGCGTCCAGCTTCTGGCTAGAGAATAGCTTGTGCCGCTAAACTTGATTTCATTTAATATTGTAGGGATGATAGACAGCACCAATAAAATAATGAGCCAGGGTTCAAATACCACGACACCAGTAAGGAGGGAGGCAATTACAATAATATCCTGTCCTTGGGTAAGTATATTAGACATTAGCCCTACTCGACCGGTTGTTTGCTGTCTTGCCCGTTCCAGTTTGTCATAAAATTCAGAATCTTCCAGTTGCGAAAGCGTGAGCTGGGCGGTTTTTTTGATGATTTTTACTGATGAGCCAATCGAATATTGATCTCCTAAAAGCGCATCTGTATGAGTAGTAAGCCTGCTAAGTAAATCAGAGGCAATCGCTAAACCAAATTCAAGAAGTATGAACAACCATAACTGACTCATGTCTTCTGTTTTGGCATTTATCTGCAAAACGATTTCATCAATAATCAGCTTCCCGACCCAAAGCATACTTATCGGTAGTAAAGCGCTAATTATGCGACAAATCAAGTTTGAATAAAAAAGGAAAGGGTTTACCTTTCGGATTTCAGTGAAGAAACGTGGGACAAATTGGAGCGTAGCAAAACTATCTTTTAGACTTACACGCTGGGGTTTAAAGGATTGAGGCGCCAAATGCTGTTGTTTTTAGATTGAAGACTATAAGCTAATTTACTCTTTTATGGGCTGATTGTTTTCCGGAGGTGCTAACCTTCCTTAAGAACATACATTTATTACAGGTCTTTGGTGCTTAATCAGTCAGACTGCCTTCATTTTTCTAAGAAGACTTTCTCATTTGACCTATTTTGTCTTCATCTATAAATACTTCAAACCCACCAGCTCTTCCGACTTTTCCCACAGTCGATTAGCAGTATCCTCATCTTTTGCTAAGTCCGTGCTCGACACTTTACCAGGCTTCCCTTTGAACTCATTAAACCCAGTTGGACCAAAATAATCACCACCTTCTGCATCGCCAATTGCTGCTACAAGGGTAGGTTTAGCACCTTCTTTTGGAGCATGCGTGAGGAAAGGGGCCACTGTATATTTTAAAAGTGAGTAAACTATTTTCGGCATATGTCTCGCTAATTCAGTAGTGGCAATACCTGGATGTGATGCGGTTGAGATTGTATTTTCATAACCTGCTTTCTCTAATCTCCTCTGTAATTCAAAAGTAAACATCAAGCAAGCTAACTTTGATTGCCCATATGCATCTGATGCCGAATATTTCTTTTCACTTTGCAAGTCGTCAAAATTGATTTTACCGCTTTTATGCGCAATAGAACTTAAGGTAACGATTCTGGAATTCGGTGTTTTCAAGACCGTATCCAATAACAAACCTGTGAGAAGGAAATGCCCAAGGAAATTGGCTTGCAGCTGAAGTTCGTACCCATCTTTAGTCTTTGTGTAGGGTGGCATCATTACTCCTGCATTATTAATTAAAACGTCTAGGTGATCATATTTAGATTGATAGGATTTAGCAAAATTATGAACTGACTCTAAGCTACTTAAGTCGATCTCCATTACTTCCAGGTCTGCCGTTGGAACTTCCTCTTTTATGCTGTCTTTAGCGGCATTGGCTTTATTCATGCTACGGCAAGCCATTATCACTTTAGCTCCTTTTTTCGCCAGAGATAAACTGTTCTCGTAACCTAGCCCAGTATTTGCTCCAGTCACAATGAAGTTCCGTCCGTCTTGTTCTGGTAAATTATTTATCTCGTCCATGTTTTGTTGTTTTTACTAAGCTTAATTAATCTGTGACTCCATGCATTAGTTGATTGAAATCTTGAGGTCATTCATAAATTATCAAAATGCAATGCTTTAATTAAAAATAGCGACAATTTCGATTTACACCCTATTGTTGTAATGAACATTAACTGAATTCAGGCCATAAGTGTTACTTTCAATTTGTTCTTAAAAAATCAGTTACCACAGTATTATGGCCAGACTCCATTTCACAAGTCCAACTATCTATCCACCACCTACCATTCTCGTAATGAAGCTGGATGCTATTTAATCCGCGTAAATTTGATTTCCTTTCAGGATCAGTCCTGATCTCAAATGCACTCCATACCTGAGCCATATTGCCAAACCGGCTTACCTTTCTTTTCAGTTCGTGCTCGTAAAAATCTTCTTTGGGAGATAATGCCAACGGGATATATTCCTCTGCCAATGAATGCGATTGAGCGTTTCCGTTTTCGTCAATTCTAGTGATGACAGCATTCTTAGCATGAATAAATTGATCTCTTTCAAATTGCCATGGATCTTCACTTGAACCAGAAATGACCTGATAATAAGCATTGATGATGCCATCTATTGATTTTACATCGTTCGCATATTTGTCTTCTGCAGTTTGAGCGAAAAGAGCTGACGAACCCATCAATGCGGTTAGGAGTAATAGGTGTTTCATGATGTAAGAGTGATTGTTTAATGATTCTTTTTTTCAGTTTTCGGCTTCCCTTTTTTTAAAATCATTATTTTCTAGTGCTTTTATATTTAAAATATTGTCAACAATTGTTCATTTTACAAGTCATTCAAAAACACGAATATTTTTGCGTATGCAGCTTCTAATTCTTCCTCGTTTGGACTGTGTTTTCCATCAGGCACGTAAGTTAGGACATCTTTACGCTCTCGTAATTTTGCAGTGAATTCCTCAAATGTTGAAGGGGGAATTTGATCGTCTTGCCCGCCATGCCATAAAAAAATGGGAGGGTCATTTTCATCAAAATAAGTATTAGGCTCATAAACAGCCACTACTTCTTTTGTTGCATAACCTTCTGATGGGAATAGTGCCTTCCCTGCCTTTCTGAATAGTTCGTAATCGTAATCGATAAATATTTTTTCTATTACTTCCAGATCATCTACCGGACCAGAAAAGTTGATTATACCCTTAATTGTTATTCCATCATCTAGTTTGTCCGGAAAAGAGGGGTTATTTTGAGCTAAACCGACATTTGATGCGATCTGTGCACCTGCAGAAAAACCAGTTAAGATGATGTTGTTTAAATTTAAATTATACTTACTGTTTTGGTCTTTTAGGTAATTGAGGGCATTGGTAAGATCGTTTGTAGCGAGCGGAATGCCCCTTTTAATTCGATAATTCATATTCACCACATTCAAACCTTTTTTCAAGTAGGGTTGGATATAAATTTCCTCTTCAGTTTTATCGCTTAAGTAATACGCTCCACCATGGAGGAAAACGATTGTGTAATTATTATTCCTGTAAGATTTTGCGTCTTTAGAAAGATAGATGTCCATTTTTTGTTCAGCATCTGAGCTGTAGAAAACATCTTTCAATATTTCGTAAGTCTCAGAAATTTCATCGCTTGTCTTGTCTGGTATTGAAGTCAACTCTTTAGAACAAGATGATAAAATCACTAAGCTTATGATTGACAAATAGATTATTATATTTCTCATTTTTTTGCATGTATTGTAAAAGAGGATGAATTAGTATTTCATCGAATTTTCCTATCGTAGATTTCATTTAAAAGGAATTTCAACCCTCTTGTTGTAGTAAGTTGAGAATTATTTATCTAAGGAGAAACCGATCAAGGACGAATGCGCTGTCTTACTGTCCAAGGGTGGTGGTTTTCTGTCCGGAGGAAACAAATTGGAAATCTAGAAAAAAACAGGTCTGAAGTTACGATTAGAGAATATAGTTTCCCTAGATGAATTACGTAGTTGTTAGTATTGAGAGTACGAGTAAGGTTGCTTGACCTTTGGGAAAGTAATAGAATTCTAAATTGTCTGAATGCGCTTTAGCAATTCATCTTTTTGTGATTTAGTAACTGGAAGTGCTTTGTTCCCAATGACTACATGTGTGTTACCTATTTCTTTTATTTGAGAAAGGTTAATAATGTACGACCTGTGAGTTCTTAAAAAATGCTTAGCTGGAAGCTTTTCATCCATTTCTTTTAGTGACATAACTACCAAATACTCTTTGCTATTAGAGAAAATGCGACAGTAGTTTCGTTCGGCTTCAATGTAGAGGATATCCTTAATATCTACCTTTACCATTGAATTTAAATGCCTTACAAAAATACAATCACTTAAAAGGAAGGAATTATTATTTTGAGATTCTAGATCAGCATTGTTTTTGACCTTCGACTCCATTTGGTTTATAGTCAGTTCAATGGTCCGTTGCAAATCTAATTTCTTAAAAGGCTTGGAGATAAAGCCGAATGGTTTCGTTGCTTTTGCTCTGTTGAAATGCGCATCATCTGTATTGGCCGTCAAGTAAATAATAGGAATATCATGTGTTTTTTGCATGGTTAAAGCAGTCTCAATTCCATCTAAATCTCCTTTAAGGTTAATGTCCAGCAACATGATGTCTGGGGTGTTTTTCTCTATCTGTTGCAGAGCCTCTTCACCCCTTGGAATGATTCCAGTCACCTCGTAACCTAATTCATTTAGTTGTAATGAAATGTTTGCTCCAATTAGCATTTCATCTTCTACGATTAATATTTTTAGCTTTTCGCTCATTTATGCACTTTTCTTAATAAGGAAATCAAATTCAATATGAGTGCCTTCTTTGGTATGCTCCTTCATCTTTCCGTTCAATTGCTGAGTTAATAACTGCACTAATTGTGAGCCAAAGCCTGTTCCTTTAGGGGCTAAACCAACTACTTTACCCACACCATTATCGTCAACTTTTAGTCTTAAATTATCATCCGAAGTCTTTTCTAAACTGATGAGAATAGTCCCCTGATCTTTTTTTACAAATGCATATTTGAGTGCATTAGTCAAAAGCTCGTTTACAATAAGCCCGATGGGGACTGCTGTATCCACATCCAGCTCTAAATTATCCATAGCGCATTCAATCTTTACTTTTTCTTCTGCATTGAAGGTATCCAGAATGCCTTCGCTAAGGTTTAGGAAGTAGTCCTTCATTTCTATACTGCCAAGATTTGTTCCCTGATATAATTTTTGATGGATGATGCCCATTGATTGTACTCTATTTTGGCTAGCGATCATAGCCTCCTTCGTGGCAGGGTCATCAATCTGAGCAGACTGCAAAGCAATTAGACTTTTGACCATCTCTAGATTATTTTTCACTCGATGATGTATTTCTTTGAGGAGTAGTTCATTTTCTTCATTTCGCTTATCAAGCAACTCGTTTTTATGAGCCAACTCTTCATTCAATCCTTTTAGCTTCTTATTACTCTTTTGTTTTAACCTGAAATTGCGATATAATAAAGCGATCAATAAAGCACCAATAACTAAGGCGGCAATATAAATGAATTGTCGTTGCCGATTTGCTGCGAGCTGTTTATCTTGATTAAGAACGTTTAGTTGTAATTCACTTTCTCGCAGGCTTCTCTGGTTTCTCTCCACCTCAATCACATTATTTGCCTCTGAATATTCAATATAGTGCTCAAGTGCTTTTTTGTAGTCACCTTGAAGTTCGTATGCATTAAATAATTTCCAAATAAAAAATGCAGTATTTGCCCTGGTATTAATTGTAATCGAGGCATTCTTTGCTATTTCAAAGTATTGAATTGCCTTAATATAATTACCTTCCACCTCTGCAATCTCTCCCAACAAGAGGTGAGCAAATTGATACAGGTCAATAGTTTTTAGATTATATTTTTCCAAATTTTCGATAGTCTTATAGAGGTAGGTTTTCGCCTCTTCGTATTTTTCTTTTTTAATCAGCTTGCTGCCCATGGAATAAGAGTGCCATGTATGATGAAATGGATTAGTGATTTGAGGTAATAGCCCTGCAATTTGATCCATATAATAGTAGCTCGAATCAGAATTGGCATCTGCATAATGATAAGTTAAAACCTTATAAATCGTCATAAGTGCCTCATTCTTGTCCGGATAATCGGAATTCTCGTAAGCAATCACACTTTCTCTCATATATTGAAAAGACTCTTCTTGCTCCTCTAGCAAACCGTATTGATATAAAAATCTACCTTTATCTTTCAATAATTTAAGCTGTATTTCAGGTCGTGGATCATTTTCTAATAGGTTTTGGGCTTTGACAAAAAGCTCAAGCCCAGGTTTTGGCTCTCCTCTAATAATTTTTATTAAGGCCCAATTGATCAGCAAATCATAACCCAAAATCTTGTCTTTCCTACTTTCTGGAATTTTTTCATAATACCCCCAGCCTATTGGTGCAAGCGAATCCACTACATTGAAATTATGAGACCTGTTTGCTCTATCCGTGATATCGCGATATAGGTCAGCCAAAAGATCATAACGTAAAGGTTCAGTATTTTGGAGAAGTGCTGCAGCAGAGTCCAAATAAAAAACGGTACTATCTCTATTAAAATGAGGCATTTCTTTAAACCACAACGCTTTCTGTTGATATCTGCTACTTCGTGCAACTGCTTCATCATAAGAAAGGTCCTGGCTGATGCCATGGCCCAGCTCAAAAAGGAGAAATGAAACTATACAAAATACTTTAAACATATTACCTCTCGTAATCATTTCTGAAAATGAACTTGTAGTAGTTTTAAATATACAACAGATTCTAAGTAAAATGCATGTAAATAGTAATAATTTTGTACTAAAAAGGAATAATTTTTAGTATTTGATGTTGTTGTGAGAATGGATATTTTTTGCAGGAAATGCTTTTTACTAGCTTCACTAGACAGGAATTTGAACTAAGTTTTATAGACTATTTAAAACAAAAAAAATAGCACCAAGAAAAATCCTGATGCTATGTAAGTATTTTAATAAGATTAAAAACTGAATTATGTATGGGTCCTTACAATTATTTCAATCCAGCACGCTGTAGTAAAGCCTCAATTTTGGGCTCTCTGCCTCTGAATCTTTTGTATAATTCCATTGGGTGTTCGCTGCCTCCTTTTGAAAGAATATTGTCTTTAAAGGATTGAGAGACTTCCTTGTTGAATATGCCTTTTTCTTTGAATAAGGAGAAAGCATCGGCATCCAAGACTTCCGCCCATTTGTAGCTGTAATAACCAGATGCATACCCACCAGAAAATATATGTCCGAACTGGGTGCTCATCAAAGTCCCTTCCACACTCGGAAATAACTTGGTAGGTGCCATGGCTTTTTCTTCAAATTCTTCGACATCTTTAATGTCCTTTGCTTCTTCTCTTTCCAATGTGAAATAAGCCATATCCAAAAGCGCTAAGCTCACTTGCCTAACAGTGGCATAGGCTTCATGATAAGTACTGCTGGCCTTTATTTTATCTACATAGTCTTGCGGGATTTTCTCTCCTGTTTCATAATGCTTAGCAAATAAATCGAGGCATTCTTTCTCATAACACCAGTTTTCAAATATCTGTGAAGGTAACTCCACAAAATCCCAATACACATTTGCTCCTGTTAGGCTTCCATATCGGCCATTACCTAACATGGCATGTAAGGCATGACCAAATTCATGGAAAAGAGTGGTGACTTCGTTGAAAGTCAATAAACTCGGATTGTCTGGAGTGGAAGGAGTAAAATTACAAACATTGGAAACTAACGGTCTGAATTCTTCTCCGTTTTTTCTGTATTGATCCCTATAAGTCGTCATCCAAGCGCCTCCTCTTTTGCCTTCTCTTGGGTGAAAATCAGCATAGAAAATAGCCACTTGTTCACCAGCCAAATTGCTCACTTCATAAGTGGTGACGTCCTCATGATAGACCGGAATACTCTTAACTTCTTTAAAGCGGATATCATATAATTTCTCCGCGGATTGAAATACGCCATCTAAAACATTTTCTAGTTTGAAATAAGGTCGAAGCAATTCATCGTCTATCGCATATTTCTTCTTTTTCAACTTTTCAGAATAATAAGCCCAATCCCAACGCTGGAGGTCAATATCTTCTCCTAATTCTTTAACAAAGGACTCTATTTCGGCCACTTCTTCTTGTGCCTTAGGCAAAGATTGCTTTAATAGGTCACTTAAAAACTGCTGGACGTTGTCTTTGCTTTCAGCCATTCGTTCTTCAAGTACATAATCTGCATAAGTATCATAACCTAAAAGGGATGTTTTTTCACTTCTTAGGTTGACAATTTCTTTGATGATGGTTTTATTATCATACTCATCGTTTTTGTTGGCCTTAGACATAAAGGCTTTATAAAGCTCCTTTCTTAAAGCACGATTGTCTGCATTTTCCATAAAAGGAACAAAGCTTGGAGCTTGTAAAGTAAACACCCATTTTCCTTCTTTACCTTTAGCTCTTGCAGTATTTTTGGCTTGTTTTTTAGCAGAATCAGGTAATCCACCTAAATCCTTTTCATCCGAAATGACCAATTCATAATCATTGGTTTCCGCCAATACGTTTTCCCCAAATGTGAGACTGAGTTGGGAAAGCTTTTTGGTCATGTCCTTAAAACGCGCTTTATCTTTTTCATTCAAATCCGCACCGTTTCTGATAAAGGCTTTATATGTTTTATCCAGTAGCATTTTCTGCTCATGATCTAGCTCCAGTTGGTTTTTCTGATTGTAAACCACTTTTACTCGCTCAAATAAATCAGCGTTTTGCCAAATGTCATTTCCAAATTCCGAAAGAATGGGAGAGGCTTCTCTCGTTACTTCTTGAATTTTCTCATTGGTTTCGGCACTATTTAGGTTAAATAAAATAGAGGAAACCGAACTTAATTTTTCACCAGCAAATTCCATCGCCTCTAGTGTATTTTCAAAAGTGGGCGTCTCAGACTGCGAGGTAATGTTTTTAATTTCTTGTTTAGCCTCTGTAATAGCGCCCTCTATAGCCGGCATAAAATGCTCTGATTTTATATGGTCAAATGGAGGGGTTTGAAATGGGGTGTTAAATTCTTTTAATAATGGATTATCCATAAATATATTTTCTTGTTAGAATTTCGAATGCAAACTTAAGTTGTTTAGTACGGAATTGGGGAATGGATAGATTAATAAAAAGTAAAAAAAGCCATTTCCTTCTGATATTCCTGGGTGGTTTATGATTACCATTTATGCCTTGAGTTTTCTTTTTAATCTTTTTTATCAAGAAAAAAGGATAGAACAAATCAAGAAAGTTTAATGCTTCTGCCCTCATGGCCTCGCTGGCTTGTCTGCACAAGCAGGCCCGCTAAACTTTCCTCCCCCTCGCTTTTCCGAGTTCCTCGAAATTGGTCGTGTTAGTTCTTTTTCAACTTATTGGTAAAAGTATCATTATCAAATTAAAAAGCTAAAGTTATTCTGTGCGTTTTTCCCCAGTTGGGGGGAATTAAAAGGGGGCTATAATTTCTTTTTTATGGATCGGATTATACTTCCCAAAATAGGAATGTTTTCATAGAACAGCTCGCCTGCATCAAAATAGTCTCTCTGGCTGATTATTTCATTTTCGAAGATCAGGACCGAAATTCCGGATGCTTTTACATTCTTTTTTGGTCTTTTTAATTTTAAATTCATTTCCCAAGATAGATAGGCTTTATTACCCATAATTGATTCATCTGTAAAATGGAAAGTACCTTCTATCAGATTTTCATTTAACTTTTGAAAGTATGCTTTGAGATTTTCAATTCCATCTATTTCGTGAATAGGATCTTTGAAAACTATATCTTCAGAATAAATCTCTTCCAGTATAGAAATGTTATTAAAATCTATTGGAGAGAAGTAATGCTTAAATTTTTCAAGGGTTGTAGTGTTCATGATCTTAGGTAGGTCGCTGTCTTGGAAATTTAACCAAAAAAATAGTTTACAAAAAACACTACAAAAAGAAATAGCGTCAGTCGCCTAACGCTATTGCAATATTTCCTAAATCATTTGACTTAGAATTTTGAATCTACTTCCTACTATAATTCGGAGCTTCTCTAGTGATATGTACATCATGCGGATGACTTTCGGCTACTCCTGCTGCAGTGATTTTAACAAATTTAGCTTCTTTTAATTGCGCTAGGTTTGCTGCTCCGCAATATCCCATACCAGCTTTTAGTCCTCCAATCATTTGGTGTAGTACTTCAGAAACCAAGCCCTTGAATGGCACTCTACCAGAAATTCCTTCCGGCACTAATTTTTTAATATCATCTTCTGCATCTTGGAAGTAACGATCTTTACTTCCCATATTCATGGCTTCCACAGAACCCATACCACGGTAAGATTTGAATTTCCGTCCTTCAAATAAAATCATTTCGCCAGGAGCTTCTTCTGTTCCCGCTAAAAGAGAACCTATCATTACACTATCAGCACCGCCAGCTAAAGCCTTTACCACATCACCTGAAAAACGAATACCGCCATCCGCAATAATCGGAACGCCTGTATCTTTTATAGCTTTATAAGTCTCATAAACTGCGGATAACTGTGGAGCTCCCACTCCGGCCACTACTCTTGTCGTACAAATACTGCCCGGACCAACCCCTACTTTTACGGCATCTGCGCCTGCATCTACCAATGCTTTAGCCGCTTCTGGGGTAGCAATATTTCCAACAATTAGTTCTAAATCAGGGTAAGCCTTCTTTATACGAGCTGCGGTATCAATTACTCCCTTGCTATGACCGTGCGCTGTGTCGATAGTCACAACATCTACACCTGCTTTAACTAAAGCATCGATTCTCTCATCGATATCGCCAGTTACTCCAACAGCAGCGCCAACCCTTAATCGTCCAAATTCATCCTTGCAAGCGTTAGGCTTATCTTTTTTCTTCAAAATATCTTTGTAGGTAATCAAACCCATCAAAGTTCCTGATTTATTAATAATCGGTAGTTTTTCAATTTTATATTCTTGTAAGACTTCTTCAGCTCCCTCCAAATTAATACCTTCTTCAGCGGTAATTAATTTCTCACTTGTCATCACTTTCTCAACCGAAACTTTATTGTCTTTCTGAAATCTTAAATCTCGATTAGTTACAATTCCTAACAATTTTTTGTTGGAATCTACAACTGGAATACCACCGATCTTATTTTCCCTCATGATTTTCAAAGCATCGCCCACTGTGCTATTGATATGCAAAGTGATTGGATCTAAGATCATTCCACTTTGTGAACGCTTTACTTTCCTGACCTCCATCGCATGCTGCTCGATAGACATATTTTTATGGATAAATCCCATGCCGCCTTCAAGCGCCATAGCAATGGCCAAATGATGCTCTGTTACGGTGTCCATAGCAGAGGAAATCAAAGGAATATTTAAAGTTATATTTCTTGTTAATTTTGAGGAAGTGTCAGTTTCTCTTGGTAATACTTCTGAATATCCTGGAAGCAGTAATACGTCATCGTAGGTTAAAGCTTCGTAAACGAATTTGGATGTGTCTAAGCTCATAATGCAAATAATTAGCTGTGATTATTTGCAGGGCAAAAGTACGAAGATACTTTCATTATCGGAAATTAGTTATTAATATTATTTTATTAAGAGTCCATAAATAATATCTATATATGAGTCTACCATTACTGTTGATTTTATCTGCCATTGTTTTAATCAGCGCTTATTTCACTTATGGCCGATTTATCAGTAAAAAATTTGATATTAAAAATGATCATGAAACGCCAGCCCATACCCAAAAGGATGGAGTGGATTATGTCCCTTCTAATAAATTGGTAGTCTTGGGGCACCATTTTGCCTCTATTGCAGGTGCTGGCCCCATTGTTGGCCCCATAATAGCAGTTACTTTTGGCTGGATTCCGGCAGTGATATGGATTTTAGTAGGGGGTATTTTCATAGGTGCAGTTCATGATGTGGGAAGCATGGTGGCTTCATTAAGACATAAAGGAAAGTCCATAGGGGTTATTATTCATCAATATATTGGACGGAGCGGAAAACGGCTTTTTTTAATTTTTAGTTTCTCGACCTTAATTCTCATTATTGCTGTTTTTGCAGATATTATTGCCAAGACTTTTGTTAAAAATCCGGGGGTGGCCTCGACTTCTACATTTTTTATTATACTAGCACTGGCTTTCGGATTTTTCAATCGAAAATTAGCTCAGAAAAAATATGCTTTTGCATGGCTTTCAATTGTTGGGGTGATTTTGATGTATTATTTCGTGGTCCTTGGAAATAGCATTCCATTTGAGCTCAATTATATTTTTTGGGTTGTTCTTTTATTAGCATATGCTTTTGTGACCTCAGTTACGCCCATGTCTGTTTTGCTTCAACCTAGAGATTATTTAAGCAGTTTTTTGCTTTATGGTTTAATTCTCCTGGCCTTGGTGGGCGTTTTTGTTGCCAATCCAGAAGTGAAAATGGATAGTAATATTATTTTCGAGAGTGAGGATATTGGTTATTTATTTCCCGTTCTCTTTATTACTGTAGCTTGTGGTGCTATAAGTGGATTCCATTCCTTGGTAGCATCAGGGACCACTTCAAAACAGCTCAACAGAGAAACTGATGCCAAAGTGGTTGGATATGGAGGGATGTTGATTGAATCATTTTTGGCCATTATTTCAGTTTGTGCTGTGATGGTGATCAGCCGAACTGATTATGCTAGCAGTTTAGCAATAGATGGGCCGGTAAATATGTTCGCAGATGGAATGGGCTATGTGATATCTTCATTGGGAATAGAAGAAGGTTTAGCAGTAAATTTTGTAGCGCTTACTATTTCTGCTTTTGCACTAACTACTTTAGATACTTGCACCCGTTTAGCAAGATTCACCTTTCAGGAATTCTTTGAGGAAACTGAAAGCAAAAATGTTCATCGAATTACTCAAAATAGATTTTTATCCACTTTTGTAGTCGTAATACTTTCCTCCATTTTTTTACTTTCAGGAGAATTTACTACGCTTTGGCCAATTTTCGGTTCAGCTAATCAACTGTTGGCGGCACTTGCATTATTAGCCGTTTCCGTATGGTTGATAAAATCAGGAAAGAAAGCGGGGTTTTTATTGATCCCAATGTTTTTTATGTTCGTAGTAACGCTAAGTTCTCTATTTGTGCTGGCTTTTCAGAATTTTGAAAATGGGATTTACAGCATATCTATTATTTCAGGCTTGTTATTTGTTTTGGCAATTGTCTTGTTGGTTTTAGCAAAACGATGTTTAAAGACAGAAGATGAGGCTTTAAAAGCTTAGCATTTAAAGCATCCCGTTTTCATTTGTGATTTCATCTGGTATTTCTTGACCAACATCCCAAAGTTCAATGATTTTTTGATCTTTAAATTTGAAAAAATGTACCAATACAAATCCTAAATCCGCAAGGTTTTGCTTTACGTGTGAGTGAATTGCTATAAATTCTTCATCAGCTAAAGAACGCAAAATCTTTAGTTCTTTCTCAGGATTGTTTTGCGCATCTTCTAACATGGCATCTTTCAATGATTTTGCATCTCCTTTAAAGTAGGGATTGTGATGCTTGAAATCTTCTGCCACATAAACTTTAAAAGCCTCTTCAATTTGTGCAGAGGCAACCATTTCTAAGAAGGAAATTGCTATTTTTTTTTCAGCGGTCATCTAAAATAACTGTTAAGTTTCTCAATAATTGTAGCCTGAACTATTCTTACAACTACAATATAAATATTTCCGCTTAAAGCCAAGCTGGGGAAAGCAAAAAACCTGCCCATTTACGGGCAGGCTAAAAATTATTCATATTCAAAAACAGTACTGATTGACCAGTTAAAGTCATTTTCTAAGACAGATAGTTTCTGCCAAGTATCGGCAGATGGGGGCCCAACTGTAGGCTCGGGATCATCTGGAAAGTTTTCTAGGCTGATTCCCCCATTCATTCTACCGCTGGCAATTACCGAATTGTAAATAGGATTAATTATTTCTTCTAAGCTTGAAGTCGATATTTGATTGCCGTAACTTAATAGTAAGAATTCGACAGCATTATTATCTTTCAAAATAATTTTCTGCAATGACGCACTTGCGGAAATATTTATAAAGGTAAGATTTGGGTTGTGTGAGAAATCCAAAATCTCTGGACTCATACCTTCTCCATTGAATCCGTTCCGAAAGCTTTCTAAATTAGGTAAATTAAATAAGTTGATTTCTTTGATCGGTCCTTGACCATAGTAGGAATAAAAGTCTGTAATTTTATCAACATCGCCTGAGACACTGACAAAATATTCCCAATTACTTCCAAAGTTGTGACTAAAATTTTCCGAATAGTCAGTGGAAATTCTTGTTTCAGTATGACCATCTCCCCAATCAATAGTAATTTCTCCTACATAGCTTAAGCTAAATTCAAAATTAGCACTATACAACAACTGTGGTAATGCAATGAATGTGAGAGCAGGGTCTAAATGTATATTGATTAGTCCATTTTCATATTTATCAAATAGACTTTCTATAGTAAATGTTTCGCTATACATTGCGAAACCTTTTTTTATTAGCACCAAGCTAAACTCCTCGTCACCTATATTTGAAATACCTACGGAATTAATTTCTGGTTTTACGGTAAAGCGCTTGATGGTGTCCTCATTTTGAATAATCAATCCTTTTGCATGGGTTAATTCGCTTCCTTTTTCACTTAGCTTAAAAACACTGAGGAAAAAGAAGTCAGTGACTGTGAAAGGGAAAGAAATGTAACCGATATCTCGAGGATTTAACATCGAAACGTTTATCACTTCTATTTTTAATTGAGTGGAATTTGCACCATCTACTTCAAAATTAAGGGGTAGTGGATTTTTGACCAAATCCGCCTTAGTAGAGCCAGATATTGGAGTCGCATATAGTACTTCATTATCTGGACTGATTAATAAAAATTTTGTCAAGTTGTATTCTCCAGTGTTTAATTGCAGTGGTTTACTAACAAAATTTCCGTTAAAGGATAAGATTTCAAGGGTTTCATCTTCAAGAATATTTTCACCATTCACTGTCTCAATACTAATTTGTACATATGACCCTGCAGGTATAGCTAATACTTCTCGAGCCTGACCGTTTTCATTGCTTAGTGACAGATTAAAGTGAACCTTGCCAACTTCTTCTCCTTTTAAATTTTCTTTTTCAGGACTGCAACTGCATAGAAAGATTGCGCCCAAAAATACTACGGTTGATAGCGTTTTCATATCATTTTTTATTTAGTTCCTTATAAATATAATTAAAAAAAATCTAGTTATTATATTATATCGTATTTTTTTAGATGTAGCATTTGTTGAAAATATTCTAAATTTTCTATTCACAATTAGATGATGCTGTATTGGAGAATTTCTGGTTATTTCCCTAAATTTCAATATGCAAAACCAAAAACACCTTTTTGATCTTCCAGGTGATATCCACTACCTGAATGGAGCCTATATGTCTCCTAATTTGAAAGCAGTTGAAAAAGCAGGTATTGAAGGAGTAAAGCGAAAGACTAACCCTACCTCGATAAAGGAGGAAGATTTTTTTGATCCAGCGGAAGAGGTAAAGTCCTTATTTGGCAAATTGATTAACGCTCCTGCCAAGCAAATCACAATCATTCCTTCTGCTTCTTATGGCTTGATGAATGCTGTTCGGAATGTGCCTATTAAAAAAGGTCAACATGCCATAACAGTAAAGGAAGAATTTCCAAGTGACCACTTGACGTTGAGAAAATTTTGCACTGAGAATGATGCGGATTTGAGAGTCATTTCACCCCCTGAATTTATAAGCGGAAGAACTCAAGCTTGGACCGAAAAAATAGTCAATAGCATTAATGAAGATACTGCAGTTGTGGTGATGTCCTCCATTCATTGGATGGAAGGTTTGAAATTTGATCTAGAAGCTATAGGTGAAAAATGTAGTGCTACAAATACTTATTTTATTGTAGATGGAACTCAATCTGTCGGGGCTTTGCCAATTGACGTAAAGAAGTTTAAGATTGATGCCTTAGTATGTGCTGCCTATAAATGGCTTCTGGGACCATATTCCACTGGACTGGCTTTCTACAGTGATAAATTTGATGAAGGTGAACCTATTGAATATTCATGGATGACTAGAAAAGATGGGCATGATTTCAGTAAGCTTACCTCCTATCCTGAAAAATTTGCTGAAGGTGCCATGCGTTACAATGTTGGTGAATTTAGTAATTTCATTGCTTTGCCGATGATAAAATCCGCTTTGGAACAGATTCTGATTTGGGGTACTGAAAACATTCAAAATTATTGCTTTGAATTGATGAAACCCTTTAGGAGCTATTTGGAAACTAAGAGGATTGAAAAAGACGATGATCATATGGTCAGTGCTCATTTGTACGGATTATTTCTCCCAGACAAAGTAAATTCTACTTTACTGTTGGATGATTTTAAAGCAAATAAAATTCACCTGTCTGCCAGGGGTAGGTCTATAAGGATATCACCTCACCTTTACAATCATTCAAAAGATTTAGTCGCCACATTGGAAGTTCTTGATAGGCATTTCTAATTTTACTTTTTGCAATCTTTTGATCATTAAGTGATTTGCACAGTGTACGAAAATGCATTTAAATTGTAAGAGAAAGTAATTTTATGGCAAAACAACTCATTTATACTATTAAAGAAGGAAAGGCTAGGGGTGCAAGATACTGTGCCACTCAAGATCGTACCCAACAACAGGTTCGAGACAAGCTTTACGACTGGGGTTTGTATGGAGATGAAGTGGAAGAGGTAATCGCTTGGTTGATTTCTGAAGATTTTATCAATGAGGAGCGTTTTGCACAAAGCTACGTTCGAGGCCATTTTAGGTTAAAAAAGTGGGGTAGAATTAAGATAAAGCAGGGGTTGGAACAAAAAAAAATATCAGAATACTGTATAAAAGTGGGAATGAAGGAGATTGATGTAGAGGAATACCAAGATACAATTTTTAAGCTGTTAGAGAAAAAATGGAAGACTATCAAGGATTCCAATCAATACATAAAAAAGCAAAAGGTAGTTCGTTATTTATTACAGAAAGGCTTTGAATCAGATTTAGTTTGGAGTGAAATCGATAATTTGAAAGCTTAGACAAGTTTCAAATGCCAAAACTTATGAGTTGAAGAATTATTATCAGCAAGATTGTAATAATTTTTATCATATATTTTTATGAATTCATAATTCCTTCTTACCTTTGTGAGCTCAAATGGTGGATGTAGCTCAGCTGGTTAGAGTATCGGTTTGTGGTACCGAGGGTCGTGGGTTCGAGCCCCATCTTCCACCCATTAAAAAAAGCTCAAATCTTAATTGATTTGGGCTTTTTTTTGAAAAAATTAAAGAAAACTTCAGTTTATTTATTGCTTACATCCGTCAATTGGCGGAAGCTCTCTTAAAACGAGGGAGATACCCCTCAGTTCTGCGTACAGCCCCCCTATAACAGAGGAGCAATGGGCTTGTGTTAAACATTAACATTCCGCTATAAAAATAACATTATTTTAAAATGTCTGTCAGGGGTTGTTAGGTCAAATTATATTTACAAAATTAGCTAGAAGCACTCACCCGTTCCCCTCCTTAAAAAAGGAGGGGTGTCCGAAGGACGGGGTGGTTGTATGAAGAAGTGGGTTGGCCACAAGTCTGGTTGGTTTCAAAAAAAAACTTGCAAAATTAATCTTCAAACTTTTACTTAGATTATAGTAGCTACAACTTTCAACCGTTAATTGCTCGTGAAAAACTACCAAATCAACAATAGACCTGAATTAAAAGAAAATAGAAAAAGGCTAAGGAATAACGGAACCTCTGCAGAAGCTTTTTTATGGAATTACTTAAAAGGTAAACAATTAAAAAGTAGAAAATTTAGAAGACAGTTTAGTGTTGGGAATTATATTTTAGATTTTTATTGCCCTGCAGAAAAACTATGTTTTGAATTGGATGGTGCCGACCATTTTACTTCTGCAGGTTTTGATTATGATAAGAAAAGGACGGAATACTTAAATACCATCGGAATTACGGTAGTTAGATTTGAAAATAAAATAGTTTTTGAATCAATTGAAAATGGGTTGGAGGATATTATGAGTAATTTTAAGGAAGAATAAGCATCAAAATAATTCTATGGTCCCTAACGATAGCTAGCGGAAGTCTCCTAAAACAGGAGAAAGACACCTCTGTCCTGCGGACATCTCCCCTAAAACAGGGGAGAATTTAGCCTGTGCTAGATTTAACTTTCTACTATAAGAAACAACAGTATTTTCAATTATGTAGAGTAGGGATTAAAAATTTAATTAAAACTACAAAGTTTTTTAGAGGTACAGTCCCCGCACCCCTCCTTAAGCAAGGAGGGGTGCCGTAGGGTGGGGTGGTTGTATTAAGAACTGGGGTGTTCTTAGAGCAGGACGGTTGTATTAGAAATATTAGGCCAAAATAATAATCACCCATTATTTCAGTTATTCCTTTCCGAAAACAAATTTCTAATTGAAGATTTGTATTTTGCGCTTAAATTGAATTTATGCATTTTTACATATGCTTAGGAAGCATTATTTATGGCAAAGAACACTTATAAATCTAATACTTTTAAAAAGGGAACTGAAGAAAAGAAATCAAGAAAGCTAAATTTCGAATTTGGATTCTTGAAGGACAGGAGGCTACATCTCGCTTTTGGCTTCTTTCTTTTGACAGCCTCTATTTTTTTATTTACCGCCTTCGTGTCCTATTTGTTTACAGGTAAGGCTGATATGAGTGTATTACAGTCCGTTTCGGATACAGGAGTAAAAGCTTCAGGTGCTGAAATGGACAACTGGTTAGGTCTTTTGGGCGCCCAGTCTGCCTATTACTTCATTTTCAAGTGGTTTGGACTAGCCGCTTTTCTAATTCCACCTTTTTTATTTCTGACTGGTTACCGTATTACTTTCAATAAAGTAATTTTTTCTATTAAAAGTGCTTTTACCTTCATGCTGTTTTTCCTATTCTGGTTCAGCTTGCTATTGGGTTTTATGGTATTTGAATCTGGCAAAATCTCCGCATTCTCCTTCTTGTGTGGAGGTATTGGATATGAACTTGCCGTGCTTTTCAATAGTCTTTTTGGCTGGGGTACTTACCTAGTTTTAATACTTTCATTATTAATATTCATAGTCTTTTATTTTGATGTGACTTCTCTACTTTCATTCCAGTCCAAAATTGATAAAATAGGTCAAGTGAAGGATGAGGAAGTGAGCTTTTCTGAAGAAACATCAACTGAAAAAAAGGAAGAAGTAGTTACAAGGGAGGAAGAAACTGAGGAAGAAGTAACTGAAGAATCCTTTGATGATGCTAGCAGCTGGACCGTAACTGAGCAAAAACCTAAAAAAGCAACTCCTCAGGAGGAGCTCACTATGGAGGTGGAAAATACCCTTGAAAATAAAGTAATGCAAGAAGAACCCCCTCAGGAAGAGGCAAAGCAGGAAATGGAAGTGGAGGAATCATCCTTTGATGAAAAATTGGGTAAAAGGGTTGAGAATTATGACCCTACTTTAGATTTGTCGTCTTATAAATATCCTACTTTAGACTTATTGGCAGATCATGACTCAGGGAAAGTAAAAGTCACTCAGGAAGAACTGGAAGCGAATAAGGACAAAATTTTGGAAACCTTGACTAATTTCAAAATTAAGATCCAAAGTATTAAGGCAACTATTGGACCCACTGTCACGCTTTACGAGATTATCCCGGAGGCTGGGGTAAAAATTTCTAAAATTAAGAATCTAGAAGACGATATCGCGCTTAGCTTAGCGGCTTTGGGAATAAGGATAATTGCCCCAATTCCTGGCAAAGGAACCATTGGTATAGAGGTACCTAATAAGAACCGAGAAATGGTCAGCATGAAATCGGTATTGGCAACTGATAAATTTCTTAAAAGTGATAAAGAATTACCTATTATTATGGGTAAGACCATCAGCAATGATGTTTTTATTGCTGATCTAGCCAAAATGCCACATTTGTTGATGGCGGGAGCAACAGGTCAAGGTAAATCAGTCGGACTAAATGTTATGTTGGCGTCTCTGATTTATAAGAAACATCCTTCGCAATTGAAATTTGTTTTGGTGGATCCAAAAAAGGTGGAATTGACACTTTTTAATAAATTGGAAAGGCACTTTCTTGCGACCTTACCGGGAACAGAGGAACCCATTATAACCGATACTAAAAAAGTTGTAAATACCTTGAATTCTCTTTGTGTAGAGATGGATAGGAGATATGATTTACTGAAAGATGCAGGTTGCAGAAATTTAAAGGAGTATAATACTAAATTTGTGAGCAGAAAATTGAATCCCGAAAAAGGGCATAGATTTTTACCTTACATAGTTCTAGTTATAGATGAGTTGGCTGATTTGATGATGACAGCTGGAAAAGAGGTGGAAACCCCTATTGCAAGATTGGCGCAGCTGGCTCGAGCAATTGGAATCCATTTGATAATAGCTACTCAGAGGCCGTCAGTAAATGTAATTACAGGAATCATTAAAGCTAATTTCCCAGCTCGACTATCTTTTAGGGTAACTTCCAAAATTGATTCAAGAACCATTTTGGATACAGGGGGATCAGAACAATTAGTTGGAATGGGGGATATGTTGCTTTCCCAAGGATCGGATTTGATTCGTTTACAATGTCCATTTATTGATACTCCTGAAATTGATGAGGTAGTAGAGTATATTGGTAATCAAAGAGGTTATGAGCAAGCATATCAATTACCCGAATTTGCCGGAGATGATGACGAAAGTAAAGTAGGAGAGGTTGATTTATCTGAAAGGGATGCCTTATTCGATGAGGCAGCAAAACTAATTGTTTTGCATCAGCAGGGAAGTACCTCATTGATACAGAGAAAACTAAAGCTAGGATATAACAGAGCAGGAAGATTGATAGATCAATTGGAGGCTGCTGGTATTGTAGGGGCCTTCGAAGGTAGCAAGGCAAGAGAAGTGTTGATTCCAGATGAATATAGTTTGGAACAATTATTGAACAATATCGATAACAATCATTAAGAAACAGAAAAGATAAAAGATGAGAAAAATCACATTAATTATGATGCTATTTATTTTTAGCATCTCAGCATTTGCACAAAACGATCCCAAAGCCAAAGAGATTTTGGATAAGATGAGCGCTAAATACAGTAATATTGCTGGTTTTACAGCTACTTTCACTCAGACGCTGGAAAATAAAATGGAAGACATCACCGATACATTCAAGGGAGAAATTGTAGTGAGTGGTGATAAATTTAAAGCTGACGTGGCAGGTCAATTAATCGTAAATAACAATGAAACTGTTTGGACATACCTACGAGATGCCAATGAGGTCACCATTAATAATTACGATCAGGAGGCTGGAGAAATGAATCCAAGTAAAATTTATACAGCCTATAGAGAGGGATATAAGTATTTATACATGGCAGGAGAAGGTAATGCACAATATCATGTGATTGATTTAGTGCCAGAAGATAAAGACGAGTCTTTTTATAAAATCAGGTTGAAAATTGATAAGAAAACCAATTTGCTAGATAAATGGACTATTTTTGATCGGGCAGGTAATATCTTCAACTATGAAGTGACAAACTTCAAAGTGGACGATTCATTAACTGACAATGATTTCATTTTTAATCCGTCTGACTATCCTGATATAGAAGTTTTGGATTTTAGATAATCCGTTAATTAAATGATTGAAACCTGTCAGGTTAAAAGTGCTGAATAATTTATGCCTTAATCCAAGCATTACAGATTTAATTAATACGAAACCTGACAGGTTTCTTTAGCCTTCTTTTAAATAAGCATGAACTACCAAGAACTTTCAGAGCAAATAAAATCCAAATCAAGCTACTTATGTGTGGGCTTAGATACAGATCTTAAAAAAATCCCAAAGCATTTATTAAAAGAAAAAGACCCAATTTTCGAATTTAATAAGCAGATTATTGATGCTACTATTGATTATGCTGTGGCTTACAAACCCAATATTGCCTTTTACGAAGCACTGGGAATTAAGGGATGGGAAAGTTTACAGAAAACCATTGAATATCTGCCAAAGGATGTGTTCACCATTGCGGATGCCAAAAGAGGAGATATAGGCAATACATCAAAGATGTACGCGAAGGCATTTTTTGAGCAAATGAATTTTGATTCCATTACCGTTGCGCCCTATATGGGAAGCGATTCGGTTGAACCATTTCTTGAATTTGAGGATAAATGGGTGATTTTACTTGCTTTAACTTCTAATGAAGGTGGAAAAGATTTCCAGTTTGAAGAATTAAAATCAGGGGACAAAGTCTATCAAAAGGTGCTGGAGGTTTCTCAAAGGTGGGGTACCAAAGAAAACCTAATGTATGTGGTAGGTGCCACTCGTTCCAAAGAATTTCAGGAAATCCGGAAATCAGTACCTAGCCATTTCTTATTAGTGCCAGGCGTAGGAGCGCAAGGCGGGAATTTAGAAGAACTTTCAAAATATGGCTTGAATGAAAATGGAGGATTATTGGTAAATTCTTCAAGAGGGATTATTTACGCATCTTCTGGTGAAGATTTTGCGAAGGTAGCGGGTGAAAAGGCTAAAGGTATTCAAGAGGATATGAAGGGGTATTTGGATCAGTTTAGTTAAAATAGAGCGAAGAAGGCTATTGCACTGAATCATAGTGCAAAATACTCTAGCGAATTCTAAAAAAAATTACGCAGAGAAAAATCACTTCACAGACTTTATCAAATCCTTCACATGATTAAAAATGAAAGAAGCACTGATCAAGTTGATTCCCATCGAAACTATGTAAATTGTATTTATATCTATAATAGTTTCAGAATTACCAAATTTGAAGTAGAAATAGACTAGATTAATGATAATAATTGCAACACTTAACTTTTTGATATAGCCGAATTTCTTGTGTAAATATTCTTTTCCATTCATATTATCTAGGCTTTAGTTTATGCGTCCCATCGCTCATGCGCATCCTCGTTTTTTAACGAGGATGCATAGATTATAGCATTTGCAATGCTGGAATATTCCATTTAAAGCTTGCCAGTATATGTTTCAAGTTATACACTTGATGACTTATTAATCCTCCTTACAACCAAAGGCAAGGTAAGATTTTAACAACTTGTCTTTTTACTTTTATTTTCTTAAATCTCTATTTTGCCAAAGCATTCCAAATCTCCCATGACTTTTCAGCTTGCCCAATCAGCATTTCCAATCCATTAATAGTCTTTGCTCCTTGATTTTTACCTGCCTTCAGAAAGGCTGTTTCCGCTGGATTATAAACCAAATCATATAAATAATGATTATCGCTTAATGCTTTATATGGAAAATAAGGCTTTTCGTCAATATTAGGATAGGTCCCTAGTGGAGTGGTATTGATAATTAGATGATATTCTTGAATAACATCTGTCTTGCTATTTAAATCATCATAAGTATAATCAAACCCTGCTTTTCTTGAAACTACTTTAAACGGAATAGATAAATCAATTAGGACTTGCTTAATGGCTTTAGAAGCTCCGCCAGTACCTAATATCAATGCTTTTGAGCAAGATTTCTTGGGAATAAAATTTAGAAGTGAGTTTTTAAAGCCATAATAGTCCGAATTAAAGCCTTTGGTTTTCCCATCTTTAAATTGAATCACGTTGACCGCACCAATGGATTTAGCGTGCTCATCCAATTCATCTAAGAAAGGAATGATTTGTTCTTTATAAGGAATGGTAACATTTAGTCCTGCAATATCTTGTTGCTTTAATTCATCGAATTCTCCAACGCTTTCTAGTGGAAATAGTCGGTATTCACAAACTTGAATATTTTCCTTCTTAAATTTTTCGCTAAAGTATTTGCCAGAAAAGGAATGTTTAAGTGGAAAACCGATTAATCCATAGGTTTTCATTTTCCATCATTTTTAACATTCAGCATGGTGGCAATTTTTTCAATGGCTACCACTATGAAAATCCCTAAGCTCATCATCAGCAAAGCTTGCATTAATTGTGGGTCTTGTCCGGTTTCATTTAAAAATTGCTGAGGCAGAACGTTATGATCAAATAAAGGAACCTGTTCCCCTTTGCTATTGATACGGAATGTATCTACTACTTTCCATGGCCAAACCTTATTTAATGAACCGACCATAAAACCTGCCAGTACTGCTACTGTTGCGGACTGATAGTTTCTCAAAAACCATGATATTAATCTGGCAAAACTTAGCAATCCTATAATGCAACCCAAGGCAAAAATAGCCAATGTTCCAATATCTACTGTTTCAACTGCTTCGATTATATACTTATATTTTCCTAAAATTAAGAGGATAAAAGCTCCTGAAATGCCGGGCAGAATCATAGCACAAATAGCTATAGCACCTGATAAAATGACAAACCACCAGGCTTCCGGAGTTTGTGCAGGAGATGCTGAGGTGATAAAGTAAGCAATTGCAATACCAGCTAAACCCGCAAAGATAGCTTTCCAGTCTTTTTTTTCAATATCCCTAGCCACTAAAACAGCTGAAATAATGATCAATCCAAAGAAAAATGACCAAACCAAAACAGGATAGGTGCTCAACAGAAAGCTGATCAACTTCGCTAAACTGATGATGCTTATGGCAATTCCTAATACTAGTGTAATAAGAAAAGAGCCATTGATATGGCTCCAGAATTCTTTGAGTTTGAATTGGAAAAGTAATCTGAAAGCTGTTCCATCAACAGATTTAATGCTGTTCAGCAATTCATCATAAATTCCGGTTATAAAAGCAATGGTGCCTCCCGAGACTCCAGGAACTACATCTGCACTGCCCATTGCAATACCTTTTAAGAGTAATGTAAAATATTCTTTAATCGACCGCACGAAAAATCTGTTTTTAAAGTAAGTCTTTATTATTCAAAAAATGGTGAAAAGTGTCACCTCTCAATCCTAAACGAATGGTTTCTAAAGGAATTACTTCATTTGGAGCAATATTTCCAAGGTTGACATTAGCACCTACTAATTTAATAAAATAAACTTGTTGTGCTTTCTGGGGAGCTTCCCAGATGATTTTTTCGAAAGGAATTTTTGTTAAGATTTCTTGAACCAGTCCTGAACGAACTTCACCACTGGCTCGAAACAAACCTACATTTCCTGCTTCTCTCGATTCTCCAATCACTTTCCAGGCACCAGCATCCAATTCAGTTTGCATGAGCTCAATCCATTGGTAAGGAGGAATAATTTTTTCAGCATCTTTCGATCCGACTTCTGAAAGGACCGTCACTTGATCTGACAGTTTACTGATATACTCACATTTCAAATCGTGAGGTAATTCAATAGATCCATCTGAGACCTCAGCAAAGGGCATATCATATTTGTCCAATAACTTTCGGTAGTCTTCGAATTGATCACGGATTACAAATGCTTCGAAAAGGGTTCCTCCGAAGTAAGTAGGGATTCCAGCTTCTTTGTAAAGTGCTAATTTGTCTTTTAAATTAGTTGTGACATAAGATGTGGCCCATCCTAGTTTTACTATATCAGTGTATTCACCGTTGCTATCGATAAAGTCTTCCACCTCTCTAAGGCTTAACCCTTTATCCATCACCATAGTGAATCCTACATCTCTTGGTTTGGCTGGTCTTTCAGGGATGTCTTTTAATTCGTAGTTCATGTTTTACTGGTTATCTTTTCTGAATTGGTCTATAATTTTGAACAATGCCTTCTGCGTTTCCACCCGTGGGAAGAATTCATAAAGCACTGTATGCATTTCAAAGTCCAAAACTAATGCATTTTCCAGAAAGATAAAGGCTTCTTTGTATTTACCGTACTCAATTAGGTAAGCCGTCATCCTATAATAAAGCTCAGGAGCATCTGGATTATCCTCCATGCCTTCCTTAATTATATTGATAGCTACCTCTAGTTCCCCTGATTCAAAATAGATAAATGACCAGTCCAGAAACAGGCTAACTTCTTCTGGATCAAGGGCTACAGCTTCTTCATAGGCATCAACGGCAGAGTTTTGATTGCCTAGTTGATATTCGGCATTGGCTAATGCCTGCCAATATTTTGATTCATGTTTATTTATTTTTATTGCTTTTTTTACATAATGCACTGCTTCTATCCATTTTTCTTGTTGAATGAGGCAAAGTGACATCCCAAAGTAAGCTTCATCATAAAGGGAGTCAAATTTAACAGCTTTAAGAAAATACTTAATGGCTAAATCTGCTTGATCTAATTTGTCATATATTTCTGCCATTCTGCAGAAAACTTCAGCACTAGGTCCTTCAATTCGTAAAGTTTGGGAAAAAGCATCTAACGATTTATTATTTTTTTCTAAGGCAGAATAGGTATTTCCCATATTGAAATAAGCGGATGCAAAATTTTCATCTATTGCGACCGCAAATTCATAAGCTTCAATGGCTTTTTCATATTTTCCCAATTTATGTAGGACAACTCCCAAATTATACCAAGCATGGTAAGAATAGGGATCGGCATCAATAAACTTTTCGTAGTAGGCAATACTACCTTCCAATTGATCCGTTACGTCCAAGCAGTAAGCCAATTCATAAATTGCGCTTTCATGGTCAATATTTTCTTCTAATACCGATTTATAATTTTTAATAGCCTCATCATATTTACCCAATTGCTGGTAGGCCATGCCCATTTGAAATAAAACTTCATCTTTTTCTTCAGCAAAGGTTAATGCTTTTTCTAAACATTCAATGGCCTCTTTATTTCGATTGGAAATTGTTAGCACATTAGCTTTAGTCAATAGTAAATCAACATCATGGGGCTGGATATTTTCGGCTCTTTCTAACGCCTGAAGTGCACTGTCATATTTAGTGTTGCTCGCTAAAACATGTGCATTGAGAATCAATAGCTCGATTGAAAAAGGAAATTGTTCTACTGCAAATTCACTGGCCTTAAGGGCCTTCATGAACTTGTCATTATCCAAATACAATTCAACCACTTTTTCTAGTTCTTCCACATCAAAAAAGTGGAAATCTTTGCCCTGAATATGATTTTCGAATTTTTTAATCAACTCTTTTTCTTCGTCTTTTCTGTTTCTGAAAAATTCGCTCATAAATAATATATAAGTGGTTAAATCTACTTTATAATTATACTCTTTAATCAACTTCAACTTGATTAAAATAAGCCAGAAGTTAGAATGTAACTTTATAATAAAGTAGCGTTAAATAAATTTACTTATTAAAAGGTGAAAATCAAGCAACGTTGAATTAAATTTTAAAGTTTATGTATTTTGATTAATTAATCAATTATACAAATACTTTTGACATAAAACTGAAAATCAAGAACGACCTGTAAATTACCAAAAAATCTATTTGTATTTAATTAAAGATTTAGTAAGTTATTTTAACTAAAACTTTACACAATGTTAAAAAAATGCCTTGTTATATTTTTTTCCTCCCTTGTCCTGAATGCTTGCAGTTTAACAGAAATTTCTGATGAAGAGGATTTTAAGTTTGCTCCCAATTTTGAATTTGTAATTCTAAATGAAAATGGAGAACATATCATAGGGCACAATTCTAATCAATTTCACCCAGACTCTATGACATTGAAATCATTGAATTGGGATCAAATTATTACAGAGAAATTCAGAAATTGTGGGGATTCAGGAGAATACGTATCACCCAGTTTACAAGTCCTTGGGATTTCGAGACCATGGGACTCTATCGATACTCTAACATTCCTTATTAGTCTTTCTAATATGGATATAGATACTTTAAAAGTATATCATTATCCTGCTATAGATGACGATTATTACTATAAAATACTTAGCTATAATGGTATTAATTTTGATGAACAGACTAATGAATATGAAACTGGAAGTTGTGGCTCACAACCTATTTATGTAGTAAAAAATAATATTAAAATGGATTAAATTTTCAAAAACCAAATTGCCTTATGAAATATATTATCCTTGTATTCTCCCTACTATTCCCTTTAATTATTAATGCACAAAAAGCTGAATGTGGGTTTATAGGAGTCGATTCGATTTAAGCCAAAAGTCTTAATTATTATGGGAATAACGAGTACCTTGAAAAGGTAAATTTACTTCATCAAAATAAACAACAAGAAAAGTTATTGAAATTTAATCAAACTTTAACCGATGAATATAAAAATGATAATCTTGAAAAGATTAATACTGTATGTTCACAATCTGTCAGTTATCATCTACCCCTTCGGATCGTTGTGCATAGAGATATAGATAATAATACATTTATTACTAATCGAACCATTGAAGAATTATTGGAGGAAACCAATTTAAGGCTTTTACAGTCTGGAACGGATGTGAGGTTTTATTTGATAAGAAGCCCCGTTTATATCAACAATTCTGAATTTGCTAATGGAGATCTAATCAATGCTCAAGAACTAGAAATGTTCGTTGCCCAGCACAATTCCAATCAATTTACCATGCATCTTGTTGATGATGGGGGAGGTTCAGCAGAACCACCTAATTTACCATTCAATAGTAACTCTTGGGTTGGTTCGCAAGATGTAGATATTGGAGCAGTTACACAAGCCCGTTTGGAGAGAGTTGCAGGTACTATGGCACATGAATTGGGTCATAATCTAGGCTTAGAGCATACGCACAAGGCAGGCAGGTTAGGGTCAGAAGTGTTCAATGGGGACAATGCCAATGTTTGGCGTAAATGTCTTCAAGAATCAGTGACTCGCAGGACAACTAACTTCTGGTATAAAGGATGCACAAGCACTGATCAGATGCAAAAATGCGAAGTGAATGGAGATTTTCTATGCGATACACAAGCTGATCCAAACATGGGGAATGCAGGTGATGTTACATATAATGATAATCCAAATAGTAGCGATGGTGATATTGCACCATGCGATTATAGATTACCAGAAGAAGGGGTTTACAGGATGGATAGACGGGATGACCTTTGGACTCCTCATGCAAGAAATGTAATGGCTTACGGTAACAGAAGATGTAGGAATTTTTTCTCGACTGGGCAAAAAGGAATTATGTATGATAACGCTAGTAGTACTTTTTCTGATAATGTGACAAATATTGTAGGAAGTAATAGTATTAGCTGTACATCAAACCGTGGATATAGTATTCGTGGTATTTGGGGGGCTACTTATACATGGACTGTCAGCAGTGGTTTGAGGATAATGTCAGGGCAGGGTACTTCATCCTTAAGCCTGAGAGGTAAAGCTGGTTATTCTAACAATCAGATTGTGAGTCTCAACGTTTCAAAACCTTATGGGAATTATTGCTTTAATAAAAATATCAATTTAACTAGCCCTTCAAATTCAGGCTATATTTCAGGACAATTAAGTATGGTTTCTGGTGGTCAGGGGAATTTTTATGCAGTTGGTTTTGGAAGCGGAGTTAGTTATAATTGGGGTGTTTCAGGCAGTGGTTGGTCAATAATTTCAGAAAGTGGAAACTATGCTAGAATAAAAGCTGGAAGTAACTCAGGAATTGTAAGCGTTACTGCTTCAAATGCATGTGGAAATAATTATAAATATAAAAATGTTATTGTTGGAGGTGGAAGTGATTGTGATAATATTCCATATGCTATATCCCCAAATCCAACTTCTGATTATATGACATTAGCACCTATAGAACCACCATGTCCAATAAGACTTATTTCTAGTGAAAAACCTACTGCTGCTTATCAGTATTCGATATTTAATAAATATGGAAAGCGTATTATGAGTAGTGATTTTGAAGAAAAAGTAGATATCGATTTAAGATCATTAAAAAAGGATTACTATAAGTTAGTTCTTATTAAGAATGGAAAAGTTATTTTGCAAGAATCATTTATAAAAGAATAGTCCTTTTTACCCTTATAACATTAAAAAATGCTGATAGGTGATTTATAACTCATTACATAACAGCATTTCCTTCACTGTCCATTCAATGGATTCATCTAAAGTCTTATAACGCAAATTAAATATTTTATTCGCCTTATCTGCATTATATATTTTCTTGTTACCCGCCATTTTAGCAGTTTCCATGGTGAGTGTTGCAGGTTTACCGCTAATTTTACTCCATATGTTTTCCATCACTGCACCCAAAATCACCATAAACTTAGGAATACCTATATTCGGAGCTTTTACATGGAGCTGTTTTGCGGTAGCTCTAAAAAAATCACGGTAGCTAATACTTCCTGCATTTAAAACGAACTGCTCATTTCTGATATTATTTGCCAAACTTTCTACAGCGATTTCTGCAACATCTCTCGCATCAATGTAATTAATCAATCCTCTAGTGTAAAAGGGCTTTTGGTCACCAACATATCCAAATAATTGTGCACTGCTTTGGTATCGATTTGCTGGCCCTAGGATAACGGATGGGTTCAAAATGATGATAGGTAATCCTGCCTTTGATAATTCCCAAAGTATTGCTTCAGCTTTTCTTTTGCTTTTCCCATAGTTGCTTAGAAATTCATCATCTGATTTAGGGGTATTTTCATCAATGAAATGATCAATAGAATTTTTACCTAATGCCGAAATGCTACTTATGAAAACAAATTTTTTAACTCCAACTTCCAGAGCATCCATAGCCAATTTAGAAGTCCATTTAGTATTAATTTGAAAGATTTTGGCTGCGTCTGACTTTTTATAGGAAACAAAAGCCCCAGCATGTATTACAAAATCAATTTTCACAGGAATCCGCAGGAATAAATTATCGTCAATTGAGTTTATCTCAATCCAATTAATTTTTTCTGAATCTACCTGAGTAACTGAATGAGTTCTTTTTGTCGCATAAATTTGATAATCCAGGCTAATTAATTTCAATATAATTTGCTGACCTAAAAGACCTGTGGCACCTGTAATTAATAGGTTTTTTTGCTTCATTAAATATTGAAAAGCCTTTTAAGCGTTGAAATAGATTTGCTATTATTATCATTGTAGTAATCTTGATAATAACCGTAGCCTTTATTTTCTTTTCTCACGGCATTAAAAATGATAGATATATTCTGAATATTGTTCAAGTTAAGACTTCTGTGCAGATCATTAACAAACGACCTTTTAGAATAATCAGCCCGTACAACGAAAAGTGAATGGTCAGATTTTTTGAGTGCAATAATACCATCAGAGACCAGGCCAATAGGAGGGGTATCCAACAGGATAATATCATATTCAGCCTTTAGTTCATTCAATAATTGGTCAAAATATTCGCTCTCCAATAGTTCAGCTGGATTAGGCGGAATAATACCTGAGGGAATAAAATGTAAGTTTTCTGTTTTAGTATTATTGACACAATCTTTCCAGTGAACTCCACCACTTAAAATAGAGCTCACACCTATTTCGTTTTGGTCCAGATTGAAAGCGTATTGAGCCCTTGGCTTTCGCATATCCAAATCCAATATAATCACCTTTTTACTGGACATGGCGAGTATGGCGGCCAAATTCACCGAGATAAATGTTTTTCCCTCACCACTCGTAGTTGAGCTAATTGAGAGTACTTTTTTACCATCTTTAATACCAATGAAATCCAAGCTAGTCCTTAAAGTTCTGAAGGCCTCGCTTATTTGTGATCTTGGTTTCTCTGAAACAATTACCCCACTCTTCTTCGCTACATAACGATTAAGCCTACTTATTTTGGCAATAATTGGGATACTAGTTAACCTTTCAAGTTCATGAATGCTGTTGATTTCATCGTAAACCAGATACCTAAAGCCAATAAAAATAAAACTTAAAATAAACCCAACTGCAAAAGAACCTATATAGATTAAGTTGGTAGACGGACCGATTGGGCTTCTAGGTAAATTAGCTGGTGTCAAAATATCAACTTCTGAAAGTGTACCTGCCTGAGCAATTTCAAATTCAGTTTTCTTTTGCATTAAAGAAAGGTAAAGCTCTTCATATAAAGAGTAGAATCGCATTTTCTGGTTGAGTTCATTCGTTTTGGCTGGCAATTGGCTGAATTTGCTTTCAATCTCTCTTTTCCTGTATAAAATATTCTCTTTTCTTTCTTTCAGGATCTCCAATTTATTACTTAGGTAATTGTTAATCCTGTCTTTTAAAGAATTGATTTCTATTTTCCTTTGTTGCAACACCTGACTTTCCGTTCTATAGCGAGTCTTGGCAACTTGATATTGCTGTTTGAGCTCAGAAAATTCTTCGAATAGTGGTTGCATATTTGCTGGCAGCACCAAATAATTGATTTTGTCAAAGCTTAAGGTGTCCTTTTCAAGTTGTTCTTTAATGTTTTCTATTTCACCTAATTGGTAATTAATACCATATAAAATAGAGTCCATTTTGACCATTTCCGAAATCAGTCTATTGACATCTTCAGACGGATTAACTGTTTTGTTTTTTATTGTAAAATCTTCGATATAAGTCTCATAGTTCGATAGTTCATCCTCCGTTTGACCTAACTGTTTATTTAAGAACTCAATCTTAAGCTGATTGGCCCTGTTTTTCTGTTCTTTACTGTATTCAGTATAGAGTTCACTAATTTTTTCAACAATGGCCTGAACCTTATAAGGGTTATAATCTGCAAAGGTGATCTTGATGGTGTTGGCATTTAAATTCTCAGGTGCAACCGAAAGATTAGATTCTACATAACTTATTAAGCTTTCTGGTGTAGAGATACTAAAAAATAGCTTCTCAGTGCTAAAAAAGTGAGAGGTTTTCTCAAGTTTGTAACTGCATCCATTTAGCGTAAAATACTTTTCAAAGGTATGGGTAGTCCAATCTCCACCATCTGGATTGGTCGATATTTTAAAAGTTTCTTTATTGATTATATCTACATAAAATTTTTGGCCATAAGAAGCGCAAGATGCTTCATAACTAACGGTGAAAGGAGTGAACTTATATCTTTCTTCATTTTTGAACCTTCCTATAACATGATAGGATACATCAAGAGGCAACTTTCCAATTACCTGTTTTAAAAAGAGTTTAGAACGAATTAATTCTACTTCTCCAGATAAGGTATTTAAATTGGAGCTTTCTTCTTTTAACGGGTTAAAACCAAAAACGCTGGCTTCACTTCGCTTATTTAGTTTTAATTCTGCATAAGATTGGAACCTAACGTTAGTATATCGTACATAGAGGAAAGCTACAAATACAGTTATTGAGATAAGCAAAATTGCCCAAGGTAAGTTCTTTTTGAGGATGGTTTTTAGCTTGAAAAAATCTACCACCTCAGTTTCGTTGTTCAAGGGTTTATGAGACGATTTTGCATCTACATTTCTTTGGTATCGTGTTTGTTGATTGCTCATTGCTCTTGCCTACCTTAAGTTTTCAATCACAATAAACAATGTCACTACATTGGTAACAATGCCAATTACGGGAGCAATATCCCGTACTGATTCTGTGAAAATCCTTCTGATAGGTTCCACATAAATAATGTCGTTAGGTAATACCTGCAAATTTGCTTTTTGCATTCCCTCAATAGTAGCCAAATTAATTACTTGAACTGAAGGGTCGTCTAAAGGGCCTCTAATTAACCTGATATTTCTTCCCTTAGAATCTCTATTTAATCCTCCTGAAAGAGCTAAAATTTCTAAAACAGTCATCTTCTCATTTTCAATTGGAATAACCTGTCCTCCCATGGCTCCTAAAACTACTACTCTTCGGTTTAAAGCACGTACTCTGACAAAAGGCTGGATATAATACTCTGAATATTGCTCCTTTAACATTTCTTGAAGACCACCAATAGAGTATCCTTCAATTTTGGTCTCTCCTAAAAGTGGTAAAATCGCAGTGCCATTAGGAAGAACTTCGAATTCTTTGTCTGGCATTAATCGGCCACCGCCTGCTCCTCCTCCAGTAATGGCATTGAGTTCTAGGTTTGGATCAATGACCCGTTCTCCTTTATTGGTATACACTTCAATATTGACTTTGTCGCCAGACTGGATTTTATAGGCTCCTTCAATCTTCGAAACCTCTTCTTTAAAATTCTCAGAATTGATATCAGATTCAGATTGTAGAATAATATTCTGTCTGTACACTTTACAACCGCTCATCAACAGCATGAGTGCAAGAATACTAATAGGGTATATGTAAAATTTTTTGATAGCTTTGTTCACTACTTGTAAAAATATAACCAATTAAGCAAAAGACAATAATATAATAGAAATGCTTCTTAATTATTTACATAAACAGGCTTAAGTTGAGGTTTAAGATTGCCGTTTTTATCAATTGCCTTCAAATACCTTTCAATCACTATATTATGGTCAAACCTTCTTTCCACTAATTCTCTGCCCTTAATCCCCATTTCATAACGTGTTTCTGGAGACAAATAGAACATCTCCTTCATTTTCAGGGCCAAGTCTTCTTCGTCTTTCACTTTGCAAAGTATCCCATTTAATCTATGATCTACCACATTGTTGCAGCCAGGAACATTAGAAGCCACAATGGGTTTAGCGCTAGCGGCCGCTTCAAGTAAAGTTCTTGGTGTGCCTTCCCTATAACTAGGCAAGACCACACAATCAGCTTTATTGATAAATGGGCGAACATCATCTGTGCTTCCCAAATAATTAATATATCCTTCCTTTATCCATTCATTAAGCTCATCCGAAGAAATTCCCCTTGAATGTAGTTCGTCTAATTTTCCCAATAAATTGAACTTTGCATTCATTCCTCTTTCTTGTAAAATAGCAGCTGCAGCAACATATTCCCTGATCCCTTTGTCAATAATCAGTCTGGAAATCATCAAAAATTCAAAAGGTTCCCCTTCTGGTTTTTCTTTAGGAGGATGAGGAGTAAATTCGCTCAAGTCAATTCCAGAGCCAGGTATAACCTCGCAAATATTTCGCTGAATCAATCGTTTATCCATAAAAAGTTGATAATCTTCATGGTTCTGAAAAAACACTTTCTTAGGAAACTTGAAAGAAAACCTATACAGACTTAAGGCGATTTTAGAAATCCAATCATCATTTAAGAATATGGTTCCTAGTCCACTGACATTGTTGATCACAGGGATTCCCAATAATGCGGCTGCCAAAGTGCCGTAGATATTTGGTTTAATTGTATAATGCAAAATAATATCAGGCTTTACTCTTTTGTAAATGTTAAGTAACTCAAAAGTTAAACCTGTATCTCGGATTGGATTCGCTCCACGACTATCCATGGTAACATCTTGGAAAGTGCAACCTGCCTCTATTAACTTCACAGTATATTCATCATGAGGCGCAATAGCCACCACTTCATGCCCATCTTTTATCAGAGCTTGAATTAGGGACATTCTAAAATTGTAGATGTTCCAAGAGGTATTTAAAGTGATAGCAACTTTCATATCGTATTACAAATTTACTAATAATAACACTTACGGTTCTTTTTAAGTGGGGAGATTTCGACAGGTAAAGACTTAGAGCAGATTAGTTTGAATTATTCAGCTTTAAAATACCTATAAAAATCAAATATAACTGACAAATTGAAATTATTCCCATAGCCTTTCTTATTTTTGTACAAAAAACAAGTAGTTATGGAAATTGGAATGCTTCACTCCCACGTACTAGTGGTAACATTATTTTTACTTTTCTTATTATTTAAGACCATTCTGTTATTGGCCAACAAAAAGGAACTGTTGACAAAGATCAGAACAAAGCTTAAAATGGTAGATCCTATTTTAGGTGTATTGATGCTTGCCACAGGCGGTTATTTGTTATCTTTATATGGGGCTGCGGCTCCCACTTATTTATGGGTAAAATTGATAATAGTATTAATCATTATCCCAATTGGTATTGTTTCGTTCAAGAAAGAAAATAAAGCTATGGCTATTATAACATTAATATTGACTTTTTGTATTTATGGAGTTTCTGAGGTAGGAAGCCTGAACTTTTCAAAAGGAGAAACCGTAGCGGTAAATACTGAAAGTCCCGCTAATGATGCGCAAGAAGTTATAATCGATGGCGCAATAGCAGATTTATTGAAAACAGGAAAAGAAGTTTACTTAGCAGAATGTAAAAAATGCCATGGCAAAGGCGGAAAGAAAGGACTTTTTAAATCTCCTGATTTAACTGAAAGCAAGCTCAATTTATCTGAAAGAGTAGCGTGGATTAAGAAAGGTCAGGGCGTTATGCCTGCCTATGAAAATGAGCTTTCAGAATCTGAAATTGAAGCAGTAGCACTTTATTTGGATGAGCTAAAATAGGGTTGTTGAAGAAAAATTATGATACCTTAAATAGGAGAATCAAATCTTCATTTTATGCGTAATCATAAATAAGAATACTGATAAAAATATATGCAATATAGTTCTGCAGAAGAAAACAAAGAGAAAAAAGCTGTTTTGGTTGCTATTATTACGCAAAACCAAAATGAGGAGAAAGTCAATGAGTACTTAGATGAATTGGCTTTTTTAACTTCTACTTTAGGCGCTCAAACCATTAAAAGATTTACACAAAGACTGGAAAAGCCAGATGTGAGGAGTTTTGTAGGGAAGGGTAAATTAGAAGAGATCAGTGCTTTTGTAAAAGCAGAGAATGCAGATTGGATAGTTTTTGATGATGATTTAACCCCATCTCAGCTAAGAAACCTTGAAAAGGAACTCAATGTCAAGGTATATGATCGAAGTTTATTGATATTAGATATCTTCTTGAGCAGAGCTCAAACTGCACAAGCTAAAACCCAGGTAGAATTAGCCAGAAATCAATATCTATTACCTAGACTAACTCGTATGTGGACTCACTTGGAAAGACAGCGAGGTGGAACCGCTACCCGTGGAGGTGCTGGGGAGAAAGAGATTGAGACTGATAAAAGGATAATTCGAAATACCATTACCAAATTAAAAGAAAAGCTTGCCAAAATTGAAAAGCAAAGTAGGACACAAAGAAAATCTCGTGGTAAAATTGTAAGGGTGGCCATTGTAGGTTACACCAATGTGGGGAAGTCCACTTTAATGACTTTGCTTTCCAAATCAGATATTTTGGCTGAGAATAAGCTATTTGCCACTGTTGATTCTACTGTCAGAAAAGTCAATTTTGAAGACATCCCATATCTTTTGTCCGATACAGTAGGCTTTATTAGAAAATTGCCTACTCATTTGATCGAATCGTTTAAATCAACTTTGGATGAAATTAGGGAGGCCGATGTGTTGGTGCATGTAGTAGATGTCAGTCATCCCACATTGGATGACCATATCAGTGTTGTTAATCAAACCTTAACAGATATAGGCGCAAGTGATAAGCCGACTCTTTTGGTTTTTAATAAGGTAGACTTATTGAAAGATGAAGAAGAATTGAGTGCAGATGAGAAAATCATGAATTTGAAAAATACTTATTGGAATAAGGAACAAAATGATGTGGTTTTCATCTCAGCTACCAACAAAGACAATATCGAGGAGCTTAAAAGCAAATTGAGAAAATTGGTCGAAGCCAAGCATTTTACAATTTTCCCTAATTATTTGAAAAATACCTATTACTAATTTAGCTTTGCTGCTTTTATTTTTCACATGAGCTTACTGCAGTGCATGTAAAAGTTGAAATAAATGACCCCGTAGTTCAACGGATAGAATTGGAGTTTCCTAAACTTTAGATGCAGGTTCGATTCCTGCCGGGGTCACTATCAGGACTATACTTTAGATAAGTGCCTGTACCGCTTTAGAAGTTTTCGGATAAGACTTACAAGTTGGACTAAATTTCAACTGAATACTTGCATTAATCACAGATTAGGATTCAATCAAATGGTATTGTGGAAAAAATTTAGGCAATTTTAGCTTTTCAAATTGCCTGTACTATTTCCATTTCACTTTTTTGCAAATCTTAATTTAGCAGCGTCCACTAAATAATAAACCATTGGCACTAAAAATATAGTCAAAATTAAGGAAGAGAGAAGTCCACCTATAATCACCCAAGCCAATCCATTTTTCCATTCTGATGCTGTTCCACTGGCCATTGCTATAGGTAACATCCCAAAAACCATTGAAAGTGTTGTCATCAAAATGGGTCTAAGCCTTCCTTTTCCAGCAATCAGTAATGCTTCTTTAAAATGCTTGCCTTCTAGTTTCAATTGATTCGTAAAGTCAACTATCAAAATGGCGTTTTTTGTTACCAAGCCCATCAACATAATTAAACCTAATAAGGCAAATAAACTTAAATTACTTAAGGATAAGTTTAAGGCTAAAAATGCCCCGATTGTAGCAACAGGAATTGAAAATAGAACTACAAAAGGATAAATATAATTATCATATAATGCGACCATGATAAGGTATATTAACAAAAAGGAAATAAGCAAAACAGAGCCTAATGCCCCAAAACTATCATTTTGACGCTTTATATCACTTCCCCAGGTCATTTCTATTCCTTCTGCTAAGGGATTATTTCCTAAATAGGCTACCACATCATCTGCCACAGTTCCTGAAGGACGACCTAAAGCATCAGCCGTTAGCGTTACTGCAGGTTGTCGATCTTTTTTCTCCAAAAGTGAGGGTGAGTTATCCAATTCGACCTTAGCAAATTGTTCTATTTCTATAGCTTGTCCCTTTGGATTAATAATGGATAATTGCTGTATGTCCTCATAGTTTTGTCTGCTAAATTCATCTAGCCAAATTCTAAGTGGATATTCAATTCCATCCTCCGTGAGGGAAGCATCATCGTTCCCAGTAAAAGCTGTTCTAATATTTAATCCTACATAAGCAGTGCTCAGTCCCAGACGCTGCATCTTATCTTTATCAGGAATGATTTTGTATTCAGGACTTCCTTCTTCAACTGAAAGCCTTACATTATCAGCACCAGGGATTTTCTCGATTATAGCTTTTAATTCATTTGCACTTTGCATAACACTATCTAAATGACTGCTGCTTAAGGTAATTTCTATGGGTGCCGTGCGTGGAATTAATCCTAAGGCAGACATAGAATAATTTATTCCAGGAAATTGCTTTTGTAAATCAGCTCTTAATTTCCTCATGAAAACTTCCGTATCTTTTGCTTCTAGACCTGAGGCTTTCAATTCTTTTTTAGAGGTTTTTAATTGAATGGTGAATTCGGTTTTATTAGCTGAACCTACTCCCAAACTTCCAATTCCGGTGCTTGGTCCTCCGATATTGCTGAATACAGTCGATACTTCCGGTTGATTTAAAATGAATTCCTCAATTTCAGTCGATACAGCATTATTTTTTTCTATAGGAGTAGATTTATCAAATTCCAGTGCCATTTTGAACTTTCCTTGATCACCAGTGGAAATCAACTCTTTGCCGATAATGCCTTGTCGCATGATGCCTAAAGTCATAGCAAATAATAGGATTACTATAGCACTAAAAGCAATTTTATGCTCTAGCACCCAGTTAAGCAGCTTTCCGTACCAATCGGTAAGGGCATCAAGTTGTCTCTCAAACCATAATAGAAACTTGTTAAAGAAATTAGTGGGTTGTAAATCTTCCTTTTTACCAATTCGTGAAGCAAGCCAAGGGGTAAGGGTAAATCCAACTAATAAACTGGTAAGGGTTGAAGTAATAACTACTACAGAGAATTGTTTTAGCATATCTGCCACAAAAACCTGAAGGAATAGGATGGGTAAAAATACCACCACATCAACGAGCGTAATGGATAGAGCCGAAAAACCGATTTCCATTCTTCCGTCCATGGCAGCTTCTCTTTTTTTCTTGCCCATATCCAGATGGCGCTGAATGTTTTCCAATACCACGGTTGCATCATCTACCAAAATCCCAATAATTAGGGACATGGCTAATAAAGTCATCAGGTTTAAAGTGTAACCTAAAAGCCACATTACGGCAAATGCGGTTACTAAGGAAGTCGGAATAGCCACCAAAACGATAGTAGCGTTTCTAAAACTTCTTAAAAACAATAACATCACCAGAGAAACCAAAACAACTGCTAAAATAAGATCCACAACTACTGAATTTACTGCAGCAATAGTATTGTCTGTACTATCATCTGCAATAATGAATTGAACATTAGAGGCTTTATTTTGCTCTTCGATTGTCTGAAATCTTTCTCTAACTGCCCTAGAAACTTCAACTGCATTCGCATCTCCTTGTTTTTTGAGTAAAAGCCCTATTCCTTCTTTGCCGTTATATCGACTTAATGAGCTTATTTCTTTAGTGCCATCAGTTACAATTGCTACATCTTTCACGTAAACAGGGCTGCCAGGAAACGGCATGGAAAGCTGCACATTTTCTATATCTTCTAATGTTTTGAATTTACCAGTCAATCTTACGGAATTCAGTGCTTGATCTGTTTTTAAATTACCTGCAGGAACATCCACTCCAGATCGATTGATAGCTTCCACCACTTGCAATAAAGAGAGCTTATGCAGTTTTAATTTATTTTGATTTACCTTTATCTGAATCTCTCTTTCCTCACCTCCTAGCATGGTGATTTCCGCCACCCCTGTTATTTGTTGTATTTGAGGCAGATATTCATCTTTCATTTTCTGATAAAATTCTGTAGAGGATAGATCAGAAGTGGCACTAATGGACATAATTGGTAAGTCGTTAGGGGACACCTTACTCATCACTGGGCTTTGCACATCTGCGGGCAAATCTTTTTTAATATTGTCAATATAGCGCTGTGCATCCTGCATGGTTTTATCCAAATCAGTTCCATAATTCAAATTAGCTATGATAATGGATGCATTCGGTAAAGATTTTGTCACCAAAAAATCCACTCCTTCTAAGTTTGAAAGTGCATCTTCTATTTTTTCCGACACGGAAGTTTCAACTTCCTTTGGCTCTGCTCCAGGATAAATGGTTTTAATTACAACTACGGGCTGATTGAAATCGGGCATTAATTCATAGCTCAATTTGTTAAAACCAATAATACCCAAGAGGGTGAAAATGCTGAATAATACTATAATCAGCGAGGGTCTTTTGATAGAAATTTCAGTAATATTCATTGTTTCGCTGATTTAATTTAATTCCACATTTGCACCGTCAAAAAGATTGATAAAACCTTCGGTTACTATCACATCCCCTTCCTTTAATCCTTTGGAGATAATGGCTTTATCTTGAATTTTATCGGCTACCGTTATTTTCTGTAAAACAGCATTGTTATTTTTGATCAGATACACCTGTGCATCCGAAGAACTGCCCACCAAAGCAGAAGCAGGAATGCTAATCAGTTTGTTCGGGCTAGTTTTCAATATGCTAACTTCTCCATACATGCCGGATTTTATTTTTAAGTCTGAGGTGTTTTCAATTTCAAATTCTATCGGGAAATGGTTGCTCATATTGGCTTTGCTTCCTATCAAAGTAATTTTTCCGGTGAATAATAAATTAGGGTATGCATCGGCTATAACGGTATGGCTTTGCCCTAATTCAAATAGGTGAAGCACTGTTTCCGCTACATTAATGCTGAATTTGAGTGTTGAAATATCTGTTAATTGAATAAGCGGCATTCCAGGAGCCGCAAAACTTCCAATTTCACTCATTTTAGCAGTGATAATTCCATTAAATGGTGCTTTGATTTCTGTTTTGCTAATTTTATCTAAGGCTATTGCTTGCTTAACTTTAGCACTTTTTAATCCAGTTTTAGCCTTTTCAAGCTGAATTCCTTTTATAGCATCACTCTCAGCTAATGATTTATATCTTTTAACATCAGATTCTAAATCCTCAATTTGAATATTGACATTTTCTAATTCAAGTCTTAATAATGAGTTATCTAATTTGATTAAAGGCTGACCTCTCTTTACAATATCTCCTTCTTCAACTAAATATTGATTTATTTTTCCTTGTATTTCAGCGCTAATCTTGCTTTCTTTTTGAGCTTTAAAACTACCTGTATAGCTTGTTTTAAGTTGAAAATAATTGAAAGAAATGGTGTCTGCCTTAACAGCAATAGCTTTTTCTTTATCATATTGATAAATCTTATTTTCGGAAATGGCTTTATTGCTTTTCAATTTCATAGCCATCACTACTATTACCGCTATGCCTATGATTATACCGATTATTTTTTTCCAGTTCATTTCTTTAGTAATTAATATTTTTAATATTTCCTCTTAATTTCTTGAGCTCTAAATCAGCCTTTAGATAATCTATTATGGCAGTAAGGTTTGCTTGTTGAGCTTCCCTCAAAGCATTTTCAGCTAATAAGACTTCCGTTAAGTTTACTAAGCCTTCATTTTTTTGAAGGAGGCTTTCATTGTAAATTTTCTGTGCTAGTGCTATCTGTTCTTCCGTGGTTAGCAGTGATTTCTTTGTCATGTCTTTTTGCATCTCAGCATTTTCAATTTTCATAGCATTTGCCTCACTAATAAGCTCTTGCTGAAGCGCATTATTCTCCAGTTCAAAATGCTTCTGCTTCAATTTTCTTTTTGTGACCCCTTTATTGAAAATTGGATAAGAAAGTTGCAAGCCCACAAAGCTCATTGGAAAGAATTTTAAAAATTCATTAGGGGATTGATCGTAGCCGAAACCTGTGGTACCATAACTACCCACTAGGTTCACATTTGGGATGAATCGAGACTGATTTAACGTACTTATTTCACTTTGAATTAATTGCTCTTGTGTTTTGGCAATTTGATAATCCAAGATAATTCCGGACTCTTCCTGCAAACTTTCCTCAAATCTGATGTCAGTTTCTATTTCCATATTAAGATCCAAGGAAACTCCCATAGTAAATTTCAAAGCGTTATTTATTTGGCCATATTTATAGCTTAAATTTTGCTCTTGGTTTTTCAGCTGTGAAATTTGCAGCTCAATTTTACTAACATCGGTTCCTGTGGCTAGCTTTTCATCCTTTAAAGACTGAAGGTTGCCAAGCAGTTTTTCAGCGTTTTTTAAATTAGCTTTTACAAAATTGAGCTGATGGCTAATTATTTTGGCATTGTAGTAGAGGTTAGAAATCTCATAATACACCTCTTCCTCTGATTTTTGATATCTCAATTCACTTAGTTCCGATGCTAGCTTAGTGTTTTTGATAGCACCATTTATATATGCGCTATATAAAGGAAGTGCAATTTGAAGGTTAGCATTGATATTATGGGGAACCCCGAATTGTATTTCGTTGAATTGTCCTTCCGAAGCCGCAGGATTGAAGGTAGAAAGAGGCATTAACTGATAGGGCAAATCAGTGAAATATTTATAATCTGCATTAGCAGTAACTTTCGGTAATAGATGCGCTTTTGCCTCTTTTTCTCTTTCTTTACCTATAGCAATAGAATTTCTTCCGCTTTCTAGGTTATTATTGTGGACTAATGCAGTATCAATACACTGCTTTAAAGTCCAAACTTGAGCACTTGCTATTTCCATTTTCAAGAATAGAAAAAGCATCAGCAATATTAGTTTGTGAGTATTTACTAACTTCATTGGATAAATTTTTTTAGTTATTCAATTCTTTTATTGAAAATATTGGTGATAAGTATCGAAAGAGGTTTTCAATTTTTGAATTATTTTGTCTGCTTCTTTTTCATTTTCAGCTTCAAGGAGTGCAGTAGTTAACTTCATATGAGGATGCAGCCATTTATGTAGCTCATCATGACTTGTGCCTTTCATAGTACACGACTTTACCAATTCGTCATTATTGGCTTTTAATTGCTCGGCAAGAATTTCATAATCCTTCCCTTCATATTTATTCAAAGATATTTCACTACGCTCCAAAGGTGGTTTCATTTCTTGATTTACCTCCCATCTTTGTCCATCATTCAGTTCAATGCCAAGTTCATTCTTGTCCTGCTGAATTTGACCCTTTTTTAATTCACTCTTTTCATTAGTAGTGGTACTGCAAGCACTCATTGTAAAAAATAGCACTATTGATAAATAGGTAATAAAGCTTAAATTCTTCATCATTTCTTCTTTAAAAGTTTTAAAAGTGTTTGTGTCATTTTATGTCCTGGTTCCTCTATGTCATATTTAAAATCAGCAATTCGCCACTTAAACATAAATAGCCTGAAAGCACCCATGACAACATTTAGTAATTCCTCTACAGATATTTCATTTGAAAAAATGTCATCTTTTTGCCCTTGCATGATGATGGGTTTTAAATGTTTCATTTTTACAGTCATGATTTTATGTATAGTATCATTTACTTTCTGGCTTTCTGCCATTAATCCATCGGAGAAGACCGCTACCACGAAATATGGACTACTTTTGAAAAATGTAAATTGGCTGGTAAAGAGGCTAATGAATTTTTCTTCAACAGATTGATCCTCGGAAATTGCTACTCCATATCTTTCATCCATATTTTTTGCCAAATACTCAAGCATGGCAATAATAATATCTTGCTTGCTAGAGAAATGACGGTAAATAGCGCTTTCAGAAAATTGCATTTCCTTAGCTAGGTTTTTTATGGTTAATCCTCCTACGCCAGAAGCAGTAAGTATTTTGCCTGCGGCTTCTATGATTTCTAACTGTCTTTTGGTTATCTTTTTCATATGTGAGTAAGTATTCACTAACAAATATATTATACTCTTTTTAAAAATAAAAGTTTTATGGATTCAAAAATTTCGATTTAGGCTAATATTGTAAATTTGAAAAGATTTACCTTAATGTGAGTTTGTTATTGATTATTCAATTCAAAGAGATTACTTTTAAAATGTTACTGAGAATCTATTATTGACTATCATATTCTTATGCCCCAAAAAACCAATAAAATAAGCTGCGAAGAATGTACTACCACTTCATGTTTTGTAAAAAAGACAAATCCGGAGTGGTTGGCTAAAATCAGTGAATTCAAAAATCAAGTGGTTTACCCAAAAGGGCAATATATTTTCTCTGAGGGCTCTCCAGTATTTGGCGCCTATTTTATTCAGTCAGGGGATGTTAAAATTGTGAGTAGTAGTTTTTCAGGCAGACAAAATATTGTTCGATTAGCAAAGAATGGGCATATGATGGGACATAAAGGAGTGGCAAAGGAAAATTATCCAATAGGTGCGGTGGCACTCAACGATGCCCGTGTTTGTTTTCTTAATAATGAGTTGCTATATGATGCTTTTTTGAATAATACGCATTTCACTATTGAGATCATGATGTTCTACTCAAAAGAACTTCGTAAAAGTGAAATGCGAAACAAGTTCTTTGCCCAAATGACCACAGATGAAAAGGTAGCTTACGCTATTGTTTATGCAGGAGAAATAGTGGGACAGAAGAATAATAAAGGGCAAATTATGATTACGCTCAGTAGACAAGAACTTGCACAGATTGCCGGAACCAATGCCGAACAAGTTAGCCGAACCATTAGCCATATGAAAAATGATGGCTTATTATCCTTGGATGGTCGTTGCATTTGCATTGATAACCTCCCAGGGGTGTATAATTTACTCTCCGAGTACGAACAGTTTATTTAATTTCCTGCGTTTTCGCAGACTTATCTCTGTGAATAAACTTCTCAATGCCTGATCTGGAACATTTCTATTCTAAAGTTCTCTAGTGATATTTGTATCAAACAAAAAAGGATAAAAATATCCGAATATAATTAAAAGCATAGATTATGAAAACGCATAGAAAGACTCAGAATCGAATCACTTATTTGTTTTTTGCCCTGCTATTTCCTTTTCTTTTTTCGGCTTGTCAGCAACAAGAGGAAATTGTGAAATCGAACAGAAATAAAAATGAAGACATTAAAGTTCTTGGTGCAATGAAAGCCGAATTGACTTCTCCTCCAAACGTGCCAAAACCCATTGGTAAAAGAATGGCTAAAAGACTTTTTGTTGATATGGAAATTTTGGAGGAGGTAGCCGAAATGGACAATGGTGTTGAATACGTTTATTGGACTTTTGGTGGAAGCGTTCCCGGTTCATTTATTAGAACAAGAGTGGGCGATATAGTAGAATTCACGCTTAAAAATCACCCTGACAATAAATTACCACATAATATTGACTTGCATGCTGTAACCGGTCAAGGAGGTGGAGCTGAAGCTTCATTCGTAGCGCCAGGACAACAAAAGACTTTCTCTTTTAAAACCCTAAATCCTGGGTTATATGTTTACCACTGTGCAACAGCTCCTGTGGGGATGCACATTGCTAACGGAATGTACGGATTAATCTTGGTAGAGCCACTAGGAGGTTTACCGCCAGTAGATAAGGAATATTATGTGATGCAAGGAGATTTCTATACTAAAGGCAAACACGGTGAAAAAGGTTTACAGGACTTTGATTTACAAAAAGCGGTAGATGAAAACCCAGATTATGTTGTCTTTAATGGGAAAGTAGGCGCTTTAACAGGAGAAAATGCGCTTACTGCTCAAGTAGGAGAAACTGTAAGAATTTTCTTTGGAAATGGCGGTCCAAATCTTGCTTCTTCTTTTCACGTAATTGGTGAAATTTTTGATAAAGTTTATTTAGAAGGCGGTAAGAGCATTAACGAAAATGTACAAACTACTTTAGTTCCAGCTGGTGGATCAGCAATTTTGGAATTTACTGTGGAATCTCCTGATAATTTGGTTTTGGTTGATCACTCAATTTTCAGAGCTTTTAATAAAGGCGCTTTAGGCATACTAAGTGTATCTGGAGATGAAAACCATGTGGTATATGACGAAGGTTCTGAGGCTGTACCTTATAACCCACAGTCGGAAATTGCAGAGAGTACTCCTCCTCAGGAAAAAGAAGTTGAAGCTGTAGTTGAAGAGCCAGCTCCAGCACCAGCTGACTTTGATCTCCAGACAAGTATCACTGCAGGGAAAAAGATTTATTCGCAAAACTGTTTAGCATGTCACCAGGCTGAAGGCCAGGGAATTCCTAAAACTTTCCCTCCACTTGCAAATTCTGACTATCTGAATGGGCATCCTGTTAAAGCAATTGACGCAGTGGTAAATGGTTTAACAGGTGAGATTACAGTAAACGGTGAAACCTATAACAGTGCAATGCCTGCTCAAAGATTGAGCGATGAAGATGTAGCGGCTGTGCTCAATTATGTTTACAGTAATTGGGGTAATAATGGGACAACTATTACACCGGAACAAGTTAAAAATAATAAATAAAATATCATGCTTAGATATTTCACCATAGCAATCTTGTTCTTATTCCATTTAAATGTAAATGGGCAAGATCTTGAGATGCGCAAAATTGAAGGGGGAGTCTACATCCCCCTTTATGGAAGCCAAGAAGAAGTGCAGGTTGAAATTGAGTCATTCTATATGGATACTAAACCTGTTACCCATCAAGAGTTTGCTAAATTTATCATGCAATATCCTCAATGGTCTAAGGAAAATGTGAAAGCCTTATTTGCAGATGCCAGCTATCTGATCAAATGGACTGCCGCTGGTGAAGTACCTGAGCATTTAAAAAACAGCCCTGTCAACAATGTCTCGTGGTATGCAGCCAAAGCTTATTGTGAATGTCAGGATAAACGACTTCCTACAACCGATGAATGGGAATTTGCCGCAAAGGCTAGTGAGAATTCAGTTGATGCTAGAGAAGACAGTTTATTCAATCAAAAGATAGTGTCAGGTTATGAAAAACCTAAAACCTACTTGAAAGAAGTAGGAAAAAGCAGTCCGAATTATTATGGTGTTTATGATTTACATGGCTTGGTTTGGGAATGGGTTTATGATTTCAACAGCATCATCATTACAGGAGAATCAAGATCCAATAATAATACAGATACCAATTTGTTTTGTGCAGGTGGAGCAGTAAGTGCCAATGATTTAATGAATTATGCCGCTTTTATGCGCTATGCAATCAGGTCAAGTTTAAAAGCCAGAAATACAATGACGAATATGGGCTTTCGCTGTGTACAAGATGCGAATGAATCCAAAAATACCAATTTATAAAAACAAAAATCATGAAGACATTAATTCTAATTTTCGCGGCCACTTTGTTATTTGCATGTAATAATGCGGAAGAAACCAGCATCAAGGAAGAAAGCAATGGAATTACATCCAAAGCAGAATTTAATGATTTATCAATTTTCAATATCACTTCCGAATGGACGACCCAGCACAATGAACAAATAGAGTTCAAAGATTTGCAAGGCAGCGTTTTAGCTGTGGTTATGGTGTATACATCATGCCAAACAGCATGTCCGAGATTAGCGGCTGATATGCGCAATATTGAAGAGCAAGTGGCTGAAAAAGGGAAGGAAAATGTGAAATATGTTTTAGTTAGTATTGACCCTGAAAATGATACTCCCGAACGATTAACTCAATTTGGGAAAGACTATCAGTTGGAAGGCGATCAGTGGCTATTCCTAAGGGGAACGGAGGAAACGGTTAGGGAATTTGCCAATGTGGTGGCCGTAAAATACAAACAAATATCCCCTATTGATTTTTCGCACTCTAATATTATTTCTGTTTTTGATGCAGAAGGAGTTATGCAGCACCAGCAAGAAGGCTTGGGTGTAAACAATAAAGAGACTATTCAAAAAATAATAGAATTAAGTAACTAATAGCACAGAATGTACTTTTTGATTTAATTACTTTTGCATCAAAATGAAAAAACGAATAGCCATATCATTCACCATACTTATTTTATCATTGCCCTTGGTAAAGGTGGCTATTCTTATTCAATTCGGGTTTAATCGTGATTATATTATTGAAAATCTGTGTGTAGAAAGAGATAAAACAATCAATACCTGTCAAGGACAATGTCTTTTATCTCAAAAGTTGAATGAGGCTCCAAATAAAGAAAAAGAACAAGCATCTTTTTTAGTTGAAATTATTGAGCAGCTTTACCTAATAAAAAACAAATATGTTGGCATCAAAGAAAATCATATCGTTGGCTATATTTCAAAAACACCTGTTAACCACTTATTTGTAAGCAGGATTTTTGAGAGCCAGATCTTTCACCCTCCCATTTTTGAATAGACCATATTGAGACTAAAGCAGCGATCTTTTTTGCTGTCTAATCAAATTTTCATCTATTCAAAATTATAATTTTATGAATATTACTATTTCTATGTCAAAGGCAATTACATTGCTTTTGGCTATGTTAATAGGCATGTCTGCCTATGCGCAAAAAAAAGAAAAATTGACGTTTTTGGATGCCGAATCCAAAGAACCTATCGTTGGCTTATATTTCCAATATGCTAAGCAATCCGGAGCTTCAAATGAAAATGGACAAATTGAACTGTATTTTACTGAAGGGGAAGGATTGATATTGAGTCATATCAATTATGGTAAGTGGCAACTTAAATCCAAGGAATTAGCAGAAGCTTTAATTTCAGAAGAGCCATTATTGAAAAACAAGCATATTGAGATCCTTCAACCCGTAAGTGTTATTAGTTTGAGACCCAATCTGGCTGAAAAAGATCAGCAGTTAAGGTTGAATGATACCGAAAAAATCCATCATGATGCTGGGGCAGTATTAACACTGAATCCTGGGATCAACGCTATTCGTAAAAGCCCTGCGTTTGGCTTTGACCCTGTCATGAGAGGGTTTAAATACGATCAGCTCAATGTTGTGATTGATGGCCTTCAGTCAGCAAATGCTGCTTGCCCCAATAGAATGGATCCTGGAAGCAGTCAAATTATGTTGAATCAAATCAAGAAAGTGGAGATCTTGAAAGGCCCGCATGCATTGCGTTATGGAAATGCATTCGGTACCATCAATTTTGTATCTGAGTCACCACTCTTTACACCTGAATTAGCTTTAAGCGGAAGAGCATCTGCTTTATATGAAACGAACGGAAACGTAATCAGAAATGAAGCGAAAGTGGGTTTAACTTCTGCTCAGCTAAATACTGGCTTACTTTTTTCTTATTCGACAGGGAACGACTATAAAGATGGGAATGGTAATTCTGTAGCCAGTGATTTCCAAAGAGGGAGTTTAGGCGCTTATCTCCATTATAAACCTACAGGGTCAGATCTTTTTTCATTAACAGTGAATAGAAATTTTGCTCGCGATGTAGATTTCCCAACACTCGGAATGGATTTGAGAACAGACGATACTTGGATGTTAAATGCAGCGTATGAACGCGAACTGGAAGGACAATTTTTTACCAAATGGGTCAATAAGGGCTACTATACTAAAGTAGATCACTTGATGGATAACCTTATGAAGCCTTTGGATCCACGGATGATGAATGCTTCCACTCCTGCAGAAACCGAGAACTACGGTTACCGATCTGAACTACAGAAATTAAGTAATAACGCTCAGTTTTTCCTAGGATTAGATTATAAATCTGAATCTGCTGAAGGAGAAAGGGAGCGCGAACTCTTAATGGGACCAAATGCTGGAATGAAGCTGTATGATAATCCATGGCAAAAAGGGAAAATTGATAAATCTTCTCTTTTTTCTTCTTACTCCTTGCAAGTGGATAATCATTCTTTCCATGCGTCTGGAAGAATTGAATATAACCGAGCACAAAGTTTGGATTCAGAAGAAACCTTTGAAAATATGTATGAATCCACAACTGCGAATGAAATTAACCCAGCCATAAGCTTAGGGTTCAAGACAGAGATAAATGATAATTTATCCACCGCCTTTTGGTTAGCAAGGGCACAGAGAAGTGCGGGCTTGACAGAGCGCTATATCAATTATTTTGCCGTTGGAATGGATCCTTATGAATTATTAGGAAATCCGGGACTGAAAGCTGAAAAAAACAATCAAATGGATTGGATTATCAGTTATGATGAAATTAATTGGCAAGCAGAAGTCAACTTATTTGCATCCTACTTAACTGATTATATAGGAGGTGAAAAAACTAACCTACAGCCAAAATTAATGAACAGCCCAGGAGTAAGACAATTTGTAAATATTGGAGAAGTATTTAAGACTGGTTTTGAATTCAATTTCAATCATTTGATTTCAGAAAATTTCAGTCAGTCGGCACAATTGGCATACACTTATGCGGAGAACCTCAGCTGGGAAGAACCACTAGCCGAGATTGCACCGCTTGATTTACGATATTCTATTTCTGCTAATTTTCTAGACAATAGAGGATTGATTAGTTTGAATTTCCGCTATGTAGATCAACAAAATAGAGTTTCCACTGAGTTTGGCGAAATGGACTCTCCTTCATTTTATCTGCTTGGATTTGAATCTTCTTTTAAGTTTACTACTGATTGGCAGTTAAAGCTTGGTGCTAGCAATTTATTGAATCAGGCCTATTATGAACATCTAAATCGCCCAATTTTAGCGACAGGAGAAAAAATTTACGCTCCAGGAAGAAATTTTTACACAATGCTAATTTATAGGTTCTAAACCTTATAAGCTCATTTCTAATTTAAAATTGATAGATGTGATTCATTTTGTTTGAATCGCGCCTATCAATTTTTTTTTGAATAAAATAAGCTAACAAACATCATCTTTTTTAAAATTATTTCGTAATAAAAGATAAAAAGACCAAAATATCCTTTTATATTTGTATCAATAAATAAGTACTCAGAATTGGGAATAAGTAAAACAAAATTCTATATTTAAATACAATTGTTATGAACGTTTACAAAGAAAAAACCATAGGAGAATGGGTGGCAGAAGATTACCGATCAGCCTCAGTTTTTAAATCATTTGGCATTGATTTTTGCTGTAAAGGTGGAAGGTCAATACAGGAAGCTTGCGAAGCTAAAAACATACCTGAAAGAGAAGTAGAGATTGCTTTAGCTGAAGCCGTAATGGATAAACCTGAGCAGGGAGATATTGATTTTAAATCATGGCCTATGGATCTTTTGGCTGATTATATAGAAAAAACACATCACAGATATGTTGAAAGAGCGATTGAAGAACTTAAACCATATCTTACGAAAATTTGCAAAGTGCATGGAGATTCAAATCCAGAATTGCATGAGGTTAAACAACTATTTTTTGAGTCAGCCGGGGAATTGACTGCCCATATGAAAAAAGAAGAATTTATTCTTTTCCCTCATGTGAGGAAATTAGAAAAGCATTTAAATGATGGTAGTTCTGTAGAAGCGCCTCATTTTGGAACGGTCAAAAATCCAATTAAAATGATGATGGATGAACATGAAGCGGAAGGAGATCGCTTTGAAGAAATTGCAAGATTAACAAATAACTATACTCCACCAGCACATGCTTGCAATACTTATAGAGTAACATTTGCATTGTTGGAGGAATTTCAAAACGATTTACATAGACATATTCATTTAGAAAATAATATACTTTTTCCTAAAGCTGTAAGGGTAGAGGAAAGTTTTAACTCTTTGAACTGATAAAATAGCCTTTGGCTAAATTCATGAAGAAAACTTGGTTAATAGTTAGTTTGGTTAATTTTCTTATAGCTTCTCTGATGGGCTTGCTCCTCAGAGGAGCTTTTGTTTGGGAAATTGAGTGGTTAGACTATAGAAACATGTTGCACGGACATTCACATGTAGCACTACTCGGCTGGCTTTACCTAGGGATTTTTATTATGCTTCATGCTAAGTTGCTACCTAAAGAAAAAGCCGCTAAGCCAATTTATACTTGGCTGTTTTGGTTAACTCAGCTAACAGTCATAGGAATGGCAATAGCATTTCCAATTCAGGGTTATGCAGCCTTTTCTATTTTCTTTTCCACTTTGCATATAGTTTTAAGCTATGTTTTTGCTGTACGAGTTTGGAAAGATCACAGTAGAAAAGATTATAGAAGCTCTCTTTTATTAAAAACCGCCATCTTATTTCTATTTATTTCTACTGTAGGCGTTTTTGTGGTAGCCTACATTATGGCATCTAAAAATGGCGCTAATGTCATTTATCAAATCGCTATTCAGTTTTATTTACACTTTCAGTTTAATGGTTGGTTGCTCTTTGCTTTGTTGGCTCTATTATTCAACCGTTTTGGGACTATCCTTAAAATTAGCAATAAAGCTTTCAATCAGTTTTACTGGCTTTTCTTGCTGGGAAATATTCTGAGCTATGCATTAGTCCTTTATTGGGGATATCGATGGGAATTCAGTTATTATGTTAATGCTATTGCGGTGGTGTTACAATTATTAGCTGTCCTTGCCTTACTAAAATCATTTGGTGGCAGTTGGATAAAACTCAAGAATTCATTGAGCGCAGTGCAAAAACTCTTATTGAAGCTATTAATTGCAGTTTTTTTAACGCGCACACTTTTTCAGTTTACCTTAGTGGTTCCTGAAATGGCAGAAATGGCTGTTTTACTCAGGCTTTTCATTATTGGATTTATCCATTTGAATATGTTGGGCTTTTTTACTGCCTATTTATGGTTAGAGTATCTTTCAAATGAAAATAATAAAACATATACTTTACATAAACCAGCAGTAAACCTTCTTTTGATTGGCTTCCTTTCAACGGAGTTCATCATGTTTTTGCAAGGGTTTTACTATTGGCAAGAATTAGGAAAGCTACCTTTTTTTCATGAAGGCTTATTTTATGCAAGCATTTTACTCCCCATTGCAATCCTTCTGTTTTTATTACCCTTTAGATATATGAATAAAATCAAAACTTAATTTGAATATTTTGCATTAAAAACAATAGTAACTATATTAAAGAAAACAAAAATGCTATGAAAAAAATAAAAATTTTAACGACAGCACTAGTAGGAATGCTTTTTATTTATTCTTGCGGTGGAAACGAACAAAAAAGTAAAGACACTGCTCAAAACAAAGCTGAAAAAGTAGAAGAAAAGAAAGTTCCTGAAACCATAAAAATGGGTAAAGGGGTAGGAGAATTCACAGAAGTTGAAGTTTCTGATCCATTAAATGAAGAATGGGTGGAAAGAGGACAAGCCATCTATGATATGAAATGTTCTGCTTGCCACAAATTAACTGATCAGCGTGTGGTAGGCCCTGGTTTTCAGGGTGTAACTAATCGTAGAAAGCCAGAATGGATCATGAACATGATTACTAATGTGGATGTGATGCTAGAGGAAGACCCAACAGCTCAAAAGCTTTTGGAAGAATGTATGACTAGAATGCCAAATCAAAATATCAAGCCGGATGATGCTCGCAAAATATTAGAATTCTTTAGAAAGAATGATATGGAAAAAGCCGGTAAAAAAGACGGTGCAATTAAATCTTAAACTACTCAATTAATTTTTTAACTAAACTAAAACGTAACATGAAAACACATTATTTAAATTATGTTGCAGGATTAAGTCTGATTTTTTTAATGGCTTCCTGTGGCAATCAAGGTTCAGAAACCTCCCAAGTTTTGGGAGGTAGCGCAGCGGAGCAGGCTTATGTTGCTCCCGGTGAGTATGATGAGTTTTATGCTTTTATGTCTGGTGGTTATAGTGGACAAATCACTGCCTACGGATTACCTTCAGGAAGATTATTAAAGGAAATTCCTGTTTTTTCAAAATATCCTGAAAATGGATATGGCTACAGTGAAGAAACCAAGGCCATGTTCAATACTTCTTATGGAGAAGTGCCTTGGGATGATTCTCACCATATTGAACTTTCCCAAACAGATGGCGAGTTTGATGGCCGATGGTTATTCGTAAATGGTAACAACACTCCTAGAATTGCCAGAGTGGATTTAAAAACATTCGAAACAGTTGAAATCTTGGAAATTCCTGATGTGGCGGGTTTGCACTGTGCGCCTTTTATAACCGAAAATTCTGAATACCTAGTTTCAGGTACTCGTTTTTCTGTCCCTATCCCTCAAAAAGATGTGCCTATCGATACTTACAAAAAGAATTTCAAAGGCTTAATCAATTATGTTTCGGTTGATCCTGAACATGGTCACATGGAATTAGCCTTCCAAATTGAAATGCCAGGCTTTAATTATGATTTAGCTAGAAATGGGAAAGGAAAATCTCACGGATGGAGCTTTTTAACTACCTACAATTCTGAGCAAGAGCACAGTCTTTTGGAGGTAAACGCATCCCAAAAAGATAAAGATTTGATGGCGGTGATCAACTGGAAAAAAGCTGAGCAATACATGAAAGAAGGGAAATTTACAGAAAGAGAAACTTCCTATTTCCATAATTTAATGAATGAAGAAACTAGCATTGCGGAATCAGAAGAAAAAACCTTAACTAAAATATTGGATCCTAAAGAATGTCCAGATATGGTTTATTTCATTCCGGTTCCAAAATCACCTCATGGTTGCGATGTTGATCCAACTGGTGAATACATTGTAGGGAACGGAAAGCTTTCTGCTGATATGTCTGTTTACTCATTTGACAAAATCATGAAAGCAATTGAAGAGAAAAACTTTGATGGTGAATTTGATGGAATTCCAATTATTAGCTATGAAGCTGCTCTAGATGGCATTGTTAAAAAACCGGGCTTAGGACCATTGCACACAGAATTTGATGGAAGAGGAAATGCTTATACTACTTTCTTTATATCATCTGAAGTAGTGAAATGGGATGTAGCATCTAAAGAAATTTTAGATCGTCAATCAACCTTCTATTCTCCTGGTCACTTAGTAATTCCTGGTGGAGAAACTAAAAAACCAGATGGCAAGTATTTAGTGGCAATGAATAAAATCACTAAAGATCGTTATTTACCAACAGGTCCTGAATTGGCACACTCTGCTCAATTATTTGACATCAGCGGTGATAAAATGAAATTGATTTTAGATTTCCCAACCAAAGGAGAACCGCATTATGCGCAAGCTATTGCTGCAGATAAAATTCAGCCTAATTCTGTCAAATTCTATGATATTGAGAAAAATAAGCACCCTTATGCTACCTTAGGTGAAAGTAAAACTAGAGTAGAGCGTGATGGCGATGAAGTGCATGTTTATATGACTGCAATTAGAAGCCACTTGGCTCCTGATAATATTGAAGGATTTAAAGTAGGAGATAAAGTATATTTCCACCTTACTAATTTAGAACAGGATTGGGATGTGCCACACGGATTTGCAATTCAAGGGGCTACTAATGCTGAATTGTTAGTGATGCCTGGGCAAACCAGAACTTTACTTTGGGAACCTAAAAAGCCAGGAGTATTTGCATTCTACTGTACTGATTTCTGTTCCGCGCTTCACCAAGAAATGTCTGGTTATGCTAGAGTTTCTCCTAAAGGCTCAAATGTTCCTTTAAAATGGGGATTAAATGAGAAATTGAGAGAGAATGAACAGGCTGCTCATGATTTCTATGAGAAAGCTAAACAAAATGCCAATATTGGTAAATAATTTTGATAAAACTGCTGGCAACTAGTCAGCAGTTTTCTTCACCTATTTAAATAAATTAAGATGTCACTCAAGCAAAAAAGCAGATTTCCGCAATTGCTGATGCTATTAGCTGTCCTGTCACTAGGGGGGGTGTTTCTATTTCCTTTATGGCAAATAACCTTAGATGCCGCACAATTTCCCGGTGGACTTAAAATGCATATCTGGATAAATAAAATTTCAGGCAGTGAGAAGAATATCATTCAAAATATCAATATTCTGAATCACTACATAGGAATGCAGTACATTGAGCCTGATTCCATAGCTGAATTAAAGTATTTTCCAATGGTGGCTTATGCGATGATGGCACTGGGACTGATATCATTAGCGATCAATAAAGCTTGGGCTTACTTATCTTGGTTTATTATTATAGCAATTTTAGGAGCGCTTGGGATCTATGATTTTTATTTATGGTTATACGATTATGGGCACAATCTTGATCCCAAAGCTCCTATTAAAGTTCCAGGTATGACTTATATGCCGCCACTTTTAGGTGAAAAGGATCTGCTGAATTTTTATGTGACCTCCTATCCTCATTTGGGAAGTGGGTTCTTAGGACTATCTACTTTATTTGCCTTTGCTGCATTTTGGATCAAAAGAAAAAGTAAATGAGATTTCCGAGGCTCTTATTTTCGATCTGTTTTATTTCAGTTTTTTTAGCATGCTCTGTTGAACCTGAACCTATAAATTTTGGAAATGATCATTGCGTTTATTGCAAGATGACAATTTCTGACCCTAAGTACGGAGCTGAATTGGTAACCGAAAAAGGTAGAGTGTATAAATTCGATGCTGTTGAATGTATGCTTCCTTACCTGAAAGAAAATCCTGAAACACAGTTTAGTTATATCATGGCAGTAGCTTATGATGAACCGAAAAAACTTAAAAATGTGGAGGAACTTCATTTCGTGCAAAATGAAAACTTTAAAAGTCCAATGGGTAAAAATTTAGCGTCATTTGCTAATCAACCCAAAGAATTTGAAAGTTTGAAATGGACTCAATTAAAAGATAATTTCTACTGAAACCATTTAAATATTAGCATTTAATGATTCGCTACTTCCTCCTCTCCTACTTTTTCCTGATATCAGTCAGCGTATCTGCTAAAACTATTTTAGTTACCTCAGGAAAATCCGATAATTCGATTAAAAATGCAATACTTAAGGCGTCTGAAAATGATACCATAATCATAAAATCAGGGGTTTATTATGAAAATCTAATCTCTATCGAAAAACCACTAACCATCATTGGCGATAAGGGAGCCATAGTGGATAGTCAAGAAGGAGATGAAATATTCATTGTTCAAAGTGATGGTGTGGTCATTCAAAATCTAATATTGAAGAACATTGGAGTAAGTTATATTAAAGACCGAGCTGCTATAAGGTTGAATAGAGTTCGGGATGTTAAAATTTTAAATAACACACTCATCAATACCTTTTTTGGGATTTATCTGCAAAAATCGAACAATTGCATTGTTGATGGAAATAAAGTAATCGGAGGTGCCAGAGACGAATCCACTGCGGGAAACGCGATCCATATTTGGCAAGGAAAGCGCATTCAAGTGACTAATAATGAAGTATCCTTTCATAGAGATGGGATCTATTTTGAATTTGTGGATGAGAGCTACATCGCTAATAATATCAGCAGAAATAATATGCGCTATGGACTGCATTTTATGTTTTCCAATAATGACCTTTATGAAAATAACCGATTCCAGAATAACGGATCTGGCGTGGCGGTAATGTTCAGCAAAAATATCGAAATGATCGAAAATGAATTTTTGGATAATTGGGGAGGAGCTAGCTACGGATTATTGCTCAAGGAAATTTCAGATGGAAGCATAGAGAGTAATAACTTCTCTCGTAATACAGTGGGAATTTATGCAGAAGGAGCCAACAGACTTTCTATTAAAAATAACCTCTTTCATAATAATGGTAAAGCCATGGACATTAAAGGTAATAGTCTGGATAATCAGATTATAAAAAACGATTTTGTGGGCAATACTTTTGAAGTGCTGACCAACTCTAAATCAAATCTCAATCACTTTGAAGGAAATTACTGGAGCCAATATTCCGGCTATGATTTAAATAAGGACGGGATTGGGGATGTACCGCATCGTCCAGTAAATCTTTTTGCAATAGTCACGGACAAAATTCCAGCGGCCAGTATGTTATTACACAGTTTTTTGGTGAATAGTTTGGATGCAGCAGAACGCCTTTTTCCTCAATTTATTCCCGAACAACTTATTGATCAAAAACCGAAGATTAAACCCAATCACTATGATCAAGATTAAAGATTTAAATAAGCATTTTGCAAAACATAAGGTATTAAATGAGATTAATCTCCAATTTAATGCTGGAGAGTGTGTGGCTTTAATTGGGCCAAATGGGTCAGGCAAGACCACGCTGATAAAAAGCATTTTAGCATTGGTCACGATTGAAAAAGGAGAGATTCATGTGCAAAATGAAAATATCCGAAATCAAAGTGATTATCGATCAAAAATCGGATACATGCCCCAAATCAATAGATTCCCTGAGCATATGTCAGTGCAGCAGCTTTTCAAAATGATGAAAAGCATTCGACAAGATGTGACAGATTATGATCTTTCTTTATATGAAGCATTCAATATCGATAATATGCGCAAAAAGAAACTGGGGATATTATCTGGCGGAATGAGACAAAAGGTAAGTGCTGCCTTGGCGTTTCTTTTCAAACCCGAGATTTTAATTTTGGATGAGCCTACTGCCGGTTTAGATCCTGTATCAAATGAAATATTAAAGAAAAAGTTGAAAGAGGCTATTGAAAAGGAAAATAAATTGGTATTGATAACCTCTCATATTTTGAATGATCTGGATGATATAGCAGACCGGGTGGTCTACCTGATGGATGGAAGTTTATATTTTGATAAGCAAATGACTGATCTAAAAGAAGAAACATCTGAAAGCCGATTAAATAAAATTATTGCCAGCATTTTAAATACCGAAAATCACTATGTTTAAAATAGCCAAATTTATAACAGCTGACTTACTGAAAAATAAAGTCATGTTGCTCTACTTAATATTTTTGTGGACAGTGTGTTTTGGTCTTTTTAGTTTGCAAGGGCAGGGAGATAAAGCTTTAACTGGCATACTGAATGTTAGCCTATTAGTGACGCCCATGATATGCCTGATTTTCGCTACCATATATTTTTACAATATGTATGAGTTTATGATGCTGATGCATGCACAGCCAATCAAGAGAAAAACGCTGTTTATGGCATTGTATTTAAGTCTTGCTGTAGTTTTTACTTGCGTTTACCTACTCGGGGCAGGTATTCCTCTACTCATTATGAATGCTGGGGCCGCTTCCATATTTATGATCATAGGGACTGCATTTCTTAATTTCATATTTGTTGCGCTTGCTTTAGGAGTAGCTGTTTGGACCAAAGACAAATCAAAAGGAATGGGATTCTCACTTCTGATCTGGGTATATTTTGTACTCCTTTTTGATGGAATTATTCTGCTTTTAATGTATAATTTCAGCGACTACCCAATTGAAAAGTTAGTCTTATATATCAGCTTTTTAAACCCTGTTGATTTGATGCGAATCCTGGTTCTGATGCAAACAGAGGCAGCGGCTTTAATGGGCTATAGTGGTGCTATTTTTCAAAAAGTATTTACCGAGAATTGGGGCATCAGCATTATTTTGCTAGTCATGCTGGTATGGACTGTTCTTCCACTTGGATTATCACTAAAAGCCTACAACAAAAAGGATTTATAAATGCCAAAGCACATCTGGATATTGCCCTTTGTGATGCTTTCATTGATAATGGGCATCATTGGCGGTTGGTTGCGCTTGGGTTGGGCACAATTTAACATTACAGAAGCTGCTTTTCATCATGGAATCATTATGACAGGAAGTTTCTTGGGTGCTTTAATTAGCATCGAAAGAGCTGTTGTGATGAAAAACAAAGGCTGGTTTTTCGTCCCCATTCTGGCAATTTTGGCTTTGCCTTTAAACTTGTTTGGCTTCACACACATAGCAATTATCAGTTTGGTGTTATCATCTGCAGGCTTGACTTTTCTGATGTACATCCAAAGTATGAGGGTGAAAGAAGCCTCGCATTATGTGATCGCATTAGGAGCTTTTTGCTGGGCTGTGGGGAATGCATTATTACTAAAATCAGATTTTATTCCTATGGTGGTGCCTTGGTGGATTGCATTTTTGCTTTTTACCATAGTGGGCGAAAGATTGGAGTTGAGCAGGTTTCTGCCTGTCAAAAAGATCTTTATTATTCTTTTATATGTCCTGATTGCAGGTGTGTTCACAAGTTTTTTCATCCCTTTTCATTTCGGTGGAAGTCGAATAACCGGAATTTTGATTGCCTTAATTGCACTTTGGCTTTTAAGATTTGATATGGCAAGAAAATCCGTTAAGAAAAAAGGAGAATATCGATACATTGGATTAGGCTTAATAGTAGGATTTGTTTGGTTATTATTCCATGCGCTTATTATGATTTTCATGGAAAACCATGCACTCTATTATGATTTATGGGTGCACAGTTTCTTTTTGGGCTTTGCCTTTTCGATGATCTGGGCGCATGCTCCTATCATTTTTCCAGCAGTAGTGAAAGTTAAGAGATTAATTTATCATCCTATGTTGTATGTCCCCTGGCTATTATTCCAATTATCTTTAATTGGAAGAGTTTGGACTTCATTTGCTGGAAATATAGAACTCCGCCAATTCTTTGGAGTAGCCAACGGCTGGATAATCCTATTAATGTTTTTGAGTATGGCTTTAAGTTATTTTTGGAATAAGAGTCGGGATTTTAAAGCTTTTAACTAATTTCTCTGTTCAATACCAATTCTATTAAAATGAGTTAGTGAAACCGAAAATTAGTAAGTTTGAAGAAACTACTACTAATGGAAGCTGAAAACGTAATAGAAACCTTAAACGAACGGATAAAGGAATTAACCTGCTTGTATGAAATATCCAATATAATTACTCTTCATCATAATTCTTTTGATAAAACCATGAATGCAATTGTTCAGGCGATTCCCAAAGCCTGGAGGCATTCTGAAAGTGCGATTGCAGAGATTTCATTGCGCAAGGGTCACTTTATTTCTGGAACTCTTCAAGGAAGTACAATATTTCAGTGTGTAAACATCGAAGTTAATGGAGAAGAAAAAGGAAATTTAATTATTCATTACCCCGATCAAAAATTTAGTAAGACAGATTTTCTTCAAGAAGAACATCAGCTTCTGGTCAAGCTTGCAAAAGAAATAGGGACTTTTATTGAAAACTTTGAACATAGACAAAATGAGGAGTTGATGGAACGAAAATTTAGGCATAATGATCGTTTGGCAATATTGGGACAGATTTCTGCTGGAATTGCACATGAGTTAAATACGCCATTAACGAGCATTTTGGGATTTGCCCAACTAATTCAAAAAAGTGATAAGAACATACAAGATGATATTGAAAAAATCATCAATTCAACACTTCATGCCAGAGAGATAGTTAAAAATCTGATGTTTTTTGCATGTGAAATGCCACAACAGATTAGAGCAATCTCTATCAATTCATTAATGGAGGATTCCTTAAAATTGCTTAAACCAAGTTTTCAAAATGCTGAAGTATCGCTAAACCTACAGCTTAGTTCCGAAGATATTGTTGTGAAACTTGACCCTATTCAAATCACACAAGTAATATTTAATTTGGTTATCAACGCTATTCAAGCAACGCCACCAGGTGGTTATATTATCGTTAAATTGAGAAAAGAAGATAATCAATTAAAAATGTACTTTATTGACAATGGAAAAGGAATGTCTTCACAAATAAAAGACAGAATTTTTGAACCGTTTTTTACTACCAAGCCAGAAGGTGAAGGTTCTGGCTTGGGATTGAGTGTAGTCCATGGTATTATTAAAAAACATAATGGCACTATCAATTTTTCTTCTGAGGAAGAGGGCGGTACAACTTTTATTGTTTCACTCCCATTACAACAAAAGCAATGAGAAATAAAACCGTACTAATTGTTGACGATTCTTACGAAGTCTTGGAAGTGCTTTACAGACAACTTTCCAAACTAGGCTATCAGACATTTAAGGCTGTTGATGTAACTGATGCAATAGAAATTCTGAAAAATTCTGAAATAGATTTATTATTGACCGATTTAAGGATGCCTGGAATAGATGGCATGGAGCTGATAAAATACACTTCTGAACACTTTCCTGATATACCTGTATTGGTTATTACTGGATTTCCCTCTGTTTCAGGTGCTGTGGAAGCGGTGAAATCAGGCGCTATGGAATATCTCATTAAACCATTTACTATTGAAGAATTAAAATCAGCAGTAGAAAAAGCATTTAATGAAAAAGAAGAGGCTTGTATTTCGCAATCTGCAGTTAGCCCATTGAAAAACATCGAGAAATCAGGGCTTATTGGTAATTCTCCAGCTCTAGAAAAAGTTCTTTCTCTGGTACACAGAATTAAAAATAATAGAGCCACCGTACTAATAACAGGAGAAAGCGGCACAGGAAAAGAATTAGTGGCTAGAGCTATACATTATAATAGTAAATATTCGCAATCCCCTTTTGTAACAGTTAATTGCGGGGCAATACCTGAAAACCTTTTGGAAAGTGAGCTTTTTGGATTTGTAAAAGGATCGTTTACTGGAGCGAATGAAACCAGAGCTGGATTTTTTCAGGCTGCAGACGGAGGAACTATATTTCTTGATGAAATAGGGAATGCTTCCTATGCAGTACAAGCCTTGTTACTTCGTGTAATTCAAGAGAAAGAAATTACGATGATTGGAGCCACTAGAACCCAAAAAATCGATGTGAGAATAATTGCTGCCACTAACAGTGATCTTCATGCTATGACTAAAACGAATACATTTCGTGAAGACTTATACTACCGATTAAATGTAATATCTGTCCACACACCATCTCTTAGAGAAAGAAAGGAAGATATTCCTCAACTAACTCATCACTTTATCGAAAAATATTCGAAGGAATACCAAAAAGATAATATTAACATTACTCCTAAAGCCATTGAATTATTAATACGACACAGTTGGCCCGGCAATATAAGAGAATTGGAAAATATTATACAACGCTCTTTAATAATGGCTGATGAAATTATAGATGTTGCCCAGCTACCTGAGTATATTAAAATTCCTGTCCCTAATGTAAAGGAAGAAGAATACAAGACCCTGAAAGAGATGGAAAAAAATTATATTCTAAAGGTTTTGCAATCAGTTGATAATAATAAGTCAAAAGCAGCGGAAATTTTAGGTATCGACAGAAAAACTTTACGAATGAAAATAAGCTAAGACCTTTTAACTAAGAACCTGAGTTCGATTCTTGCTTTAAATTCAGAACTCCTTAAATCATAAATTCCAGCTGTATATCTAGTCTTAAAAGTAAATCAGCTGTAATTTTTGTTGTTATTAAAGACGATAATTATTGAATACTACTTGTGCAATTCAAGGTCAGGTATGTGAGATCAAAGACACCATTGTTTGTGTTGACTTTTTGTGATATAAGATTGCCCCTAAACCCTATTTTGTTCTGATTAAAATTGAGTAATTATACCCCAGCGGGTAATTTTGACCCACCCCATTTTCTTTTATAGATGCGATAAAAATGTGTAGTTCCTTCATTATAAAGGGGTTAAGCATAGTGTCACTTTAATGGCATACAAATTGGTATTAAGTCGAAAAGCCGTAGCTGATGAATATTTGTTTTAATTGTGTTAATCGAACTAATTGTAGCCTAAGAAAGGAAAATAGTGGCTTAATATGGGATTGTTCGGAGTTTTCAACAAGCAGCAAATCTACAGCCTTATCTTCTACATTGATTGAAAATGATACACATACAGATAGAGATGCCGATAAAGTCAGCGGGCTTTGCCAAAACTGTGAGTTAATTGATAATTGCACTTGGTATCGAAAAGATGCAGTGATTTTTCATTGTGAACATTATCAGTAAAATCTTAGCCTTATGATAAATAAAATGAACAATAGAGTCTTCCTGCATATGCCTAAAAGTCAATAACTCAGCAGTACTTTTAATTCTTATCAAAAAATATAAGTAAAAAGTTTAATTCTAGCTTATCGAGTAGCAATATCTTAAGCATTATTCTTCTGTAGCAAATGGAAGCTAGTGCTTCATTTGTTCAAATAAATAAAAAGTCTAAATCAAACAATTATACCATTATGAAATACAATCAAATAATTCTGGAGGAGAAGGAATTTCAATTTATTCAAAATCTAGTGAAGAAATTTTTAGCTTCAGATGAAACACAAAATGAAGCATGGATAATTAAATTAACTAATGAGCTCTCTAATGCTATCGTAAAAAGAGAAAATGAGATGCCCGTTGATGTAATAAAAATCGGGAGTAAAGTGGATGTGGAAACTCCGTATGGCAGAAGAAACAACATTATTTTGGTGAAGCCAACAGAAAAAAATATAAATGAAAATAAAATTTCTCTTTTATCGCCCATGGGGTCGGCTTTGATTGGTTATGCTAAAGGAGATGAAGTTGATTGGGATTTGCCCAAAGGAAAAAGTACAATTAAAATTTTAAATGTCGTGAACTAATAAGTCCGTGAAGGGAAGCAGCAACTTCCCTTCTAATTACAAATTCATCCTAATGGCTAATAAAAGAGATATTACAATCGATCTTGGTAACAATAATACAGTTCTGACGGGCATGATCAATACTTTGTTTTCAGAATCAACAGTTGTAGCACTTAATAGTAAAAAGAATAGCTATTTACTTGCAGGTAAAGCTGCACTTGAGATGGAAGGGAAAATTAATGGGGACACCAAAGTAGTAAGACCTCTAAAAAATGGGGTTATTGCTGATTTAAATGCTACTACGAAAATGCTGAATGCTTTTGTGAAAACACTCTATCCTAGTAGGTCCATTTTAGGGTTTCATAATATAATTGCGAGTGTGCCCTATGGTACTACGGAAGTAGAAAGAAGAGCTTTACGCCTTGCTTTAGATCAGTTCAATTCAAGGAGTACTAAACTAATTTTTGAGCCAGTAGCTGCAGCCTTAGGGATGGGATTGAATATAATGGAGCCTGATGGGAAGATGATAATAGATATTGGCGGAGGACTAACGGAAATCAGTTTAATTTCAATGTCAGGTGTAGTTACATATATGGCTTTAAAAGTAGGTGGTGACACTTTTAATACTGACATAAGGAATTATATGGAAAAGAAATATATTATATCAATTAGTGAAAAATCAGCGGAAAAAATCAAATTACAGATTGGTGCTGCCACTGAAAATAGTCTCCCTTTAAATGAAGAATGTTCTGTTGTGGGAAAAGATAATCTTACTGGAATACCCAAGCAAATTAGTTTGAATTTTAAGGAGATCGCAATGATATTAAACAATACTTTAACAAAAATTGAAGACTCTGTTATTAAGACCTTAGAACAATGTCCTCCAGAGTTAGCCGGTGATATTTATACGAATGGCGTGTATCTTACAGGCGGTGGGGCTTTATTAAAGGGACTAAAAGAACGTTTGGAATCCTCAATTCAATTAAAGGTTCATCTATCAGATCAATCATTATTATCAGTTTCTAAAGGAATGGAAATAGTCCTATCCCAAATGGATAAACATAAAGCACTAATTTTCAAATAGTAATTCCCCTCATAGACCTTAGAAAGATAGTAAGGCAAATTCCCAAAAACAATGACATGAATCAATCTGACTGCTGATGAGTGTCATATTATTTAGGGATTCAAAATTTTAACTTTGTTTATGCATTGCATTAACATAAAGAAAGAAGAGGGAAGAGATGAATATAGCAAATAAAATATTAGAACTCAAGAAAGAGAAAAATGCGGTTTTATTGGCGCATTACTATCAATATCCTGAAATTCAAGAAATAGCTGATTTTGTGGGTGATAGTTTGGCTTTATCGAAAAAGGCATCTGAAACAGAAGCTGATATTATTGTTTTTGCTGGAGTGCATTTTATGGGGGAAACTGCCAAGTTGCTGAGCCCTCATAAAAAAGTGATTATTCCTGATTTGGCTGCTGGCTGTAGCTTAGCAGATTCTTGCTCAGCTGCTGATTTAGAAACATTACGCAATGAATATCCAGATCATACAGTAGTTACTTATATCAATTGTAGCGCTGAGGTTAAAGCCTTAAGCGACTATGTATGCACCTCTTCAAATGCTGTTGAAGTCATTAATAATATCCCAAAGAATATACCTATAATTTTTGCTCCGGATAAAAACCTCGGTAAATATCTCATTAAAGAAACCGGTAGGGATATGGTGCTTTGGGATGGAGCATGTGTGGTACACGAAGCTTTTTCTTTTGATAAATTATTAGATTTAGTAAATACCTATCCGGATGCTGAAATCATTGCACATCCAGAGTCAGAACCTCATTTTTTAAAGGTTGCCCATTTTGTTGGTTCTACCGCTTCACTTTTGAATTATGTTGATACATCTGATAAAATGGAATTTATAATAGCCACGGAGGTGGGGATTCTTCATGAAATGCAGAAAGCAGTACCTGAGAAAACTTTGATTCCTGCACCGATTGATGAGGACAACACTTGCGCATGCAGTGAATGTGCCTTTATGAAAATCAATACCATTCAAAAAATATATGACTGTTTGCTAAATGAAACCCCCGAAATTCTAATTGAAAGTACTGTATTGGAAAAAGCTAGAAAGCCTATAGAAGCCATGTTAGAATTTTCTTATTCAATAAAATGAAAACGGATATTCTCATTATTGGCAGTGGACTTGCCGGTATGGCAACGGCACTTTATTTAGCTGAACTACGTCCAGAATTACAAATTCTGATTGTAAGCAAAGCAAAAAAGGACGAATCCAATACTAAATATGCACAGGGTGGAATAGCAGGAGTTGTTGAAACTAAAATTGATAGTTTCGAGCAACATATTGAAGATACCATGAAAGCGGGACATTATCTATCCAATAGAGAAATTGTAGAATTAGTGGTTAAAACTGCCCCTGATGCCATCAAAGATTTAGAAAGATGGGGTGTGAATTTCGATTATGAAAAAGAAGGTACTTATGAATTAGGCCTTGAGGGCGGACATTCCAAGCATCGGATTTTGCATCATAAGGACAGCACCGGTAAAGAGATTTATGATAAACTGAATAAGCAAATTCAACAAAATTCTTCAATTCAGCTCATTAATAATTGTACGGCTTTAGACCTCCTTAAAAATGAGGGCAATGAAATTGAGGGAGCTTTATTCCTGAATTTAGAAAACAATAAATTTTTCAATATTACAGCACAAAGAACCATTCTGGCAAGTGGAGGTATCGGTAGGATTTTTGGGCATACCAGCAATCCAGAAGTGGCCACTGCTGATGGCTTGGCAATGTCTATACGAGCAGGAGCGGAGTTAAGTAATATGCAATTTGTTCAATTTCACCCTACCCTATTTTTCAAAGCCAATATCGAAAAGTCGTTTTTAATAAGTGAAGCATTACGAGGGTTTGGCGCTTATTTGGTGAATCAGGATGGTTGTCGTTTTATGTATAAATACAGCGTAAAGGCAGAATTGAGTCCGCGGGATACAGTAACCGCTGCTATATTTTCAGAAATGAAAAAGCAGAATACAAGCTGTGTGTTTTTAGATTGCCGGCATTTAGATGAAAGAAAACTAAAAGATAAATTTCCTTTTATATATGCATCTTGTCTGCAAAATGGAGTGGATCCTGCTAATGATTTAATTCCAGTGATTCCGGCAGCCCACTATCACTGTGGAGGTATAAAAGTGGATACAACCGGAAAAAGCAATTTGAAAAACCTCTATGCAGTTGGGGAAGTTGCAGAAACAGGGTTACATGGAGCAAATCGCTTAGCATCTAACTCTCTGCTCGAAGCCGTAGTATTCGCTCAAAGAGTAGCTGATGAAATATCAAGGAATACTGATAACATCAAATCTAATACAAGCCTTTTAAGTCACGGTTCACAAATCTCAACGCTTAGTAATACAGGGCTCGAAGACAAATTCATATGCCTTAATGAATTAATCAGACAGCTTTATACTGAAAGTAAACCAGACAGTAGACTTACAATTAAAGAAAAAATAGAAAATATTGTAAAAGACATTACGCAGAATTACGAATATCCAAGTAAGAATATACAAATCAATGAGATCATCAATATGTCTGTAGTTGCTGGAAATATCGCATCTGCAATTGTTGACCATTCCATCCGAAATAACTGAAGTTTAAAAAGCATCTACGCTCATCAATAGGTAGATATTATGACATAAGTCACAAAATTAGCGGATTTTATTTACGATAAAATTGTCCTAAAATGAAAATATGCTTTACCTTTGCCTCAAATGCAAGAAGGAAATGTTTTCAAAATCATGTGAATACGGCATCAGGGCAGTAATTTTCATAGCAGCGCAATCTAAAAAAACTGATCGTGTGAAGATCAATGATATTGCTGAAAAGATTGATTCGCCAGTGGCCTTTACAGCCAAAATTTTAGGCTCGCTAGTTAGAAATAAGATCGTATCCTCTATTACTGGTCCCAAAGGAGGCTTCTATATCGAGCAAAGTAGATTAGATAAAATATTCTTGAAAGATATTGTTCAAGTAATAGATGGTGACAAGATTTATAGAGGTTGTGGGTTAGGTCTAAACGAATGTTCCGCTAGTCAGCCATGCCCAGTTCACCATAAGTTTGCTAAAGTTCGAGCAGAAATTGATTTCATGTTATCTACTACGACATTGAAAGAATTAACCGAAGGACTACACGAAAAACTAACATTTTTGATGAGGTAAAAAAATTTGAACCTATTTACGATAAAAATATCTGAAATATAAAATTAATATAATGAAGAAAAGTATTTTGCTCTTTTTAAGTTTGATTTTCTCTCCCTTGCTAGCACTGGCTCAACAAGAATCAGTCAGTACGGAGGACTGGTATTTTAGCCCAGGTATTATTGGGACAATATTTTTGATTATAGTAGTGTTGATATTAGCCATTATTATCCTCATTGGTAGGGTTAATGGTTTTGTAAATCGATTTAATAAGAAAGATAAGGCTATCGAGCGAAAGCGGATTCTAAATGAGTTGAAAAATTTAGAGGAGCCTGAAATTGATAAAATTCTTCTTGAACGAAAATCAGCAATGAAAAACATGCTAAAGGGGGATGAATTGGGTTCTGAAATGAGCGTTTCTGACAAACGGGCTCTAATCAAAAGAATTTATGATGATCCTGAAAATTTATTTTTTGAAGAAAAGAAAAAGACTAGTCTCAGCATAGAAACGCCTAAAAGTTTAAAAACAGTAGTGCTCTATTATTTGGGAGCGGGGACATTCTGGTTGATTTTTGGTACACTGATCGGGCAATACCTGGGAATGAAATTCATTTGGCCTGATATGGAATCAGTAGCATGGCTTTCCTTTGGCAGACTACGTCCAGTTCATACCAATACCGTATTTTGGGGTTGGTCTTCTCTTACTATGATAGGGCTGGCCTATTTTGTTATTGCCAGAACATCAAACACAAAAATTCATAGTGTTAAATTGGCATATATAGCTTTCATCCTCATCAATCTATGTGTAATTATTGGCAATATCTTATTGATGGCCGGTATTAACAATGGCGGTGGAGAGTACAGAGAATATGTATGGCCGGTTATGTCGTTATTTGCAATTGGCTTGATTATTACATTTTTCAATTTTTATAAAACAGTTGCCAGTAGGAAAATATCAGAGATTTATATTTCAAACTGGTTTATTTTAGCGGCATTGATTTGGACAACTGTTTTAGCCATTATTGGATATTTACCTTTTTATCAGGATGGTCTAGGCGAAACTATTACCCAAGGCTACTACATGCATCAGGGCGTAGGCATGTGGTTCATGACTTTTACATTGGGGTTGGTTTATTATTATCTACCGGCTGCATTAAATAAACCAATTTATTCCTATTCTTTAGGGGTTCTTGCTTTTTGGACTCAAATGTTGTTCTATACCTTAATCGGGACTCATCATTTTGTATTCAGTCCTTTGCCTTGGTGGTTACAAACAGTTGCGATCGTTTTTAGTGCCGGAATGTTTATTCCTGTCTTGGCAGGTACCACTAACTTTCTATTGACAATGAAAGGTTCCTGGGCACAGATTTCAAAAAGTTATGTACTCCCATTTTTCTTAGTGGGCGTTGTCTTCTATTTTGTAGGCTCAACTCAGGGCAGCTTTCAGGCATTTAGATTCACCAATTTTGTCTGGCATTTTACTGATTTTAATGTGGCTCACTCTCACATGACTATGTATGGGATCATTGCTTTTTTCCTTTGGGCATCAATTTACGCCATAGTGCCTAAAGTAACAGGCAACGAACCTCCTCAAATATTAGTGGGAGCGCATTTTTGGTTTGCGTTCATCGGTTTATTTGCCTACATGATTTCACTAATGGTTGGAGGTACATTAAAAGGCCTAAGTTGGATTGAAGGCGAATCGTTTATTGAGTCTGTCATTCTAATGAAACCATACTGGGTATGGCGAGCAATTGGGGGAACGCTAATGTTTCTTTCTCATATCATATTTGCTTACAACTTTTATATAATGGCTAGAAGTAACAATAGCAGTATAAAATTAAAAGGATAAACTAGACTAAACATGTTTAATTTTCATAAAGATCATAGGAAATTAGTATTGACTGCACTCCTAGTGTTTGTCTTTCTGAGTACTATCATTGCAATAGTACCTTCCTACCAAATGCAAGATGTTGAACCACTGCCTCAACAAGAGCAATTGAGTGAAGAGGCGATCAAAGGACTTCAAATATATATATCGGAAGGTTGTGTAGCTTGTCATACGCAGCAGGTGCGAAACATCGAAATGGATCAAGTTTGGGGCTCGCGCCCATCCATGCCTTCAGATTACTACTACAGCAAGCAAAGAATGAATGCTTGGCAACAATCTCCTTCCCTTTTGGGAAGTGAACGTACTGGGCCAGATTTAACTAGTATCGGGAATAGACAGCCAGGAGCTAGTTGGCATCTTTTGCACTTCTATAATCCTCGTATCGTAGTAAAAGAATCCGTTATGCCTTCTTATTCCTATTTATTTAGCCATAAAGAGGAAGATGAGATGCGTGATGGGGATGAAGCTGTAGATATACCATCGGAATTTTTGAAAGAGAAAGGAAAGGTGGTAGTTGCCACCGAAGAAGTGAATAATCTTATTGCTTATATGCAATCCTTAAAACAAACTGAACTACCATCTGCAAAAGATTTTATTCCAGCTAAAAAACAAGCTTCTAAGTCCTCTACTACCTCAGATGTTGGAGGAAATGAAAATGATACAGGAATAGATGGCAAGCAGTTGTATAGTCAGACATGTTCTGCATGTCACCAACAGAATGGAGAAGGTCTCAAAGGGGCATTTCCTCCTTTAAAAGGGAGTTCTGTAGTGACAAACGAAGATCCAGAATTATTAATAAAAATTATATTACAAGGATACGATGCCAGAAGTGATTATGGGCAAATGCCTGGTTTTGCAACTCAACTTTCGGATGCGGAGATTGCGGCAATAGCTAGTCACGAACGAAGTGCTTGGGGCAATGATGCCCCTAAAGTATCCGAAGAAGAAGTGAAGAAGATTAGAGATATGGTCATGGAAGAAGCAAAAAGTAAAGAGTTATGAAAACGAAAACAAGACTGACCAAATTGCTGGTATTAGTTTTCATTTTTTTTATGAATACTGGTACTGCCTTGGCATGCGATGTTTGCGCTGAAAATCAGCCTGCAGGACTAGAGAATGTAACGCATGGAGAAGGACCTACAGCCGTTTGGGATTACGTTATTAGCTGGGGCGCTGTAATAATTGTTGGGTTTACACTGATCTACAGCTTGAAATATCTGATCAAACCCAAAGAAAACTCAAAATCACACATTAAGAATATTGTCATTGATAACCTATAATTAGGATGGAAGATAAAAGAATAGTGAAAGTTTATTTGGATGATGAAAATGAGCCTTTTGGGTCTTTTAAACCTCCAGTGAAATTTGATTTGGATACAACAAAAATAGCCGATGGTAAGCACAAGCTTAAGATTGTTGCTAAATCATCTAGTGGTGTTGAAGGAATAAAGGAGATTCCATTTGAAGTTAAAAATGGGCCTGAAATATCGGTAATTGGCCTAAAGAATCACGAAATCGTGGATAGTACAACTTCCATTACTATTAATGCTTATGGAAGCGAAACCAATGATGAGTTTGTAATTAAAGGCTCTGAAACACCCAAGGCTATTCCCGCATGGGTTTGGGCTATAGTGATAGCATTTATTGGTTTTGCATTGTTTTATCTCATAATGTACTGGGATTCGGATTTATATAACTCATTTTTCTAATGGACACTTCAGCAAAGATTCAAGATTTAGAAGACATCAAATTGTTGGTCGATACTTTTTATGGAAAAGTCAGACAAGATGAAATGCTTAAAGATATCTTTCACGAAAGAATTAAAGACCAATGGCCTGAACATCTGCAGAAAATGTATCGATTTTGGCAAACAGTTTTACTAGAGGAGCATACTTACCATGGAAGTCCATTTGCACCTCATGCTAATATGCCGGTGGAAACAGCTCATTTTAAACGTTGGATAACACTTTTTACTGCTACTGTAGATGAATTGTTCAGTGGAGATGTTGCAGAAGAAGCAAAATGGAGAGCCGGAAAAATGGCAGAAATGTTTAATTTGAAAATTCAGTATTATAAAGATTCCAACGAAAAACCAATACAGTAAAATGGAGAAAAGAAAGCCACTTAGAAGAAAAGAAGAAATGAAACCAGTGAGCCGAGACCATCACCACTCACTGTTACTTTGCTGGAAAATTAGGACAGCTTTTAAGAATAAGGTCTCAGCCGAAAGGGTGAAAAAGTATGCTGATTGGTTTTATCAGGAACATGTATTACCTCATTTTGAATTGGAGGAGAAGTATATATTTCCTGTGTTGGGTAATGAAGATGAACTCGTGAAACAAGCCTTATCAGAACATAGAAGACTCAAAAGACTTTTTGAAAATGAAGAAGAACCCCTAAAATCATTAAGTCTGCTAGAAGAAGAACTGGAAAAACATATCCGCTTTGAGGAGAGAGTCCTCTTTGAGAAAGTACAAGAAATAGCCACTGCCGGTGAACTCAAAGCCATTGAACTCCACCATGCTTCAGGCGAATTTGAAGAAAATACCGATGATGTTTTTTGGGTTTAAAAGGGTGCACCTATAATTGGGATAAACTGATGAATGAAGTCTATTAAGGCTTTGACACCCCCCTTCGCCCCGCCAGCTGGCGCGGGATACGCACGAATTACATTTTCACAATATTTTGAATTCACATCATTTCTTCAAATATTTTGATTGAAAATTTACAAAATAGTGATAAAACTTATTATTTCCTGCTGATATAAATCTGTGCGACTGTCCCCTTGAGGGGACCACAGGGGTGTTGCTCGAGTGGATTAAAGTGATTTGATCTAGTTATAAAGCAGCAGAAAGAAAGCAAGAAATAAACATAATAGACACGCTATTTATCTCTTTTAGTATTTGAGTACCAAAATTTACAACCTTAAAAAAGTCTCTCCTCTCTCCAATTTTTCAAGCAAAGCCACCATATTGGTGTTTTCCAACATTCGCTTGAGTCTTGTTCTCACTTCTTTAAACTGATAATGAATTGGACATGGTTTTTCTTCTGAGCATTGACTTAAACCTAATCCACAACCGTCATAAGTATGTGATCCGTCAATACAACGGACTACGTCTATTAGATATACCTCCTTTTGCTGCTTTTGGCTGAGGCTAAATCCACCGTTTGGCCCTTTGATAGAAGATACCAAATCATCTTTTACCAATTTTTGTAAAATTTTGGCAGTAAATGCTTCCGGTGAATCAATATTTTTTGATATATCTTTCAAACCAACATTGGTGCCTTCTTTACTTCTATTGGCAATGTAGATAGTTGCCCTTATTGCGTATTCACATGTTTTTGAAAACATTTTTTCTTCCTTAGATTAAATAAGTAATAAAAGTAAATTCATTTTTCCCATTCTCCAAAAGAGCTTGCTGTTTCATGTAACTTCAACTTCTTCAAGAACACCGGTGTGGGTAATGCATCCTGAACTTGTTTTCTTATATAATCTAGCAATCGTTCTACGGTAGGCTCATTTTCCATCCAAAAGATTGTACTCTTGATTTCCCTGGATATTCTGGCATTTTCATCATTCTTCTTTAAGACCAAAGCATGATCGAACGTTTTAAGCACCTTCTCATCGACAATTTGCTTCAATTCTTTAAAATCAATAATCATGTCATCCTCCTGTATTTCTTGAGCTGAAACTGTTACAAACAATCGATAGGAGTGACCATGTATATGCTTGCAAGCTGCCGGGTGATTGCTAAGGCGGTGAGCCGCTTCAAAACTGAATTCTTTAGTGATACTTATCATAAAAATCGAAAATATCAGCAAAGGTATTAATATGATTTAATAAAAGATATGTTTGTCCGAAATATTTGGCTTTCGGATAAAACCGAAGGCTAATAATATTGCGAAATCTGATCATAAACTATTTTTAGACAATGTGGATAACCCCCTGCTTCTCTTCTTTGCTTGCTTATTGTGTTTAATGAAGCAGGTGAAGCAAGCATTTGTAAATAACTGAATAAGAGTGTGTAAAGAGTATTTCATTTCGAAAATTGCTTGCTTTCTTGTGCTTTTTGTGGATAAATAAAGACCAATACATCCTTTGAATTATGCGATTAATGCACTTATATTCGGATATATTTATCCTTAAATAAAACAGCAAAGACGCGAATCAATATGGAAAATTATGTCATCAAAAGAAACGGAGAGTACCAGCCTCTACAGCACTTTAAAATTGAAGATGCGATCAGAAGAGGTTTCAAAAGTATAGGTGCCGAATATGATACTGATATTCTGAAAGCTGTATTAAAGAAGCTAGAAGAAAAGACCACATGGGCAGTAGAAGAAATTCAAGACATTATTGAACTACAACTCTTCGAATTCGGATATTTTGAGGTAATGCGTTCGTTTATGCTATATAGGCATACAAGGAAACTTCAAAGAAACAAAAAAGAGGGAGTAAGCTGTGATACTACATGGGTAGACAGTACTCAAACTATAGATGAATATATTGGCAAAGCTGATTGGAGAATCAATGCCAATGCTAATACCTCCTATTCCAATGCAGGTTTGGTTAACAATGTGGCAGGTAAAGTAATTGCTAATTATTGGTTGGATAAAGTTTATAATAAAGAAGAAGGCTACGCCCATCGAAATGGTGATATCCATATCCATGATCTGGATTGTTTGACCGGCTATTGTGCAGGTTGGAGTTTAAGAGTACTATTAAATGAAGGCTTCAATGGCGTAAGAGCTAGAGTAGAAAGCAAACCACCCAATCATTTTCGGGAAGCGCTTGGTCAAATGGCAAACTTTTTAGGTATTCTCCAAAGTGAATGGGCAGGAGCTCAGGCCTTCAGTTCTTTTGACACTTACCTTGCTCCGTATGTTTTCAAAGATCAGTTGACCTATGAAGAGGTCTTGAAAGGAATTAGAAGTTTCGTTTATAATTTGAACGTTCCTGCTCGCTGGGGACAATCTCCTTTTACCAATATAACACTTGATTGGGTGGTACCTGAAGATTTACGTCAACAAATACCTACTAAACAAGACCAACATCTTTTCTTAAATGTTCAGGATGAAATCTTGAAACAGAAAGCCCAAGCTAGAGGGGCAAAATCAATGGAAGAATTGACCTATCAACATTTCAAAGAAGAAATGGATATGATTAATAAGGCTTATTATACCGTGATGACGGAAGGTGATGCCAATGGGCAGCCTTTTACTTTCCCGATTCCTACGGTGAATATTACTGAGGATTTTGATTGGAATGGTAAAAACACAGATGTCCTTTTTGAAAATACAGCTAAAATTGGCTCTTCTTATTTTCAGAATTTTATTGGTAGTCAGTACACTCATGATGAAGACGGGAACAGAATTGAAAATCCACTAGCCTACAAACCCAATGCAGTAAGAAGCATGTGCTGTCGGTTGCAATTGGATTTGAGAGAGTTATTAAAAAGGGGTAATGGACTCTTTGGCAGTGCGGAAATGACCGGAAGCATTGGAGTAGTAACCATCAATATGGCGAGACTGGGTTATTTGTATAAAGGGAATGAAGCTGCTTTGTATGAGCGGCTTGACTTTCTCTTGAACATCGCTCAATCGACCTTGGAGAAAAAAAGAAGATTTATCCAGGAAATGTATGACCGAGGGCTCTATCCCTATACAAAACGCTATCTAACTCATTTCAGAAATCATTTTTCTACCATTGGGGTCAATGGTATGAATGAAATGATCAGGAATTTCACTGATGATCAGCACGATATCACTTCTCATCAAGGGATGAAAATGTCTGCCGAAATGCTCGATTTTATCAGGGGAAGAATGAAGCAGTATCAAGAAGAAACAGGCAATTTATATAATCTGGAGGCTACACCTGCTGAGGGGACCACTTACCGATTTGCCAAAGAGGATAAGAAGCGTTTCCCTGAGATATTACAAGCTGGTATAGAAGATAATATTTACTATACGAACAGCTCGCAAATACCTGCCAGTCATACAGATGATCCTTTCGAAGCCTTAATGCTACAGGATGATTTGCAATGCATGTATACAGGAGGAACGGTTTTACACTTATATATGCGCGAAAAAATTAGCTCTGCGGAAGTTTGTCGTAATTTGGTTAAGAAAGTGATGACCAATTTCAAACTCCCTTACATTACAGTAACTCCGGTTTTTAGTATTTGTCCAACCCACGGATATTTAACCGGAGAGCATGAATATTGTCCGAAATGCGATGATATTTTAAAAGAGCAATTAGAAACAGAAGAGGCCGAACTTTAATTAGTAATTTTTAAACTTTAAAAGAATAAGAAAATGGAAGCACAAGTAAAAACAGCAGCAAAGTCAGAGATAAGTGATGAATTAAGGACGAAATGTTTAGTCTACACACGGGTAATGGGCTATCATCGCCCGGTAGAGAGCTTTAACATTGGCAAAAAAGGAGAGCACAAGGAACGAAAGCATTTCAATGAGTAAGGCAACACCCATATATGACATCACCCCTTTTACACTTCTGGATTATCCAGATAAAACAGCCTGCATCATTTGGTTTGCAGGCTGTAATATGCGGTGTGGCTATTGCTATAATCCAGATATCGTTTTAGGAAAGGGGGAGATTTTCATAGCAGAAGCACTTCAATTTTTAAGGAATCGAAAAGGACTTTTGGATGGGGTAGTCATGAGTGGAGGAGAATGTACGCTTCATCCATCGCTGATTGATTTGGCTTTGGAGGTAAAAGCTTTGGGGATGAAAGTGAAGATCGACACCAATGGAAGCAGACCTGAAGTATTAAAAAAACTTTATAAAAATGATACGCTTGATTATGTAGCCCTAGATTTTAAGGCTACAGCTGAAAAATTTCAATCGATCACAAAATCAAATTTATTCACGCCATTTGAGCAAAGCTTGTCTTTTCTAGTAGAACATAAAGTGCCTTTTGAAGTGAGAACTACCGTTCATTCTGCCCAACTAAAAGCTGAAGACATTTTAAGTATGAGAAATTACTTGGTACAAAGGGCTTATCGTGGTAATTACTATCTACAGCATTTCACCAATAACAGTGAGATTTTGGAAGTAATGTCAGATTCTAACATAACAGAATTTGACAAAGAATTCTCCAGCCCCGAAGTAAAAGTACAAATGAGAAAAACTATCTGATATCTAAAAATTTGATTTTTTGTATATAAACAGTTAATTTAATGACATATGTCACAATCTCATTTAGATATATTTGATACTTTTGCTTTAGAAGGCAATTAAACATGGATATTCTACAACCAATAAAAAAATTACTCACCAGAATTGGCCTGGAACCTGACCCTAAATGGAAAAAAGTGGCGATAGTTTCTTTTGCTGTTTTGGTTGGCTTAGGTGTTTACTTATTTAAAATAAGTAATGCTGTGTCTTATCTTTCCGATGACCCACAGGCATGTGTTAACTGCCACATTATGACGCCCCAATACATCACATGGAATCATAGCTCTCACCGCGAGGTGGCCCACTGTAATGATTGTCATGTACCACACGATAATATCTTCAATAAATATTTCTTTAAAGCAAAAGATGGACTATATCATGCTTCTGTATTTACTATGAGAGCTGAGCCGGAAGTAATAACAGCTCTAGAGCCTTCTCGTGCCGTTATCCAAAGTAATTGTATCAGATGCCATGAACCTCAAGTGACCGATGCGAAAATGACTGGTTTTGTGGAGAATCATCATTCAAATAGAACAGACAGAACTTGTTGGGAATGTCACAGGGAAGTTCCTCACGGGAGAGTGAAGAGCTTATCTTCTGTAGGACATCAAATCGAGCCTATTAAACTACATACACCAGAAGAGTGGGAAATTATTCCAAGCTGGCTTAAAGAGTCATTGAAAGAACAAAAATCAAAGCAATCTAAACCTTAAATACCATGAAGAACTGGATACTTTTTGGGATCACTGCAATTGCAGTTTTTCTAATCGCAATGTTGGCATATACTGTAATAGACAGAAAAGCGGAAGCTCGTTTTGCCTATCAGCCAAAGGTAGAAATTGAAGGCATTGAGCCTAGAGACTCTGTATGGGGTCTGAATTACCCAAGACAATATCAGTCCTACATGGAGACGGCCGATACCACCTTCAAAAGCATGTATAACACCAGTGGATTTGCAGATATCCTTGATAAGCAATCGGAATTGGTGGTATTATGGGCAGGATACGGATTTGGCAAAGACTACAATCAGCCACGAGGTCATGTTTATGCCGTAACCGACATTTTGAAAACCCTCAGAACTGGAGCACCGATGAAGGAGGGGGACGGGCCAATGCCAAGTACTTGCTGGACTTGTAAAAGTCCTGATGTTCCTCGTTTAATGAGCGAAATTGGTGTTACTGAGTTTTACAGTAAGCAATTCTCTGATTTAGGAAGCCAGGTGATAAATCCGATTGGTTGCGCAGATTGCCACGATCCTAAAACAATGAATTTAACGATCACTCGTCCTGCTTTAATTGAAGCATACGAGGCTATGGGGAAAAATATCAATGATGCTTCACATCAAGAAATGCGCTCGCTAGTTTGTGCACAGTGCCATGTAGAATATTATTTTGATAAGGACAAGCCAGGTAAAGAAAAAGCCAAATATCTAACCTTTCCTTGGAAGGATGGAATGGATGTAGAATCAGCAGAAGCTTATTATGATAAAACAGATTTTGCCGACTGGGTGCATCCGATTAGTAAAACCCGCATGCTTAAAGCGCAACACCCGGACTATGAATTATTTAAACAAGGGGTGCATGCCAAGCGTGGTGTGAGTTGTGCCGATTGCCATATGCCTTACAAATCAGAAGGTGGACAGAAATTCACTGATCACCACATAGGATCTCCTTTGGAAAATGTAGAGAATTCATGCTTTGTCTGCCACAGAGAAAAAGTTTCTGATCTGGTTGATGATGTTTACGAACGTCAAAGAAAAATAAAGGAGGGGACTTCTGAATTGCAGACCTTAATAGCCAAAGCACATATAGAAGCAGGAAAAGCTTGGGAGTTAGGAGCTACTGAAGAGCAAATGAAGGAAATTCAAAAAGGTATTCGACATGCACAATGGAGATGGGATTATTCGGTAGCCTCTCATGGTGCTGCTTTTCATGCCCCTCTGGAAACAAGTAGAATTGTAACTTCAGCCACAAGAATCATCATGGAGTCTAGAATAGAATTAATGCAGTTGCTCAATTCTTTAGGTCATTCTGGAGATGTTGAAATGCCTGATTTTAACAGTAAAGAAGCGCTCCAAAAATATACAGGAATAGATATAGAAAAAGAACGATATAATAAAGAAAAATTTCTAGAGGAGATTGTACCAAAATGGATGAAAGAAGGGAAGGAAAGAGAAGCAAAAATGAATGTAACTGAAGTGGGCTCAAAATAGCCGATCCAAAAAACCATTGATTATGAAAAATATATTAAAATTCGGATTAAGTCTGATTCTGGCTTTTTCCGCACAGCTTTCCTACGCTCAATTTTCAGTTGATGGGCAAATAGTTCAACGAGCAGAGTATCGAAATGGAGAAGGTAGATTAATTGGGGTAGGCCAAGATCCAGCGACTTTTATAGCGCATCGGATGCGATTGCAGACTCGATATGAGATGGATGGGTTTACTTTTTATGCGAGCATACAGGATGTTCGGACCTGGGGCAATACTCCTCAAACCAAAGCCACTGACCCTTTTTTATCCTTGCATGAAGCTTGGGCAGAAACTTCTTTAGGTGATTATTGGAAAATAAAATTAGGAAGGCAAGAACTAAATTATGATAATGCGCGCTTTCTGGGAAATTTAGATTGGGCTTTGCAAGCCCGTGCTCATGATTTTGCTCTCATCAAGTACGAAAAGGAAAAGTTGAAAATCCACTTTGGTGGAGGATTTAACCAAGATGGGCAATCTCTTTCTGGAAATCTGTTCTTTAATCCCAACCAATATAAAGTAGCTCAAATGCTACGATATGAAAACCAGTGGGGTGACTTTAAGCTTTCGGCTCTTTTTTGGAATGATGGACGACAGTTTATTGAATCAGATGCTGCAGGGAACGTGATTAATGATCAGGTCAATTACAGCCAAACCATTGGCTTACCTACCATTAAGTATCAATTGGGTAATACTTTGCTTTCAGGTTTTTACTACCATCAGACGGGAAAGGATGTTTCCGACAGAGATGTTAATGCTTTTGATGTAAGCGCACAAATCACTCAAACTTTGAATTCAAATACTGAAAAAGGCAGCAGCTTCAAAGCAACATTGGGTATTGAAATTATCAGCGGAACCGATAATATTTCTACAGAGCAGAATAATTCCTTTAATCCACTTTACGGAACTAATCATGCGCATAATGGATATATGGATTTGTTTTTTGTGGGCGGAAGATTTGCAAATAGCGTAGGCTTGCAGGATTATTATTTAAAAGGAAGGTATCAGTTCAATCCTAAATTTTTCACGCAGTTGGACGGGCATGTTTTTTATAGCGAGGCGGAGCCTGTACCTATGAATCCAGTGCTTCCAGTTGGAATTCAGCGGTTAAGTAAATATTTAGGCACAGAGATAGATTTATCTTTCGGCTATATCTTAAACCGAGCAGTTTCTATTCAAGGAGGGTATAGCCAAATCTTCGCATCTGATACTTTTGAATTTCTGCAAGGACAAACAGCGTATAAAAATACACAAAACTGGGCTTATGTGATGTTCATATTTAGGCCCACAATGAAAAATAGATTTATAGGAGTTTTATTCTAATGAACAAAATTTTAAAAATAGTATTATCGACTAAAGTCACTTTAGTATTGTTATTGGCTTTTGCCAGTTCAATGGGCGTGGCTACTTTTATTGAAAATGATCATGGAACTGAAACTGCCAGGGCTTTAGTGTACGAAGCCTGGTGGTTTGAGCTTATTATCGTTTGGATGGCTGTTAACTTTCTGGCACACATCAACAAATATAAATTATTCAGCAAAGGAAAGTGGCCGGTGGGTTTATTTCATGTGGCCTTTGTAATTATCGTTCTGGGTGCAGGCATCACGCGCTATTTCGGTAAAGAAGGTATGATTCACATTCGTGAAAAACAGGAAGAAAGTACTTTCTATAGTAATGAAAGATATTTGCAACTGGAAGCGCTCAATCATGAAAAATCGCACTATTTTAATGAACAAGTGGCCTTCACGCCTAAAACGTTTAGCCCTTTTGAAACTAACGTTGAACTGGCGGGCCAAGAATTAAAAGTAAAAATTGCTGATTACATTGCTGCTGGAAAGGAAAGCTTTATTGAAGGAGATAACACCTATATTTCGCTGGCTGTAACCAAGGGCGAAGGCAGAGAGGATTTTTTGCTGAAAGAAGGTCAGAAGATTAAACTTGAGGATTTGGCAATCGCAACCAAAAAAGGAACTCAATCTGATGTAAAGATATTTAAAGAAGAGGGAGAGTGGATGATTGAATCTGCGAAACACTTGACAATTATGGAAATGTCCACTCAAAAAATGGGCACTTTGCATAAAAATGAAAAACGACCTCTAAAGTATATGAGCTTGTACCAGTGGGATGGTGGAGCATTTTTGGTGAAATCTATTAATGAAAACTCAGCCTTGACTTATGAACCTGAAGAGGACGAAAAGAAGGCTGAAAATATGGTGGATGTAGCGCACTTAATTGTGGAGGATAAGCAAGGAAATAAGCTGACCGATGCATTCGTCCATGTTGTTAGTATTGAACCTGACTGGACGAAGTTCGAGTATGAGGGCCAGAATTATGCCATTACTTATGGTCCTAAAGCCTTGAAACTTCCATTTAGTGTTTACCTTTCTGATTTCCAGTTAGAGCGTTATCCGGGTAGCCGAAGTCCTGCCAGCTATGCTAGTGAAGTAGAGGTGAGGGATGGTGAAACAAGTTTCCCTTTCCGAATTTATATGAACAATGTGCTCGACTATGCTGGATATCGATTTTACCAAGCTTCTTATGATACAGATGAGATGGGAACCGTACTTTCCATTAATCGAGATAGGCCGGGTACATATATCACATATTTAGGCTATACATTATTGACTTTAGGAATGCTCTTAACCCTGTTTGCGAAGAGAAGTCGCTTTGCTTTACTCAATAAAAAGCTTAACAAAATGAAAGATACTGGAACGAAAAAAGCAAGTCTGCTTATAGCATTTTTCTGCTTAAGTCTTTTTAGCCTTCATGCGCAAGACCAATCCGCTATTGAACACTCTATAGTGCCGAAAGAAAAGGCTGATGAATATGGGGAATTGATTGTTCAAGATATGGATGGGCGAATGAAACCGCTCAATACGTTGGCTCATGAAATTGTTCGTAAACTGAGCGGAAAAACTTATATGCCAGTACCATTAGAAGATGGAACTATAGAATTGACTCCAGAGCAATTTTTGCTAGCTGTTCAACTTGATCCTGTCACCTATGGAAATTTACCATTGATTAAAATCGATCGAGAGAAATCATTAGAAGCTTTTAACGCCTTGGGAGTGGAGCCAACTGATCGCTTAAGTTTTAGACAGTTTTTAGCAGAAGATGGATCCTACAAACTAAATCATCTGGTAGAAAAAGCCAATAAACTAAAGCCTCCCGAACGAAATGAAGGTCATAAAGAACTCCTAAAAACAGATGAACGATTCAATATCTTTTATGCTTTATTGTCTGGTGATTTCCTAAGACTTTTTCCGCTAGAAAATGATGAAAATAACACCTGGTTTACTAAAAATCAGTTTAATCAGGGGTTTGGAGAAGAGGATGGGCGATTTGTCAAGAATATCATTCCCCTGTATTTACAAAACCTAGATAAAGGCATCAGAGAGCAAGATTGGGAGGGAGCAGATGAGGCACTCAACTACATCAGTCTTTACCAGCAAAAGATTGGTAAAGAGGTTTACCCTTCTGATTTGGAAATTAAAGGGGAGCTCCTTTACACTAAATTAAACTTAGGAAGCCAATTGTTTGGTCCATTCTGGCTCATGGGAATTGTGATGCTCGTATTAGCAATAGTATTACTCTTTCAGGATAATAAAGCGGTTCGAATTAGCTGGAAAATAGGAACAGTTTTAAGCTGGATCGGCTTGTTGGTATTTACTTTTCATTTGGGCTTGCGTTGGTATATCGCCAAGCATCCACCGTGGAGTGATGGTTTTGAAATGCTTATTTTTGTAGCGTGGGGGGTATTATTCTTTGGATTACTATTTTCAAGAAAATCTCGATTTACATTGCCGCTGGGTCTTTTATTTTCCGGAACATTATTGTTTGTAGGCTTCTTAGACTGGCTTAATCCCGAAATTACCAATCTAATGCCTGTTTTGAATTCTTATTGGCTGAAAATTCATGTGGCGATAATCGTAAGTGGTTACGCACCGCTAGCTTTATCGGCTATAATTGGACTGTTAAGTCTCATTCTATTGATTTTTAAACCCAAAGACCCGCAAGCAAAATGGTGGAAAAGCATGGAAGAACTCACCATTGTTAACGAAATGTCGATCACGATTGGCTTATTTCTATTGGCAGTTGGTACTTTCTTAGGAGGTGTTTGGGCTAATGAAAGTTGGGGGAGGTACTGGGCTTGGGATCCAAAGGAAACATGGGCACTGATTTCTGTGATTGTTTATGCCATAGTGCTGCATATCAGACTAATTCCCAATTTAAGAGACTATCTGATTTTCAATTTAGCTACTGTTTGGGCCTTTTCCTCTATCATAATGACATCCTTCGGGGTGAATTACTACTTGTCAGGATTACATTCCTATGCCAAGGGTGACCCAGTTCCTGTACCTAACTGGGTGTATTGGTGTGTTGGTATTCTACTGATAATATCTGTGGGGGCTGTTATCCGACACAGGCAAATGAAATCTCAGGAGAAGTTGAATGTGACTACTTAGATACTCGTAAAAATGAAGTCTATTTTGAAATTCAGAAGAAAGCACGAACTGGAAAGTTCGTGCTTAATGCCATTAAGCAAAGGATTCTATAAATATTCTGTAATAAAATGAATTTGAATTAACTTAATAATCTTTCCCTCGCTTATGGTTGTCCCTAGATATGAGAAGAAAAAATTTAAATTTCCTGCACTTTGACAGCAACTATTCTCAGTATTACATTCCGTGCGTCACCACTTTGAAGAAAGAGATCTATTCTATTGAAACTTCGTTTCAATAATCTACATTCTGACAATTTCTTTAAATAGATTTAATTTCAATACATTAAAACGCATTCTTAATATTTTAACCCTTGGTTAAAATGAATAGATTCCTGCCTGCGCAGGGATGACGTTATTATCTATTTTAGTAGTATACAAAATAATGCAAGGAGAAGAAACAAACTCCCTTGCTAATCCGAACTTTCTAGCCCCTACCATTTTTCTAATCTAAAGCTGAACCCCTCCAAAAATCCCCACTATCATTGCAGAAATTACAGCTAAAAATATTACACCGAATTTCCAGATACCATGTGCTTGACGCATTTCCATATATTCCAAAACCACTAAAATGAATTTAAATACGGCCAACAGCATGACAAGGACTGCAGGAATCCACATTTGGCTTATTTCCATACCGGAAAGGTAGGTGCTTAGGATTGTTAAAATTATCAATGCGATATATACAAAAGTTAATCTTTTCATTTTATACGAGATTTAAAATTTTAATTATTGAAAAACGAGGTAGAGCGCAGGAAACAGTAAAAGCCAGATTAGGTCGCACATATGCCAAAAAGCTGCACCTGCCTTGGTATCTTCTATTATAATATGTCCTTTATTGTTTATCCTCAAGAGTATGAGCACTAAAATGACCAAACCAACTACGACATGGATTAAGTGAAAACCAGTAAGTAACCAATAGAAAGTGAAGAACAAATTTTCTTCTAAGCCTAAACCCATTTCTATCTTTTCGCTGTACTCATACCACTTAACAACTATAAAGGCACAACCAGTTATAATTGTAGCCAACATAAAATTGACTCCGGTCTTAGTATTTTGCTTCTTAAAATAGTGTACACTCGCAGCCATAAAAAAGCCACTTGTTAATAATATAATGGTGTTTGTTCCCCCCAGAACGGTATTAAGGGCCGCTGTGGATTGAGCAAACAGCACTGGGTCTTCCGTACGATAGTAGACCAGGCCAGCCAGAGCCAAACCGAACGTAAATACCTCTAGCAAGATCAAAATCCAAAGAAGTAAGCCTCCAGGCGGTGAGGATATATTTTTATAGTGTACTGTATTTTGCTGAGTTCCGGTTGTTAATTCCATTCCAATAATCTTTTTTCTCCCTTAATATCTTTTATTTCTGTAATGTCTTGAGACATCTCAACCACTCCTTTATAGTTTTTATGCTGATCACGAACTGCAAAATATCTGATGTAGATAGTTTGTCCTTTGAAATTAATCCAAAATGAAGCTTCGTTCTTGCTGCCTTTCCTGAATTCTTCTAGTATTTTAAGGACTGTACCTACACTTTTGGGAGGATGGCAAAATTTAACCTCCCGTCCTATTATGCCAGCACTTCTTGCAAATACCCTATCCTCGCCACGGTTGTAAAAAATCACTTTATCATTCTCATCCACGTATGTGAGGTCGATAGGAATCGTACGAAAGAGAAGGTTTACTTGCTCCACCGTCATATATCCTTCGTCAAAATGATAACTTTCTTTAGGAGCAAAAGATAAGTCTCTTGCAGTGTTGTCTTGCGAAGGGTGTATATACTTCACTGATTTTTCCGGTCCACAATTGGGCATCCAGCCAATTTCTTCTTCACCTGTTTGCATTTCTTTCCAGTCTTGCTCTTCTAATGTGTTTAATGCGTTGGGGAAAAGAACTGTTTGTTCAACCGCCATTAGATTGTTGATTCCATTTAATAGGTAGTGAATATTCTCATCTAGCTTTGCAAATTCTCTCGCTTCATAGTACTTTCTCAAAAGGCGAAATTGGTCACGTAAATTGTCATGGAATGACCACATATTCCGTGACGGGCCATCCCATCCTCGTTTTTCCAAATAGGGAAAAAGCTGGTTTTCCTTGCGCTCGAATCTTTTTTCGATGCTGCTAAGTTGATTAAACAGATTGTAAAATAACTGATGATCTTCAGCAGCCTTCACTTTCCGCATTTCCCAAATAATTTTCTGTAGCAAATCAATCTCTTTCATATAATGAGTAAGAGGATGCCAGTCAGCCAAATTTGCTATATCTTCTGTAATTTGCATGATTACTGATTTTTAATTTTTGTGTAAAGTTTTACTAGTGAGTGGATGAGATCCTCTGGCTTTGATAGTATTTGATAATGGTTTTGCCCGAACATTTGGGGCAGGTAATACTTTGCCTGAGACTCAATGGCGACTGCATAGGAGTTAATATTCATCAGGTCGAATTCTTTTAGGGCCTGCTTCACATCCTTTACTCCATACTTACCTTCATATCGGTCATAATCATTAGGCTTGCCATCACTCAGCAAAATCACCCATTTATTTTGACTTTCCCTGTTTTGTAAGCGAGTGCCAGCATGTCGCAGGGCAGTTCCAATTCGAGTATAGCCGCTTGGAGCAATCGCACCTACCTTGTTCTTAGCATAGGTCCAGTTTTCATCAAAATCTTTTATCGTAAGGTAGCTAGAATGATTTCTCGTTTTAGAATAAAATCCATCAATACAAAAGTCAATTCCAAATTCGTTCAGTATTTCTCCAAAGAGAATCGATACTTCTTTTTCCACATCCAAAACCCTACGGTTATTCACGAAGCTATCACTGGAAAGACTCAAATCTAGTAAAATCATCAAAGAGAGATCTTTCTGTTTCTTCCTGTTCTCAGTATAGATGTTTTCATTGGGCGTCCTTTTGGCATGCATATCCGTATAGAAATCCACTACGGCATCTAAGTCGAAATTGCTGCCATTTGAAAGCCTTCTTTGTTGTTGGGCTTTATTGTTGATAGAAGCGACCATTTTCCGAAGCGAATTCAATACGCTTTTATTTTTACGGATGGTGTTTTGATAATAATTGAAATCAAGTTCCTTTTGGAAATCAGGAAAAAGTTTACAAAAATCCTTTTTATAGCTTTTGCTTTTATAGTCCCATTCATCGTATGAAACATAAAATGCCTTGCTATCTTTTTCAGCACTCTCAGAAATAGTGGTTTGCTCTACGAAATCAGCCTGGTAAACGGAGTGAACCGGTTCATCAACTCGCACGGTCTGCCGCATGCGCAGTTCCTCTAGCGCATCCTGATGCTTTTCCAGTTCATCTGAACCATCAAAATCACGCCATACACCATCATGTTCTTCAGCAGTTTCTACCTTTTCAAAGTTATGAAGCAACACATAATCTTCTTGCTGTTTTTTATCAATGCTAATGCTTTTAATCTCCTCAACAGCTCGGGCTTTTAAAATAGTATCGGCTTTGTCCGCTGGTTTTTGTACTTTTTCATCAAAGTTTTTTAAAGGGTCGTTTTGCTGTTCTGCTTTTTGCTTTTGCATCCATTTACCGTACAGCATACTGAAATCAGCATCCTCACTATTTTCAGCTTGCTGCATGAAATAATCATAGAATTTCTTGTGCAGTTCTGCTGCCACAGGAAACTGTTCGTAAAGGATGGGCAGAATTTCTTCTGCACTTTGCAAAGCCATCTTTCGCGATAAATCCACATCATCTTCTGGATAGCTCCAGTTAATGTCTTTTTCCTGCTGTACACTTAGGTAAAGAAGCCTAAAGAAATAGAAAGAAAGGTTGGTCTCCCAAGTAGGCATTTCCGAAAATTCAATGGGCAGGAAGTAATTATTACCTTTATAACCACCTTCTTCTTCTGCCGGATATATTTCTATTGCTTTACCACTGATGGCACGTGCAAGCAGGATAAGTCTGGGTTTAATCTCTTCCAGGGCCACTTTTTGTGGTAAACTATCATTTGTTTTGTCCTTCTTTTTTTTAAGATATTTGGCTACTTTGCCAAAAATCCATTCGTCCAGATCTAATCCCATGATCTATTTATTTTGTGGTGTTCGATTTGATAAATTCGATGTTAACCTCTTTCTCTTTAGTAGAAAATGAGACGGGATCTAAATCATCAAATCACATAAATCTTTCAAAGAAGTGGTGGTATGCTCGTCATCAGTAAGTGGTTCCACTACTGCAACATGCATACTTTGCCGCTTAGCTAATCCGCTATGGATTAAAACAGAAGCATCAACCAAAAGTCGTGTGGAAACAGTTTCTGCAAGACCCAATTCCGTCAGATTTCTTATTTTATTACCTATGGCCACTATTTTTTTAGCATTGCTATGGTCAATGCCACTTTCTTTTTCCAAAATATTTGTCTCTGTTTTAGCTTCTGGATATTGGAATGACAAGGCGATAAACCTTTGCCTGGTAGATGGCTTCAATTCTTTAAATCCTTTTTGATAACCCGGATTGAAGGAAGCTACTAACATAAAATTCGGATTTGCTTTGATGGTTTCTCCTAATTTATCTATAAAGAGCTCTCGTCTGTGATCCGTCAGTGAGTGAATCGCCACAATTACATCCGGCCGGGCTTCAGCGAGTTCATCAAGGTACAGGATAGCGCCTTCTTTTACGGCCGTTGTCATGGGCCCGTCAACCCAAACAGTTTCTGCCCCCTTGATTATAAATCTACCTATTAAATCGGTGGAGGAGGTTTCTTCATGACAACTGATTGTAACTAATTTTCTATTTAGTTTCCCTGCCATAAATTCTACAAATCGGGACTTACCGCAACCTGTAGGGCCTTTCAGTAGTAGTGGTAGTTTATTACGCCAGGCGTGTTCAAATATTTCCGCCTCATTATTTATTTCCTGGTAAAATGGTAAATTTTCCATCGGTCTCGTGTTATGTTTATTATCGATTTTATGATGAAGAAGTGATGTGGCCGGAAGCTTAACTATAAAACCATAATACAACCAACATTTCTCCCGGCCTTTTACATCACATCCTAACTAATTCTTTATCAGAATTTTCATCTTTTGGTTTTCCTTCAATATCATCATTTCCTGATTTTTCTAGGGCCTCATCTGTAGGTCGGCCGTATTTAATGAATTCATAAATGTAAATTCCTATGCCAGTTGTAAAGAGTGAGGCGCAAATCAACATTACTGCAAAGTGTACCTCTACTTCATCTTGCACTTTCATAAAATCCATTTTCAATTTTCTTTCTAGATAAACCTGCACAACACCAGCTACGCCCATTGCGGTTACCATTCCTAGCATTCCGATATTAGAAAGCCAGAAAGCCAAATGGCCAGCGGTATTATTATGCCTCTTGCGACCTGTCATATTCGGCATGCTGTAACTTATAATTGCCAATACAATCATAGCATAAGCGCCCCAGAAGGCATAATGCCCATGCATGGCGGTAACCAGAGTTCCGTGTGTATAAATATTGGTTTGTGGTAAAGTATGCGCAAATCCTAACAATCCAGCTCCGATAAATGAAACGATTGAGGCTCCAATGGTCCAAAATAAAGCGATTTTATTAGGGTGATTTTTTTCGCCTTTTCTATACATATAAACTGCAAAAAGTGCCATAGCAAGAAATGCCAATGGTTCCAAAGCGGAGAAGATCCCACCCACAATCAGCCAAATTTTATTCACTCCTATATAGTAGTAGTGGTGTCCTGTTCCTAAGATACCTGAGAGGAAAGTTAAACCAACGATCACGTAAAGCCATTTCTCAATAACTTCTCTATCTACTCCCGTTAATTTTATCAACAGAAATGCTAAAATACCACCCATGATCAATTCCCAAACTCCTTCTACCCATAAGTGAACTACCCACCATCGGAAGAACGAATCAGTAACCTGACTGTCAAACCAGATCATGCCAGGGATGTATAGTAAAGCAGCAAAAAACAGTCCCATCACTAATACCATCGCTGTAGTGGTCTTTCTTTTTCCTTTGTATAAGGTGGTAATGATGATGCCCAAGAAAAGCAGTACATTAATAACGACCAGAAAATCTAGCTCTCTAGGGATTTCCAGAAATTTCCTACCTTCCCAAATATTAAAATGATAGCCCGTTATAGCTGCAACTCCTACCAAAGCAAGCGATATTAATTGAACGTAGGCAAGTTTTACACTCACCAGTTCTCGTTGAGCTTCTTCAGGAATGATATAATAAGCTGCCCCCATAAAACCACTCAGCAACCAAACAACCAGCAGATTAGTATGAACAGCTCTTGCTGCATTAAAAGGTATAAAATCGTGGAAAACGTCAAATCCAATCCGTGCAAAGCCCATAATAAAGCCATACACTATTTGCAGTGAAAACAGTAGCATACATAATGCAAAGAACCAGTAGGCTACTTTTTGAGATTTATATTTCATCTTTTTATAGTTAAAGTTTTAGATTTTGCTTTTACTCCTCATTCATCTTTTCCATTCTATCTTTCGCCAAAGGGGACACCATTCTATCAAATCCATTCAGATCCAATTCCCCAATCCATTTAAAATACTCGATCATGGCTTCTGCCTCTTCCTCGCTCATTTCATAAGCCACCATTTTTCTACCATTTGGAGCCCATGGAACAGGAGACATTAAAATAGCCTTGATGATTGGTTCGCCTTTTCTATCCACCACTTTGGTGAGTTCTGGGGCATAATAGCCGCCTTCTCCCATTATGGAGTGACAGCCCATGCAGTTGTTGGTTTCCCATAAATGTTTTCCTTTTATTACTTCTGCAGTAATATTTTCGTGATTAGTCTGATCGTTGGATGGCATCATGGAATAGATGGTTAAGCCGATAAAAATCAGGAAGGTGACCAGTGTTCCTCCCAGAAAAAAAGCCTGTGCTTGCGATTTTGATAACATGACTATTTGCTTTTAGTGGATACTCATTAATAAAGGATAAAAAGATCCTTTAATATTCAAAGATATATCCAGATTTCATATTTTTCAATAGGGGATTAAAAAAAATGAGGGAAAGGTCAGACTGAATTCTTTATGAAAACTCTTTTAAATCGTTTAAATTGACATTTTACGTAAATAGAGCTTCGTTTATATGCCAAAAAACAGCTTCATCCTTGATTTATATCATAGTTTTTGAATGCTGCTAGAAGACGCACTTAATTATATTTTGATAAAAGATAAGCATAAGGTGCTGTATGAATTTGATTATTAATTGATTTTCAAAAACTTTGACCCTTCTCATTTTTTTGACTGACTTAAAGCAGGATTAGTCTGAAAACAAGCCTATACCTTTGATATTTTCAAATAAGTTCAATGGATTCGTATACAATGTATATGTCCTTATAATATCAAAGTTATTCTATGACATTTTCAACTCATCAGCACACTTTCCATATTCCTGTAATGGGCTTAGCCTATACTATTGACACTCCTATCCGTCTAGCCCATTTAGGCATTAATTCAGTGGTTTCTCTAGGAGATGATATATTAATAGAAAGGGTAAGGAAATTCTATTCTCAAAAATTTGATTTTGAATTTATTCCCATACTAAGCTCCGAAATTGATGCCAGAGCCAGAAGGATTACTTCTTATCTTAATCTGATGCACAAAATTGTGGTGCAAAAGTTTGAAGAGCATAAGGTGAAACTTGCCACGGACGAAAATTACCTGGATAATTTTCTTGATTTACTACCGAACTATTCTCGAGCAAAAAAAAGAATAATAGAATTTGCTCAGAAACTTAATCAAACTGAGCTTTTAGATTCTTTACATAAAACATTGAGCCCAGGGAGAATTGATGTGAATATTATGACAAAGTTGGATAAAACCAATTATTATGAAAATAGAGAACTGCCTGTTAAGTATAACGATGCCCATTCTTCTTTGAGGGCATTTGCTAATAGTAATCTATCTTCATCCTTGGTTTTGTCAGCAGGAATGAATCCTAAATTATTTAGTTATTTGACCGAATTCGATGATTTCCTTCCTGATCCAAAAGCTAACTTTAAGAAAGAAGTAATCATTAAAGTAAGCGATTACCGCTCTGCACTAATTCAAGGGAAATTACTTGCCAATAAAGGGATCTGGGTTTCCGAATTCAGGATAGAATCGGGCTTAAATTGTGGAGGTCATGCATTTGCTACCCAGGGCAAACTTATGGGACCTATCCTTGAAGAATTTAAGAGCAATCAGGAAAGCTTAGTCAGCAGTTTATTAGCCATTTATGAAAAGGCTGTAGCTGAAAAGAATATCATTCTAGAAAAGAAACCTACTGTGCGCATTACTGCTCAAGGTGGCGTTGGCACTGGCGATGAACACGAATTTTTATTGAAACATTATAATCTGTCTTCGGTAGGATGGGGAAGTCCGTTCTTACTGGTTCCTGAAGCAGTTTCTATTGATGAACCCACTCGCAAGCAGTTATCTGAAGCTGGTGAAAAGGATTTCTATTTAAGCAATGCTTCTCCTTTAGGTGTCCCCTTCAATAATTTAAGGAAATCCTCTAGGCAAATTGAGATGGATAAGAAATTGCAAAAAGGGAAGAGTGGCAGTCCTTGCACCAAAAAATTTCTGATGTTAAATACTGAATTTACCGACAAGCCAATATGCAGTGCTTCGACTAAATATCACAAGCTTAAATTAAAGCAGTTAGCAAGTGAAAATTTGAGTAAAGAAAAATATGAAGTTGAATATTCGAAACTGATGGAAAAAGAATGCTTATGTGGAGGACTATCAACTGCATTTTTCTATGAGAATAGTATGGATACCAAAGTAGAAGGAGCTGGAGTCACAATCTGTCCAGGTCCAAATCTTGCTTATTTTAGTGGTAAAATAAAACTCTCGGATATGATAAAGCATATTTATGGGATAAAGGACGTATTAAATCAGATCGATCGACCCAATGTATTTATAAAAGAACTGGAACTCTACGTTAATTTTTTCTTGAAGGAGATTGAAAAATACAAAGCAGAACCAAGCAATAAATTAGCGAAGTATTTAATGGGTTTTCAAGCTAGTCTGTATGAGGGTATTGAATATTACAAATCGCTCTTTCGGCAAAATGAGAATTTGCTTTCTCATGGATTCACCAGCTCCATTGAACAGCTACATCATTTTGAAAACATAATTAAAACAACTCTGACAGAAGATAAAGAACTTATCTCGACATAAATATTTTCAAATGCAATCGCTTCTGTAACAAATATTACAATACATCTTTACTAAAAAAGGATATATTTGTCCTTTAATTTAAATTAATAAAAATATGAACACAAAACACACGTATAATCTCGATCTTGGATGGCAAGAAGGTAGAATTGGTTTAATGAGCTCCCCAGAGCTTCATAAAAAAATAACAGTTGCAACACCTCCTGAATTTCCTGGAGGGGTAGAAGGCATATGGTCACCAGAGCACCTTTTTACAAGTGCAGTCTTGTCTTGTTTTATGACTACCTTTTTAGCCATAGCCGAATACTCGAAGTTAGAATTTTCAAAATTTGACTGTAAATCTGAAGGTGTTCTAGAGAAAGTGGACGGAAAATTCAAGATGTCAGCTATTACATTAAAACCATTTATCGAATTGCCAGAAGGTGGCAAAATGGATAAAGCAATTCGACTTATGGAAAAAGCAGAAGCGGCTTGTCTAATTAGTAATTCAATTACAACAACTGTAAAGTTGGATTTTTCTGCAATTCAAGTTTCCGAGCCAGTTTAATAGATAGTTCTGTAGCTAAAGGAGGTCAGAGGAAATAGACCTCCTTTTTTTTGTGCAGAAATAAATCTATTTTGAAATAGATTAGAAAAAATCATCAAACTTAATTAATATCAAAATGCTCCAAAATTCACTCCTAAACCCAGAAAATATAGCGATCATAGGTGCGTCTGAAAATCAATCGAAGCCAGGAGGCAAAGTGATTTTTAATTTGATTTCAGGAGGATTTAAGGGAAAAATATATGGGGTAAATCCTAAAGTGATTTCAATTGAAGGAGTAGAACATATAGCCAAAGTAGACCTACTGCCAAAAGTAGATTTAGCCATTCTTAGTATTCCGGCTGCTTTATGTGTTGAAACGGTGAACACTTTGGCACAAGCTGGAACCAAAGGGTTTATTATTTATTCTGCAGGATTTGCAGAAGCTGGAGAGACAGGGATCAAACTGGAAAACCAGCTGATAGCAATTGCTGAAAAATATAATGCGCAGATAATCGGGCCAAACTGCATTGGAATAATAAACGGAAATTATAAAGGAGTATTCACGACACCAGTTCCTGATTACAACGCAGATGGGTGTGAACTAATTTCAAGTTCAGGAGCTACAGCCGTTTTCATAATGGAAGCAGCCCATGCAGTGGGCTTAAACTTTTCCAATATCTATTCCATAGGAAATGCTGGACAAACGGGTGTAGAGGAAATATTAGAACATATGGATACTACTTATGACCCTGAGAGAAGTCCTAAAGTAAAATTACTCTATTTAGAAAACATTAAGAATCCATTCAAATTCTTAAAACATGCCTCTTCTTTGGTTCGCAAAGGCTGTCATCTCGCAGCTATCAAATCTGGCTATTCTGAAGCTGGAAGCAGGGCAGCCTCTTCTCATACGGGTGCCATTGCGACTTCTGACACCTTAATTCGTGCATTGTTTAAAAAAGCGGCCATTGTATATTGTAATAGTAGGGAGGAATTAATAAATGTTGCTGCAGTATGGCAAGAAAATAAGGCCACAGGGAAAAATATTGCTATTATAACTCATGCGGGCGGCTCTGCCGTAATGCTTACTGATGTGTTAAGTAGTAATGGAGTCAATGTGCCACCCATAGATGAGGATAAAGGTAAAGGCTTGTTGGAAAAGCTTCATCCTGGGTCTTCTGTATCAAACCCCATTGATTTTTTAGCGACTGGAACAGCAGATCAGTTAGCTGAAATTATTGATTTCTGCGATGAGTTGGAAGAAATTGATGCAATGGTAGTGGTCTTTGGCAGCCCAGGTCTTTTTAATGTTCGAGATGTATATGAAGTTTTACATCAAAAATTACAGAGCTGTAAAAAGGCTATTTTCCCTGTTTTGCCTTCCTTGGTTAATGCAGGTAAGGAAATTCAAGAATTTATAGATAAGGGTCATGTAAACTTTCCAGATGAGGTGGTTTTAGGTAAGGCTTTAGCGAGTGCTGCAAATCTTGATGTTCCGGCTTATGGAAAATATGACTTGGCTGAAATGGATTACAGTAAAATCCGAGATATTATAGTGGAGTCAAAATCAGGATATTTGGATACTAATATTGTTCGTGAACTATTAACGGCAGCTGGGATTGAGATGGTTAAAGAACGGGAATTTTACGATGAAAAAAGTTTAGCAGCAGTCAATAAATCCATGGAGTTTCCATTGGTGATGAAAGTTTTAGGACCAATTCATAAAACAGATGTTGGAGGAGTTAGCTTGAATATCAATTCTCAGGAATTTCTGAAAAAGGAATTTAAAAGAATGATGAAAATAGCTGGTGCCAAAGGAGTGCTCATTCAGGAAATGAAAAAAGGGGAAGAGTTTTTTGCAGGCGCTGTTAAGAAAGGAAATTTTGGGCACTTGATTCTTTGTGGAATGGGTGGAATATTTGTAGAAATCATTAAAGATGTAGCCAACGGACTAGCTCCGCTTAGCAAGAAGGAAGCTGAAAAAATGATTCAATCTTTAAAGACCTATCCTATTATACAAGGATATAGAGGTAGAGCAGGAATAAATGAAGCAGCCTTTGCAGATGTTATCGTCCGACTAGCTTCATTGGTGCATTTGGCTCCTGAAATCGAAGAAATAGATATGAATCCGTTGATTGGAAATGAAAGAGAGCTCGTAGTCGTAGATGCTCGAATCAGACTTTCGTAAAATATAATTGAACAGCAGCCCTGCTATGAACTGAATTATTTCTTACTAGGGCTGTTGTCTTTTATAGCGTTAAATCTTAAATCCCTAAATCCACTCTATCACTCCAAATTTCGTAGATAGGATCACCTTTGCTACTTTTTCCGCTGTGGTGCCATTCTCCATCTTTCAATTCATAATTAAAAACTAGCTCAGCACCTACTCTATTGCTGTCTCTGGAAAAGAATTTTATGATTTCAGTGTATTGACCATCATTCGTTGTGTAGTTTCCGCCTCCAGTCCCCCGAAAATCTCCAGTTTCACTATTATAAGCTATCCATTGAAAATATGTACCAGACAAGATCTTCATAGTTTTTCTCGCCCCAGGTGTCATAGTATTCATTTCTCCGTTACGTTCTCTTCCGGTAATGACCCAAGCACCTGCTAAATCTCCTGGTTTATTGTTATCTGTTCTTTTCCAAGTTAGACCTCCAATTTCTAGCTTTTTCCCTTTTAAAGCATACTCCAATTTTTCTGTTTGACCTACTTTGTCTTTGTTATCAGTATGAAATTCGTAATGAAGTTGGATTTGATTATTATCGGTGAGATTCCAACTTCCTCCATAAGTGTATTTGAATTCATTTCCTTTATAAAAGGTAACGGCAAAATGCTTTTCTGCCATTATCCATTGGCCTGTTAAACCATCTTCTGTAGTGATGTGCCAACCACCACTTAAATTCACCGAATCTTGCGAGTTGAAAGCAGTCATTAAAAAGACTGAAATTCCTAGTATTAAAGTTTTCATAGCTACAAATATTTACTTTTTTTTAAAAATCATTGTTCACTTCTATCCAATAACCATTAGGGTCTTGAAAGTAGATTTGTTGAACTCCATCTACTCTATTAGTAATTTTCCCACTTTCACCAGGCCAATTTTCAAAAGGCACTTTTTCAGCTTTTAAATTTTCTATAAAACCCTCCATGTCTTCTATGCTAAAACACAAATGGTTGTTTTTATTGATGGTGGGTTCTTCCCATTCTCCTTCAATTAAGTGCAATTGTGAACTGCCAAGTTTATACCAAACATGTAACCCATCTTTAAATGGCTCTTCAATTTCTTCGAGTCCAATAATGTCCGAATAGAAGGATTTACTGTCAGCCAAATCTTCCACATAAACTGCTATGTGGTTTAATTTTACTTGCGCTTGAGATCCGTGGAAAGTGACAAGAAAAAATGCGCCTAGAATAAATGATTTCATTTTGATTTATTTTTTAATTTTCACCTTAATACAATTATACCTTTTCAGGTAGATTTCCATGGTAAAATCACATTTATCGCATTATTTTTATGTAGCGCATAAATGCAAAAATAAAGTAGATCTATCAAATTTAGCATTTTTAAACGTATAGTAAAACTCATTCAAGACGGTTGCCTATCGGATGTCTTTACAATTTAGGAAAATGAAAGGCCTATGTCCAAATTAAAAAAAATAAAATAATTCAAGCCTTAGCGCTTGCTACTGCTTTTCTAACTGAACCATATTTTAATAATAGCTTTTTTGCAGTATCAAATTCAATATCAAGCTCTTGCATGATCATCTTCGTTCCTCTTTCTACTAATTTGTCATTGCTTAGTTGCATATCCACCATTTTATTGCCTTTCACATGTCCTAATTGGATCATGGCAGTAGTAGAGATCATATTTAGCACCATTTTCTGGGCAGTGCCAGCCTTCATTCTGGTGCTTCCTGTAATAAACTCTGGGCCAACAGGAACTTCAATTGGGAAATCAGATCCTTCGACAATTTCCGAGTTGGGATTACAAGTAATGCAGGCAGTTGTAATGCCATTTAAAAGGGCTTTTTTCAATCCGCCAATTACGTAGGGAGTCCTTCCAGAAGCCGCTATACCGATCAGGAAATCCTTTTCAGAGATATTAAATTCTTGCAGATCTCTCCAAGCCTGGTCTGTGTCGTCTTCAGCAAATTCTACGGCCTTACGAATAGCATTATCCCCACCAGCAATAATACCGATCACTTTATCATGATTGACACCAAAGGTAGGCGGGCATTCAGAGGCATCTAAAATCCCTAATCTACCACTAGTCCCAGCCCCAATATAAAATAATCTACCCCCAGCTTTCATTTTTTGGACAATTACTTCCAATGCTTTTTGAATCTGAGGTAGCGCTTTTTGCACTGATAAAGCTACCGTTTGATCTTCTTGGTTTATGCCTTGTAGCAGTTCTTTAATAGAAAGCTTTTCTAGACTATTAAAATTGGATTCTGATTCTGTAATACTCATTAATGCTGATTTTTATGATAAAGTGTTAAGCCAGCGATTGGATTTTCCATGAAATTCCCTGCTTGTAAATTATTGCTCGATAGTACCATTCTCATGATGGAATTAGCATTAAAAGCTACTCCGCCAATGAAATGAATGGGCAATTTTTCATAGTTCTTAAATTTCAAAACTGATTTCTCTAAAAATAATTGAAAAGCATTGGATATCAACTCAAAAAAGAAACGCTCCCTTTGATGGGCCAATGCAAACTGAAAAAATTGAGCTAAAAACCTGTTTGGGTAGGGCTTATGATAAATTTGTTCTAAAGTAAACTCCATATTGATATCAGGATATGTGATTTTGAATTTCTTCGCCAGTTCATGTGGCATTTCATCCTCTAAATACGCCTTAAGCGTTGTTTTTCCAATGTAATTGCCGCTACCCTCATCTCCTAAAACATAGCCAAATGATACCATTCTATCTTGAATATCAATTCCATCAAAATGGCATGCGTTTGCTCCAGTGCCTAATATACAGGAGATACCGGGATCTTTTCCACAACTTGCCCTGGCGGCAGCCAACATATCATCTTCCACATATATTGAGTCACAGTTGAAAAAGTCTGAGAAAACTGAATTTATTTTTTCTTTATTTTCAGCGTTCCCGCAACCGGCTCCGTAGAAATAGATGTCTTTTATGGTTGGAAAATCAATTCCGTCAAAATCCTCCTTTAAACATTTCAGAAGCTCTTTTCCACTGATTAAATAAGGATTAATACCGCGTGTTTTCAACTGTTCGATGGAATTATCTTCATATAATAGACGCCAATCTGTCTTGCTTGAACCACTATCTGCTATCAGCTTCATTAATCTTTATAATTATTTTACCGTGTAAATTTAAGTTGAACTGAAATTTATATAACTTAGGAATCAATTAATAGGTAAAGTTGTGAAAAAAAGTAAACTGTTAGAGCTTTTGGGACTAGATAAAATTATAGAATCATTACAAAAATTGCTAGAAGTACGAATAGCAATGATAAGAGAGGAGATTGAAGAAACGGTGGCGGAAAAATTAGCCAAAATTTTACCAATTTTACTTGTGGTTTCTACCATGACTTTGTTAGTCCTATTTGCAAGTTTGACCTTGGCATTTTATTTAGCAGAGATTTTGGATAGTTATGTGGCCGGCTTCGGTATCGTAGCATTATTTTACTTCTTGTTAACCTTAGTATTCTATTTTCTTAAGGATAGCAAAGCAGTACAAGAAAGATTTAGAAAAGAAGTCAATAGACCCGTTAAAGAAGATTAGTTTTAATTTATTAAATTCAAGATTCATGAGTAATCAAGAAAAGCTTTTAGAGAAAAGTAAAAAATACGAACAAGACTTATCAGCGCAATTAAGTGAGTATTCAGGAAAGGCCCAAAAATTCGGTAAGAATGCTTTAATGATTGCTGGGGGAGTATTTTTGGCTTATCAGGCAGTAAAATTGATAACAGGTAGTAAGAGAAGTCGAGACTCAAAAGTTTATAAAGAAGTCCACGAAGATGAAACGGACTATGAAGATTCTCCACGTATTATTATCAGAAGAGAGGAAAGCCAAAGTGGAATATTAGATGCACTAAAAGCAGAAGTAGGAGGGATATTAGTTGCCATAGCAAGAGACAAAATTTTAGAATTCTTAAGTCAGTTGGAAAATAAAAAAGCTAATGATCAAGAAAGAGAAGCTTAATAGACTGATTAATCATGAAGTAAACGGACAAAAGTGCTTTGCTTTATTAATTGACCCAGATAAAGTAAGTGATCGAGCCTCTTTACAACGATTGGTCAACATGGCGATAGAAAATGAAGTGGATTTTTTCTTCGTAGGAGGAAGCTTAATCGTATCTGATTCTTTAAGCAGTTGTATTTCTGATATTAAATCTGCTACCGATATACCTGTAATTCTATTCCCAGGCAATAATCAATACATTGATTTACAATCGGATGCGATTCTGTATTTGTCTTTGATATCAGGTCGAAATCCAGATCTATTAATTGGGCAGCATGTTTTATCAGCGCCAATTCTGAAAAGAAGTAATATGGAAGTTTGGCCAACAGGCTATATGCTAATTGATGGTGGCAATAGAACTTCTGTATCGTACATGAGCAATACTAATCCAATTCCTTATGACAAGCATGATATTGCAGTAAGCACTGCCATAGCAGGGGAATTGCTAGGGCTTCAACTGATTTATATGGACGCTGGAAGCGGAGCCGATAAGATGATTAGCGAAAAGATGATCGCTTCCGTAAAACGATCAATTGAAGTCCCATTAATTATTGGTGGTGGTATTAATTCCGTATCTAAAGCAAAAAACGCCTGGAAGTCTGGCGCTGATGTTGTAGTTGTGGGTAATGCCATAGAGCAAAACCCACAATTATTAATAGAAATGACTGAAGCCAAACTTTTGCTAAATAGGCAATTACATAGAATCTAAAAAGGCGCTATGTTTTGCCTATGAGGCTCTCTAGTTAAACATTCATTAGAGATTCTCTTCTTCTCATTTTTCCTGCTGGAATTCCGAACATCATTTTGAATCTTCGGCAGAAGTACGCAGTATCTTTATAGCCCACTTCATGTCCGATGTCCCTTATACTCTTTTTAGAAGTTCGTAATAAGGTAACTGCTTCTTCCATTCGTTGGTACTCAATATAGTCTTGTGGATTAATTCCGGTCAACATTTTGAAATATTGTCCTACGTAATCTTCAGATACGTTAGCCACCTCGGCTAATTTTTTATTGGATAAATCACCACCCAAATGCTCGTTTATATAATTAAATATATCAATTAAACGAGGGTCCTTGAAGTATGTACTGTTTGTTGCAAGCTGCTCAACAAATAATTTATTACGAACAATATGTCTAAATAATTCGACCAATAAGTGTTCTGTCAAGACCTTTACCATTCGGTCAGCTCCAGGCTCTTCGGTGTTTAATTCCTTAAAAACACTGTCATGCAAAGACTTAATTGTATCGTTGCTAAAGATGAATGGAGGTATATCAAGAGAGGCAAAAAAGTTTACAGAATCAAAAACTTTAGCTTCAAATGAAATGTAGCTAAAACTATCGCCACCTTCAACTTTCAATTCATCATAAGTTATTGGAGTAAAATATTCTGATTTGCCTGTAATGAACTTATCGTTAGTAATCGATTCGATTTGGCTCCCCCTGCCATAAGTGATTTGATGTACTTTTCCACCGGGAATAAAAGCAAAATCACCTTCCTTTGCCAATAATTTCTCTTCTCCTAACAGCACTTCTCCTTTGTTGACCCAAACAACTTTATTCTCTACTTCATAGAGGTTGTTAACGGTTACAGGCTTTTGAATTTTAATATTCTTTGCTTTAACGAATTTAACGCCTAAAGACTCAATGATTTTGTTGTAATCTTCCATTTTCTTGTTTTATGAATGGATTAACTATAAAAAGTAAAAGTATCTAAATGATTAATTGTATAAATCTAATGAATAATAGCTTTATATCAAAACAAATAAAAAACGCACAACCTAGTTTCTGATGTAAGGTTGTGCGTATTAACGAGTAAATTATTGAATTATTTTAAGATTAAGCCTCAAATAGAAGACTTACCTCAATATAAACTTTCCTTTATTTCAATATATTTCTTGAAATCACGATTTTCTGAATTTCAGATGTACCTTCATAGATTTGAGTGATTTTAGCATCTCTCATTAATCGCTCTACATGATATTCTTTCACGAAACCATAACCACCATGCACCTGAACAGCTTCTACTGTGGTATCCATAGCCACCTGTGAAGCATATAACTTAGCCATAGCACTTGCCTGAGAAAAATCTTGCTTTTGATCTTTCAACCATGCTGCTTTTAAGCATAGCAAACGTGCAGTCTCTATTTGAGTAGCCATATCAGCTAGCTTGAAAGCAATTGCTTGGTGTTGGCTGATTTCTTTACCAAAAGCTTTTCTTTCTTTAGAGTATTTCAGAGCCAATTCATACGCTCCTGAAGCAATCCCCAAGGCTTGAGCAGCAATCCCAATTCTTCCTCCATTCAAAGTAGCCATAGCAAAGTTAAATCCAAAACCATCTTCACCAATCCTATTTTCTTTTGGCACTTTCATGTCTTGGAACATCAAAGAGTGTGTATCAGAACCTCTAATACCCAATTTCTCTTCTTTCTTCCCAACTACAAAACCTTCAGTTTCTCTTTCAACGATTAGAGCATTGATTCCTTTATGACCTTTCTCTTTATCAGTTTGAGCAATTACCAAGTAAACTGAAGCGCTGTTTCCGTTGGTAATCCAGTTTTTAGTTCCATTTACCAGATAATGATCACCTTTATCTTCTGCAGTAGTTCTTTGGGAAGTTGCATCAGAACCTGCTTCTGGTTCTGAAAGACAAAAAGCTCCAATAATTTCGCCAGTAGCTAATCTTTTTAGATACTTTTCTTTTTGTTCCTCGGTACCGAATTTTTCTATGCCCCAACATACCAACGAATTGTTGACCGACATGGCCACTGAAGCAGAGCTATCAATTTTAGAAATTTCTTCCATGGCTAGCACATAGGATACAGTATCCATTCCGCCGCCATTGTATTTAGGATCCACCATCATTCCCATGAATCCTAATTCTCCCATTTTTTTAATCTGCTCTGCAGGGAATTTTTCGTGAGTATCCCTTTCGATTACTCCAGGTAATAAGTCGTTTTGTGCAAAATCTCTTGCAGCTGCTTGAACGGCTAACTGCTCTTCCGTGAGTTGAAAATCCATCTATAAATTATTTTTTAGTCGTTTCTGTGCAAAAACAGAATGTTCATGCAAAAGTTTTGCAAATATAGGAAAAATCCATTTAATCTCGGCTACCTAGAAACATCATCACATAGTAAAGCAATGTAACTAATGAAGCAATTGCTGCTACCAAATAAGTTCTTGCTGCCCATTTCAATGAATCTTTGGCCATATCATGCTCCTGTGGGGTGGTCACGCCTGAAGTTGTCATCCAAGCTAAACCTCTTTTACTTGCATCATACTCTACTGGTAAAGTGATAAATGCGAAAAGGGTGAATACCGTATAACATCCGATTATTACCAGTAAAGCTAACTGAGGATTTATTAATTGAGGCAAAGCAAAAGCACCAAACAGCATAGCCATAAAGACAAAATTAATGATTTTGGCACTGACATTTTGGATAGGAACCAAAGCAGACCGCATTTCCAAGAATGAATATGCTTTGGCATGCTGAACAGCATGGCCAACTTCGTGAGCGGCTACTGCCACTGCCGCAGCCGAACGATTGTTATATACTTCAGAGCTTAAATTTACTGTTTTATTGGCTGGATTATAATGGTCAGTTAGTTGTCCTTCTACTGACATTACCTTCACATCATATATTCCATTGTCTTTCAACATTTTTTCTGCGGCTTCCCTGCCAGAAATACCTGAACTTAAAGCTATCTTAGAGTATTTTTTAAATTTACTCTTCAAGCGAGATTGCACAGCATAACTGATGATGGCAAATCCGATTATTATTATAATGATCATTTTATTATTGGTTTATTTTATTGATAATATTGGTGGTTGAATATCCTTCCACCAAGTCGATAGTTTCTACGTTTCCACCGTTTTCCATTACGATATTGGCTCCTACAATGTTGCTTAAATTATAGTCGCTACCTTTTACTAAAACATCGGGTATAAGCAGTTTTATCAAGGATAAAGGGGTGTCATCAGAAAAAAATGTAACGGCATCTACGAAAGATAGAGCAGCAATTAATCTTGCCCTTGCTTTTTCATTATTGATTGGTCTATTTGGACCTTTGATTTTACTAACTGAAGTATCTGTATTTAAAGCCACAATCAATTTATCTCCCTTTGCTGCTGCTTTCTCTAAATAATCAACATGTCCTAAATGCAAAATATCAAAACAGCCATTAGTGAAAACTACTTTTTGATCTTTCCACTCTTTCCTTTTATTGGTTAAGGCGTCTAATGAATATATTTTATCAGCTGTCGGCATATTCTTGCTTTGAATTTCTTTTTGGTATGATCATACTAATAAATATTGATAAAGATCCTACCGTCATGATGGCAATTGAATTGGTAGTATGTAGCAAAAATGCAAAAATTATTCCATCCTTTTCCGCTACACCATATAATAACAAGCCAGCACTAATCAAATAATGAAAAGCTCCAATTCCTCCTTGCACTGGAGTTGCCATTCCAATTCCACCTAGGACAAGCAGAATTAAACCTGCTGAAAGGCCCAGATGAGCCGTGGACTCCACACTAAAAAAGACAACATAGGTCATTAAGAAATAACAAATCCAAATTCCCAAAGTAGCTACCCAAAATAAAGTAGGACTTTTTAATCTTCTTACTGAGGTTATCCCTTCTACTAATTGTCTTAAAAAAGCAGTTAATTTATTGAAGTATTTATTCTTTCTGAGAGATGCTTGATTTCTTTTTAAAAGGATAAAAATAGTACTGGCTCCTATTAAAAAAAATATGCCTACCGCTAAGAGTGTCAGGAAGTTTTTTTCTAATCCATCGGCTTTATCCAAAAACAAATTTAAAAAGAAGTCATTTAATCTGCGGAACTCTATAGCTAATGTCAAGCCCATAATAATTAATAGGCAAATCATATCAAAAATCCTTTCAGTAACTACACTTCCAAAACCCTGACTCATAGACACATTGTCTGTTTTCTTGAGAACCCCGCATCGTGATACTTCTCCCATTCTAGGGACAACGAAATTGGCAAGGTAGCCCACCATAACGGCAACAAAAGTTCTTGAAGATTTTAGTTGATAACCCAAAGGCTCTAAAAGCATATTCCAGCGCCATGCTCTTAAAAAATGACTAAGCATTGCCAAACCTATAGAAGCATATATCCAATTAAGATTGGCTTTTCTAAAGCTAGCCATCATTTCACTGAAATCTACGTCTTTATAGAGATACCAAAATAAAGTAATGGCGACAGCTAAAGATATCGTATATTTAAGAAATGATTGAAGTCCTTTTCTCAATGCTTAGGTAAGTTTATTATTCGCGTCAGGAAAGATTAAGGAAGGCTTGAAAGACTTTGCTTCTTCAAATTCCATCTGCGCGTACCCAATGATAATAATGATATCACCCACTTGCACTTTTCTTGCAGCAGGCCCATTTAAGCAGACCATACCAGAACCCCGCTCTCCCTTAATCACGTAAGTCTCCAATCGTTCACCATTGTTTATGTTCACAATTTGGACTTTTTCATTTTCAATAAGGTTAGAAGCTTCCATCAAATCCTCATCGATAGTGATGCTTCCGACATAATGCAATTCTGCTTGAGTAACCTTTACTCTGTGAATTTTTGATTTACAAACTTCAATTAACATACTATACTCTTCAAATTGGCTGCAAAGTTATGAAATTAAATAGAGCCTTATAGGAAATTACACAAGATATATTTGTTATGTTTAATAGCGAGATTGATAATCAGTGTCAATTAGTAAATTTTTGTAACAACCTGATTAGTCCCCAAACAGATAGATGTTATCTATTAATCTCACATTTCCTACAAAGCCTGCAATGCAAAGAACGGTATCTGCGGCTAAGTAGTTCTCTGATTTAGGAAGTAGGTCCTTGTCACTGACAATTTGAAAGTATTCCAATTGGGCTGTGTGGTTATGGAAAAGTGTTTCAACTTTTAATTTTGCTTCTTCTGCTGATTGATTATTTGTTAAAATACACTTGGCTTCGGTCAAGGCATTGAAGAATATTTTGGCTTCCTCTCTCTCTTGTTTACTTAATCTCTCATTTCTTGAGGACATGGCCAGTCCGTGAGGCTCTCGTTTAATAGGGACAGTAACAATTTCCAGATTGAAAAACAGTTCCTCAACCAGTTTTTTGATGATTGTCAATTGTTGTAAATCTTTTTGCCCAAAAAAAGCAAAGTTAGGCAATACTATATTAAAGAGTTTTGAAACAATTAGTGCGACTCCGCTAAAATGGTTAGGACGAAATTTTCCCTCCATCACTTTGTCTAATTTGCCAAAATCAAAATTAATGGTATTTTTCCCAGCATACATCACTTGATCAGAAGGGAGGAACAGAATATCGCAGCCATTTTGATCTAATAAATCTTTATCCGATTCAATATTTCTAGGGTATTTTTCTAAGTCGTCTGGATTATTGAATTGTGTGGGGTTTACATAAATACTACAAACTACTATATCAGCTCTTTTTTTTGCTTCAGCAACTAGGCTCAAATGTCCCTGGTGCAAGGCCCCCATAGTGGGAACAAATCCAACTGTTTTGTCTTCAGCCTTAAATTTTGATATAATAGCTTGAATTTCAGCAACTGAGCCCGTTGTTATCATAAAAAATGCGCTAAATTAGAAAGTTTTGGAACAAATCTAGCTGATTAATCAAAAAAAATAATGGAAAGTGAGTATTTTTTTGTATTTTTGTGCTTCGTTTATGAATTAATCAAATCCAATAAGCATATGTCAAAGCTTCGAATTCTTTACGTAGCCAATGAAATCAATCCATTTTTAAAAACATCAGAAGTAGCAGAATTTGTACGAAAACTCCCTCAAGCCATGCAGGAAAGAGGCATGGAGATTCGTATTTTAGTGCCCCGCTTCGGACTAATTAACGAGCGGAAGAACAGATTACATGAGGTAGTACGCCTTTCAGGTATTAATATCTCAGTAGGAGAAGAAGAAAAGCCTTTAATTATTAAGGTTGCTTCAATTCCCAATGCTAAACTTCAGGTGTACTTTATAGATAATGAAGATTACTTCCAACGTAAATTTGTTTTTCATGATAAGGAGAATAAATTCTATCCAGACAATGATGAAAGAGCAATATTTTTCTGCAAGGGAGCGTTGGAAACAGTTAAGAAACTAGGCTGGGCGCCTGATATAGTGCATTGTAACGATTGGATGACCAGTTTGATTCCAATGTACTTAAAAACCACTTACAAAAATGATCCAATATTTAAGGATGCAAAATCTGTATTTACTGTGTATAATACAGAATTCTCTCATAAATTTGGGACAGATTTAGTGGACAAGGTAAAAATGCTCGATATAGACGACAGCATGTTGTCCAATCTAGAATCAGCCGATTATGAAGGGTTCATAAAAATCGGTGCAGAATATGCAGATGCAGTTATTAAAGCAGGTGATGAGTTTAAAGAAAACCTTGATGAATTATTTTCAACATTCGAAAAAGAAAAGAAAGTTGACACCATTGAAAAAGGAGAGGATTTTGAAGAATCCTATTTCAACCTATATACAGAATTGGCAGGTTAATCCTGTTGTCAGTTTATTATCAGGGCCAGCATTCCTGCTGGCCTTTTTTTTCGCCTCATGTGAAGAGCCTATAGAAGTAGAAGGGGATTTAGTGCCTGGAGGAAACAATACTGAAATACGGTTTGTGGAAATTCCTTTAGACTTGAATCATGCTGCTTTTGATTCTCTGATTATCAGCACTAACGGAGTTACAGGCTCAAGAGGGCAGATTTTTGTTGGTCATCAAAGCAGTCCTGAAATCGGTGATTTTACAGCTGAGGCTTACTTCGGGGCGTTGCTGGACAATGATTTTATTCGGGATAGTTTGCCGGCTAATGCAACAGCTGTAGAGACTAGGCTCAAGTTAGGGTTCAATTATTTTTATGGGGATGAATTTAATCAAGCTCAAAATTTCATTGTATCTCAACTGAGAGACACTTTGATTGTCAGTGGAGAGTTGTACTCTATTTATGATGAAATCTCCATTGAAAATAAGGTTTCCTTAGATCAGGAAATAATTGTAAATCCAATAGACACTATTCCAGATTATGTTCAGTTAAGCAATACTTTGGGAAATGATATCCTGAATAGAGTTAGAGATGAGGATCTGAACTCGGTTGGTATTTACAATGCCTTAAGAGGATTTAAGATTGAAGTTGAAGGTGGAGTAAATAATTTACAAGCGATTAGTTTGGCAAGTGGAGAATCATTTATTGAGGTAATATACAGTGCTCCTAGTTTGGATACATTAAAAAGTGTAAAATTTGATATATCCGGTTCTAGTTTTACTCATGTTGATTTCGATCCTGGATCATTAATTCCATCAACTTATTCAGGAAATAAATCCTTTGATTTGCTGGATCCGTCAAAAGCCTATTTTAACAATTTAATGGGGATATCACCAAGAGTAAAGTTAAATGGCTACTTAAATTTTATCGATACGGTAGAGTTTCTGCAAATTAATAAGGCAGAATTGGTGATAAATAGTAATGACTTTAGTACCGCTGATGATGAATCCTCGCAAATTAGGCCTGCTGGAAATATCATTCCATATATATTGGATAGAGATGGCAACATAGTAAAAAAGGGGGAAGATTTTTGGGCGCTCCAATCAAATTTTACAACCAACGGTGCTCCCGCTGATCCCAATCAAGCTAGCTCGCCAGTAGTTCTGACATATGATGATAATAAGAAAGAAATTAAAGCAGATTTAAGTTTTTTTCTACAAGAAATTTATAATAACCCTGATTTATGGAATGAAGAGTATGATTTTCTGTTTACTGGACAATTTATCAGAAGAAATCAAACACCATTTAATGAGGTGCCAAAAATCAATCTTGGCAACTTTGATAATTTCTTAGTTGACAAGGAAAATATAAAATTGAAGATATATTATACCACTTTTAAATAGATTACAATATGTGTGGAATTGTAGCATATGTAGGTCATCAGAATGCATCTGAGATTATCATTAAAGGATTAAAAAGATTAGAATATAGAGGCTATGACAGTGCTGGCATTGCACTTATGAATGATGGCCTGAAAGTTTATAAAAAACAGGGTAAAGTATCTGAATTAGAATCTTTCTTGAAAGATAAAGATACAAAAAGCACTATTGGAATGGGCCACACCAGGTGGGCTACTCATGGGGCTCCCAATGATGAAAATGCACATCCTCACTACTCTGAAAGTGGTGATTTAGCAATTATCCATAATGGGATTATTGAAAACTATTCTTCCTTAAGAAAGGAATTAGAGAATAAGGGCTACACTTTTAAAAGTGAAACTGATTCGGAGGTTTTTATTAATTTTATTGAGGATATTTATAAGAACAACGATGGTACATTAGAGGAAGCTGTTCGATTGGCTTTAACAAAAGTAATTGGCGCTTATGCCATAGTTATAATGTCCACCAATCATCCTGATCAATTAATTGCAGCTCGAAAAGGAAGTCCATTAGTAATTGGAGTAGGCAAAGACGAGTTTTTCCTAGCTTCAGATGCAACGCCCATAGTTGAATATACTAATGAAGTAATCTATGTGAATGATTATGAAATTGCCGTGATTAAGGATAATAAAATAAGCATTCGTGACACCAAGGACGTAAAAATGACTCCATATATACAAAAAGTAGATATGGAATTAGAAGCTATCGAAAAGGGTGGTTTTGAACATTTTATGCTCAAGGAGATTTTTGAGCAGCCTAAATCAATTAAAGATTGTTTCAGAGGCCGATTAATTGCCAATGAAGCTAAATTGGTCTTAGGTGGTATCAGGGATTACTCAAATGCACTTATTAATGCAGAGAGAATTGTTATTGTAGCATGCGGGACTTCTTGGCACGCTGGCTTGGTAGCGGAATACATATTCGAAGAGTTCTGTAGAATTCCGGTGGAAGTAGAGTATGCCTCTGAATTCAGATATAGAAACCCAGTAATCCGTGAGGGGGATATTGTATTTGCAATTTCCCAATCTGGTGAAACAGCTGATACTTTGGCAGCCATGGAATTGGCAAAATCAAAAGGCGCTATTGTTTTGGGAGTTTGTAATGTTGTAGGTTCTTCAATCTCCAGAGTGTCACATGAAGGAGTTTATACTCATGCTGGACCTGAAATCGGTGTTGCTAGTACAAAAGCCTTTACTGCACAGCTTACAGTTTTAACAATGATTGCATTGAAAACAGCCCTGCTAAAAGGAACGATTGCTGAACAACGGTATAGAGAAGTATTGGTCGACCTTGAAAATATTCCAAATAAAGTAGAGAAAGCACTTAAAACTGACAAGCAAGTAGAGAAAATTGCCGGGATTTATAAGGATGCTCGCAATTTCCTATATCTAGGAAGAGGCTATAATTTCCCTGTTGCCTTGGAAGGGGCACTGAAACTGAAAGAGATTTCATACATTCATGCAGAGGGATACCCAGCTGCAGAAATGAAGCATGGGCCTATTGCTTTGATTGATGAAGAAATGCCAGTTGTTGTTATCGCAACTAGAGATAGTTCATACGATAAAATTGTATCCAATATTCAAGAAGTAAAAGCCAGAAAAGGAAAAGTTATAGCTGTTGTTTCTGAAGGTGACTCTTTAATTCCTGGTATGGTGGATCACACTATCGAAGTACCAGGAACCCATGAGGTATTAATGCCTATGGTTTCTACAATTCCGTTACAATTACTTTCTTACCATATTGCAGTTATGAGAGGATGTAATGTTGATCAGCCAAGGAACCTAGCTAAATCAGTGACTGTAGAGTAATAATTGCAGTAGATTATTTTAGATATGGGGTTCGATATTAAAGTTTGAACAAGTTTAATAAACTTTGAACATTTTTGTTAAAGTTTGAACAATGATTTTAGATAAAAGAGGCCTTAAATGGCCTTTTTTTATGTCCTCTTTAAATGGATGAGTTTTTTGAATCAAAAGTTTGAAATCAGCATCTTTTCAAGATACTTTTTGTTTAAAATAGTTTGATATTTTGTTTAATATAGTTTGAACATCAGTACAAAATGTTAACTTTAAAAAAAAATTATCAAAATGGGAGCTCCTAAAAAATATAAAACTAAAATTAAAGACGGACAAGGTGTTGGTGAAGGTATTGATTATAAGCCGTGGTATGAAGCCACAGAATATGTTCCAAAAACTGGCATCTACACTTCTCCAGGAGAGCGAAATAAGAAACTAGGAAACAATACTAGAAAAAAGGGGATAACTATACCTCGAATTCACCATCTACTTTCCAGTTATGAAATCTTCCTATTTACAGTTTTTGATTTAAACCCTAATATTATTGACATAAGGGAGCAATTTCCTTTATTGAAATTAGACGAAGTGAGTGATATTTTTAAGTATTTTAATATAAAGCAAATACAGTCAGACGAGCCACATGTATTAACCACTGATTTTTTAATTAGGTTAAAGGACAAGTCGGAACTTGCAGTGACTTTTAAGCCTACTGAATTCCTTAGTAAAAGGCAAATGCAATTATTTCAAGTAGAAAAAGAATACTGGCAAAGAAATGGTGTTGAATGGAAATTGTGCACTGAAAAGGAATTACCTCAATCAAAAACGTATTTAAAAAATATTAATGAACTACATAATAACTTGAAGACCTTTAAAGATGAATCCATTTCATTCTATACTGTTAATGCCATTTATTCATTTGTAAACGAATGTTCAAATAACTTAAAAAATCATTCCTTATTAGAAGTGGCGCAAATAATTGATGAAGATTTATCCATCGATACAGGTACATCAATTACGGTTTTTAAAGTCTTGATTGCGAAAGGAATTTTTCAATTAGATTTAAACCAAAATTTCTTTTCAGAAAATATTCACATCAGTCAAATCAAAATCTTAAAAAATGGAGCTCTTAGTAAATCAGATATTGCAGCATAATTCCAATTTCTATAGAGTTCTATACTTAAATGTCAAATTAGATATTTGCGTATTAATCAATTTAAGTGAAGAACAAAATCAACTGGAACATCTGGATATAGATTCGCTTACAAAACACAATTATATAGATCCAACTAACCCACCCTCAAATTTTAATACAACCATCCTAAATGAAGTAATTTTAGAATTAAAAGATAAAACCTTGGAAAGGTGGGAAAAATCATGGGAGCAAATAAAAGATCTTGTCATAGATGAACCTAATATTTTTGAAATTTCCTATTTGAATAAAAAGTGCAAAGAGGTTTCAGAGAAGTATGATGTTTCTAGGCATACTGTTAAGAGAAACATTTTCAATTATTGGAGAAATGGCAAGACGAAGTATGCAATTTTACCGAAGTACTACCTTTCTGGTGGAAAAGGAAAAGAGAGACAATTAGAACAAAATAACGCATTTACAATAACAGATAAGATAAAGGAGGAAATTCAAGCTGCCTATAAAGCAAATCGACCAGAAGGTAAAGATGGTACCTTGAGAGGAGCTTATATAAACTACATTAGATTAAAATATAAAAAAGAGTTTGATAATAAGGAGACTAAAAAATACCCAAGTTTAACTCAGTTCTATTATTGGGGTACCAAAAATTTATCAAGCAGTGATAAATTGGCAATAAAAAAAGGGGTTTTATCAAGGGATAAAGACCATAGATTGGTACCTGGATCTTCTTATAACAGCGTTTTCGGACCTGGTATTTTTCAGATAGACTCCACCCCCTCTGACGTGGAAATTATATCCGAAATTGACTTAAGTGAACCAATTGGATGCCCTACAGTATATTTCGTTGCAGATATATTTAGTGGATTATGTACTGGAATTTATGTCACTTTAGAAAATCCATCTTACCACGAAGCTAGCACTGCTTTGTATTACAGTTTTAAAGGATTTTCAATGTTTGCTAATGATATGCTACTCGGTACTTTAAACAAGTTTAATGTTGATGCAACTAGTGCGTTTTATCCTAGTACTTTTCTTCCACATCAAATTGTTACAGATAATGGAAAAGAATTAGTTAGCCGTAATTCTAATAATATCATAACTGATTTGGGTATTGACATTGAGAACAAAGAAGCTTACCGAGCCGATTTAAAAGGTTTAGTTGAAAATTTTTTTAAAATTTATCACAAAGATTTAAAATGTTTCCCAAAGGAAATTGGGTATAAAAATGCTTCTGAGGGTAGAAGAGGTACTCAAAAGGCTAGAAAAAAAGCTACTTACACTTTAAAGCAATATACTGCAATGATTGCAGTAGCAATGGCTAATTACAATCATAAGTGTTCATTGAAAAAATATCCGTTAGCTCCTGAAATGATAAAGGATGGGCTAGTAGATCCATCGCCAATTGAAGTTTGGAATTGGGGAATGAAAAATAGAACAGGATTACTTAGGTCAAGTGAGATTTCAAATCTCAAAGAGTTAATGCTACCAAGAGCTGTAGGGAAACTAAATAAGCATGATCTTGAGTTTGAAAAAATCAAGTATGAAACGCCTCTTCATAAAGATTTGCGAAATATACAGCAACAAACAGGAGAAGTCAAATTAAAATATGATATTTCATATAATCCGAATAATATGAATACCATTAATCTTTTCTTCAATAATGAAATTATAAAATGTAGCATTAATGAACAGAAAAACCCGGGACTAATTAATAAAAGTTTAAAAGAAATAAGGGCCTTTAACAAAGTTCGAAAGAATGTAAAAAAAGAAAAAGAGCATGATAGAGATTCTGGAACTATGGATATTTTAGATATGGCCGATTCATTTAAAAAAGAAAATGATAAGAAAAGAAAATCTAAAGGACAAAAAAGTACTAATAAGGCCAAGGTGAGCTACAACAGGGAAAGAGAAAAAGAATACGAAAGACAACAAAAAGAATTTAAATCCACAGAAGAGCCTAATTCAGATACAAAAATCATTGATATCAATACATCAAAAGAGAACAAAAGAATAGAAGGTGATATAGGTGATATCTTAGATGATATCTATAAAAATATGGACAATGAATAAATTACATGAAGCAGTTTATGTAAAGTCAGATAACCCTGATCATGAGGGTAATCCTGTGATTGAAGCCTTACCTAGGTTGAATAACATTAAAGATTACTTCCGATATTGTGCAACAAACTCCATACACACCAGAGAGGAAGCAATTGAAAAGCCTTATCATATACGAAGGGATTATTTAAACCAGTTACAAAGAGATTTTGTATTGCCCAATTATGGAATTTGGGACGTATACCAGATGATTGTCAATGCACTTTTCACAAGCTACTCTTCTCGAAACCCTATTAAGGAAAACACCACAGAAAAAGTAATCAAGGATTATAGAGATTTATTACAAATAAGGGATCTGACAACAAAAGTTGCAGTAAGCAACAGTTGTTCTTTGTTCGGAATAAGTGGAATAGGAAAAACAACTGCAGTAAATCTGGCCACTAGCACTTTTCCTAAAGCAATATTGCATAAGAATTTAGACTGTGAAAATTTTATTCAGATTCCGATTGTGAAGGTAGAATGTCCAAAGGATGGTAGTATAAAAGACCTATGTCGATTTTTTTTTATAGAGCTTGATAAAATTTTGGGCGATTCCACATATGAAGAAGATTACTGCAAAAAAAAAGATTCTGAAAGTGATCGAGTTAACGCTTTATCTAAATTAGTTCTCAAACATCATATAGGAATTATTATAGTAGATGAAATACAACATTTGGATGCACAAAAAAGTGGTGGTGAAAAAAGAATGCTTCGCTTCTTTTTAAATTTAGATAATACATTAGGTATCCCTATCATGCTTGTAGGGACTAGAGACGGTATCGCAATATTTAAAGATGATGACAAACTAATTAGGAGATTTACTGCATCTGGTTTCTTGGAATGGAACCCTAAGCCAGAAGATGGGGAGTGGAAAAGATTTATTCAACGCCTCTTTATTTATCAGTACACAAATGAGAAAGCTGATGAGAATATCGACTGGCCGCGATTGTTTTATCATTATTCTCAAGGTATCTACTCACGCGCATTCCAAATCTTTAAAATTGCGCATCATTTGGCCTTTGATTATAATAAGGAGAAAATTACCGTTTCCTTAATCAATCAAGTAATTAAGGAAAGACTTTACATCGATGAGCCTTTATTTGAAATAAAACGGAAAGATAAAATTAATGAACGTAATTATAATTTCCCACTAGAAGAAATTGACTACACTGATTACAGATCAATAGAAGTAAAAAATAAATTAGTCGAAAAAAAGATTTCATCAAATATTTTCAAAGGCAAAGTAACAAAAACGCTAGAAAGAAATAATGAATTAAATGCACAAGAAATAGCAGATAAAATAATCTTAGATCTCACATCAAAACCTGAAAAAACTAAAACTGTAAGTAAAGAGAAGGATATTAATGAGGAAGAGGAAGTACTGGCTGCAAATACCTTTGCTAATCTATTTTGTGAAGATAAAGACGAGACCTATCAAAAGGTAAAGGAATTTGGGGATATTTTCGAATTCGAAAAATTTAGATTGTAAAACATGCTTTATTATTGGCCTCATACATATCCTGATGAAATTCTATACAGTGTGATTGCCAGATATTTAAAAATTTCCGGAAGCCGAGGCCCCAAGCATTTATTAAATAATCTTTTTGACAGAAAAACTATTAGTGCAACGCTTGATCTTCCTAGCGGATTAAAACATTTAATACACAACCTAGAAATGTTTGATAAGGATGTTGAAATGATTTTGGCCGATAACACCCTCTTCCCGTATTATCAGTCATTTTTAACTCCAACAAAAGCTGAGAAAGTTAGACATTCAATGTTAAGTAAATCAGGAGATATTCATACGCTGATCGGAATTAACGCTGGGATTTTCCCCGCTGGCAAATCACCGAAATATTGCCCCTTGTGCGTTAAAGAAGATAAATCTGAAAATATATCGCCCTACTTGAGAAGAACCCATCAAATCCCATCAATACAAATTTGTACTCAACACAATATATATTTATTAGAATTAAATAAGAGTAGAGTTAATTTTAACAAACATGAGTTTTTATTTCTTGAAGATCACTTAGATCAATTTAGCTTAATTGAACAAAATGAATCTACTGAATACCTCAATATTTGTAAGGATATTGAAAAACTGTTGAAAGGAAGGCAAAATCCTTTTGATGCTGATGACCCCTTCTTCTATCGGAAGGAATTATTTAAACATGGCTTAGTTAAAAACGCAAATCAACTAAGTACTCAGGGGTTATATGAAAACTTTACTGACTTATATAACGACACTCTATTGGCTAAATTTAAGTCATCAGTAAATTTGGATAACCCTTCTTGTTGGTTAAAAGGAATATTTAGAAAACACAGAAAAGGCTTCGACCCCTGTCGGCATGTTATAATAGACAATTTTTTGAAATATTTAGAAACAAAAAATGAAAGCCTAGAAGTCATTGAAATTGAAAATATAAAGTATCCTTGTTTAAATAAAGTGTGTGAGCATTACAATCAGTCAATCCAAACTACATTTTCAAGACACATTGACCATAAATCCAAACGGCAAATTACTTTGGTTGAATGTAATTGCGGACATAAATATACTCATAGCTATATAACTAGTAAGCAAAACTATTTTACTAGAATAAAAGAATATGGACCCGTATGGCATTCTAAACTAAATCAACTTCTAGTAGAGGAAAAAATGAGTATAAGAGCTATTGCCCGAATATTAGGATGTGACTCCAAGACAGTCAATAAATTTAAATCTATTATAGTGGAAGGCGATTCCACTCCTAAAACTGAACTGGAGACGAAGCAGGAAATTTGGCAACAGCATATGAGGAAAAACCCAAAATCTGGTATTACTGAACTAAGAAAAAAGAAGCCTGCCCTTTTTGCTTTTTTATATCGGAATTGTAAAGAATGGTTACAAAAACAAAAATATTATAAATCTAACCCAACTTCGAAATTAAGAATTAATTGGAAAGCAAGGGATCTGGAAATTCTTCAAGAATTAAGGATAGCAAGGTCAAATGCATTGACAGAAAATCCTAAAAAAAGAATAACAAAAAGCTTACTTCTCATAATGGTGAAAAAAGAAAAAATGTTTTATAATAATCAAGAGAAGCTTGAAAATTGTGACGAATACTTATCTAAAATTCATGAGTCAAAATATTTTCATAGGAAAAAAAGACTTGTTCTATCTGCTTTAGAAATGAAAGACGGGAAAGCAGAAATCTCTTACTGGACACTCTTAAGAAAAGCAGGCATAAGAAAAGAATACCTTAACTATGAATTAATTCAACTTGCTAAAGGGATTGTAAATGGGACTTTTGAATTATCAAGACAAACTTTCATTAAAACTGCATAATTATGGCATTTGAAGTTATCTCAGTACCAAATGCAGTCTTTTCAGATGATCAATGGCAGTTGGAAACCGAAGTTAAAAAAATAGGTATAAAGCCTTATTATCAAAAAGAATACTTTCCAGTTGACAGGACGCCTAACATTTTAATTGGAGGGGAAATTGAAAATTTTGAACAATTAAACCCTAATGCCTTTCCAAAAGCAGATTTACATTTTCAAGAATTTGGAAAAGGTGACTGCATTAATTTCAAGGATTTAAAGACTGGAGATTTTGATTTTTATAACCCTAGAATATTATATGATGAATCAATGATATATCGAATAGAGCATAATGGGGAATATTATGTTTTCTTCTGTTACGATCTATTTAGGGTATTACTATTTATCACCAGTGAAATAGGTTCGTTCATTTTTAAAAATGAATTTTTAGACATTGCCTTGGATCACCGCGAAATAATAAAAGAGGATTCTAAAAAAAAATTAATATTGCAGTTCAATGAATTTCTTCCTAAAAATTTATTGAAAAATCAAACCTTTATTTTCAATGTTGCTTACCTTCTATTTTGTAAACCAATAAAAAAATATTGGGATGATATTAAATTCAATCCAAATATATCAAAAAGAGACTTTTCGTTCAGCCAATTAAATCTAAAAGAAGTAAAGATGAATGTGTGCGTTAAAAAATACACAAATTTCAATTTAGTGCTTCAAATAAATGATATTGACATAAATGAGACATTACCATTTGAAGTAATAAAAGTAATTATCCCCGAATTGACCGAGACTCAATCTACCAAAGATGCTTCTGATAAAAAGAAAAACCCATTGGAAAAGGAATTCCCTATCGTCCCAGATATAAGTCAAAAAGGTCATAATCAGCAAAAAAGAAGTTCTAAAATACCTATAAGTATTGGTAATAACTTTGTGAAAAAACGACCAGAAATTGTTTATAAAAGAAGCACAAGTAATAATAGGAAGATAAGGAAATCAAATACATACAATAAAGACATTCCTAATAAAGAATTGAGATTTAGTTTTGGAGGAAAATCATTTGATGTTAACAATATTAAAGCCAAGCTTGAATCAAACTTGAAGTTTAAAGAGTTTGATTACTCTAAAATCCCTAATGGATTATTCACCTTTTGTAAGGCTTTTGAAATTACTGCAAATGGCTTTGGTCTATCTTTCGAGTATGTCATAAGAGATGTTCCTGAACACCTTGTATTTTCTAACATGAATGGACAGAAACGAAAAATTTTAATTATTGAAGTAACGGATCCTGATCCATTTTTCTTGTTAGAAGTCGATTCCTCAGATGGTAAATATATCTCAACTTTGGTTTTTGAAGATGTTGAATACATTGAGAAGGAAGAGTTTTTAGAACAAATCATTTTAAAAATGAGTGCAAATGGAGGCGTTTGGCCAGTTCAATACTTGGTAGAGTACAGTAGGCATTGGAGAATAAGACATCCAAGAGGTCTTAAATCAACAAAACCGGAGGATCAGGAAATGTACGAGAAAGTACAGAATAAATTAGTTGATAATTTAATAGAATTTTTTGCTGCATAGCTTTCTACTTAAGGAATAATATGACTGATGATCTTAAGGTATCAAATTTGACTAATGTCAAAATCTTCATCAGATTCATCGAATAATACGGTCATCCTATGTGATTCTAGGAAATTTTGCCTTAATTTAAGTCATTATTATATCAATTTAATCCATAAATGACTGCAACAGCCAACCAAAACCCTGAGCAAATTGCCAGAGACCGCATTGATCAAATGCTGGTGGATGCTGGGTGGTTGGTGCAAGATAAATCCAAAGTAAATTTATCAGCAGGATTGGGAATAGCAGTTCGGGAATACCAAACTGACATTGGTCCCGCTGATTATGTGCTGTTTGTAAATCATAAACAAATTGGCGAATCGAAGCTTAAATTAAAGAGGAATATGAAAAGCTAACAAAATTGAAGCTCATGGAGCAAACTACAATAAGTATATTTTTTTAAACCTGTAAACTTATCGTGTGTCCATAAAGGGCATTCCTGTGAAACGCCATTGCTTTGACAGCTAAACCCGTATTGATATATTTATACGAAGAGCAAATACCTAATTACTCACTCTTTTTCTTTCTGTCATCTGAAAATCCTCTTTTTTCGATGAATAGATCGATTTTTATGCTGAATTTTAGAACGGTATTTCTATATTTACAACTCATCAGCAACCAAAACCTTTAGAATCCCCCTTTCAAGCCTCATGCTTGGGAGTAAAGAAATTTCAAAGAGCTTTCTGGGAGTTGAAAATTAAATAGATGCATTACATAATTAAATGTTGTGTGGCATTGCATTTAACTTAACAGTATTAAATTATGAACGGAATAATAAAAATACTTAACGTTGGTGACGGGGATGCAATTATCGTACATCTCAACAAGGACAATAAGGATTTGGTCATGGTAGTAGATGGCGGCCAGCCTTGGCACTACGAAAAGGTAATGAAGCCAGCTCTAGTGGAGTTGCTCAGTAAACTTGACAAATCATCACCTGACATAGTCGTTGCAACGCATTATGATAGCGATCACATTGGTGGACTTATTCCGCTGGTTCAAGATTATATTGAAGGAATAAAAGAAGTTTGGGTTCATAGATCACCTGAGTTATCTCAGGATGAAAAGGCGATTCTTGAATCATTTGACAAAAAGAAAGATTTCCAATCTTTCAGCCAATTCGTTTTCGAAAGCAGAATTATAAATAAGAATTCATCAATAAAAGAAGAAGCAATCAGAGAGAAATCTTCTTTTGTAATAGAGTCTTTAAGACAATTAGAAACGTTCCTAGGACTACTTCCGCCAAGTAAAGTTAGAGAAGTGTTTTATGGAGATTCAGTAGATGGCTGGCCTGAAATTAAGGTGCTAGGTCCTCTACAGAATTTTTATGATGAATTATTCCCACAGGATAAAAGTCTGGATGATATAATAGTAGGTGAGACTATTGATTATCTAAATGAAAGTCTTGTCTTTTGGAGGAAAAGAAAAATTGAATTAATCAATCATGGGGAGGCTCCTTGCCAATTTCTTAAGAATGATTCAACCGTAAGATTAACACCAACCAATAAAGCTAGTATTATATTTGCCATTGATAAGGATGATAAACGATTCTTGTTTACAGGTGATGCTGGAATTTCCTCCTTTAAAGCAATCCCGAATTGGGAAGAGGAGCTTAGAAATATTCATTGGTTGAAAATTCCGCATCATGGAAGTAACAATAATATTTCGAAGGAAATAATTGACGTTATGAAACCGAGCTACTCCGATAACTCTGGAGATAGACATCAAGATAAACCAGTACTTGACTGTATTTCTAAGAATTCCAGATCTAAACGAGATGTTAGATCAACAAAGACTTTAGGCTCTATAGAATTTGAAATATGAACCACATACACAACTGTAGCTGAAAACGAAGATGTATTAAAACCATTATGATATACTAATGGAATTGTAAAAGAATCAACTTCCTAGCAAATGATAGAAAATGAAATTTTTAACTTATAAATAGATAAAATATGAAAGTAAAGGAATTCACCAGATTTGGCCATGCACCTGAAGTTGCGATTAAGCAGCTTTCAGATGAAATACACCAGTTTCTAAAAAAAGATAAAAGTATAGAAGTAATAAATTTAAGCCACTCACTTCTTGAAAGTAGAATAATTGAGGGTGAAAAGTTTGTCGCTTCAGCTCTACTATGTTATAAATAGAGCTTTCTTATTCCAAGACCAGAGCATTTGAGATTCATTAGTATTTTAGACGAGAACCTTTAATTGCTTTCATGATCCCCTGAGCACAAGGTATTTTAATAAACGATCGTTAAGACATTTTAAATGTAATGATAACAAATTCGTTATATTTGAAATTGTAACTTGAACTAAGAAAGATATAGTTGTAATGTTTGTTATTTGTATCAATTATATCTAATCTTTTTACAAAACAATATTCAGCGGACTTCTGGAAAATAAGGTATGAACGAACAAGAAATTAGGGAGGAATTAGAAAAGGTGCTAGCAAGTGACTCTAGTAATTACAGTAAGATATTAGAGCTCTCTACAAAATTAGCCAGTTTTGATAATGACAACGTTCGTTTTAGTGTTGATGCAGGAGTAATTGACAGATTAGGAACAGAATTAGTTGCCAGACAAGAAACTGCAGTATCAGAATTGGTGAAAAACTCTTACGATGCAGATGCAAAGAAGGTAATACTTCGGTTTGAAAATTCTGATGTAAGAGGAGGAACCTTGTTTATTGAAGATGACGGTTTAGGAATGACTAGGGATCAGTTAATTAAAGGTTTCATGAGAATATCCTCTACAGATAAGTTGCGTAATCCTTTTTCTGAAAGATATAATCGCAAACGAGCTGGTCAAAAAGGTATAGGGAGATTTGCTGTTCAAAGATTAGGTGAGAAATTGACGATTACAACTCAAACAGTTGACGATGATTTTTCACTTGTAGTTACAATTAATTGGGCCAATTATCAAGGAGATATAGACATTTCAAACATCACAAACAAAATTCATACTATTCCTAAAAGGAAAGAAGAAGGGACAACATTAAAGATTGAAGGATTAAAAGATAAATGGACACAAGCAGCTATCAAACGGATTTATAGATATGTAAGTGCAATAATTCAGCCATTTCCGCTTTCGGAAGAAAAAATCAATGGTAATAAAAAACAAATCGACTTTTTAGATCCTGGTTTTAAAACAATTTTCAAAAAAATTGAAAGTGACAAAACGTTAGTAATAGCAGATGAATCTAAAATGATTTACGATCATGCCGTTGCTGAAATTGAAGGTTGGATTGATGAAAAAGGATTAGGTGTTTATTCTATTACTAGTAACAAACTTGATATCGAAGAATATGGAGAAATAGGAAGTGATCCTGACGATAATAGTACACCATTCACAGAAATAAAAAAAGTCCGTTTTAAAGCTTACTATTTTATATATAATGCGGGGTTTATTCCAAAAATGCACGAAGCCACAATTAGAAAAGCAGCTAGTACATCTGGGGGTATCAGATTATATAGAAATGGATTTAGAGTTTTACCATATGGTGAACCAGGAAATGATTGGCTAAAATTAGACCAGTCTGTAACACGTAGATCTATACTTCCTGTACATGGAAATAATAACTTTTTTGGCTTCGTTGAATTAACTGATTACAAAGGGGATTTTAATGAAACTTCTAGTAGAGAGGGATTAATGGAAAATGAATCTCTTGTTGAATTGCAAAATTTTGTTTATCGTACAATTCTTACTGGTGTCATTAAAATAGCAGAAGTTAGAAATGTTAAGATCGTATCTGGCCAACAAAAGGACGGTAAATTATATGAAAAAATTGAAGTCCGTATTAAGGATATTGTTCATACTCTTGAGGCATTAGATTTTGAGTTAGAAAAGGAAGAAGGTAATATTCAGGTCAAAAAAAGAAGAAAAAACAGACTAAAAAGACTTCAAAAAGACCTTAAAGAAGTTGCGGAGTTACAAAAAGAAGAGACCAATAAAATGCTCAAAGAAAAATCAATGCTCCGGGTCTTAAGTAGTGTCGGAATTACTATTGGTCAGTTTATACATGAGGTAAGAGATTATTTAATTAATATGGAATCTGATGTAAAATTTTTACTAGAAAAATTAAGATCAGATACGGTATTGACTGAAAGACTTTTAATTTTAGACAAAAATCTTACAACATTTAGAAGTTACACTTCATATTTTGACAATGTCATTTCTCTAAATGTAATTAGGGAATTAAGACCTATCGAAATTCAAAATAGAGTTGAATATTTTTGGAAATCAATCAATAGTGACTCCGCTAAAAGTAAAATTAAGTTTTATGAGCCATTAAGAAATGGAGTTTATTTATACACTGTTCCTATGCATCCGTCTGAATGGTCTTCTATTTTGTTTAACCTATATACAAACTCTAAAAAGGCAATAAAACGAACTGAGAAACCAGGAGAAATTAAAATTGAATGTGGATTAGAAGATAATAAAATATACTTAGAGTTTTCAGATAGTGGTGATGGGATTTCTGAAGAAAACGAAGAAAGAATATTTGAGGAATTCTTTACCACAACTTCACCTAATTCCTTTGAAGATATAGAAACAAGTACCGAAATAACTGGGACTGGATTAGGGTTAAAAATTGTAAAAGATATTGTATCTAGCTATAGAGGAAATATCAAAGTAGTTTCACCAAAACAAGGTTTTAATACCTGTATAAGAATAGAAGTACCGAAAGCGACAGATAAAGAATTAGACGATTATGGCTTATAAAGTATTATATATTGATGACTTAGAAACAGAAAGTCGATTAAAAGAAATTGAAAACTTAAATTTTAATGTAAAACTATACAATCCGACCTCAGATATAAGTGATTTATATGGTTCCTTAGAAGAAAACACTAAAGCCTGCATCTTAGACTATAGATTGACTAAAGGGAAGAACAATGCTTGCTTTGATGCTCCAACTATTGCACAAACTTTAAGAACCAAACATAAAAATGATTTAAAGGATTTTCCTCTAATCTTGATGTCAAATGAGAAAATAAAGGTTAGAGAATTTGATAAAGACTTAACCAGTCAGGATTTGTTTGATTTTGTTTTAACAAAGGAAGAATTTTCTGAAAATAAAGAAAATTTTAAAAAGAAATTAAACTCCTTTATTAAATCATACGAAACTATCAAACAGCATAAATTCGATCTTGATAAAATCCTTGACTTTGATGGGAATTTTATTTTGCACTCCCGAGTTAAATCTGACGCAAAAGCTATTGGAAAAAATCTATTTGGTTTAAGCAGCTTCATTTATTATGATATTATTAGGCCCGTAGGTATTATGATTGGTGAAGATGTTTTGTCTGCAAGGCTTGGTGTCACAAAGGAATCTGAAGATTGGCAAAAGTTATTAGGCAAAATTAATGATTCGTTATACACTGGCGTCTTTTCGGATTATTTGGATCGATGGTGGATGGATAAAATTGATAAATGGTGGACTGAAACAATAAGCTCAGACTTCTCATTAAGAAGTTTGGATTCTGAAGAACGAGTAAAATTGCTAAAGGCGAAATTAGGGTTAAAAAGATTGACACCCTTAACCAAAACTAAACATGCAATAAGTTCTAACTTTTGGACAATTTGCAAAGATTCAAGGCGACCTTTAGATCCATTTGATGGTATTGAATTATTAAAAGACTATTTACCTTGGCAGGAAAAGGAATATTTATCTATGGAATCAGCTCTAGCAGGTAAAATGGATGAATACAAAAATTTAGTAAGTGAAATTGATAAAAAAGCTGTTCGTGAACTGGTTAAAAGGGAAAGAGCAAATGGATAATTGGAGTTTAAGAAATTTTAGACAAGATTTAAGCAAATTTTTAGAGCTAATAAGAGATTATCAAATTGGAGATTTTGATTCTTTATATAGTCTTCAAGGAAAAATAGATTCATTAGACTCATTTAAATATGAGATCAAAGATATTGTTTTTAATCTAAACAAGAGAATTTCTGGCACAATGCCAGAAACCTTGAATAAATATAAAATATCTTTAGCTAACACTATTTCTCTGGTTAATAAAGATTACACAAAAAACGATATAGTTGATAAAGATTATTTATTTGAATTAAATATTGATTCTTTTGTCAGTACTGGTGAAAGTGATAGTAAACCATACAAAAATTGTTGGCACCTAGATAAACATATCGATAGTTCTGAGCCAAAATATACTCACCCCACATATCATTTCCATTTTGGAGGTGACTATTTGGAAGGTCTAGACACAGGCGACATTTCAATTTTTTCTAGCCCTAGATTACCACATCCCCCTATGGATTTTTTTTTAGGTTTTCATTTTATTATCTCAAATTTTTATAGCGCAAGAGATTTTCCATTTGTAAATGAGCTAAAAGAAAAATATGAATACCGGCAGATTATAAGACGTGCCCAAGAAAGGTTATGGACTCCGTATTTCAAAGCTTTTGATTCAGCAAATACTCACCAAGATTTTACGATTAATAAAATTTTTCCTTTGTATTTAGATTAAAATGAATCAAAACATTCTTAAATATTTAAAGGAGTATTCTTACCAAACTAAAGATGTAAACAAGCTCTTAGTCTCTACATTTTTGATTCTAAACAAGGTAAAAGATGTCCAAAACAAGCTGATCAGAGATTTAGTTATTTCTGATGGACAAGAATGTCTACAAGTATATGAATTCATTAAATTATTTGGTGACACTGGTTTTGATATTGAAGAGTTAATTAAACTGTTTGAATTTGTTATCTCTCCTAAGGATAAAGAAGTGAATGGTGCTGTTTTTACACCGGAATATATAAGGAAACATATTGTAGAGAGTGTAATTAAAAATCATGAAAAGAATTCTATCCAAGAATTGAAAATTGGAGATATTGCTTGCGGCTGCGGTGGCTTTTTTAAGACAATAGCAGAAGTGTTTAAAAAAGAAACTAAAAAAAGCTACTTTGAAATATACAGGGATAATATCTATGGTTTAGATATTGAAGATTATAGTATAAAAAGGACTAAAATACTTCTATCCCTTTTCGCAATTATTAATAATGAAGACCCAAAGGAGTTTGAATTTAATTTGTACTGTGGTGATGCTTTAGATTTTGATTGGTCTAAAATCGAACAAATAAAGAGAAATAGCGGATTTGATATTATTGTTGGCAATCCTCCTTATGTAGGAGCTTCCAAAATGGATAATAAGACAAAGGACTTATTACAGAACTGGAGTGTTTCTAGAAGTGGAAAACCAGATTTGTATATTCCTTTCTTTGAAATTGGTATGTCCAACCTAAATGAAAAAGGAGTTTTAGGATATATAACCGTTAATACTTTTTACAAAAGTTTAAATGGCAGGTCAGTTAGAAATTACTTCTCAACAAATAAATTTGATATTTCTATTATTGATTTCGCAGGAGAGCAACTATTCAAAAAGCGATCTACCTATACTTGTATCTGCATAATTGCAAAATTACCAAGTTCATCTGTCAAATACGTAAAAAGCTTAAGTAGTAATATTAGTAAAATAAGACAGTCTGATTATATAAGCATTCCCTACGCTAATCTTGACGATTTTAACGGTTGGTATTTGATTAATAATAAAATTCAGAAAAATATTGCCAAGATTGAAAATTGTGGATCCCCTTTGGGTAAAAAATTTGAAATCCGAAACGGTTTTGCTACGCTAAAAAACAATGTATATGTATTTAAACCAATTAAAGAAGATAAAAACTACTACTATTCAATAAAGGATAATAAAGAATATAAAATAGAAAAAAGTATCTGTAAGGATACAATTAAACCCAATACTTTAAAATCTGAATCGGAATTAAAAGATAAAATTGAAAAACTAATTTTCCCTTATTCAATAACACCAAGTGTAGATGATCTTTTCGGAACGCAATCAAGAGAGTTAAAATCTAAAAATGAAAATGAATTAAAAACGAAATACCCGTTTACTTACGAATATTTGCTTGATCAAAAACAGACTCTCTCCGAAAGAGATAAAGGAAATGGTAATTATGAACAGTGGTTCGCTTACGGAAGGAATCAAGCTTTGACTTTGAAAGGGAAGAAACTACTATTTCCATACATAACTAATAAACCATGTTTTGTATTCACTGAGGATGAGCAGTTAATGTTTTATAATGGTTATGCTATCTTATCAGATTCAAAAGAACAGCTTTTAGTTTTGCAAAAAATCTTGATGTCAAAAGTGTTTTGGTATTATATAAAGAACACTAGTAAACCATATGAAGGCAATTATTTTTCTGTCGCCAAAAACTACATTAAAAACTTTGGAATCTGTGATTTAGCGGAGGATGAAGAAGAGATGTTACTTACACTAAAGGATCAAAATAAGATAGATGCTTTTTTAGAGAAAAAATATGGTTTACATCTTAAATAAATATTTCTTAAGGCTAAATCGTTTTAATCTGCACCCAAAAAGATTTAGGGTCATGTTCAGTGAATAGTACACATTAGAAGTAAGACGAAAGGTAGAAATACTTACAATCATTATTTAAAAAAAAATGAGCAACATTAAAAAAGGAAAGTTTGAACAATTAGCTTGGATTCTCTTATCCTTAGGTATAATTATAATGATTATTGTTACAGTATTGTTTTTCCTAAATAGAGATTTAGCAACAAATCAACCGATTAATGGAACCCTATTTGGTCAATATGGCTCATTAATAGGCGGGCTTATTGGTACAATTGTAGCCTTAGTTAGTTTTCTCTTACTTTACGAAACTCTGAATGAACAAAGGAGGCAATCGCAAAAACAAGGAGAAGATCAGATTTTCTATCGCATTTTAGACAAGCAACAGAATAGAATAATAAATAGCACTATTGAAGAAAATAGCACAAAATATCATGGGTATCAATTTTTTTCTTTTTTAACAAAAGAATACAAAAATAGAGTAATTGAAAAATGTCATTTACTTTCAAGAAAGTTAATTTGTGATGAACCTGAAAATATTGACAACTTTTTTTTGAATAAATTATTTAATGCTAGAGATAACAATCCTGAATTAAAAGATTTTGAGTTATTTAAACAAGATTTTATTTCAGAACTAAAAAGACGTGATAAAAATGACAGATGGGAGTATTTGAAATATTATTTTGGTTCAGTGGGCCAAGAACCTCCTAATTTACGAAGTGTTTTAATAGACATTGGGACTGTTAAATTTTATAAAATTAATTTCGATCACAGAAAAGAAATTTACAAAGAAATATATTCTACAATAAAAAGTGATTATGGATATTTCATTGATCATTATACTAAAGAGTTAGAATTTTTCGCTTTGTTTATTAAAGAGTCATTAAATCAGGAATTATACATTAGCTACTTAGTGTCCCAAAGTACAATTTATGAAACAGTAATTGTTTTTTACTATTTAGCATCAGGATTTGCCTCCAATTCTTTAATGGAATTTGTTATAGAAAACCAATTATTGGACAATTTAATAAATAATGATCCTATCTTGATTGATTATCCTTCTCGTGAAGAACTTGAAAATGAAATTGAAAATATTAAGGGCATGTATAATGATTAATAGCAATCCAATCGAAAATAACTTTTGCCAATAACTCTCATTGTTTAACTAAATTAACTATTTGCTTTTCCCAAACTAAAGAGGATGCCGGTAGGGAAGAGAAATGTAAACAGCTAAGAATCGAGAGAAGGTTCGAGTAGAGAAGAATGATCAAATTTTAAACTGCTCCACCCGACATCTCAAAACCATTTCAGTATTTACAGAAAAATCCCATGTTCAATATTATTCAACTCCTTTAATACCAATTGCTGACCAAATGTAGAATCCAGTAAATCCACTGGGCTTTTTCCGTCAAAGATTAAATTACTCTCTTCTAACCATATACTGAAGTTCTGATCGTCACAGAATACATTTTGCCCAACAATATTAATATTCATTGCCTGAAATATTTTTTGAGCTTGATTTATTTTAAAAATATGCGACTCTCTCTTCATATATCTTTTTAAGGTTGCAAGGCTAATGTCTAAAAGAGTTGCCCACTGGAGATCATTAAGAACACAAAAGTCTTTTATCTCCTTAAATAATTTAGTGTTTACTCCATACTCTAATGCATTTACAATAGTAAAATGATCCGATAGAAAAGTCTCATAATCATATGAATCTAGTCTTTTAGGATAAGAGGTTTCTAATTGCTTTAGAAAAATAACTAGTTCTGTATTCGTAGTATTCATTTTTACTAAATTGCTAAGCTATTTATAAATGTACTTATTTATATTCTTTCTATAAAACTGTAAGTTAGCGGCAAATAACTTTACTGAAATAGATACCAATATAGGAAATCAGCTCACTAAAATAATTTCTTATGAAATCAGAATCAATTGACATAAAGTACCTAAAAATCCCCAACATCTGTTTTTCCCTTACAGAAAAAGATGATGAAAGGGAAGAGCAGTTCAGAAAGCAAAGGATGGAAAGAGGATTCGATGATAGTGAAACATGGAGTCTCGATTACACTGTAGCTAGTTTCATTATTCCCAGATTGGAGCGATATCAAGAATTAGCTAATGAAAGATTAGCCAGAGATAAACAACTTATCAGAGAAGTTGATATGCTATTAGAAGCAATGAAATTGATTGTAAAAGATGAAGGCAGCCATCTTTGGAACGAAAAAGAAAAAGATATAGTAACTCAGGGTCTAGCATTGTTTCCGAAAGTATTTACCACTTTGTGGTGGTAACATGATTTAAAAAATGTTGTATTTATAACACATTTCGCTTGATTTTCGTTAATTTGTTGTATATATACAACAAAAATAATTATGTCAAAAGCATACAAACTCTATTCAAATACAGAAATTCTTCAAAGAATTGGCAAAGCACTTAAAGACAGAAGAAAATTCAAGGGCATTACGCAGGAAGAACTCTCCTTTCAAACCGGCTATGATAGAGGAACAATAGTCCGCTTAGAATCAACTGGTAAAGTTTCCCTAGTGGTTTTAATTGAGGTTTCAAGATATTTAGATATACTGGATGGTGTAGTTGATGCGATTGTGGGGGAAGAACTTCCTTTAAAGGGGATTAAAGAAATGAATAAATTATTTGGGAAGAAAAGATAAATTAGTTTTCTCCAAAAATAATTGTCTAATCAATATTGGAAATCAGATTGAATTGATTTTCCGGTTGAAGGAAAGGATAAGATTTTGGATGAATAGGTTTTAGTTACTAACTTATCGGTTAGTATTTAGTAGATTATCTCTAAAGAAGGTGAATTGTGTGGTATCCTATATTAATTCTCATTTAATTGTAAGTACTATTAAACCTCCAGTTATTAATTTTTATCCAATTGATGAAAAACGACCTTGTATCTTTAATTGACGAAAAGACTGAATTAATAGAAAGAATAAGCTTATTTGATAATGTAGTAATAATTGCGCCTTACAATTTCGAGAAAGAATCTTTAATCAACTACTCAATTCAAAAAGCATCAGTTGAAAAGAAAATCGTGTCCATTTCTTTAAATATGCTTTTTTCAGTCTCAGAAGATGAATTTCTATGCAAATATGCTTCTGAAATCCTAAATAGCCTAAAAGCAATTTCTAAAGATTCATTAAAGTCTTCTTTACAGGATATTTCCTCTTCGAAAATATCTTATATCATTGAAGCCACAGAAAGTGACAGTGATAAAATTTCAGTACCGAACAGCAATGCACCATTTAATACACTACAAAAGGAAGCAATTTTAAATTTGCCAGAAAAGATAGCAAAGGAGAATAAGGTTAATGTACTGATATGCTTATCTGAATTTCAAAGTGTTATATCATGGAATGAGATCGAATCCTTCTTCATAGATTTATTCCACGACATTACAAAAAGACAGAATCATGTTAGATACTGCATCTCCGGATCTCATATCTACCAAATGAACAAGCTATTTGGAAATAAGAACAGCCTTTTATACAAATTTGGTCATATTACATATTTAGAGCCAATTGCAAAAGAGCAATTTTCGGATTACATTTCTAAAAGTTTTAAAAAGGTCGATAAGGTTATTGAAAGAGATTTGATTAGTAAAATTCTGAATGTAACTGAACGTAATCCGCGCTACACTGAATTCCTATTTTCAGAAGTCTTAAAATCTAATAACAAGATTATTTCCCATGAATGGGTAGAAAATTGTATTGAAATACTACTTAGGAGATATATTGCTAGCTACAAATCGAAATTGAGCCAATATAATGTAAATCAAAGGCTCTTTTTAATTGCGCTCTCAAAATCGAACGGTAAAAAAATATATTCCTTAGACTTTATTCGGAAAAGTGGGCTGGAATATTCAGCCAAACTTGATAAAGTCAAAAATTCACTACTTAAGGAAGGCACCATTTATACGATTTCAGATAAAACTATCAAATTTACAGATCCACTGTTCAAATATTGGCTAGCGGAAAATTTTGATTAAATTGGAATTATATAAATTATACGTAAGTAAATATTAAAAAATCAACCGCTCCCTGTTAAAACCTTCATGTTCTTGCAGATCAATATATCCTAATTGATTGGTCATAAGTTGAGTCTCTCCAATTGGAAAATCTCTTATTTTAGCATGATGGTGTCCGTAAATCCAATAATCAGGTTTAAATTCCATTATAAGATCTTCCAATTCAACTGCAAAAGCTTCGTTCAATATGCTGCCGCTGTATTTGAATGGGTAATTTATTTTAGTAGGAACGTGATGAGTTATTACGATTGATTTTTCATCTTCATTACAATCTTTTAGTTCTTTCTGAATAAATGAAAGGCAATCCTTATGTAATTGATTATATTTTTTTGGTCTAAGACTTAATCCATCGTCTTTAATCACCCTAAAATCATTCATACCATGCTTTATTTCATTTGCATATTGAGTTCCGATATAAGTCCAAAGTGTACTAAATATGAATCTGTAATTTCCTATTTGAATGGATTTATTATTTAGCAAAATAACATTATCTCGTATTTTCTCCTGAAATGAACCGCTTCTATCATTTATATCGGATTGGTAATATTCATGATTGCCAGGAATCCAATAGGTCATTTCAAAATTATCCGAAACATAATCAAAAAAGTTATCTGCAACATGCATTATGTTGAAAGGAATAATGTCACCTGCTAATATCAAAATATCACCTACAGCTTGCAAGGGATATTTCTCAATAAAGGCTTTGTTCATTATGAATTCTAAATGGAGATCGGAGGCAAATTGGATTTTAATTGGTTCAATAAATAAAATTGATTGATTCTCTAGGTTTAAAATTAAAATCCGTGTTCAATATAATGACTACTGATCTTATTAATTCTTCCGCTTACTATATCTGGATTATTCTCATTAATACCATTTAGTTCTATAAAAGCTCCGTCAATCAATTTAGAATGTTGTTTAATTTGTTGCAGTTTTAATTCTGATGCTGAACGAAACTTCTTGATTTTCTTATTTGATTCTTCAAAGTTCATTTCTTATCGAATTTTTTATCATTTGTAGATTTGAGTATTTCTGAGTCAGAAATACTTTTAGCTAAAGAGGCCAATCCGTCTTTAAAATCCTTTTTTAGTAATTTGACATCCTTGCTCAGATCTTCTAAACCATTCTCAATCTTCGATAAATAACCCTGTCTTTGATTAAGGATTTCCATGATTCTTAGCCGTTTTTCGTTGTACTTATCCATAGTAAAGTTAATTTATGAATACTTTTTGGTATTACCCACTAAGCCAAAATGATATAGGATCAAGGATTGTTCCCCAAATCTAGATTAGATACTATCGCTCAGGTCTATCTAAAAACTTTACACTTCTTAATTCAATTAATTCGAGATCGCCAGAATCTAATTCGATTAAAGCTTTGGTAACAGTCTCATCTCTATTTGACATATAAACATATCGATGAAAATATCCTTTGTCGTTAAATCGGGGGCCATATTTTATCAGTACTCTTCTTAAGTGACTCATTTTACAAATAGCTCTATTTCGGTTTAAATATAAGCATAAATCTTTAAATCCGCACAAATAGTCTGTGTTCTGGATTTTCTTTTCAATCTACTTTTACAAAGTGGATATCAATATAAAAATAGGAGAACAACTAGCGCAGTTAAGAAAACAAAAAGGCTATACCCAAGAGCACTTAGCTTCTATTTTGGAATTACATGAAGACTATATTGGTAAAATAGAAAGAGGACAAAGGAACCCTTCCGTTAAAACTTTACTATTGATACTCGATAATTTAAAGATAAAGTATTCTGATTTTTTTGCTCTATTAGAGGATGCTTGATTTAAATAAAGGCTCTTTGTAAAAGTTGTGACTTAATTATTTATTCCATAATTACTAATTTTATTATTGGTAAGCTTTATATAACACAAAGTTTATATCCCTACTCACAAGGTTGATTTACCTTCGCTTTTTTCAATTTTGTCGTCTGACAATAAATACCGTATTTTGCATCTGAATGCAGCCATTTAAACACATATCAGCATATTTCTTTCTGAGCATATTCAGTGTGCTTTTGCTGCATCAGGCATTGCCTCATAATCATCATCAGCATGAACTAAATGATGCCATAGAGACTTCCGGACATCACCATTCTCATGCTCATAGCCATGATCACGACAAAGAAGAAAATAAAGATCCCGATGATCTTTCCGGATTATTGGGTTTTCTATTGGGCAGTCACTCACACACCTACCATTCCAATGATTTTCAGGTAAGAAATGAGATTAAACCACAAATTCAGGTTTTACTCACATTCGTTTTACCGCAACTGGAACTTTTCTCATTTGATCACCACAGCAGTACACTAGAGCCTGTTCCCCGTTTCACGACAGGCTATCAACATCTCTATTTATCTATTCCCTCACTTAGAGGCCCTCCTGTATTAGGTTAATCTTTTGGTGTAAATCATACTGCTTCATATAAGCAGGTGGCTTACCATTTACATTCAGGTTTAACCTAAAATAATAATACATGTTAAAAAAAATCTTATTCGCTCTTGGCGGATGCCTGTTTGCTTTGGGTGGTTTTGCTCAATCCACTCAAATTGATCAGGTACTTCAGGAAATAGAGCAAAACAATAAAGAATTAAAAGCTTTCCAATCGCTCATGGAAAGTAGAAAGCTTGACTTGAAATCCGGAAATAATTTACCCGACCCGCAGGTTGCGGCATTTTACCTTCCATTTGGTGAACATAACACGGGAGACTATTCGGAATTTCAGGTTTCTCAATCATTTGAATTTCCTACGGTATATGCCGCGCGTTCCAAATGGATTGATAAGCAAACCGATCAGCTACAACTGGAATATAACCAGCGAAGACAGGATATTTTACTGCCTGCTAAAAAATTCTGCTTGGAGCTGATTTCACTAACCAAGCGTAAGGAGGTGGAACTACTTCGAGTAGAGCAGGCCCGACAGGTCTTTGACCAGGTGCAAGAGCTATTTGAAAAAGAACAGGTTGGCATTTTGGAACTTAACAAAGCCAAAATAGCCTGGATGCAGGAGCAATTTCAGGTAGAACAAATTGAGAATGAAATCCAAAATGTGCAGCTTTCGCTCCAAAAGCTGAATGGAGGCGAACTCATACGTTTTGAACAGTCTGAATTTTCCGATGAACTGACTGTTGCACCTTCTGATAGTATCTGGCAACAAATAAAATCCATTGATCCTGTCATTAAAGCATTAAAAGGAGGTGAAGCAGTTGCCATGCAACAAGTACAGGTGCAGAAAAACCAATTGCTGCCTAATCTTACTGCCGGCTTTAATCATCAGGGGGTAATGGGAAATAACTATTCCGGTGTGTACGGTGGAATATCCATCCCCCTTTGGAATAGCAGGAATAAAGTAAAGGCAGCAAAAGCACAATACCAATATCGGCAGTCCAATACCGAAGCGGTTACTACTGAACGTCATTCAAATTTCATGGAGCAATACAATCAGTATGATTTGATGCTTCGGAAATACCGGGAGTATACAACTACATTGGAAGGTTTGAATAGTGAAAACCTGTTGTTGGAAGCTTACCAGCTAGGACAAATTTCCTTTATGGACTATTACGTGGAACTACAATTTTACCGGCAGGCTTATGATAAAATGCTGGAGATAGAAAAAGAGTTGCATCAGCTAAAGGCTGAAATTATGAGTTTTGAATTATGAGTTTTGAATTTAAGAATCACCCATCAAAAAATTAACTACTAGAAATATGAAAACGAGAAATATAGTATTCGCATTACTAATCCTTTTTACCATTTCATGCACCTCAAAGTCTTCAAAAGAAGAGCATGGGCATGAACACGAAACCGAAGAGGCACACGGTCACGCCCATGATGAGGAATCTGATCATCAGCATGAGGATGAAGAGCATCATGAACAGGAAGAGTTTAACGTAGATCAGGACTCTACTCACACACATGACGATGGCAGTGAACATCATGATCATTAAAAATCAGATAAAGAAATGCGATACATAATCATATTAATTGCGTTGCTGGCAGCTTCCTGTCAGTCAACAGAAGAGCATGGCCATGCCCACGATGCGGCAGGAGGCCATATAGATGAGGCAGGCGAAATACCAAGGGTAGATTATACCCGCTGGACAGATAAAACGGAGTTATTCGTAGAATTTCCAGTGTTGGTGGTTGGGAAAACCAGTCGATTTGCGGCTCACTTTACTGTTTTGAAAAATCACAAACCCGTAAGGGAAGGTAGTGTAACGGTGAGTTTGGTTAAGGAGGGAAAAGGAATCAGACATACTGTAGAAGCACCTTCTTCTCCGGGAATTTTCTCACCCTCCTTACAGCCAAAGACTACCGGGAGCTATCAACTGATGTTTGATATTAAAACACCTCAGTATCAGGATAGAATTGTAATTAATGATATCCGGGTGTTTGCGGATGCTGAAGAAGCCATTAGTGCAGTTGGAAATGAAGAAGATGGAGGTGCTATCAGCTTTCTCAAAGAGCAAGCCTGGAAGATTGATTTCCAGACGGCTCCTGTAGTTTCCGGTGAAATTTATGATGTCATTAAAACATCAGGCGTATGGAAGGCCGCTCCGGGAGCCATACGCTCTCTTTCAGCCAATGCTTCAGGGGTGGTAAGCTTTGCCATGGACAATCTGACCGAGGGTACAGAAATAAAGCAAGGACAGGTGTTGATGACCATAAGCAGTAAAGGGCTTACTTCTAACAATCTACAAACAGAGATTGAGCAAGCGAGGGCAAATTTTGAACAGGCTAAGGCAGAATACGAGCGTAAAAAGCAGCTTTATGAGTCCAAAATTGTACCTAAAGCTGAGCTGGAACAGGTGGAAAGCAAATACAAGGTGGCCAAATCAAATTATGAAACCTTAAAAGCCGGTTATTCGGCAGGTGGAAAACAGGTCACAGCTCCATTTGATGGGTATGTAAAATCCATTTCAATAAGTAATGGTGATTTTGTCAGCCAAGGAGCTCAACTGTTAACCATTGGCTCTCATCGCACAAGCTTATTGGAGACCCAGGTCAGTGCCTCTTATGCTTCTGTTTTGCAAAACATCCAAAACGTATTCTATCAGAAGGAAAATGGACAGTGGTCAAGCATCCAAGCCTCAGGAGGATCAGTTCTTTCTGTTGGAAAAGAAGTGGAAAGTACAAAACCTCTGCTTTCAGTCTATGCCCAGATCACTGAGGAAATCAAGATGCCTGAAGGCAGCTTTACCGAAGTTGAGATAGCTTATGGTGAACCCAAACAAGCTGTACTTATTCCTGAGGCAGCTCTATTGGAAGATTATGGTAGTTACTCTGTAATAGTTCAGCTCTCTGGAGAAAGTTTTGAACGGAGACCAGTTATGATCGGTCGGAGCAATGGAGAATTTACTGAGATTACTGAAGGGCTTGAAACTGGTGAAGTGGTAGTAGCCAGAGGTGCTTATCAGGTAAAAATGGCCTCTATGTCCGGAACTACGCCAGCTCATGGCCATGAACATTAAAAAGGAAATGATATGCTAAATAAAATATTATCAATATCACTCCAAAACAGGCTGCTGGTTTTATTGGGTGCAGTTGTGCTAAGTGTGGCAGGCCTTTACATGGCACGAACGATGAATGTGGATGTCTTCCCTGATCTAACAGCACCAACAGTCACCATTTTGACTGAGGCACATGGTTTGGAGTCAGAAGAAGTAGAGAAACTGGTAACTTATCAGTTAGAAACTGCCATGAATGGCTCCCCTAACGTAAGAAGGATCCGTTCATCCTCAGCCGCAGGTATTTCTATTGTTTGGGTAGAATTTGACTGGGGAACCGATATTTATCGCGCCCGGCAAATTGTGAGCGAACGGATACCAATGGTACGTGAAAATCTGCCCAGTGGAATAGGGGCACCGACTATGGCACCTATTTCATCCATTATGGGAGAGATTATGCTATTGGGCGTAACCTCAGATAGCTTGTCGCCCATGGAATTGCGAACACTTTCGGACTGGACGATCAGGCCGAGGTTGAAAGCCATTGGAGGCATTGCCAATGTAATCGTTATCGGAGGCGATTATAAACAATACCAGGTTTTTGCCCATCCGGAAAAGCTTAAATACTATGATGTAAGTCTCAGTGAGTTGGTGGAAAAAGTGAAAGAAGCTAATGTGAATGCTCCGGGAGGTTTTTTCAATCAGCATGGCAACCAATACATTATAAAAGGTAGTGGACGGGCCTACGCTGTTGAGGAATTGGAAGAGGCCGTGGTAAAACAGGTTAATGGGCACAGCATTAAGATTAAAGATGTGGCCTCTGTCCAAATTGGTGCGGCCGATAAAATCGGTGACGGTTCATTGAATGCTTCTCCTGCCGTGATCCTGACCATATCCAAACAACCGGATGTGAACACACTGGATTTGACCGGGCGATTAGATCAGGCTATTGCTGAATTAGGACAGACTCTGCCGGAAGGTGTTGAGATCAAAAGCCAGATTTTCCGGCAATCTGATTTTATAGAGGCTTCCATTAGCAATCTGAATCAAACATTGTTGGAAGGTGCGTTCTTTGTTGTGATTGTGTTGTTTATTTTCCTGATGAACTGGAGAACCACATTGATTTCTTTGCTGGCTATCCCTATTTCCTTATTGGTTTCAATCATTGTTCTCAAGCTGCTGGGGTATACCATTAATACCATGAGCCTGGGCGGAATGGCCATTGCCATTGGTGCGCTGGTGGATGATGCCATTATTGACGTGGAAAATGTGTACAAGAGATTACGAGAGAATGTGAGGAAGCCAAAAGAAGAACGCCAGCCTGTTCTGACGGTAGTAAAAGATGCTTCCATAGAAATCAGGAGTTCTATTATTATCGCTACGCTGATTATTATTGTATCGTTTGTACCCTTATTCTTTTTGAGTGGTATGGAAGGCCGATTATTACAACCTCTGGGTATAGCATTTGTCACTTCCGTGCTCACCTCTTTGGTAGTAGCCGTTACGGTAACACCTGTATTATGCTCCTATTTATTGAAAGGTGAAAAGTTATTGAGTAAAAGTGCAGAAGGCACCAAAGTGGAACGCTGGCTGCAAAAACGTTATGATCGCGTACTTGGTGGAGCCATGCGTTATCCTAAAACGATTATTGGTGTTACTGTTGTGGCCTTCCTGCTAAGTATTGGCCTTTTTACCCAATTAGGAAGAAGCTTTTTACCTGAGTTTAATGAAGGCTCACTTGTCATCAGTGTGGTAGGCCCACCCGGCATGTCGCTGGAAGAAAGCAATAAGGTGGGCAAGCTAGTTGAACAACAGCTGCTAGAAATGCATGAAGTTGATGTGGTGACCCGCAGGACGGGACGTGCAGAGCTGGACGAACATGCCCAGGGAGTAAATGCTGCTGAAATTGATGTACCGTTTACTCTTAGCGACAAAACCAAGGAAGAGTTTTTTGAAGAGGTACGTACAAAACTTAGCATTGTGCCCGGTGTAAACATCACCCTGGGTCAGCCTATCGCTCACCGGATTGATCATATGCTCTCTGGAACACGTGCCAATATTGCCATCAAAATATTTGGCCCCGATCTGCAACGCTTGTATGAAGTGGGCAAAAGCGTGGAGCAAGCTATCAAACCCATTACGGGCCTGGCTGATGTGGCTGTTGCCCAGCAGATTGAAGTGCCTCAGATTCGTATCAAACCGAAGCGTCAGATGCTTTCTGCCTTTGGTATGACGGTTGGTGATTTTATGGAACAGGTGGATATTGCTTTTGCTGGAGAGGAAGCGGGTGAAATTTATGAAGGGCAGAAGTATTTTGATCTGGTGGTGCGCTATCAGGATGATTTCAGGAATAAGATAGAGCGCATCAAAACAGCCCTTGTAAGCCTTCCTAATGGTGGTCAAACAAGTATAGAACAACTGGCAACTGTGTCCTCTGGAAGCAGCCCGAATACCATCAGCAGAGAAGATGTACAGCGAAAGATCGTAGTTGCGGCCAATGTGCAAGGGCGCGATTTGCGGAGTGCGGTCAATGAGATACAGCAAACCATAAGCAATAGCATTGATATACCAGAAGGTTATCGGGTGGAGTATGGTGGGCAATTTGAAAGTGAAGCCAAAGCCTCACAATTATTGTTGCTTACCGCTATCATAGCCATTCTTATCATATTTTTGTTACTTTACTTTGAGTTTAAAGATATGAAGCTGGCTTTTGTAGTGCTGATTAATCTACCGTTGGCCTTGATTGGAGGTATTCTTATTGTCTATTTCACTTCCGGCATTATCAGCATTGCGGCAACCATTGGCTTTATTTGCTTGTTTGGAATTGCTACTCGAAATGGTATTTTGCTTGTTTCCAGGTACGAAGACTTGCGCAGGGAAGGCAAACAAGGCCTTGCGTTGATCAAAGAAGGTGCTTTAGACAGGCTAAATCCTATTTTGATGACGGCCTTTACAACAGGGCTTGCTTTAATCCCATTAGCCCTAAAAGGCGGTGAGCCAGGCAGTGAAATTCAGAGTCCAATGGCCGTGGTAATCCTTGGTGGATTGCTATCAGCTACCATTTTGAATCTGGTGGTGATACCTTGTGTTTATCAGTTGGTTACGGGTCGAAATAAATAAAGTGTAAATTTAAGTCAGGCCAAAGAATTGCTTTGGCCTGAATTTTTTCTAAAACCACCTGCCCACATTTTTCTCATAAGCAAAATAATCTTCTCCAAAAACACGCTCCAGTACCTTTTCTTCCAACCCAACGCGGACAAATACAATTAAGACTCCAAATAATAGCACAATGCCGGAATAGATGCTGGGAATGCAAAGAAAAAAGCCAATCAGTGTGATTAGTTGCCCCAGATGAAGTGGATTTCTAGATTTAGCATAAATGCCGGTTGAGAGTAGTAACCAGCCTTTTGTTTCACTTGTTCTATTCAATCTTTGTTGATTTTTAGCTGAGAAAACGATCAGGAAGGCTAGTGACATGAGCCCAATGGCTGCCCAGCTCAACCAATGGCTTTTCAATGCCTCGAATGGCACAATGTATTGATGATAAACCTCCGGGTATAATGAGAAAACTGTCACTAGCACTATTACCAATAACCATATCAGGTTATTCAATAAGGTCACTGTTGTAAGTTTAGGTGGCTTTTCCTTCTTTTTGGGAGCGTACATTAAAAATGTAAGTAAAAAGTAAAGAAGGAAAAATACCGGCAGAAATATTCTTAAATGTATCATGGTTTTTCATTTTTAGGTTTAGTAAATAGTAAAGTGGCGATTCCGCCCAAAGCTGCAATCAGGGAAGCTATTAAGATACTGATCTTGGACACTTTGACCAACTCAGCATCTGCAAAGGCAAGGTTGGTAATAAACAAAGACATGGTAAATCCGATACCAGCAATCATGCCCATACCAATAATATGCCTCCAACTTAAAGAGCGGTGCAATTCTGCTATACCCAGCCTTTCTCCAATAAAGGCAAAGAGACTGATCCCCAACACTTTCCCAACTGCTAGACCTAATAATATACCCAAGCCAAGAGAACCTGATACTACCTCCAAAAAACTGACATCCAGTTTTACCCCGGCATTGGCAATGGCAAAGATCGGGATAATGAAAAAGGCATTAAAATCAATCAGGGCGTTCTCCAGTTTAAGCAGAGGCGGTCTTGAGTTTTGAGTATCCTTTTTCATGGCTTTAAGGATTTCTCTTTGACGAATATCCTGCATGGGGTCTCGTGTATCAATATCTGCTTTCTCCAATTCAGCCACATTCCTGACGGTACGTTCCTTCATTAATTTACTATCGAGTTTAGGTTTTACAGGAATGGTAATGGCAAAAAGCACTCCGGCTATAGTAGGGTGAACGCCAGAATTCAGAAAGCAATACCATAAAGCTACTCCTCCCAATATGTACCAGAAGAGGTTTTTCACTCCAAAACGGTTACATAGCATTAAGAGGATGAATATACCTGTCCCAGCAACCAAGTATAACCAAGTGATCTCGTTGCTATAAAACAATGCTATCACGAGTATGGCTCCTAAATCATCAGCAATTGCCAGAGCCACCAAAAAGATTTTAAGCTGAGCAGGTACCCGTTTACCCAACAGGCCAATGATGCCCAAGGAATACGCAATATCGGTGGCCATCGGAATGCCCCATCCGTTGATATTTTCAGTACCGGAATTAAAACTTACAAAAATCAGTGCTGGCACAACCATTCCACCCAGGGCTCCCAAAAGCGGCATAGAAGCTTTCTTAAAGGACGATAATTCACCTACCAAAATTTCCCGCTTCAGCTCCATCCCGGCCACCAGAAAGAATATAGCCATCAGGCCATCATTGATCCACTCTTCAATGGTCAAACCAAAAGTAAAATGCTCGGATAGCTCAAAGAGAAATTCATCTTTAAGATAGTGATGATAAGCATCCGCCCATTGAGAATTACCCAACACCAAAGCTAAAATTGTAGCTACTATCAGAAGTAAGCCTCCTGAAGTTTCTCTATCCAGAAACTTTCGGGCTGTTTGCTGAATATAAACTATTGTTGACTGATTATTTTTTAGTGACTTATCCATTCCTTTGCTTCTTCCTTTTCTTCCAACTCAAAATACTTTATTTCCGCGTTGGTAAACTGTTTCATAAATTGCGTGATCCAATTCTGCCATTTCTTTTCACCTACCATGGCTATCTTTTCATAGTTTTCAGCATGGGATAAATCCATCTTAATATCTTCCCATAACCCCTTTATATTCCATCCTGAGAAATTCTCCATTTCAAAGTACCACCGTACTTTTTGCCCACGGTTCACAATGTTATGAATCAAGGGATGTATTTTCTGGATATCCTTTTCAGTCAGGTTATCCTCGACCCTGGTGGCTATTATGTTGTTTTTGGTGAATTCCAGTATCTGTAGCATAGTGGTCTATAGTTAAGTTATAAATTTCTTTTTTTCATTTCAGCTTTCGCGATTGCCCGGTCAATGGCTTCTGCCTTTGTGCATTTTTCATGGACGTAGAATTCTTCGGCATATTTTATAACCAGCATCCTGACATCCTTATCCAGTGCGTTGAGACGGTGCTTATAGTCTTTGAATAAATGCTCTTCCATAGATTAAAAAAGTTTTAAGACGAAAAACGCCATGATCAACAAATAGGTGACATAAGCTGCATCAAATACGAATATTTGCCATTTGCTAAATCCATGAAGCTGCTTGCTCTGATGGACAAAAACTGAATAAAGCAATGGCATCAATCCTACAAAAGCCAGGTTGACCCAATACAATTGAAAATCCTCCAATGGCGTGGTTACCAAGGCCAAAGGGAAAAATGCAACTGTCATGGTTATGGCATTGTCGGCTATCACGCTGGTGGTTCCTGCGGTAACCTCTCCACCTTTTACCACACTCCAGGTCTTAAATACTTCAGGGGCAGTGGTCATAATGCCGGTGATGAACAGTCCTCCGACAATCTCTGATATACCCAAAACCGAAACGATGTTCTCAGTGGCTTTCACAATGAAAAATGCCCCGGCCGCTATGGCAAATACCCCGGCAATGGAAAGCCATATTTTCTTTTGTGTCCATTCTACTTTTTCTCCTTCTTTTCTTCCTTTGATAATAGCATGGATTAAAAAGGCACCATAAGCCCCGAGCATGATCCAACCGTCAATCGGTTGCAAGCCCCGCCAGGCTTTCGGTAAGGTTAACAAAGCCACCAGTGCGATTATACCCAAATAGGGCAATGACAAAACGGACACAGACCGCTTGTTGAGTACCAGCATATTTGCATCAAGATGCTCCTGATGTTTCGGGTTGTTTTTGAATTGTTTGCGTGAAGCAAAATAGGCTATCGTAACCATGAGGGGAATGGAGATGATATTAGAACCCAGTAAGTTTCCTAAGCCTATATTTGATACACCCCGGGCAGCACTGGTGATGTTAACTGCTACTTCGGGGCTTGCCGTTACAATCGCCAAAAAGCAGCTCCTGCCGAAGCGGTGAGTCCCCATTGTTTCCGCAACATTTTGAGCGGTGTAAGCAATTGGTCAGCTCCCCAATGTGCAGCCCATGCGGCTATTACTAAAACTCCTACCCATAACCATGCATTCATATCTTCTATTTTTATCGGTCAATTATTTATTTAGCTATTTTCAATATCCTTACAGCCCCTCGCATTACGAAGGTGAAAACAATTGCCCCAATGGCCAAATCGGGCCATTTGCTATCAAGAAAATAAACTAACACACCGGCCAGGATCACTCCGCCATTTACAATAATGTCATTGGAAGTGAATATGGCACTAGCCTGCATGTGAGCTTCATCACTTTTAGCTTTATTGATCAGCCAGAGCGAAACCAGATTGCCGATGAGGGCCAGTACTGATATGATAATCATCCATTGAAACAGAGGTGTTTCGCTTTCTCTGAAAAACCTGCGCAATACTTCTGAAAATCCTAATAGCGCCAGTACCATTTGAAAATAACCACTGATTTTGGCTACTTTTTTCTTGCGAGACATAGCTGCACCTACAGCAAATAAGCTCAGGCCGTAGACGATGGAATCCGCCAGCATATCCAGAGAGTCGGCTATCAAACCCATAGAGCGGGATATCCATCCGGTAGTCATCTCTACAACAAAGAAGCCGAAATTGATACCCAGTACCCACCAAAGTATTTTCCGCTGTTCGGAGTCGTCAGCAGCCAACGGCAACTCAGCTTCATCTTCCGTACTTTCTAACCGGTCATTGAGTTTAAGTTCAGTAATGGCCTGATGGATCTTGTCCACTTCGTCTGTGTGATATACTTCCAGTCTGCGATTGGGTATATCAAATGAAAGTTGCTTTACCTCATTATAAGGCTCCAGCTTCATGCGGATCATTTGCTCCTCTGAGGGGCAGTCCATTTTTGTTATTATGAATGTGCTTTTCTTCATGTATTTTTTTTGTTTACCTGTTAGTTTAATTGGCCAAAAAAAGTTGGCAATAGGCAAATAGCAGTTGACAATACCGTCATTTATTTCTTGGTTTATATTTTTCAGGGTTTTCAATCATATGGTTGAGCATTCGGCCTACCTCTTCTGATTTAACAACAAGTTCATTTCGCTTTCCTTCCGATATATATTGGCAGGCTAAAGCAAAATCAAGAGAAATCTGAGTTTCAGAGTTTTCCATATCTGCATCACTCATTTTACTTGAGAAGTGCTTTGGATATTGCCGTTTTCTATATCCTTCGCCAATAGCCCGACATACTGATCGTGAAGATCTTCTTAATTGATCAGTCAGCGCATACTTCTCTTCGCATGGAAATTTCTTAGTAAGCTCAAACACCCCCATCGCCAGCGAAAATGCTTTCTTGAAAACAGTCAAATCACGAAAACTACCTGCCATAAGTACCTGCCTTTACTTTCTTTGTCTTGATCTCTTTCATATTGTTAGTTGTTCTGTTTCTTTCCATCATTTTAAGTTGGTAACAGGCAGTTGACGAGTTGGCAAAAGTTGTCCTCACTTCGCCAAATATCCCTTGCCAACTGCCAACTTCTCCCTTTGCCAACTTTAACCAACTCTACTTCTTATAAGCCAATAATCTCAAAGCGTTAAACACCACTACCAGGGTTGAACCTTCATGAATGAGCACTGCAATACCAATATTTGCAAACCCAAAAACGGTGGCCGGTATCAGTAAAGCCACTATTCCTAAGCTCATCCATAGGTTTTGCCTAATTATGCCTTTGGCCTTTCTACTTAAACCAATAGCAAAAGGCAAGGTTTCCAGCTTGTCGGCCATCAGGGCAATGTCGGCTGTTTCCAGGGCTACATCACTGCCAGCGGCTCCCATGGCAATGCCTACGGTGCTGTTGGCCATGGCCGGGGCGTCATTTACGCCATCACCCACCATGGCTACTTTAGATTCTTTTTCTTTGAGCTTTTTAATTGCTTCAACCTTTTCTTCCGGCAACAAACTACCCCAGGCATCCGTAAGGCCAATCTCTTTGGCCACTGCATCGGCTACTTTCTGGTTATCGCCCGTAAGCATGATCATACGCTTAATTCCGATTTTTTTGAGTTGCTCTAGGGTATTTTTAGCTTCCTTTCTGGGTGTATCCATCAGGGCAATGATGCCAATGTATTCGTCATTTTGACGGATCAGCATGGTAGTATTGCCATCTGACTCAAGTGACTTCACTTTTTCTTCTGTTTCCTTTTCTGGCTTATTATCATCCAGGGATTCAAACAGGTCCAGATTGCCGATGTACACTTTGTCATCACCCAAGGAGGCTTTGATCCCTTTCCCAAGCACAGCTTCCAGGTCTTTCGCATCAGGCACATCAGCCCCATCCAATCGCTCTTTCCCATCCCGAACTACAGCTTTGGCCAGAGGATGGTCACTGAGGTTTTCTACGGCTACTGCTATTTTCAACAGCTCGTCCTCGTTTACATCGCCTAAAGCAATTACTTCGGTGAGCTTGGGCTTACCTTCTGTTAGTGTTCCGGTTTTGTCAAAAGCCAGGGCGGTGAGTACACCCAGGTCTTCCAGCGGACGACCACCTTTGATCAGCACCCCGCTTTTGGCGGCCCTGGCTACTCCGCTTAGCACTGCACTTGGTGTGGCTATTGCCAAAGCACAAGGGCTGGCTGCCACCAATACGGCCATTGCACGGTAGAAGCTTTGGCTAAAACTTTCATCAATGACCAGAAAAGCAAAATTGAGCAACACAACCAGTACCAATACAGAAGGCACAAAATATTTCTCAAATTTGTCAGTAAGCCGCTGTGTAGGTGATTTCTGGGTCTGGGCTTCATTCACCAGTTTCACCAGGCGGGAGAGCGTAGAGTCCTTTGCTACTTTAATCACTTTGATTTCCAGCGTATTGTTGCCATTTATGGTACCCGAAAATGCACGGTTCTCATCTTTGATGTCTTTTTCCTCTGACCAGTCTTTTTCGGGATTATCCACTGGTTCTTTATCTACCGGCACACTTTCCCCGGTGATAGGCGCCTGATTCACGCTACTTTGTCCACTAATTACCACCCCATCAGCAGAAATCTTACTGTTGGGCTTCACCACAATGATGTCACCAATGCTCAATTCCTCAATACCGACTTCTTCGGTCTTACCATTTCTCTTGAGCAATGCCGTTTTAGGAGCGAGTTCTGCCAAAGCAGCAATGGATTTACGGGCTTTGTTCATGGCGTAGTGTTCCAGTGCATGGCCCATGCTGAACAGGAATAACAATAAGGCGCCTTCCGCCCATTCGCCAAGAATAGCCGCTCCAATGGCAGCCACGAGCATCAGGAAATCAATTTCAAAGCCTCCTTTGGCAACTGTTTGAATGGCTTCTTTGGCTGTAAAATAGCCGCCAAAGAAATAAGCTCCGATATAAAGTGAAAGACTTACCCAGGAAGGCACAGCTTCGATATAAGTAAGCCCAAAGCCAATACCTAATAATGCTCCGCAGATAATGGAAAAGATCAACTCTGTATTTTTACCGAAAATACCGCCATGCGAATGATCATGATCTTCACCTTCCTCATGGTCATGTTCCTTATTACCTTCCTTTTGATCTTCGCCTTTTCCATTTTCTTTTACTTGCTCAAGAAAACGTTCGGCATTCACCTGCGTATCGGGCATATCAAGCCCATCTTTTCTTAGGGCTTTCAGGATTTCGGCTTCATCTGTTTTGGCGGTATCATACTCTACTCGCACCATGCCTGATGCCGATACAGAGACTTCCATAATACCCGCTATACCTCGGAGACCACGCTCAATGTTACGAGCATGGCGTGTATGACGAATACCATCTACTTCTATGAGTTTATGTCCAAATTTCCGTGTGATTTCTGCCCCGGTTTGCTCGGCCAGCGACTGAATGCGGTCTATGGAGATTAACTCCGGGTCGTAGTGAAAACAGAGCTGGGGTACGCCATTGTCTGTTTCGTCTGCTATATGCACTTTTTCCAATCCCTGTTTGTTTTTAAGACGCTCGATGAGTTTTTCTACACATTGGTCCTTCTCATCGGGGACTTCTGGCAGGAGGAGTGGTATTTTTATTTGTAGTTTTTTCACTATTCTATTTTTTTAATTCTATTTTACATCATGCTCTCTTGAAGTTATGTTAATTACTAATGCATAGGAATTGCATTTTTCAATTCGCACAATCAGCACAATTTCCTTTTACCATCAGGTTTACTTCGCTCTTGCTAAATTTTTCAGGTAGCTCAAAGCCGGGTATCCTGAACTTTGGAAGACAGTAGGTCTTTCCACATTTGTCACAATGAAAATGAATATGGGCATCATCATGCTCACCTACATCACAGGCATCTGAACAAAGTGCATATTTAGGCACGCCTGTTCCATCATCAATGCTGTGTACCAATCCGTTATCCTCAAACGCTTTTAGCGTCCTGTAGATGGTAGTTCTGTCTGATTTCACAAAATTCTTGTATAGATCAGTAAGACTTACTGCTATCTCACGATCCAGCAGGTATTCCAGCACCAACAAGCGCATGGCCGTGGGTTTTATTTTGTGTGATTTCAAGTTTTGTTCTAAATCTTTGATCATAGTCCTATTTTTTAAGAGAAGCACATGTCTTTATTCTATACGCATCGTCTATTTCAGATACGTAAATAATGCCATCTCCCGGTTCTGGCGTTTTGGCTTTTCCGCATATCAATTGTACTGCTTTATCCATTTCTTCATTTTGGCAAACAAGCTCCAGTTTTACTATCGGGCTATCGGTAAAATGAAAGTCTAGTGAAGGTGATGCATCGGGATCTTTATGTGCTCCCGTACCTTCTCCTTTGGATAGCGTTACACTTTCAAAGCCTGCATCGCGCAGGGAGTCAACAACTATTTGTACTTTTTTTGGCTTTATAAATGCTTTTACTTCTTTCATAATTTTTTATTTATAATTTAATCCAAGTCTTAGTTTCTAATGGATGTCCTTTTATGGAACTGATACGCAAAATGTAAGTTCCTGTAGGATAACTAGAAACATTAATATTAATATTTTCATTTGACGAACTCATTTGAATGAATTGTCCCATTTCATTATATACCTTTACCTCATACTCATTTAAACCTTGAGTTACTTTCTCGATTGTTAAATATTGGCCAACCGGATTAGGATAGACTTTAAACATTTCTTTGGCAAGGGTTTGTTCTTTTGCACTTAATACTAGATTACGATCTAATGCACACTCAGCCAAAGTAGCTATTGCTAGCTTAGTGCATTTTTCATAAAATTGAAGATTAAACTGCCCCAGCGAATCTGCGGGAGAGTGATAAAAGGGGTTAAAGTCATTACTATACTCTTCATTAATTCCGATAGCGGTAAATCCATTACTCCAAAAAGCCGCATGATCGGTTGCTCCTATTCCAGGATTTACAAAATTCAAGTTCAAGCCGACAGAATAGCGTGAATTTACTTCTGATGCTTTTTCAGCTAGTTGAATAGAACCTGCAATCGGTCTTGTATGGAGGTCGGCCACAAAATCCTCATTTCCATCCCACCCCAGCATATCTAAATTTATGTAGCCAATAATTGAATCACCATTAGCAGCAGCCAAAGATGTGTAAGCCTTACTACCGATTAACCCCTGTTCTTCTTCATCCCAAAAAGCGAAGACGATAGTGAAGGGGAAATCGTATCTTGAAAATATTCTAGCCGCTTCTATTACAGCCGCAGCTCCACTTGCATTATCATCAGCGCCAGGTGCAATATTTATGGCGGGACGATTATCATAATGAGCACCAATTATTAGTTTTCTATCCGGAAAAACTGTTCCCGTTTTAATTCCAAATAAATTTTTACCATTTGTACTGAACTGCTGTGAGTCTATTTCATGACCATAAGAAAACAATTTTTGTTTGATAAATTGAAATGCTTTTTCATTGCCATCTTGATCGATATGTCGAGAATATATAGTGTCTGCCACGCCATTTATAAAAACTTTTTCCTCTCCTGACAACTGTTTAACGAAAAAAGTCAAAGAATCTAATTCGACCTTTTCCACTATACTTTGAACAGTGGAATTTTGTGTCCATCCAGTTAGTGCATTAAGATTTAACAAAGCTATAAGTAGAAATATAAATTTCAATTTCATATACATTTAAAATGGTTTAATAAGTCATGCTTTAAACATTATTAAAGCTCATGGCAGTGACAAATTAAGATGTCAACTGCCATGAACCTATTTACTTAATGACCATGAGAAGTCTGGCTTTTCTTCATTTCAGAAATCAGATAATAGGCGTTGTTCCATGCTATCAGGGTACCGTCAGGAAGTGGTTCTAATAATTTGATCTCTACCCATCCGTCTTCATTAATACCTGTTCGCACTTCCACCGCTTTAAACGCCCATTCGTTTTTGCCATCTTCTTCATGTGCTTCCCCCATAAATATATAAGACTTGCCTTCTTCTTCTATGATGGCACTTTCTGGTAAGGCCTTTACCGCATTATTTCCAGTACGTATTTTACCATTAATGTACATCCCCGGGATCAAAAAATCTTCTTTTTGATCTATTTCGGCATGCACATGTACCGCTTTCGGGTTTTGTTCAAACTGCTTGCCTACTGAATAAATATTGGCAGTCAACGTATTTCCAGGAACAGATTCCACAGTAAAGGACACTTTTTGTCCTACCTTTACTTTATAGATATCCTTTTCAAACACCATCAGGTTGGCAAGAATGTGGTCGGTATTGACAATCATAAACATCTCGGTCTGAGGATCTACATATTGACCAATTTGAACTTTTACTTTTTCAATGTATCCATCTATAGGGCTTACCACAGGTACGTACTGATAAATATCACCATCCTGCACTTTTTCCACATTCAGGCTTAGCTGCTTCAATTGGGCTTCATAGCCTTTTACCTCCCCTTTCATGGACTGATAATCAGCCTGTATTTCTTGATAGGATTTCCCAGAACCTACTTTTTCCTCAAATAATCGTTTTTCTCTTTGCAGCTCTTTTTCAAGGTACTGCAAACGACTATATGATCGTATGTAACCCGTTTGTAAATTAACCAAATTAGGATGAGAAAGGTAAGCCAATACCTGCCCTTTATTAACCTGATCTCCTTCAATTACTTTGATTGAAGTAACGTTTGCACCTAATATGGCTGTTACAGTTGCCTCGTGTTGTGGGGGTACTTCTAACTGACCGTTTGCTTCAATCACCCCAGACAAGGAACGAACGGGCATAGTGTCAACTTCCATGCTAAGACTTTGAAATTTGAGGTTGGATAAATGAACTTCCCCCATGGCTTCTTCTTCCCCTTCCTCGTCATGACCTCCTTCAGCATGACCAGCACCTTCTTCTTGATGGGCTTTATTAGAAGTTCCTTCTGACTTGCTTCCACAACCCGAAATTGCAGTTATCATAATGACCGCAGCTAGTATGTATATTATTTGCTTATTCATTGTTCTAATTTTTATGATTAACTTAAATCAGTTTCTTATTTAGTTTTTAGTTGATGTTTTTAGATAATATTCCAATTGATAACGACTATCCAGATAGTTGCCAAAAGCATCCCAAGAATCCACTTCAATGCGAATAGCATCTCGGATGTTTTGTAGAAAAGTCACATAATCAATTGCCCCTTCTCTATAGGCTGTTACGGCTCCTTTGCGTTGTTCCTGAGCCAACGGTAGTGCTTCATCGCGGTAATAATTCCAGGAATTGAGCCATTTCAAATATTGTTCTTTCATTCCTTGATAGGCCGCTTTTAATTCTAGTTGGTTTTGCCGTAGGTTTTGACCTGCTATATCCCGCTGTATTTTAGCGGCCTGAGTCTGTCCTAGTTCCGGCCCAAAAAATAGAGGAATCCTTATACCGACCTGATACTGATAAAACCCAGATTGCCCGGCTATCTGCTGACGGCCATATTGTCCTTGTAATTTAGGTAGAAACTGTGAGCGCCTCTCTTTTATGGTGGCATCTGCTACTTTTACCTGTTGTGTTGAGACATTTAACAAGGGATGGCTCATCAAGGAATCAACCACATAATTCAGCGGGTCATCCAATTGAGTGGCCGGGATATCGGGCACGGTAAAGAGGGTGTCATTGGCAAACCACAAATTAAGCCGCTGCAAGGCACTTAGATAATCTCTGTATGCCTGCTCTTTTTGAATCTGAACCTGATTAGCCTGATTGGATGTAGCTAGGTATTCCAGTTTGGAGGTGGCTTCCGTTTCCAACCTAATCTTGGCTGCCCTTTCAATATCGGTAAAAATCGAATCTAACTGAACGTAGATTTGGAAATTATTCTTTGTAGCATAGACCATTGCCCAGGCCTGGCTTACTTCCTTTTCCAGCTCTATCATAGAAAGATCAAGGGCAGATTTAGCCAATGCTACTCGTTCTTTTTGCAATTTCAATTTTGGCGCTATTCCGAAAATATCAATTTGCTGCTGCTGGATACCGAATTGGGTATAAACACCATCCGATCCATTGCCTACTTCCTCTTTTCCTGTAAACACCTGGGTATTGCCAAAGTCCCATGCTGTTTTCTTTAAGGCCTGTTGACTTTCAATTTCCAGACGTGCCGATTGAATTTTAGGATAACTTTCTACAGCCCGCTTCCTGGCTTGCTCTAATGTAATCGTAGGTAAGCTGTCTTTCTCCTGGCCCTGCTGCTGGGCATTTGCCACAGCCGGTAAGCCAAATAATCCACCACAAACGATGAGGAAAATGATCACATTGGCATTCGGTGCTTTCAGGTTTTTCCTTTTGTCACTTCTCCCTTCTACAAACGTGTAAAGCACCGGAAGCACTACCAGCGTAAGCAAAGTCGCGGTAAGCATACCACCAATCACTACGGTAGCCAAAGGTCGCTGTACTTCTGCACCGGCAGATGCTGAAAATGCCATCGGTAAAAATCCAAAAATGTCTGTAGTTGCGGTAAGCATAATAGGTCTTATTCGCTCTTTT